>Ga0164241_10004279_pt1 | contig 13921 bp, 14 predicted proteins | sample OricomyardsoilBY_FD_108780 | JGI IMG/M metagenome (GOLD analysis project Ga0164241, IMG submission 108780) | Backyard soil microbial communities from Emeryville, California, USA - Original compost - Back yard soil (BY) | ecosystem: Environmental > Terrestrial > Soil > Unclassified | place: USA...
GACGTCGAATCCGGACAACCGCCAATAGTCGTAGCCGCCATCCATCTCGATGACGGGATAACCCAGCGCGGCGAGGACGGCGCACGCATCGCCCCCGAAACGACAAGTGTGCGAGTAACAGTACACCACATTGACGTTCTCCTTGCTCAGACCCGCCGGCGACCCCCACGCGCCCGGCGGCAGGTTCAACGCGCCAGGCACATGCCCGCTTTCGAAGTCCTCGGCTGAGCGCACGTCCACAATCACAATCCCTCGTTTTTCAGCGATGGCTTGGTTGACGCCTGCTGGCGTCGTATTGAACGTTCTTTTCGCCTCGAAGTACTCACGCGCCCTGACCGGGTCGACGGTGACAGAAATTTCGTCGTGGTGGTTCATGAAATAGCCCGACCGTTCCGGTCGATGTTCGCCCATCGGAGTATCGGGGAATCAACGCAACGAATTCTGCTGGCTGAGCCAGTCCTTGAACCGAATCCGCCCGGCGCGATAGCTGGTGCCTGGCGTCAGGCTCTGGTCGTTGAGCTGGACGCCGAAATAGAGTGCCGATGGATCCGATGTCACCGTGCGCGTATCCTTCTTTGCGGCCAGATAGGTTCGCCCCAGGTCGTCGAGCTTCAGGCGTTCGGGTCCTGCCACTTCGACCGTGCCGTTAATCGGGCTGCCCAGTGCAAGCTCGGCCATCAGTGCCGACACTTCCTCGGCTGCGACTGGCTGTACCTGCGCTGGCGACAGTCGCACGGTTTGTCCGTCAAATCCCGCCTGCGTGATTCCGCTCGCGAACTCGAAGAACTGCGTGGAATGCACGATGGTATACGGGATCGTGGAGGATCGGATCAGGTTCTCCTGAGCGAGCTTTGCCCGGAAATATCCGCTGGCCTGCAGGCGCTCGGTGCCGACCACGGACAACGCGAGGTGATGCCGCACCCCGGCGGCTGCTTCTGCCGCCAGCAGGTTGCGGCCCGAGGTCTGAAAGAACTCCATGACGGCCCGATCTTCAAACGACGGCGAGTTCGCCACGTCGATCACCACGTGAGCACCGGCGAGAGCCTTCGCCAGTCCCTCGCCGGTAATGGTATTGACGCCACTGTTCGGCGAGGCGGCCACGACTTCCTGGCCCTGCGCACGAAGGATCTCGACCGTCTTCCTGCCAATGAGGCCCGTGCCTCCAATTACTACGATTTTCATAGGTGTACTTTCCGCGTTCGGTTTTGTGTTAGCTTTGTCCTCAATAGTGACGGACGAGATTCCTGCTTGTGACAGGTCGCGGCGTTATTGCCCGGCCGCGGCGACGACTGGCTTCTTCGCGGCAGATGCCGCGGCTTTCTCGATCAACTTCACCACGGCGTCGGGGTGGGAAATCATCACGACATGCGAGGCCCCCTTGACGTTGATCGTTTCCCTGGCGTTGGCGCGGTTGGCCATGAACAACAATGCGGCCTCCGGAATATTTTTATCTAGCGACCCGAAAATGAACCACGAGGGAATCGACTTCCATGCGGGTTGCGCGGCCGGTTCCTTGAGTGCGGATTCGGCAATAGGACGCTGGGCCGCGGCCATCACCCGGGCTTCCCGCTCCGGCACATCGCGCGCAAACTGCGCTGGGAACCGATCCTGGAGAATATAGAGATCCTTGTCCCCGCCCGGCAGCGTGACCGGCGGTGCGAGCGCGGCGCCCAAGGTACTGCCCGGAAAGCGACCGGACAGGTCAAAGGCGGTTTCACCGACATCGGGCGCGAATCCAGCGACATGGACCAGCGCGGCGACGTTCGCATTTCCCACCGCAGCGTTGGTGATCACCGAGCCCGCGTAGGAATGGCCGACTGCGATGACGGGCCCCGGAATGGTTTGGAAGACGCGTGAAACGTAATCCGCATCCGTTCGCAATCCGCGCAAGGGATTCGCCACGGCCACCACCGGGTAGCCATGCGCCAGCAACTTCGTGATCACCGCGTTCCAGCTGGAGGAATCGGCAAACGCGCCATGCACCAACACGATGGTTGGCTTCGGGGAGATCGGCGATTCCGCCGCCCGCACCAGCGCGGCCGACCCGGTGGTCGCAAATGCCAGGACCAAGCGGACGAGGAGCGAGGGCATGCCGCTCGAGAGCTGGCCGCCGAATAGGGGGATACGGATAGGTTTCATTGATTGGATTTGGATGAAGTGAGAAAGGCTGCGGTGCGGCGGCCTATTCCGGGAAAGGCGAGTTCAGCAAAAAATCCACCGTCGACGGGGCCTTGTAGCCGGGCACGAAACGCTCGCCGAAATCCCGCGCGAAATTGTCGTAGGTCGTGCCAGGTCTCGCCCGAACCAGACCGCAGATGCATGCGGTAAACTGCCGCTTCATCTTCAACCGCGGGAACGCCGTCACAATTCCGGCCACCTCCTCCGGCCGCATCTGACCGTGCTGATCCCCGCCAAAGTCGATCACAATTCCGATGGTGCACAGCGCGACTTCCGGCTCTTTGTGCAGCGCGATCGACGGCGTCGAGTTCAAGGCTACGCTATCCCACACCAGCTGGGCGCGCCGCTCAGCGAAGCCCTGCTCCCGCGCAAAAGAGCGGGCGACGTTCGCGCCCTCGACCTCGAAGCGCAGCGGGCCGGGAAAACTGTCCGTCAGGCCCAGGTCGTGCAGCAAGGCGCCCACGGCGACAACCTCGGCGTCGTGGGCTGCGTTCTGCAACTGGGCCACCCGCTCGGCAAAAAGCCACGAGCGCATCGCGTGATTGAAGAGAAAGGCATCGGAGTGCCTACGCGCCAGTTCGATGGCGCGCGCGATCACCGGCGTATCCGGCACGACCACGCCCCCCACGATCTGCTGTTTTTCGTCCATGGCGTGCCGTTGTTCGCATCCGCCCCTCAGCCCTTGATGAACGCGAGCAGGTCGGCGTTCACCTCGTTCTTGTGGGTGGTGCAGATGCCGTGCGGCGCAGCGTCGTAGATTTTGAGCCGGGCGTTCTTGATGAGCTTCGAAGAGAGCTTCGCCGAGGTGTCGATCGGCACCACCTGGTCGTCGCTCCCATGCAAAACGAGCGTCGGCACGTCGAAGCGCTTGAGGTCCTCGGTAAAGTCCGTTTCGGAAAGCGCCCTCGTGCAGAAATAAGTGGCGGGCAGGCTCGCCATCATCGCCTGGTGCCAGAACGCCTCGCGCACGCCCTCGGAGATCTTGGCACCCGCGCGATTGTAGCCGAAGAACGCCATGCTAAAGTCCTTCATGAGCTGCGAACGGTCGGCAGCGAGGGCGCCCCGCAGTTGATCGAAAGCCTCGAGCGGCAGGCCGTTGGGATTCGCCTGCGTTTTGAGCACCAGCGGCGGAATCGCGCTGATCAGGACGGCCTTGGCCACGCGCTTGGTTCCGTGGCGCCCGATGTAGCGCGCCACTTCACCACCGCCGGTCGAGTGACCGACGTGAATCACGTTCTGCAAGTCGAGCGCGGTGACCAGATCGGCGAGATCGTCGGAATAGGTGTTCATGTCATGGCCGTTCCACGGTTGGCTCGAGCGTCCGTGTCCCCTGCGATCGTGCGCGATGCAACGATAGCCGTGTGACGCGAGAAAGAGCATCTGGTCCTCGAAAGCATCGCTGTTCAGCGGCCAGCCGTGGCTGAAGACCACTGGCTGACCGTCTCCCCAGTCTTTGAAGTAGATCTGCGTTCCGTCTATGGTGGTGATCGTATTCATGGTTGGCTGTTTTCCTTTGGATTGTCTGCTCGGGGATTGGCTTCGGGAGTAAGTGCTCTTTTCCCATTCATCAGCACCTGCCGCAGAAAGCCCCGTCACCGTCATCAACGCTGCTGCGTCGACAATAAACTGCCGGCGCGACAAACTGACGTTTCTGTGACTGTTGTTGGTGGAGAGCATGGGGCGGCGAAAATTATCGGATGCTTTCGGTTGGCAGCCGCTACCGGCTTTTTTTCGGGAGCGCGTGTTGTTGGTTTCAAGAATACTGACGAACCACCGTAGCGTCTGTGACAGGAGCTGATCACCGTCGCACGTCGCGATGCCTCAAGGGGCTTGTCGCGATTTCCTGTCACGCGCCGCGACCGCGGTTCGTCTGTACTTTTGAAGTGAAAATTAGCCCTCAACCCCGCCCGCCCCTGACGCTAGACGCGAGCCCGGTCTCCGAGCCCGCTACCGGCTTCACGTCCGCGCCGTCTGCACTGTTTTTTCGATGCGAGAAGAGCGCGCCAGCCTCAACGCCGTGTAACCAATGAACTACTCCCATGACACCAGTGGATGCGGCGGGCGATGCATCGCCGACCTGATCCGCGCGCGCGCCTACCAACTCTACCTAGCTCGTCAGTGCGAGCCCGGTCTGGCGCTGGACGATTGGCTCCGCGCCGAGCAGGAGGTGAAGCAGCAGTTAGGATTCGAAACGCTCGAAGACTACAAATGGTCACCGTCCATCTGGCTCGTGACCGCCTGAAAGCTCGTGAACTAAGGGTGGTACGGAACGTTTTCGCCAGTGCTCCCCGATGCCGCTCGCAACGCACACTCAATAGAAGTTTCCATGAAATCAGAATTCATCCCAAACGATATGCCCGAAGAATTGCGTCGAAAAACAGTTGCAGTTCTTAAGCAGCAACTAGCCGATGCCCTCGACCTCGCCATGCAGGCCAAGCAGGCCCACTGGAATATCCAGGGGCCCAATTTTCTATCGCTGCACGAACTTTTCGACCAAGTCGCCGCGACAATTACGGAGCTGAGTGACGTGCTCGCGGAGCGAGCCGCGCAACTTGGCGCAGTCGTCGAAGGCACCATTCAAGCGGTGGCGCGCGACTCTCGTCTACCGGTCTATCCGCTGGACCTCAGGCAAGAGACGGATCATCTGCGCGCACTGGCTACTGCGCTCGCCCTATTTGCTGCATCCATACGCCAAGCGAGCAAGGACGTCGACAATACCGGTGACGCGGATACGGCCGATATCATGACTCAAGTTTCACGTGGTGCCGATCTGCTGCTTTGGAAGGTTGCTTCACATATCAGCGAACCAGCGGAAGTCCCGCGCGAAGCGGCATCGCTGTGGCCATCGGTAGTGGAGCCATGCTGAAGTCTTCTCTACGATGACTACAATTGTCGGCCTCTCTGGCAGTTTGCGACGGGCGTCTTACAACACGGCGCTTTTGCAGTCAGCGATCTCGCTCATGCCCGAGGGCGCGGAGTTACATGTCCGGACGATCCATGACATCCCGCTGTACAATGGCGACGAAGAGGCTCTAGCCGGTGTGCCTGCCGCGGTCAGGGATTTGAAAGAATCTATTGCCGCAGCGGACGGCCTTATCCTTGCGACCCCGGAATACAATCACTCTATACCGGGCCCACTGAAAAATGCGATTGACTGGCTTTCGCGCCCGGCCACCGACATTGCTCGCGTCTTCCGCGGCATGCCTGTCGCGCTGATAGGCGCCTCGACTGGCAGTTCCGGCACGATGCACAGCCAGAAAGCATGGTTGCCGATTTTAAACCGGCTCGGCACCAAGCCCTGGCTCGAAGGGCAACTGCTCGTGCCTGATGCGGACGAAGCGTTTGATGTCGTCGGAAACCTGACCGACAAGACACGAGAGAAGCAGCTTCAGGCGTTCCTCGCTGGTTTCATTCGCTTCGTCGGATCAAACCGCGCCCTAAAATAGCAACGCCGAGCATGCGGGATGGCGCCTAAGTGCAGCAACCGCACACCATAATCGTCAGAGGCAGATCGCTATGGCGAATCAAATTCTCAAGCCAACAACCGCTGGTCCCGCTTCGGACCCGGCCGCGATCTTAGAACACATGCAGTTGATTCTGGGGCTGGCGATTGCTGCCGGGATGGAAGCCTTTGTGTCGAGCGCCGTGAGCCTCGCTCTGCCGCGTATCGCCGCAGATTTTTCAGCATCTCCCGATGAAATTAGTTGGGCCGTGACGCTCTACCTCGTGGGGTTCGCAATTGCATTGCCGGGCTCAGCGTGGTGCGCAACGCAGCTCGGCCAAAAGAAGTTTCTGAGCCTCTGCGTTGCTGGATATATCATCGCCTCGATAGGATGTGCTCTAAGCACTTTGTTGCCGACATTTCTAGCAATGCGCCTCATCCAAGGTGCGGCGGGAGCGAGCTTTGTTGCGCGCGCGCTTTTCACCTTTACGAAGGAATTCCGACCGCCCGCGCTTATCTACGTATTGTTTGTTCTCGTCGGATCATTCTCTTTGAGGGCGATCGGACTCCCCATCGGAGGATTGTTCATCGACGAATACTCGTGGCGATGGATCTTCTGGATCACCGCTGGCGTACTGTCGCTGGCAGCGCTTCCCTTGCTATTACTTTCCCGGGAAGTATGGCCGCGTTCAGAGCAGAAGGGCGGTGACTACATGGGCTTTGTATACCTCGTAGCCTTCTTCGGCGCGTTGTTGATCGCCTTGGGGCGTGGTCAACGTGAAGCCTGGAGCGCCTCGCCGTATGTCGTGACGCTTCTCACGGCCGCGGCTTTCGCTCTATTTGCTTATATTTGGCGCGAAGTAGAAGGCGGCTTGGGCGGCAGCATTCTTCCGCTGAGACTGCTCGCTTTGCCGCAGATGGCGATCGGCGCGACACTCTCATTTTTTGCCGGCTTCATGCTCACCTCAGGATTATACGTCCTCCCACAATTCCTTCTCGGAGTGGTGCGCTGGGATTCATTTCACGTCGGACTTCTCATGAGCATCGATTCTTTCGGATTGATGGCGGGCATCGCTGCAGCGGCTTGGACGTTAGGTAAGTTCATGACGAGGACGCTGGTTGTCGCGTCGGGTCTGCTCTTCAGCCTTTCGATGATCCTGCTCGCTTCCAGGATGTCCGCCCAGACACCGGTCGAGGCATTCTACTTGCCCTCTGTACTTCGAGGATTTGCTGTCGGGCTCGCGCTGCCACCGATCGGCATATTTTCCTTCATCGGCATTGCTTCAGATCCCCGTCGCAATGGTCAAGGTCGGGCATGGCAATACACGATTCGGCAGCTAGGCGCGGTCGCAGGAATGGCTTTCGTGGTCTGGTGGCTCGACCAAAGACTGATCGTGCATTCCAGCCATCTCGGACAGTCTCTTTCACTCGGAACATCTCCCGCTTCCCAATACCTCAGCCAGGTCAGTCGAGGTCTCTCGACAAGCGGTTTGTCGCCGTTCACCGAAGGCGCGGCCGCTAACCTCCTGCTCTCCCGGCTGGTCGCGCGGGAAGCGAGCATCCTTGCTTATCAGGATACGTTTGGAGTTCTGGCGCTGATCGGCGTGCTAGTTGCCTCGGGTGGATTACTGCTGCCACGCGTTCGCAAGTCAGGGCCGGCCCAAGTTCCGCAGGCGCTCGAGCTGCAAAGTGCCATCCCACCATCCTAGTCTTTATGAGCTCGAATACCTCCTCCACATCTCCATCGCTCGCCATGCTTCCATCCAACTCTGCGATCACGCCACGCAATCCCCAGTCGCCACCGCTGCGCCGGTCGCTGGTGGTGATTGTGGTCGCCATTTTGGCTGTCATCGGCGCGGGTGGCGCGTGGAGTTGTTACGTCGTGACCGCCGGCACCGAGTCAACCGACTCCGCTTACGTGGATGGGCACCGAATCGTCGTAGCTCCGCAAGCCGCGGGGCGCATAGGCGAGATTATGGTGAACGACAACCAGTCGGTCGTTGCTGGCCAGATCCTGCTGCGCATCGACGATGCCGACTATGTTGCTCGCCTTGAACAGGCACTTGCAAGTGAGGCACAGTCGCTCGGCGCTTTGAGCCAGGCTCGAGCGCAGGTGCCGGTGATTGAGGCGGCAGTTCGCCAGGCTTTGTCCCAAGTGCGCGTGGCAGAAGCAAACGCTCGCCGTGCTGCGAACGATGCACATCGGTACCGAAAGCTCGACGACACGTCGGTGTCACAGCTCATGTTCGACGCCATCGAGACGCAAAACTTGATCGGTTCAGCGCAGGTCGATGCTGCGCGGCAGACCGCAGCCGGAGCGGAGGCACAAGTGGCCTTTGCAAAAGCAGCCATCGACACTGCCGAGGCGAACGTCCGCTCCGCCAAGGCACAGGTTGCGTTAGCAAAATTGAATCTGTCGTACTGTGCGGTTCGCGCTCCAGTCGCCGGCGTGATCACCCGCAAGACCGTGGAGGCCGGAAACTATGTTCAGGTCGGGCAGCCGCTGCTGAATCTTGTGGCAGATCAACTGTTCGTTACGGCAAACTTCAAGGAGACCCAACTTACTCAGATGCGGCCCGGACAGAAGGCCGTGATCACGGTGGACACATTTCCGGGCGAACGTTTCGTCGGCCAGGTGGACAGCATCATGTCCGGCACCGGTTCAGCTTTCGCGCTTCTTCCCCCGGAGAACGCCACCGGTAATTTCGTCAAAGTCGTCCAGCGAGTACCAGTGAAAATCGAATTCGACTATGCGGATGCGCAAAGAGGGACCCGCCTAGCCCTCGGCATGTCCGTGATAGCTCGAGTGGACGTTTCTGCCCGCCCGGCAGAATAATTCACACTCTCCGGTACGAAGAGAGTGGTCGAAAGGCTCCAAGAAAGTAGCGCTGGTAGTTCTGCCTTTGGCTACATTTGCGGAATTGATTCGGGGCGGAGCACGCGGTCCGCGTCCACTCTACAGTTTGCGAATCTCAAGCTCACCCGTTTGTCGAAGGATTCCGTAGCACGACTGAAAGCCATCCAAACACCAAGAGCGGCCGTTTTGACGCGCGCCTCTTTGTGAAGGTGTATGGCCAACGATCTGTGGAAATGGAGTATCAAAATCTGAAAACTCGATATCAAAATCGAGCCACGTGATACCTCCCTGTTCTTCGGAACCTCCTCTGGTGTGTCCTGGCTTTAAGATGGCAAACAGATGAAACGGCAATCGTTCCATCACTACTTGGCAGTGCCCGTCTAATGCGTCGACGGCGGCATCCACCCCGAGTTCTGAATGCCAAAACCGTTTCGCAATCCCGGCGTGGCTAACCAAGTAGCCATTGACCTCCTGAAATAGTCGGCAGGATTTCCAGAAATCCCAGTCCAGCTTCTTGGAGATATGCTTCGCCTTGTTGTTGGTATAGCCTGGGCATTTGTAGTTCATGGCCTTCGGATTTCGATGCAGGTCGCACCACCGTTTGGCCTCCATGTAGTGAACGTCGTGATTTCCGAGGAGAATAGTGATCCGATCTTTCCACAGGTTACGTAAGTCGAGCAGCAGATCGCACATCTCTTCGACACTCCCGGTCCCTTCTGCGCGATGCGTGTCGAAGTAGTCGCCCCCCAAAACCAAATGGCTCACCGAACCCTGTTCTTTTGCTACTACGGCTTTAACCCACGCAGTATCCTGATGAGGATCAAATATCAGCAGGCACGAGTCTGTCGAAATTCGAGGCTTGGCATTCATCGTTCAGCAGACTTTCGCTTCCGACGGCCAAGCACATCAAAGGCGACGGAGCCATCGCCCATAACGGGCACTTCTGATTCTGCACGTGCCGACATCTCAAGATTTCCGTCCGTAGAATCCAGTGAGGATCTCTTTCTTCAACCCGATTGCCCTCTTTCTTCCCGCGCGCGGAAGCTGTTCCGTGAGGCGGCCTAGCTCGCGCGGGCTAAGTTTTCGGACCATCTGGCGCTTAAGTTCACTGCCTTTAGATGGCGCTACTTTGCTATGGCTGACGTTCTTCTGAGCAGACCGCCGATCCATCGCTAAGGCCATTTTTTTCATCAGCGGCTTCGCCCCTGCCGGTGGCTTGACCTCCTCAATCTTATCGATCCGCGTCTCAAACTTAGGGTCATGCTTCTCCGCCGCGGCCCGTTTCCGACGATAAATCCTGAGCCAATTCTCCCAAGATCGGGTACGTTGTTTCAACAAACCGTGCCGCCTCAACGCCAGATACGTTGGTTTGAACCAAGGAAAGCTTCTCCCGAATTCGTCCTCGATTCTGGCTACGCCTTGCGGAGTCCAACCGAGTTCGATAATCATCCGCTCGGGAGTCATCACGACCGCATCCTCACCGAGTTTTCTTTCGGCGCGTAAGCTTTCTTCGAGCGACGCGAAATCCGCGGAAAAGGATCGGCGATGCGGTTTAGATCGCACGGCCTTGGGCCGTGTTTTGCGACCTACATAATGTTTCTCGGAGTTCATTTTTTAACTGAGCCACACCGAAGTGCTGCGCGCATACAGGGCTACTGCTCCTCCCGAGCGGAACAAGGAAAAGGGCTAAGGTTATCCGTCTACGATCACGGCTCGAGAAAGTGCTACGTTCGTCGAATTGCTTCCGAGATTTTTCCGGCGAACGACGCAGCTCATTTGCAGCCGTGCCTTCCGTTCTCGCAGTAAATTGCTTCCAGTTCGCGCTCTCTCGCCGCAATAGCTGCTAAGCTACCCGATTTCGTTCCAATTTTCCGCTTTGTGTAGAAAATTGGTGTTAACGAGTTTGGTGCATCGGAAACTGCACGGGCGCAGATTTTTTTGTAACACACTCTTCTTGTGCCAGTCGTCGCGGGAAATCAGTCAAAACGACACTACTTCAATGTTTTGACGCTAGACCACGGGTTCGAGTGAACCGAGGTTCGAGCGCGGGAACTGGCCAAAAAAACGGCCTGCCTCGCTTAGGGGAGGGAGTCACCCACCTTGCTGAGGAGGATAAAATTTAATCGTCGTCGATCTGCTTCGGCGTTTGCAAGTCGAGGTAGCACTCCCCGGCTTTAATGAGGGATCCAGCCACTTCTCAAGTGTGGCGAGTCCGTTTAGCATTAGAGCGCTGAGAACGTACGACATCACCGCGAGCAGGAGAACCGCAACGGCGTTCACCGCTGCGACCTTCGCAATCATATCAACAATCTCGGGTTCGACCTTCATGCGTGGTGGGTCCTCAGTAGTGCTATTCCGCCCGCAGCAGCTTGACGATGTCTGCCTTTGCAGCTCTTGCAGCAGGCACTACGCTGGCAACCAGGCCGGATAGCATCACCACCGCAGCAACGCTGGCCAGCACGGCCGGGTCATACGGTGGGATTTCGAAAAGCAGACTGCGCAAGTATTGGCTCAGCGCAATAGCGCCAAGTAGGCCCGTGCAGACTCCAACGGTGACGATGGACATACTTGCTCGCACCACCAAAGCGATAAGATCGCGTGGCCTCGCTCCAAGCGCCTGGCGCACCCCAAATTCGCTCATGCGCTGGTCGACCGTATAGGCTAGCACCGCGAAGAGCCCAACCGCCGTGAGAGCCAGCGCGATGCCGGAAAGCAGTTTCAATGTTGAGAGGACGAGCTTCACCACATTGTGCTGCCAGCCGATCGCTTCACTCAATGGCACTGCATACGAGACGATGAGGCGCGCATCGTTGTGGTAAACAGCGCGCTTCACGAGTTCGATAAGTTTGCCATCGGGCGGACGCGTCGTCCTGACGATAAACGTGGTCGCGAGCGGTAGAGACCATTCGGTGGATGCATAGATGTGGTTCCGCGGCAGGCTTCGGGCTGTCTCTCGCACGTCGTTTACCACGCCATAGATGTGCCACTGGAACTCGCGCTGCCCGCCCTCAACCGGGTGCATGATCTGGCCGATGGGATCTTTGTCGCCGAACATCTCATGGGCTAAAGCCTTGTTGATCAGCACACCTTGTCCCCATCTCTGGCCCATTGACCCATGGATCAACTTTACTCCCGAGGCGTGGAGGAAGTTTTCGGAGACGAAATTCAGCTCAGCCGCTATGGGTGGTTCGAGGCCAGCCTGCGCCTTGATCGTGTCCTTGTATTGTCCGGAAACAAGGGTGTCCGAGCCGTAGGCGACGCTTTCGACACCCGGCACTTTCTCCAAATCCTTTTGCAGTCGTTCGAGACGTTGCACGCCCTGTTGCTTCGGATAAGCGAAGCCTGGAGGAAACGCCAATTGAAGCTTTATCAGGCGGCCCTCGTCGAAGCCGAACGTAACACCTTGCAACTTCGCCAGCGTGCGGACCATGAGTCCTGCGCCGGTGAGCAGAACGACGGCAAAAGCGGCTTGGAAAACTACGATGGTGAACCGCAGGCGCACCAGAGCCGGCCCCTGGCCGACGACTACTCCGCCGTCTTTCAGGCCGTCAAGAAGCCCGGCCTTGTGGATGCGCACTGCCGGCACGATCAGAATGGCCATCGCAGTAAAGGCCGTAACCCCGATCAGGATTAGGAGTGCGCGCGGGTCGAGTGACCAACGCGACCAATGAAACGTCGCGTCGGGATTGAGCGACATTCGAAGAAACGGGGCGATCCAGTTGGCGACCAGCACCCCGGCAGCACCCGCGGTAACGGTGATGAGCGCGCTTTCAATCCCGAGCAAACGCACGATGCGCCAGCGATCACCACCCAGCGCGAGACGGATGCTAAGCTCGCGTCGGCGACCGAGGATCCGGACGACCATCAGATTGGTCGCATTGAGGCACGCGATCGCGTAGAGGAACCCGACGGCGCCCACGAGCACCCAATACATCTGCGGATTTTTCACCGCACTGAATTCCGCCAGCGAGACGACGTGCGGCTTCGTATACGGCGAATACGCGGCGACATTTTCCGGGAGAACCACGTTGATTCGAGCGAGATCGGCGTCGACCTGGGCCAGCGTCAGCTCCGGCTTGACGCGGGCAAAAACAATATACCAGTAACCAACCGACTTGAACGCGGGAGGAACGAACAGCGGAGCAAACACGTCCGTCTTCAGGTTGGGGGGCAACACCTGATCCGGAGCAAGAACGCCGACGACTATGCACGGCACCTTGCCATCGAGCACGACCTTCCTTCCCAGCACATCGGGACTGCCTTGGAAATAGCTGCGCCAGAACCTGTCCGTTATGATGATTGCCCGAGTCAGCGATGGCCCGAGATCGTCGCTGACAAAAGACCGGCCCAGCGCGGGCACCACTCGCAACATCGGAAACAGATTCGGAGTGATGCCGGTCACCCCATCTGTAACGGTCTCGCCATCAATCGCGACGTTCATTTCGAACGGACGCACGTAAGCGTATTCCGCCAAGGACTGCGCCTGCTCGCGGTAAGCTTGAACATGCACCTCATAACGCGCCCCATTGAATTCTCCGCGATTGTCCGTTGCGCCCACCACCACAACATCCTCCGGATAATTGGCCGAACGAAACAACACCCAGTCAACAAGGTTGAAGATTGCGGCGGCCGAACCGATTCCGAGCGCCAGCGTAGTAACGGCGACGACTGAGAACCATTTTGCGCGGATCAGCGAGCGAGTGGCGTGCTTCAGATCCTGGCCCCAACCAGAAAACCAGGAAACGCCCCGCGCGTCCCGGTAGTGCTCAACGGCGGTTGCGGCGCAGCCGAATTCATCCTCAGCCGCCCGAAGAGCTTTCTCGGGTGACATGCCTTTAGCGATGTTCGCCTCCGTTGCTAGTTCGAGGTGACCGCGAACTTCCTCCGCAATCTCCGTGTTCAATTTCTTCCACCCCAACAGCGGACGCACGAGGAAATGCAATCGCTTGAGCGGATTCATCGAGAGTGTGCTTCCGGACCGATTGGAGAATGTGCCGACGCGACTACGTGGCTCGAACCATCGCATTTATGGTCGAGGCCAAATTATCCCATCGCGCGATTTCCGCGTTCAGATGCTTTCGACCCGCTGGCGTGAGCGAATAAAAGCGCGCCTTTCGATTGGCCTCCGAAATATTCCATTCGCCCCGGATGAGACCTCGAGCCTCAAGGCGGCAGAGCGCTGGATACAGCGAGCCCATTTCGACGCGAAATACATCTCCCGATTGTTCTCGGAGTCGGAGAGACAGCCCGAACCCATGCATAGAGCCAGGCTCAAGTGACTTCAGTATCAGCATGTCGAGCGTGCCGGGTAACAAAGGTGATCGATCTTTGCTCATAACCTCTCCTTCAGATCAACTGAAGGTGACGCATGCTCGTTTAGACAGTCAACAGGAATCCCGGTAAACAACTAATGCCTTGATGAGCTTGGTGAAGAGGAGGGGAGC
>Ga0164241_10004280_pt1 | contig 13921 bp, 15 predicted proteins | sample OricomyardsoilBY_FD_108780 | JGI IMG/M metagenome (GOLD analysis project Ga0164241, IMG submission 108780) | Backyard soil microbial communities from Emeryville, California, USA - Original compost - Back yard soil (BY) | ecosystem: Environmental > Terrestrial > Soil > Unclassified | place: USA...
AAGCTATATGACCTTCTACAACCACTTCCGCCTGCACTCGGCTCTCGGGTATCGTTCGCCTGTTGAGTTCGAGAGCAGCATTTACTAACCACAGGGTGTCCACTTTTGCGCAGGAACTTCCCGCACGCCGACGCTTCAGCACGCGGGCGCGGTAGCAGTGAGTAGAGCAGAAGGCCGATCGCCCGCGGCCGTGCACTTTATGTGTCCCGGCTCGCTGCAACGCCGAGTTATGCGGCTACGGTCTTGATAGAGGCGGGCAACTTGTCCAGGACAAGTTGTTTTAGCTCAACCTTCGAACTGGCGTTGTCGATATCAATGCCTACGAGATTACCCTTGGCGTCGTAATCCAAGACAACGCCCTCCGAGATCTCCTTGCTGCTTGCACTCGGCTGCTCGGAGAGATCGATGTAGAGGGAATCCGTTTCTGCGAAATAGTTGAGCTTCATGGCACAAAATCCCGGTCTGGGAAGGCGTTGTGGATAGTCACCTTATCCTCAAGGGTCACGACCCTCAAGTAGCGCCCCTCCAGACCCTCGATTGAGGCCCAGAAGCGGTACCGATTATGTTCCTGGGGCTCGGAGCGGACCGCATTCTCGATTACATAGACGCACCACTCCCTGCGCAGGTATGGGCGCTTTGCCAACACCTTGGTCTCGAAGTATTCGGTATAGAAGTACGTCGACATTCTTACGCCTAGTTCGAGCTACCACGCAGTAGCCGCATAACGCCCGAGTTCAGCGGCCGCATGCCGAGGCCTTGAAGTGTGCACTTTATTTATCAAGGTCCGCTGCAACGAGATGTTATACGACACGGCACCACTCCAAGCCGAATGGAAGAACCGCAGGACCGAATAGGTAGTGAAGCACTCGGCGGGGCCGTGAGCTAGTGGATTTGGACGATGCATGCAGAAGCAACGGCTTCATCGCCACAACCCCTCCACGCGGGGTCGTGCAGGCGACTTCGTTACCGCCATCTCGTAAGGCAACGTGCTCAGCACTTGAGAGTCGACCAGAGCGATGAGACCCCGGAATGACGCGTAGTGGACCGTTGTCCGTACCGCTGTCGTCGATATGAAGGCGGACCGCCACCAATTCGTCGAGCACACCCGGCGGTGGCTGCACAAACAGAGTGCCTTCTTTTTCAGACCATCCCTTGAGCTCTGGATGAACGACACGTTCCCGAACTGGAATGCTGAGGTCTTGGTGGATCGGAACCAGCCAGTTCACAGAAGGCGACTTGTCGAAGTAAGTGCACTGGACCGCAACAGAACCTGCCAGAAGCGAACCGAGGAGCTCTGAATCTCGGAGCGCCGCCACCATCGACCCGCACCAAGTGGCATCGAGAAGATTGCGCGTGCCGGCGCTCTCTGAGCCAAGGTCGGCAAGATGACCTTCGACGGCTTGGCACCGAGCCTCCGGGAGAACGCCAGGGAGCACAACGAAGCCGTTGGACTCTAGGAGATCGCGAGCACTCATGTTGATCGTGTCGTATAACTAGTAATTATGTTTGTCGCGATATTTTCATATCCGGACAAAGCTGTCGCATAACTCCCTGGTTCTCGGTGTAGGTAACTGATTTCTGGTGGGCGACGGGACGATATGTGGCTTGTCCAGATATAGAAGTTATGCGACATGATTGGGGGGTGAGCATCCGTCTTGCTCCTATGATTTTGAATGGCGCTGAACTAGGGATTACCCAACCCACACAATGGCCAAGCACTGACTTCTTGCGGGAACGCGCCCGTAATGGAGGTGTGTGGAGGGGGACCTGTTTTTTACCGTGGCGGGCGAAGATATGACGGGCACTCCGCACTAGATCCAGGCCCCATATGGCCCCACATATTGCGGAGCACAATGCTCTTAAGCTATTGTTTTTACAGTGCGTTCGGATTTTGGTGGAAAGAGAGGGACTCGAACCCTCGACCCCGGCATTATGAGAGCGGTAGGTAATTAGATCAGTCGTTACTAATCAATCACTTGCTGCGGGCGTCCGTTGCTGATTTTCCTCACTGAGCACTACTGAGCTGAGCCAGGTCCCGCAAAAGTCCCGCAGCATTTGACGTTGAACAATGTGGGCATTGCGAGTGAGGGATGTGAACCGCACTCCTAGACCCTCACTACAGTGGTTCAAATACCTCACCGTGCATCCTTTTTCGGATCCCCCGACAGTCGTCACAAAGTCTCATTGATAGAACTGTATCCGGCTGAGGCACGCCATTGGCGAGCATGTAGTTGCGCGCCGGAACATCTCCGCAAACCGTGCAGCCGTCCGGCTCCCCACTTGCTTCGCGAATGACGCGCGCCATCTGAGCTTGTTGCGGGTTCTGCCGGGAGAGGACGGAAAGCCATTCCTCGCTGTGAGGAACCAGCGAATCTGCGTCCTGCGGCCCGGGAACGTACTTATGCGCGAATCGATCGAGCCACTGCAGCGCTACGGCCCTTCGTTCGATCTGCAGATCGACCAGCCTTTCGTATAGCGTCTTCAGCTTACCGAAGGATTGAAGACCGCTTTCCCCGAACAGGATCGTATACCCCGCTCGATTTCCATCGTGCCGCCCCAGCAAATCACCGTGATCCGCGAGAACTCCGAGGCAATAGGCTCGCTTGTCGTTCCAAGTCGCTCGCCCGGCAACAAACAGCAGGAGTTCATACTGCCAGCGATTTTTTTCGTACTCGGCCTGCCACGCAGTCAAATAGCCCGACTCCTCGAAGATCCGTGCGAACCGATCGTCATCCGACGGATGCTCCAGGAGGTGTGCGTCTATATCGCCCAGGGACTCGATCCCGGAAGCAAGATTTCTGGCGGCCGCGAGCACTGCATTCGTCGCAGCGCGCATGACATTGTTGGTGTCAATGTCGGACTCCACCCGTGCTACGTACTCGTCAGAGACCTCAACCAGCGCATCCGGCACGGCCTCCAGCAGCGGGCTGTTCTTCAACTCCTCCGGCGTGCAGAAGTCCGGGACTTCCACCAAGCGGATTCCGGCATGCGCATAAGCTTGTGCCACCAGCCGGGAGCAGAACTGCTGCCGCGACGGCGCGCGCGCCGTGCCTACGGCCGAGCGGACCGCCTCGGACTTCGAGTACCTGATTCCAATGTGGGTACGCGCATGCTCGAGAATCAGCGCACGCTGCGCCTCGCTCGGCGCGCCGCTCAAGCGGCGGACATGCACTGCACAAATCGCGTCGAAGAACATTCGACCGGTGCTTCGCGCGTGCACGCCCTCAGGTGTCGAGTCGATGACGGAACCCCGCGCGACGTAGAGCATGGCATGCGAAATATCGCTCTTTGTCGCACCTCGGATCACCTTGCTCGCAAGACGTTCCTGTGTGCTGAGTATGATGTCCCCGACCTGAAGCCTCGTCTCATCCAACATTCGCATGGCTGCCCTCCCCTGGCTCAAGTTCCGGCGCTCAATTGCTGGAGAACAAAGCCTATCCGCCGGAGCAGGTCGTCGTACGTAAGGATGTCCGCAATATTCTTGTACTTGCGCTTGACGATCTCGAAATCGCGCCGCTGGGAGGGAGTCAGGTCCCTGTCGCGTCCAATGATGACGATGCCAGAGGGGTTCGTGATCCTGACCTGAAATCCCCCGGGCAGCTTGTCGGCGAAGCGCCGGGTCAGTTCCTGCTCACCCCGCTCACCCCAGCGATTGAGGTAGTAGATGTACTTCTCGATCTGCATGATCGAGCCAGACAGTTCGCGCAGTGGAATGTGGTTGTCGCGGTAAGTACCGGACGACACGATGCTCTTGTCAAAGGGCTTCTTGATCTCGATTAGGTCGATATTTCCAGAAGCATCGACAAGCATGATGTCGATTTCTCGGGTCGTTCCGGCATCCAGGTCAGCAATCCTGACCTTCTCGAATGAATGGATGTATCGAGGGTTCAGCAGCCGGATGATTTGCAGTATCTCCGCCTGCCACCTTGCTTCCGCGTAAGTCTCCTCGGCGTTCAGCATCTTCTGCAACCGCTGTTGCAGCAGCTGGAACTTCTTCGCGTCGATGTTCCGAAACGGCTCTGCCAGGTCGGCGGCAGGAGCCCGGAGGAGCTTGTTGACGTACTTCTGATAGGCACGTTCCGCATCAACCTCGGTGTCCAGGTACTCCCGCACGACAGCGGCTACGCGGGCGAGCGAATAGCGGCGCAGCTCATGCGCTGTCGGGAACCGCCTGAGCAAGCGTTCGTATTCCTCCACCGGGATGGAATCGGGCTGGGGGCCGCCGATCACGATCCGCTTCGGGCGCAGCTGCGCGATCACGCCCAACACGGAGACCCGCCGCTCGGCGCTGAACCACTTCCAGGTGAAGTTGCAGTCCTGGTGCAGCCAGACCGGAGTGCCGATGTCCAGCACGCGGTCATCTACCACGTAGTACTCACCCCGCAGACGACCAATTCCGAAACGCAATGGCGCGCCTTCCCAGAGGTCTTCCGCCGCCTTACCGCTGGTGTCCGGAAGTAGATCCCCCTTGGTCAGGTGATAGGTTCCCTTGATCTTCAGTTCTTCGCCGCGATCAAATTTGCGCTGGACCCACTCGTCGTCGTCCCGCGGGCGGTAGGCAAGTACCAGCGTCTTGCCGTCTTTCTCGATTTCAATCGCGGGACGCATTCCGTCGGGCTCTACGGCAGCAGCGGAAGAAGCGTGTCCATAACGAGGGTCGCCGCCCGTGGTACATCCCAAGTCTGCCCGGCGGCCAGCAGCGGCGGCATGTCTGACAGGAAGCGCTTGTCGTCCAGCTTCTCGGCCAGGTTGCGCTCGAACTGCGCGCGCGAGACCTGATGCCCCCCCTCCTCCATGTAGCGCCGGAACGCCGCAACCACGCGCTGGGGATCGACACCGCCGCTTGCGATCGCGGTGGCCATGTCGAACAGGTCCCGGCCCTTGCGGCGCTGGTAGAGCGCGCGCAGTTTCGTTCCCAGCAACTCGTCCAGATCGTAGGTCGTGATATCGCAGGCGCCGTTGAACCACCGGGACGCCACTGCGAACGGCACGCGCCGGAATCCATGCTCCGTGAAGTGCTCGCGCGTATTTACCTCCACCTTCAGCCGCAGGGGAACAGGTGTCGGATCTTCGGAAAGGAAGCGATAGTTAAAAGTGACGCGGCCTTCCGTCTGCTTCCATTTGGCATCGCCCAGCCAGGGGTCGAGCACCTCGCGAAGGGCTTCCATCACCGCTCCCGCCGGTTCGGCGCGGACTTGCACCAAGTCGATGTCCTCGGAATACCGCGCGGCCGGCGTGAGGTACAGTTTGTAGAGCGCGGTTCCGCCGCGGAAGGCGAGCGCACCGCCGAGTACGGGGTGCGTGAAGATGTTCACCAGGGCACGGCAGATCACCAGATCCTGCTCGATCTGCGCGTCCACGGCCCACGGCGCGCGCGCGCGCCACTCGGTGATGTAATCGCGCGGAATCACGTTTCCGCCTCGACCTCAGCGTTGATGATGAGCTTCCAGTCCGGATCGCGCGGATGATTGCCAGCCGGCATGGACGGCTGCAGCGTCGTGGCTTGGCGCGCGTGCTGGCGTACATACTCCTTGAGCAGCCCGGCCTTCGATGCTTCGCCGATTCGCTCCAACAGATAGCCAAGTCGCTGCGCCCACGGCAACGGAACGGTGGGAGCGAGAGCCGAGACCTTTTCCGCGTCGAGCTTCTCGGCCAGCTCTACGAGAATGGTGGCAACCGCATCGAGGCCGCCTATTTTTGCCTCATAGCCGACCAGGTCAAATGCAGTGGCGGCGGGTGTGGACACCGCGACCGTCCCGCGCGGCGTGTTGAAGTGCTGAACCGGGACGTCGGCGACGCCTTTGCGCAAGTAGAAGACGACGCGGACCTTGCCGCATTCGATGGACCGACGCGCCTTGCCCAGCATGACCTGCAATTCCTGCGGCCGGTGATGGGCGGCCCCATGGTACTGCGCAGCTGAAAGCAGCCCCGCGTAATAGGGCGCTTTCACTCGCGCCATCAGCGCCGGTATGAACTGGTCCGCCGGCAGGCTACCGAGCGCGCGATACTCCGGCGGGACAACGATATAGAGCCCACGCCCGGGGCTCGCAACCTCCCCCTTGCGGCGTAGCCGATGGAGTGCCAGTTTGACGGCATCGCGGGAGGTGCCTAGCTCGTGGCTGGCCTCTTCCGAAGTAAAGAAGTACTGCCCGGCCTGCGCTAGTTGGGACAGGTACCCCTTCATACGAAGGCTATGCGTCGTTTCCACTAGCGCAAAGTATCACTTAATGATACTTTGCGCTATCGAATTCTACAGCCCCGAATCTCCACCCACGAGCGGCGGGATCGGCTCCATACCATTGCTCCAGCGCCGATCAGTAGCGATCCCACCCATGCCTCCGGACGCGACAACCCACGACAATCACTACGTCCCGATCTGGTACCAGAAAGGCTTCCTGGTGGGCACCGCCTCGAAGCTGCACTACCTAGATCTTTCGCCGTCCCCCATCATTCTGCCGGACGGCCGATCATTGATCCCCAGGAATGTCACTCCGCGTTCGCCCAAGAGCTGCTTCTGGTCCCGCGATCTCTACACGACGCGATTCGGCGAGCAACAAAGCGACGAAATCGAAAAGCTCTTCTTTGGTGCCATCGACAACAACGGCGCGATGGCGGTCCGCGCTGTGCTGGCCAACGACCTCCAGGCCATGCACGACCATTTCGGACACTTCTTCGAGTACCTGAATGCCCAGAAGCTGCGAACCCCGAAGGGCCTGGACTGGATCAGAAGCCGCTACCCTAACCTGAGCCAGCTCGACCTCATGCTGGAAATGCAATACCTGCGCGGGATGCACGGCACCATGTGGACGGAATGTGTGCACGAGATCGTCTCGGCCGAGCACTCCGACGTGAAGTTCATCGTATCGGACCACCCGGTCACGGCTTATCACCCCAACCATCCACCGGGGTCATCCACTACCGCCTACCCAGGCGACCCCTCCATCTCGCTCAACGCCACGCAGACGCTGATCCCGCTCGACGCCAACCACTGCATGATCCTGACCAACGTCGACTACGCGAAGGATCCCGACAGCGTGAATCCGACGGAGGCACGGCAGAACGCGCGGTTCGCCGGACAGACGCTGGCCCGAATAGACGCCGTCATCCGGACGCGGAACCTGTCTCGCGAAGAGGTGGTCGCCATCAATCACGTTCTGAAAGTGCGGGCACGGCAGTACATCGCATCGAGCGAGAAAGGCTGGCTCCACCCCGAGCAAGGGATGACACGTGATTGGGCCGACATCGCACAGGTACTTCGTCCACCGGCCGACGGGCTCTGGCACTACGGTGGAGAGATCTACATCGGTTACAAGGATGGAAGCACGCACTACCAGGACGCCTATGGACGCACGACGCCGGCTCACTCGCACTTGCAGAAGAAGCGCGATGCGGGCGCGCCGGGCGTCAACGATCCCTGCGGCTGTGGCAGCGGACGCCCCTATTCGAAGTGCTGCGAGCCTGTCCCGGTCGAGGACCGCCCCAGCTGGACGGTCTACAGCATTCGGGAACGCAACCTCATGTTCGGGCGCGCGGTGACGGACATCCTCGGACTCGACGGCCGTAAGACCTGGCAGGACGTTCAACGCGAACTGAGTGCCGAGCAGGTGTCACAGATTTATCGCGTTCTACGCTCCCTTTGGCCACCGGAGACGAACCTTACGGAGCTGCTTCCGCCACCGAACCCGCAGATTCTCCGGGCGGTGTACATGGGGCCGGTGGACCCGCGAACGACCGCAACCAGCGTGATCAGCTGGCTCGTCTACTTCGACGAAATCATCATGGTTCATCCGTTCCCGAACCCCAGCTACATGAGGCCGGATTTCAGCCCCATCGATTCGCCGACCCAGCACAAGGAGCAGACACTGAAGAACGTCATGCTGTTCCTGTCGATGTTGCCGGCCATAGACGCGGGCATCGTGCACATGATTCCGGACCCCGCCGAATACAACCAGGCATTCCGGATGACCGTATGGGCAATGGCCGAGGCGCGAATCCAGCAGTGGCGTCCTTCAAAGGAGGACAGCCGGCGCTTCTATGCACTGGCCCGAGACGACCTCCGGCGAGTCACCATGCGGCAGACCGACGGGTCTCTGCGCGCGCTTCTCCGCAAGAGCGCGCCCGACATATCGCCACAGCAGATCGAGGAAACCATCGCCTACATGCGCGAGGAGCTTAAGAAGGACCCGCTGGCGCTCCAGCAGCGGCTGGATCCGGGTGGTCATCTGCAGATGTTCAAGGCCATGAACCTCGAACTTGCCATGTTCCTCGCCCAGCTGACCGGCTCGGCGATCTATACCGACGAGCCGTCCTTCTGGAAGCAGCTGCACGCGCATACGAGCGCCGTATCAGCACCAGAATCCGCCTCGCCGTGGGTTCCCGTGATAGGAAAGCTTCAGACTCTGCCGTTCACCATCGAAGTCAATCCGGCTACGAACCTCGATGTCCGGGCTTCCAATGCCCTATCCCCCATGCGAGAAGCGCTCCGCCACCTCTGGACTGCTGTTCGTGATGCCGCCGCGGTTTCCGAGATCGACATTGCCGGAATCGCCCTGGAGCTAGAATCCGCGAATGCGCAGATGAGCGCTGAATGGTCTACGGTGAGTTCACCGTCGCCGTCCGCACGCCTTTCCCGATCCCTGATCGCGGCCCTCCCTACAAACGGGTTCTGGCACAACGCCGTTTACAGATTGCTCATTTTCTTTGGTCGCGAAAAGTACACCCGAGCGACGCCTCTGGCGATGTTCATCGGCGAGTTGCCCGCCGCACAGCGCGGCGATGGACCAGCTGCGACCCATCTGGATCCGCGGGTTGCCTAGGCTGGAGCGATATGAAACTGGCGTACACGTCACCGATAGCAACGCACGCCGGCAACCGGCAATAGCGGCGGTTGTCTCCAACATCTTGCGGCTCGCACTGACTGACGGACGTTCACGCGCACCGGGAGGTGTCACTTCGTGGCGGGCAATCTCGCAGCCATGGCCTCAATCTGCTTCCGCAAATCCTCCACCTCTTTTGTCAGGCGATCGACATCCGCCTTCGCTGCATCCGCTTGCGCCGCACGCATTGACTGGACCTCCGATTCCAGTCGCGTCATCTCTGCATCTGATGCGGATGCGGCATCCGCAACGGCGTCGCGGATCGACTTGAGGCTGTCCCACTCGATACTCACCGTGCCGTGGATCGTCGCCGGCGTCTCGGCGTGGACGTAGAATAGAACCGGCACTGCCGCACTGGCAGCTAGAAGCACTCCCAGCACCAGGAACAGTTGGGCCGCTCTCACGAATAATGCGATGTGGTCACAAATTGCCTGCCGCGTAGCCGCCACGTGGAGCAGACCGCGACCATAGAAATCAGCCTTGTACTCCCGAACTTGGTCGGATGCTGGATCAACGACTGCATTCAGGAATAGCGCCGGATGAGTACGCACCGCAACGGCCCGCAATGCCGCCAACAGCGCCAGCAGAAAGGCGAGCATCGCGGCAACATTGATTCCCAAGGTCACTATCCTTGCTATCGCTGGAAGACCGTTCTGCTGAATGAATACGGCTGCCGAACCCGTCAACGGGATCACGACAGCAATCAATGAAAGCAGTCCCGTCGCCTTGCCTTCAAGCTTGCTCAGGCGCTCCTCGGCATCATTTGCAAGGTGTTGGCATACGGGTAGCATTTCCGTGGAGATACCACCCGCCGGGTGCGTGAGAGTCAGCTCGACTCCCTTTGGCGATTCTTCGAAGAACCCGATCGTGTGCCAGGTCCAGACGCGCAGCGCGTGCAACCCGTCTTTCGACTTCCGCAGCAGCAGCTGGAACGACAACCTCTGTCGCGCAGGCGGCTGCAGCGCGTACTTCGGCACGGCCGGGGGAACAGATTGGTTAGCTGCCATATAGGAGATCGATCAGTGAGTCGCGCATGGGCAGGCCAAGCGCGAGGTCCAGCCAAGCCCATTCGCCGGCCGGGTTGACCTCCAGGAAAAACCATTGGCCCTGGTCGGTCCTAACGAAGTCGAATGCGCCGTACAGCAATCGCAGTTCGTGCATGAACGTTTGACAACCCCTCTCAACATCGGACGGTAAATCGCAAAGCCGGTAGCTCAGCCCATCACGAGTGGCCCGCCAGTCGATTGGCGAACCGGGCGGCGTGATCACCTCCACCGGATATACCTTGTCGCCAATGATCGTCACGCGAATATCCATTCCCTTGGGCACACAGCGCTGAACCAACAGCGGAATACCGCCAAGGGTTCCGGCATCCGCGAGCTGCGCGGGCGACACTTCACGCGTATGCACTGCATACGACGTCCCATTCGCGCTGACGAGCCCGTGGGAAATGGACTTGCATACGACCTGACCGTGCTCGGCCGCAAACTGCTCCAGCGCTGCTGGATCGCTACTCACCAATGTCGGTGGAACCAAAAGTCCGTGTCGTCCGGCGACTCGAAGTTGATAGATCTTCCGCTCAGCGAGCTCCGTTGCGTCCGGCGGGTTGACCCATCGCAACTCCGGAGCCGCGATCAGTCCCTCATACAGATGGCGCAGTTCCGCGCTGGCAAATCCCCGGAAGTCAGCATGAACCATCTCTGGCGCTTTAGGACGCAGAGCTCGCCGATACCACACGCATCCAACACGATTCAAATCCACCGAGGCGTCGCCACAACGCACATGCCTTGAAGCCCCCGCCTCCCCCACCCGGAACGTCGGATCCGTGTCGCTCAATTCGTCCGCGTTCAGGCGGTAGTACGCACGCTTGCGTTCGCGCAATCGGAGGATCAGGTAGTCCGCAGCAAAGTCCTCTCGATCCGAAACGATCAGCAGTGTCGACTCCATGCCTTACGCGCCGACTGTCCGCTCAGCCTGATCAGCGCCCTCTCCTGATTCCGTTAGTGTCGTCTCCCCAAACTGAGATGCCGACACCCCTCGATAGCCGGAGGAGGCAAAGTCCGCGTCCACGCGTGCTTCGCTCTGGTCGGCACCTTCGACGGTCTTGGTCAGGGTTGTCTCCCCGAACTCACTGGCGGCGAGCGTTCGCGCATCTTGGTGCGTACGAAGTAGCACGAGCGGTTCACCTGTTCGAGCGCAGACCCAAATCTGCATGTTGCTGTCGTAGCGGTGTTCCGGACCGGCAGGAGCAGGTGTGCTGAGCAACTTCCGAGAACGGGCCACAAAGGGGACGGGCGCTTCGTTGTTCATATTTAGTGTCGGAACTCCCATTCGTAACATGCCTGCGCGCACGGTCCTGATGCATTCGCGCGAACGTTCTTACTCACCAGAGTATAGGCCAAACTGTGAGGAGCGTTCGCATAGGAACCGCCCGATGACGTAAAGCTGCAGCAACAGCTGCTGGAACCGCGCGCCGATCGACTTGGCATGTTGCGCGATCTTGCGAGCACGGGCGCCGTGGCGCTCCAGAGTTTCTTCTCGGTCATTCTATCGCCAGCGGATACGACATCATTGGATTCTTGACGCGCAGCAGTGTCGCGTAGTGCAGCAGTTCCTGGTTCTGCACGCGATTTCGTTGTAGCGCCAGACGCAGCTCCTCGAGCGTCACATCTAATCCCAGCTTGGTTCTGAACTTGAAGCAATCCACCACGGTGCGAGCCACGCCATAGATCCTCAGGGGCATTCCACCGACACGATGCGTCTCGATGCCTTCATGCTTGCACGCCAATAGAACTCACTGCAGCTAGCTCTTCAAAACCTTTCGAGCAGCACGCATCACCTTCTCTCGTCCTTCGCTCGGACTCACTCTGCGCGCAGCTTCAGTAAGCGCATCCCGTGCTTCCTGCCTGGTGGTGTCAGGAACCTGCTTCTGCAGTTGCTTCGCAGCGTAGTCGAATTCGTACTTTTCCTTGAACGAGATCAGATTGCGGTCGGGCTGGCCGACCTTCGTCTTGTCATCTGCCATAGCGATTTGCTCCTGTCACGAATCAGCGATGTGAAAACGACACTTTAATAGTGTCAGGCTGCGCGCGACAATCCGGCGTGTCGCCCTACCCAAGCCGCGTATCCACGCACGTTCACCGGCGCCCGGAACTCCACGCCCGAAGCCCCCCGACTCACCGTGGATGGCCCCTACTTAGCTCTCGGCGAACATGGATACCTCGCACCAACTCAGCTGCAATGAATTCGCGGTTTGCACGAGGCAGGTCCATGGCGGCGACGAACCGCCGAACCTCATCAGCCAGTCGGTGCTGCCCGCCGTGTTCCAGTGCTGAAGTTACGTACGACCATCCACGAACAACCTGTTTGCGCGTCTCGACAAGCTGGTGCTTGCCGGGGTCCACGCGAATATCACTCTTTAGGAGTTCGCTCGCGACGGCCTCCGTCTGCGCGCGCATGTACGTTGAGTCTCCGCGCTGGCTCGCCCGATAGATGCCATCTTTCTTCGCAGAACGACTCTCTCCCCTCACCGCTCGCTCCGTGGCATTGGCCGCTACGCCAAGCAGACGCAGATGCCGGGCGAACTCTGAACGCCAGTGCCGCAGCGTCGACTTCCCAATATTGATACGAACACCCTGCTCGCTGACTGCCTTTAGCACCAGGTGAACATGAGGATGCGGCTCATCCGTGTGCAGGACGAACGCATACCGATGCTGAAGCGCGAACCGCTCGCGGGCGAAGTTGCGGACCGCGCCCAGCACCTTGTCTGGCGGAGTGCCGGGGGGCATGGAAAGCATCAGCTTGTGGATCAACTTCGGCGGCTTGCGGCCGTTGGCCGCCGTCAATCCAGACTGCCGACGCACATCATCTAGGTCGAGATCCCAATCCTCCAGCAGTGCGTTGCCGATCCGCCCCTGCAGGCGCTCGCCATCTTCGCCTTCCAGTTCCAGCTCACCGTACCGGCCGACGTAGTCTAGGTGCCTGCCGGCCGCCTTGAGGTCGTTACTATCTCGAGGCAGAACTTTCACCACGACCTCAGGGACTCGCTGCACGGTCCGCCGCACCTGCTCCAACTGCGTCGGCGTCAGCCGGTCAAGTGGCCGCATCCCGCCCCGCGCATAGCTGGCGATGTCGAGCAGAGGCTCACCCTGGGGGAGTCTAAATGTCTTCGCGATAGCCGATCTCCCAACTCGTCAGGTTCGCTTTCAGAAGGACCTTCGTATTGTCGCGCAATGCCTCGCAGACCTTCAGCATGGCCCGGAACTCTTCCCGCACCGAACCGGGCAGCCGGCCGCCCTCATTCGCGGCCCGGGTGATCTGGTTGATGTTCCTGCCGATGGCCGCCAGCTCAATGACGCTGCGCTTGAGGGCCAGCAATTCGTCCTTGGGTAACGGTGCTAGCTGCCTCAAATGGCAGCGAGTCAGGACGGCAACATACGTGGCAGACCGCATTCCCCGCGCTTCTGCGCGCGCCTCCAGCAGCAGCCGGTCGTCGCTGCGCAGCCGCACGCAGACTCGGCCGCTGCGATTCGACGCCCGCTCCCGCGGCCGGTGACCACCCCTATCGCTCCCGCCCGATGCCACGCTGCCTAGACTCGCCGCGCGCTCGCCGTCAGTCGCCAGCACCTCGCGCACAACCAGCCGCTTGAGCCATGCGGACTCGCTCAGAAGCTGACGATCCGCAAGCACCTTGACCCGCTGCTTCAAGTCCAGCGGCAATCGCGCCTTCACGAACTCTGTTGCGACCATGGGCCACATCGTGGCCCCTTAGCCGCCGCGAGGCTATCCTGCATATATGAGTTTTTGCCGCGATACTCGACTTTTTTCATCCGGAATCATCCCGGATCGGAAGTTCTCCGCACTGTGAGGGGTTGACCGAGGCGATCGCAGACCAAGTCCAACGGGTCGGGTGCAGTCGTATATTCGGCCTCTCATGTGGGAAGAACGCTTCCCGGGCCACCATGGAATCCGCGCGCGGTGAGCCAATCGTTTCAATGGCCACGTATGGGCCACGCAGGATATCGGCTTTCAACCGCGCCGGTCCG
>Ga0164241_10004281_pt1 | contig 13921 bp, 9 predicted proteins | sample OricomyardsoilBY_FD_108780 | JGI IMG/M metagenome (GOLD analysis project Ga0164241, IMG submission 108780) | Backyard soil microbial communities from Emeryville, California, USA - Original compost - Back yard soil (BY) | ecosystem: Environmental > Terrestrial > Soil > Unclassified | place: USA...
GGTGCCCATCGCCACGCCCTGCGATGCCGAGCGCCTGGGCCTGCGCCTGTTGCTGCCGGAGCGGGCAGTGGTGCTGAAGCCCGTGCATCACGTAGCCGTGCGCGAGGCATTGGCCACGGTGATGAATGCCACCGAGCTGCTGGGCTGCGGCCCGTCTTCGCCACAACTGGAGCGATTGCAGGGTCATGTGCTGCTGGTGGAAGACGACCCGGTGAATGCCGCCGTCGCAGAGGGCTACCTGGCCGAGCTGGGGTGCAGCTGCGCCTGGGTCACCAGCGCCGAGGCGGCCATCGCGCGCAGCCAGGCCGAACATTTCGACCTGGTGTTCATGGATCTGAACATGTCCGACATGGACGGCTTCACCGCCACGGCGCGCATTCGCGAGCATGAGGCCAAAGGTGCCCGAATTCCCATCGTCGCCCTCACGGCACATGACGCCCACAGCTATCGCGAACGCGTGCTGCGTGCCGGCATGGACGATATTCTCAGCAAGCCGTACTCGATCGATGACTGCCGCGCGATGCTGGCGCGCTGGTTGCGCGGCAAGGGGCAGCCGGCGACCGCGCAGAAAACAACGGAGCAACGCGCCGCCGCCGATGTGCTGGCCGGAATCGATGAGGGTTCGGTGCGCGCGGTGGGCAAGCTCGGCGCAGGCTCCCCCGCACTGTATGAACGCCTGACTGCGCTGTTCGAGAAATCCTCGCAGCCGCTGATGGCCAGGCTTGAGGTTGCGCTGCAGGCGCGCGATCTGAAGCAGGCCGCCGACGTCTGCCACACGCTCAAATCCAGCGCGGCCAATGTGGGCGCCAGGGCCTTCTCCGAAAAGGTGCGCGAACTGGAGCAGCTGTGCCGCGATGGTGAGGCCGAGCGCGCCATCGCGCTGCATCGACACCTCGCGGCGGCATACGGACCGCTGCTGGATGGCCTGCGCAACGCCCGCATGAGGCACTCAGCATGACCACGCTCGTGCAGAGACTGTCCACCGCCATCGTTGCCGATGACGACGAGCTGGGGCGCATGCTGCTGGCCGAGTCCGCCGCGGCCGCCGGACTGGTCAGTCAGTCCTTCGGCGACGGCGCCGAAGCGCTGCAAGCCGCGCTGCAGTCCAGCGTCGCCATTGCGCTGCTGGATGTGAGCATGCCCGGCATGGATGGCTTCGAGGTATGCCGGCGGCTGCGCGCCGATGCGCGTTTCGATGGCGTGCCCATCATCATCGTCACCGGTCACGATGATTCCGAGGCGGTGCGCATGGCCTTCGAGGCCGGCGCCACCGACTTCGTCTCCAAGCCCGTCAATTGGGCGCTGCTGCCGCGGCGCATCGAATACATCCTGCGCAATGCCGAAGCGGCCCGCGCGCTGCGCGCCCGCATGTCGCAGGTGCGCACTCTGGTCGAAGCGCTGCCCGACAGCCTTTGGGTGGTTTCGGCAACGGGCGAAATCCGCTGGAGTTCCAATGCGAAACTCTCCGCGCAGCGGCACGATGTGGCCGATGCGGAGGAATCGGACACGTTGATTGCACCGGCCGCGCAGATGCCCGACGTGCTGGCGGCCATCGCGCAGACCGCCGCCGATGGCCAGCAGCGCAAGCTGGAATTCCGCGTGCAGGAGGATTCGCAGCTGCGCTCCTTTGAAATCCGCCTGAGTCAGCGTGAGGGCGGCGATGTGGTCGTGGTACGCCGCGACACCACCGAGCGCACCCAGGCCGCCGAGCGCATCGAGCGCCTGGCGTACTTCGATCCGCTGACTGGGCTGGCCAACCGCCATTGCTGTCTGGATCGCGCGGCCACGTGGATGACCCAGGCCGCGGCGCGCGGACAGTCCGTGGCGCTGATCTACATGGACCTGAACAGCTTCAAGCGCGTCAACGACACCTTCGGACATGCCGTGGGCGATGCGGTGCTGCGCACGGTTGCAAGCCGCCTGCAGGCCGCCGTCGCCGGCTTCGTGGCCAGCGGTATGCAGCTGCTGGTCTCGCGACTGGGCGGCGATGAATTCGTGGTCGTCGTCTGGGCGCAGGATGCACGCGCCATGGGTCATACCGTAGCCGATGCCTGTCGCACGGCCCTGGCGCAGTCCATCGCCTTTGACGCGCTGGAGTTCCACTGCGCGCCCAGCATCGGCATGGCGGTCTATCCGGATGACGGCGCGGATGTCGCCACCGTGCTGAAGAATGCCGATACCGCCATGTACCAGTCGAAGGCCGATGGGACCGACGGCGTGGTGGTGTATCGCGAGGTCATGAGCACGCGATTGCGCGACTGGCTGGCGCTGGAGTCGCGCCTGCGCCGTGCCGTGCGCGATGAGATGCTGCACATCGAATTCCAGCCCAAGTTCGATCTGTCGGATGGCCACATCGCCGGTGCCGAGGCGCTGCTGCGCTGGCGTGATGAGGAGCATGGCGATGTGTCGCCGGCACGCTTCGTGGAAATCGCCGAGGACAGCGGCCTGATCATCGAGATGAGTTCCTGGGTAGTGCGTGCCGTGTGCCGGCAACTGCGCCACTGGCTGGATCAGGGCGTGCGCATTCCCATCGCCATCAATTGTTCGGCCAAGGAAGTGATGCACGGCGACCCGGCCGGAGTCATCGCCACCGAGGCCGCCAATGCCGGCATTCCCCCATCGCTGATCGAAGTGGAAATCACCGAATCGCTGCTGGTGAATGATTCACTGGGTGTCCAGAAGGTGCTGCAGAGCCTGCGGCAACTGGGCTGTCGCATCGCGCTGGACGATTTCGGGACCAAATACTCCTCGCTGTCCTACATCACGCGCTTTCCGCCGGACCGGATCAAGATCGACAAGGTGTTCGTGCAGAACGTGGACCGCTCGGATGGCGATGCCGCCATTGCCAGCGCCATCCTGTCACTGGCCTCATCGCTGCGACTGACGGTGACGGCCGAAGGGATCGAGAGACCCGAGCAGATGCAATGGCTGCGCGAGCGCGGTTGCCATGAAGGGCAGGGCTATCTGCTGTCCAGACCACTGTCGCCCTGGGATTTCACGCAGCGCTACGTGGCGCCGCTGATTGCCAAATCCGCCAGGCCCCAGGCCGGCTGACGCCACGCAAATCAGCGCGCCCGCGGAGCGGTGTCGTCTATCATCACAGGCTTGCGGAACCGTCCTGGTGGAAGGGAGCATGCCTGTGAATCCACGCGCGCTGATGCTGGCTGCACTATTGATGGCCCCAGGTGCCTGGGCGCATCACGGCATCTCCAACTGGGATCTGAACAAGGACCTGACACTCAGCGGCCGGCTGACGCGCATCGATTTCATCAGCCCGCATGCCTGGCTGCACCTGGATGTAAAGGGCGCTGACGGCAAGCCCGAGGCCTGGCAGTGCGAGATGCGATCGGCGCATGCACTGCGCCGATCGGGCTGGACGATGGACATGTTCCGCATCGGCAGCACCATCACCGTGACGGGTTCGCCCGAGCGCTACAAGCCGCGGCAGTGCTACCTGTCCACCATCCGTTTTGCCGATGGCAGCAGCATGGATCGCTACGGACAGCGGCAGCTGGCCGCGGCCGGCAAGGCAAAGGTGGCGGCGGTGCGTCCCGCGCGCACCGCGGACGGGCATCCGAATCTGGCCGGCGACTGGGCGGCCGAGCAGCGCGTGATGAGCGATCCGCGCGGTCAGCTCGGCACCCTGGTGCCCCTGAGTCAGGCTTCCCGACTCAAGCCCGGCGAACTGCCCGCTGGCCAACAGGCCTTTCCCGGCGCGCGCGGCTCGGCAGCGTCATTGGCCGCCGATCCCATCCGTGCCGCCTGGGATCGTCCGATTCCGGTGCAGCTGACCGATGCAGGCCGCGCGGCGGTGGCCAGATTCAATCCGGCGTCGCGTGACAATCCAAGACTGCGCTGCGAACCCACGGGCATCCTCTTCGACTGGACTTTCGACAGCGTGGTGAATCGCATCGAGCAGACGCCGACGCGGATCGCCCTGCAATACGGCCATATGGACCTGGCGCGCGTGATCCACCTGGATCGCCGCGCGCCGCCGGCCAACCTCAAACCCAGCCGCGCCGGCTATTCCATCGGTCACTGGGAAGCTGACGTGCTGGTGGTGGAAACCACGGGCTTTCTGCCCGGTGTGCTCAATGCCGATGCGCGCATCCTGCATGGCGCGGGATTGCGCGTGATGGAGCGTTTCGAGCTCGACGCCGCCGCTCACAAGTTGACGCGACGTTACGAAGCCACCGATCCGCAGTACTTCGTGGGCGCATGGCGCGGCGAGGACGAGGTGTTTCCTTCCGATATCAGCTATGCGCCGTATGGTTGCAGGGACCTGGGCGGCGCGCCCGCCGCCGAGGAACGCTGACGCAAGACCTGGATGGCGCAAAAAAACGGCCGCAGTTGCCTGCGGCCAGTTTTGGGGGGAATCTGTCAGCTTGGTCGGAAATCAGTTGGCCTTGATCACCAGCTTGTTGTCGACGCTCTTCACGCCCTTGGTGTGCGTGGCGATGTCCTCGGCCTTCTTGCGCTCGGCGTCGGAGCCTGCCTGACCAGACAGGGTCACAACACCGTTCCTGGCATCCACATTCACATTCAGGCCATCGACGGCGCGGGACTTGAGCAGATCAGCCTTGATCTTGGCCACCAGCGTGGCGTCATCCAGCTTCTCGCTCGCGGTCTCGTCCGCGAACGCCACCGATCCGACGGCAAAGCCGCCGACGATCAGCGAGGCGAGGGCGGCCGTCAGAATCTTGGTCTTCATCGCATGCTCCTGGTTCGTGGCGCGCCATGCGCCATGCGAAAGCCTCGCCGAGCCGAAGCGGATTTGCAGCACGCGGGCGCCACTTCCCCGTGTAGGAATTCTCCTAACGGTGCCCGTGCTAGCCTTGTCCCAATGAGCACGAGGTCAGCCATGGGCGTCGGCGCAAGTTTCCGCAGCGACAATGACTGGGGCGCCTCGCCGCAAATACTGGCCGCGATATCAGCGTGCAATGAGGGCCCGGCCAGGCCTTACGGTGCCGATGAGTGGACGCGCCGCGTTGAAGAGCGCTTCGCCCGGATTTTCGAGCGACCTGTAGGAGTGCTGCTGGTGGCCACGGGAACAGCAGCCAATGCACTGTCGCTGGCGGCCGTCACCCCGCCCTGGGGCAGTGTGATCTGTCATCGCCATGCGCACATCAACACCGATGAGTGCGGTGCCCCGGAGTTTTTTACCAGCGCCAAAGTGGTCAGTTCTGCCAGTGGCGGCAGCAAACTCGATCCGCAGCTGCTGGAGGCGGAACTGGCCTGGGGCCGGGGCGATGTGCACTCGGTGCAACCGGCCTGCGTGAGCATCACGCAGGCCACGGAAGACGGGCAGGTTTACACCGCGGCGCAGGTCGCCCGCATCGGAACGCTGTGTCGCGCCGCGGGTGTCCGGCTGCACATGGATGGGGCGCGATTCGCCAACGCGCTGGTGGCCACAGACCGCGCGGCCGCCGACCTGACCTGGCGCGCCGGTGTCGATGTGCTGTCGTTCGGAGCCACCAAGAATGGCGCATTGAATGCAGAAGCCATCGTCGTGTTCGAAGAGTCGCTCATGGCCAAGCTGCCTTATCTGCGCAAGCGCGCGGGACATCTGTCATCGAAGATGCGTTTCCTGGCCGCCCAGATGGGCGCCTATCTGGATCAGGATCTGTGGCTGACCAATGCCCGCACGGCCAATGCCATGGCCCGGCGCCTGGCCGATGGACTGGCAGCCGTTCCCGGCGCGCAGCTGGAGGTGCCGGCGCTGACCAATATCCTGTTCATGCGGATGACGGACGAACTTTCATCCGGTCTGCGGCGGCGCGGTTACGATTTCTATGGTGAGCGCTGGGGTCCGGGTGTGATCCGGCTGGTGACTTCATTCCGGACCACGCCGGAGATGGTGGATGGCATGGTGGCGGCCGCGCGTGAGATCGCGGGCGCGAAGGGGATATAGGGCGTGACTGCGCATTCAAGGGTACTCATCACCGCTGGCGCTTCGGGCATCGGCCTGGCCATGGCGCGGGCATTTCATGCCGCTGGCGCCCGCGTCTATGTCTGCGACATCGATGCCGATGCACTGCAGCGCGCCGAGACGGAGCTGCTGGGTCTGCTCACGCGCCGCTGCCACATCGGCGATCGCGCGGATGTCACGGCGATGGTGGCTGATGCGGCCGCGCGGCTGGGCGGCCTGGACGTGCTGATCAACAACGCGGGCATTGGCGGCCCGACGGCTCCCGTGCACGAGCTTGATCCGGCTGAGTGGGATGCGGTGCTGCGCGTGAATCTGACCGGTTGCTTCGATGTGACGCACAACGCCATAGCGCATCTGATCCGCGCGGGCCGGGGCGTCATCATCAACATGTCGTCGGCCGCCGGGCGTTTCGGCTATCCCAACCGCAGTCCCTATTCAACGTCGAAGTGGGCGCTGATCGGCTTCACCAAGACGCTGTCGATGGAGCTGGGGCAGTACAACATCCGTGTGAATGCCATCGCCCCCGGCGCAGTCGCCGGCGAGCGCGCCGAGCGGGTGTTTCAAGGGCGCGCGCAGGTTTCCGGTCGCAGCGTGGAAGAAGAAAAGCGCCTGGGTCTGGCCAGCCAGTCACTGAAGGAACTGGTCGATCCGAAGGACATTGCCCAGCTGGCATTGTTTCTGGCATCCGATGCCGCCAAGTCCATATCCGGCCAGGTGCTGCCCATCGACGGAGACATGCAGCGAGCCTAGCCATGCAGGCCTATCTCGGCGACGAAACCCTGCTTGTCCGCGAAGCCGCGGACCGGGCGAGGCTCGACGCCGGTCAGGCCGCGCGGGTCGGCGCGCTGGCTCAATCGCTGGTTGGCGGGATTCGCGCGGCGCGCGCCTCGCGCAGCGGGCTGGATGCTTTCCTGCTCGAGTATTCGCTGAGTTCCAAAGAGGGCGTGCTGCTGCTGTGCCTGGCCGAATCGCTGCTGCGGATTCCAGATGCGGCCACCGCCGAGCGCCTCATCGCCGAGAAGATCCGGGCGGGGAATTGGCAGGCGCATGCCGGGGACTCCGACTCGCTGCTGGTGAATGCCTCCACCTGGAGCCTGATGCTCACCGGCCACATCGTGCGGCCTGATTCGCAGGCCGGTGATGTGCCCTCGCTGATGCAGCGCCTGATATCGCGCCTGGGTGAGCCGGTGGTACGCGCGGCCATGCTGCAGGCCATGCGCATCCTGGGCACCCAGTTCGTCATGGGCCGTACCATCGAGGAGGCCCTCGAACGTTCCAGGGACGGCGCCAATGCGGGCTATCGCCATTCGTTCGACATGCTGGGCGAGGCCGCGATGACGTGGCAGGGCGCCGATGCCTATCTGCAGGCCTATCTGCATGCCATCGATGCGGTGGGGGCTTGCGCCGATGCACCGGTTGAAGCGCGTCCAGGTATTTCCGTGAAGCTTTCAGCCCTGCATCCGCGCTATGAACCGGCGCGACGCGAGCGCGTGATGGCGCAGCTTGTACCGCGTGTGCTGGAGTTGGCGCAGGTCGCGGCCGCTCGCGGCGTGGCGCTGACCATCGATGCGGAAGAGGCGGATCGGCTGGAGCTGTCGCTGGATATCGCCGAGGCCGTGATGTCCTGCCCGGCCCTCGAGAGCTGGCAGGGATTCGGCATGGCCGTGCAGGCCTATCAGCGGCGGGCGAGCGGCGTGGTGCAAAAACTGATCGAGCTGGCGGCGCGCAGTGACCGTCGCCTGAATGTGCGTCTGGTCAAAGGGGCGTACTGGGACAGCGAGATCAAGCGCGCGCAGGAGCGCGGGCTGGCGACCTATCCGGTGTTCACGCGCAAGGCGAGCACGGACGTGTCCTACCTGGCCTGCGCGCGGCTGCTGCTGGATGCTCCGGCCGCATTGATCTTTCCGCAATTCGCCACGCACAACGCGCACACCGTGGCGTATGTGCTGACACTGGCTCGCGAGACGGCCCGGCCCTTTGAATTCCAGCGCCTGCATGGCATGGGCCAGGAGCTCTACGATCACATCGTGCAGGGGAATGCAAAAGCCGCCTGCCGGGTGTATGCGCCAGTGGGTTCTCATGCGCAGCTGCTGCCGTATCTGGTGCGGCGACTGCTGGAAAACGGCGCGAATACTTCTTTCGTCAATCGCATCGTGGATCAGCGCCTGCCGGTGGCGGAGATTACGCGCGATCCGGTCATGACCGTGGATGCCCTGGATATTGTGCCGCATCCTGGCATAGCCGATCCGCCGCAGATCTTCGGCGCCGAGCGGCGCAATTCCATGGGCATCAATCTCGCCGATGCCGAAGTCGCCGCGGCACTGCTGCGCGATGCCGCGCCATTTCTGGCGCACCAGCACAAGGCGCGACCATTGGATGCCGATGCGGATGCCGTACAGGCGGCACTGGCCTCGGCGGCCGCGAATTTTTTCGACTGGGATGCCACGCCGGCCGCGCGGCGCGCCGCCTGCCTGCGGCAGGCCGCTGATGCGTTTGAGGCACATCGCGTGGAACTGGCAACGCTATGTGTGCGCGAGGCGGGCAAGTGCTGGCCGGATGCGCTGGCGGAGGTGCGCGAGGCGGTGGATCTGCTGCGGTACTACGCCGCGCGTGGCGAGCAGGAATTCGACGCGGCCCAGTCACTGCCGGGACCGACCGGAGAGCGCAACGAGCTGGCGCTGCGCGGTCGGGGTCCATTCGTGTGCATCAGTCCGTGGAATTTTCCGCTGGCCATCTTCACCGGGCAGATCGCCGCCGCGCTCGCGGCCGGCAACACGGTGATCGCCAAACCCGCCGAACAGACGCCGTTGATCGCCTGCCGCGCGGTCGAACTGCTGCACCAGGCCGGCATCGCGCGCGAAGTGCTGGCGCTGCTGCCGGGTGATGGCGCCACATTGGGACGCGCCTTGCTCAGCGATGAGCGCGTGAGCGGCGTGGCCTTCACGGGGTCCACCGAAGTGGCGCAGCTGATCAACCGGCAACTGGCTGCGCGCCCGGGGCCCATTGCCGCGTTGATCGCGGAGACCGGTGGCCAGAACGTGATGTTTGTCGACAGTTCGGCGCTGCCCGAGCAGGTGGTGCTGGATGCTGCCACCTCGGCCTTCAACAGTGCCGGCCAGCGTTGCTCGGCACTGCGCGTGCTGTTGTTGCAGGAGGAAATCGCCGATGGCGTGATCCAGCTGCTGCGTGGCTACATGGATACGCTGATTGTTGGCGACCCGGCGCGGCTCGACACCGACGTCGGGCCCGTCATCGATGCTTCATCGCGGCAGCAGCTCGAAATGCACCTGGCACGGATCAAACCCCTGGCCCGCTGGATGCATCGGACGGCGATGCCAGAGGATCTCGCCGCGCGCGGATACTTCTTCGCGCCCACCGCGCTGGAAATCGATTCGCTGGCCCCGCTGACACACGAAGTGTTCGGCCCGGTGCTGCATGTACTGCGGTATCGCGATCGGGATCTGGACCAGCTGGTGGATGCGGTCAACGCGCTGGGCTATGGGCTCACGCTGGGCGTGCAATCGCGCATCGATTCCACCGCGCGACGCATTGCGCAGCGCGCCCGCGTGGGCAATGTCTACGTGAATCGCAATATCATCGGCGCCGTGGTGGGTGTTCAACCCTTCGGCGGTTGCGGCCTTTCAGGCACAGGCCCCAAGGCAGGAGGTCCGCACTACCTGCACCGTTTCGCCACCGAGCGCACCCTGAGCACCAACACCACGGCGCTCGGCGGCAACGCCAGCCTGCTGACGCTGGATGCGCCGCAGGGGTTGTAGCGCGGCTTTCAGGGCGCGGGCAGCTCGAACACGTAGAGCGTGACGCCCGCTGCGGGCGAAAGCAGCTCTGGCACCAGGCCGCGACCGCCCGCGCCATATGCGCTGCCGCCGCCGGCCACCACCGCCACATATTGCCTGCCGTTCACCGCATAGGTGATGGGCGAGGACTCGGGCGCCGCGTTGAGCCTGGTCTGCCACAGTATTTCGCCACTGGCCTGATCGTAGGCGCGAAAGTGCCGATCCAGATCGCCGTTGAACAGCAGACCCGTGGCGGTGGTCAATGTGGAGCCGGCAGGCGGGATGCGCTGGCGATGCGACCACACCACCTGCTGGGTTTTCAGATCCACGGCCGCCACCTTGCCGAACAGTCCGTCGTTGCCTGGCGGCAGGCGCGGTGCGAAGCGCATGTCGGTGCCGCCCGCTGCGGTTTCGGCGGCGCTGCGCGGCGAATAGGTGTAGTCGGTGCAGGATTCGGTCAATGCCACGTACAGCAGGCCCGTTTCCGGATTGATGCTGGTAGCCGGCCAGTTGCGCGCGCCGAATGCCGAAGGGCACACCAGCTTCGCCTTGCCGGCTTCGGGCTGCACAGCCGGATTCACCGTCTTCTCGCCGGTTTTCGCATCCACGGCGGTGACCAGGTTCTGCATGCCCATGTCACGCGAGAACACATACGCGCCAGTGGCCGCGTCCAGTGCATCGAACAGCGCCGTCTTGCCGGCCGTGACCACGAGCTTGCGCGGCTTGCCATTGAGGTTCACGGTGACCAGGGATTGCTCGAACACCCAGTCCAGGTCCCACACATCGCGACGCTGATGCTGGTAGTGCCATACCAGCTCGCCCGTGGCCGGACGCAACGCCACCGTGGCATCGGTATACAGACCATCGTTGCGCGTGAGGCGCTTCGCGCCGGGCCGTGGTTCGAGCAACGTCGCGGAGTTGTAGGTGTTGCCGATGCCGAAATACACCAGATCCAGTTCCGGATCGTAACTGCCCGGCGTCCATGCGCCGCCGCCATAACGCTCGTTGGCGGGCGCATCGTTCCAGGTGTCGCCCCCCGGCTCGCCCGGCCGCGCGAGGGTGTGGAAACGCCAGCGCTCCGCGCCGGTCTTCGCATCCATGCCGACGATGAAATCGCCGCCCGGGGAATTCTCCAGCCCCAGGCTGGCGCCCAGGATGACGATGCCCTTGGCGACGATGGGACCGCCATTCAGATGCAGTGCCACCCCTTCGGCCTTGCCGTTGGTGGCGCGTTGTTCAGGCGTCAGCACGACCTGATCCCACAGCACGCGGCCGGTGCGCATGTCCAGCGCGATCACATGCCCATCGACCATGGGCACGATGAGGCTGTCTTCGTAGAGCGCCAGCGTCTTCACGCGCGAGCCGCGCCCATTGTCGTATTGATCCGGCAGCACGCGCAGGTACTGCCACAGCAGGGCCCCCGTGGTCGCATCCAGTGCCTGCACCACCGGGCCGCTGTACACGAACATCACCCCGTCATGCACCAGCGGCGTGATCTCGTTCATGCTCTCTGGCAGCGACCAGCTCCAGCTCATGCGCAGCTGCTTCACATTGCCGCGATCGATCTGGCGCAGCGGGCTGAAACCCAGCGCGTCGTAACGCCGGCGCCAGATCAGCCAGTCCGCCGGCGGTGGGTCTTTCAGCATGGCATCGCTGACGGGTTTGAGTGCCGCGAGCTTCGCGGTACGTTCGGCGATGACCGCTTTGTATTGCGGATCGTCCAGATTGCGCTGTGCGGGCGGCCGCGGCCGGCCTTCGGGCGCCTGGCCCACTGGCAGCGGCGGCGCGGAGGGGGCGCTGGTTGCAGCGACCGCGCCACCCGGCTGCGCCTTGAGGCCGTTGGTCAGGAAAATATAGGCTTCGATGTCGGTGAAGGCCTGGCCGCTGACCGAACCCAGCCCGCGCGGTGGCATGGTGCTGCGGATCTGTTCGGAAAACGCGGCGCGCGGACGCGCGCGCCAGTGGCTGGTGAAGGGTTCGCCCTTCAAGGTGGGGCCAAATTGACCGCCTTCGAGACCCGCGCCGTGACAGGAAACACACACACGCCCATAGGCCGCCTGGCCGCGCGCCGCCTGCTCCTGGGTGAATTGCGCGGCGTTATCGTCGCTGAAAACGTGCTGCGCCATGGCCGGATGAACGCTCAGCAACAGCGCTGCGCTGGGCAGCCAATGCGATGAATGGCGAATCATGCTTGTTGTAGCTCCCCGTAGCGACTGCGCCAACTCTAATACCAACGCCTGTGCGGCGCTCAGTCGAAGCGAAATCCCGCAATGGGTGTGCCCAGCACCATTTGGTGGAACACGCGCAGGCCAGGTTTTTCTGATGCACCGGCCGCGACCATCAGCGGCAACAGGTGCTCGTGTCGAGGGTGGCAAAGGCGGGCGTGCGGTGCTTCATCCCAGCGCGACAGGGCGGCGGCGCGCTGTGTGCCCGGGGCGGTGACCGCATCGTTCAGCCAGCTGTCGAATTCGGTGGCCGGCGCCGTCATGCGTGCATCGCCCAGCGCGCGCAGATTGTGCACGCTCATGCCCGCGCCGATGAGCAGCACGCCCTCATCGCGCAGCGGAGCAAGGGCCGCCCCGAGCTTCAGATGCAGGGCGGCATCGAGGCTTTGGTCGAGTGAAAGTTCGATTACCGGAATGTCCGCGCCGGGATACACGACCTTCAGCGGCACGAACACACCGTGATCCAGACCGCGCATGGCATCCAGCGCGGCCTCGAATCCCGCTGTGTGCAGGCGCTGGGCGATGCCAGCGGCAAGCTGCGGCGCGCCGGGCGCGTCGTAGCGCAGTTGATAGGTGTGCGGCGGAAAGCCGTAGTAATCAAACACCAGCGGCGGTTTTTCTGCCGACGTAAGGGTGAAGCCGCGCGTCTCCCAATGCCCGGAAACGATCAATATCGCGCTGGGCTTTTCCGGCAGCGTGGCAGGCAGCCCGCGCAGGAACTCTGCCATGCCCGTCCACGTGTGCTGTGGATCGTCCATGAAGAAACAGGGACCGCCACCATGTGGCACATAGAAGGAGGGCAGCATGCCTCAGCGCCCGAATGTGCCGCTGAACGTGGCCTTTGCGAGCAGGTTGGAGTGGATCATGAAGCCGGCCAGTGAAGCCGTGGCGTTGGGCGGCAGGTCGAGTTTGTCCACCTTCAACGCATACACCGTGAAGTTGTAACGATGCGGCTTGTCGCCGGCGGGCGGGCAGGGACCACCCCAGCCCGGTGCGCCGAAATCGGTATTGATCTGCCGCGCGCCTGCGGGCAGCCGCTTGCCATCCGCCGTGCCGCTGCCCTGGGCGATGAACGCTGTCCCGGCGGGAATATCCACCACGACCCAGTGCCAGAAGCCGGCGCCACCTGTGGGAGCGTCCGGATCGTGCACCATCACGGCGAAGCTCTTTGTCCCGGCCGGCGCGTCCTTCCACATGACAGCCGGGGATACGTTCTGCCCGCTGCAGCCAAAGCCGTTGTAGATGAATTTGGCGGCAATGGGCTTGCCGGCAACGACATCCGGGCTGCTGGCCTGAAAAGCCGGTGCCTGCGCTGCGGGTGTGCCGGCAGCGAAAACCCAGGCCACCAGCAATGCGAATGCGTTTCTTTGCACCATATTCCTGCTCGCCGCTTTGACAGTCCTGGGCTTGCCGCCTAGGCTTGCCTCACCTAATAAACCGCCAAAATTCGGGGGAAGTGCAGGATGACTCAGGCAGGCAAGATTGTGAAGTCCGTGGCGGGCGCGGTCGCTGCCCTGGTGGCAGGGGTTTGCATCGCCGCGGACCACCCGGATTTCACCGGCGTGTGGACCAATGCGGGCGGGCCCGGCATTGGCGGCGCCACCAATACCGCGCCCCCGGAACGCCCGTCGCTGACCCCGCTGGCCCAGAAGCGCCTGGAGGCTTACAACAAGCTGGTCGGTGGCACGGATGACTCACCCGGCCGGTGGTGCACGGGCACGGGCATGCCAGGTTCCATGCTGGGCTCCGGTGGCTATCCCATGGAGATCATCCAGCGTCCCGAGCAGATCACCGTGGTCTATGAGGCCCACAACGAGATCCGTCGCATCTACTTCGGCGACCGCAACGCGCCACAGGAAGACCGCGTCCCGGGTCGCGATGGCTATTCCAGCGGGCACTGGGAAGGCGACACGCTGGTCGTCGAAACCGACAACCTGGTCGACCAGGTGGACCAGCGCAACACCTCGCATTCA
>Ga0164241_10004282_pt1 | contig 13920 bp, 8 predicted proteins | sample OricomyardsoilBY_FD_108780 | JGI IMG/M metagenome (GOLD analysis project Ga0164241, IMG submission 108780) | Backyard soil microbial communities from Emeryville, California, USA - Original compost - Back yard soil (BY) | ecosystem: Environmental > Terrestrial > Soil > Unclassified | place: USA...
GGCCTCTGTTCCGGCCCTCGCTGACGCTCGCAAGTGAAGGCCGGAACAGCGTCCGAGCCGAAGGCGCTCGTCTGGTTTCATCCCACTGTTTTCAAGGCCGCCCTTGCGGGCGGGCCAAGGGCTCGTCCCTGGCTTCGGCGGCGGGGGCTCGTCCCTACTTGGTGAAGCCGAGCACGACGGCCCACGTGAAGAACACGAAGGCGAGCGCGCCGAGCGCCACGAGGATGAGCACGGGCTTCGAGCCCCAGTCGATCTTCGACCGCATCTGCATCGTGTCGTGCGCGTCTTCGTCGAGCCACCCGCGCGGCGCGGCATCATTCGGCGCGGTGAAGCCCGCGCTCTGGGGCGCCGTGTTCGCGTTCTGGAGCGCGCTGTTCGGCATCATCGGATACGACGACGGGACGTTCGGTGCGCCCGAAGTCGCGAGCGTCGGATTCGCGAAGCCAGGGCTCGACGGCCGAACGTGCCGCTGCGAAATCTCGCTCCACGCGCCGCCCGACTGCGGTGGAGCGCCGAAGGTCACCGGGCCCTGTCCGACCGACACGGGGAGCGGGGTGGCGGTCGGCATCAGCAAAGTGGGCTGCGGCTCGAGCGGCGCCTGATTGGGCGCGAGGCGCTGCGGCACGAGCTCGGCGCGCGCCGCGCGAGAGAGCTGCACCGTCTCGACGCCCTCGGACGAGCTCGGTTCGTCGATCGCCGTCATGGAGACCCGCACCATCGCCGGCGGTTGAACGAGCGCAGGCGGCTGGATGAGCAGCGGCGGTTGAACGAGCGCGGGCGGCTGGACGTGCACGGGCGCCGGAACGTTCGGCGTGTCCTGAGGCGTGACCTCCATCTCTTGCGGCGCCGGAAGAGGCGGTCGGCTCGGCGCGCTGGGAGCCGCGCTCGGTCGGCTGGGCGGCGGACGTGTCGACGGCGGTGGCGGGGCGGATGGCGCGCTCGCGGGCCGCGCACGTGTATGCGGAGGAGGGCGCCCCACGCGCGGCACCGCCTTCATGGGAACCGTGCCTGCGGCGACCCGCGGACGTGGAGGCACGCCGCGTGAACTGCCGCCGCGAGCGAGCTGCTCGCGATTGATCTCGGTCGGCGTCGTCTCCATCTCGGGGCGGCGCGCGACGACGGTCATCGAGTCGTCCTGCTGCTGCTCGGTCGTGTCCTCTGTGATCTCGGCAGACCGTGGCGCCTCTCGCGGCGCTGGTTCTGCCGAACGCGCACCCGCGGCCGGAGGCCTGACTACGCTCGGGCGCGCGGCCTTCAGAGTCGGCGCATCGGGCAGCGGATCGAGGACGGGCAGCAAGGTGCCTGGCGGACCGGCGACCATGAAGAACGCCTCTGCGAACTCGGCTGCGGTGGCGAAACGTTCGTCGCGGCGCTGCGCGAGCGCGCGCTGGAAGAAGGCCTCGAGCTCGGCACCTTTCGGGCCATTCGCCGGCACCTCTTCGCGATCGCCGCGCAGGATGCGCTCGGCGATGGCGAACCCGCTGTCGCCGTCGAACGGGACGTGGCCGGTCACGAGGCGATACGTCACGACCGCGAGCGCCCAGAGATCGACGCGAAGATCGAGAGGCTCGCTGTGGAGCTGCTCTGGGCTCAGGTAGTACGGCGACCCGAGGACGGCGTTCGTCACCGTGATCTGTTGCTCGACCGAGGTGATCTTCGCGATGCCGAAATCGAGGATCTTCGCCGTGACGTCGTTCCCCGACCGCGTGAGGAAGATGTTCGCCGGCTTGATGTCGCGATGAATGATGCCGAGCTCGTGCGCCGCGGTCAGGCCTTTGGTCACCTGCGATACGAGGCCGGAAACTTCGGGCAAGGCCCACTTCGGACGGAAGCGAAGCAGCTCGAGCAGGTCCGTCCCCTGCAGGAGCTCCATGACGATGAACGGTCGGTCGCCGTCCGTGCCGTAGTCGAACACGGAGACGATGTTCGGGCTCTTCAGGAGCGCGACGGCCTTCGCCTCTCGTTCGAAGCGCTGTCGCAGATCTTGGCGGGACTCGCCCGCCAGGCTCATGAGCTTTACGGCGACGGGGATGTCGAGCGTGAGGTGGTGCGCAACCCATACCTCGCCCATGCCGCCGTCTGCCAAGTGTCGGTCGAGACGGTAGCGCGAGGCCAGGATGCGACCCGCGTGCGACACGCCGACAGTGAACCCGCAGCGAGTCCTCGGGTCAACTCGAAGGATCGCGAAATCACGGTCGTGAAAGGCGTCGCTTTCGAAGCGAGGTCGCTATGCTCCGTGGGCATGCGGATGACGACACGATCCAGTCCCCGCTCGCGAGTGTGCGACTTCTGCGTGGTGTTCGCGTTGCTCGCTGCTGCGTGTGGGCAGAAAAACTCCACAGACAGCCTCTCTTCGGCGGCCGCGACGCCAAGCGCCACGACGAGCGCTCGGCCCGATCGCGGGCCCTGCGCGAACGCGGGCTGCCTCGATTTCGGAAAATGCACCCTCGTCGACGGCGAATGTCAGGTCACTCGGGACTCCGACTGTGCGCTCACGAAAAAGATCTGCCGTGAAGAGGGCCAGTGCTCTGCGGTGGACGGCAAGTGCGTCGTCGGACGCAACGCGGACTGTGCGCGCTCCACGGGCTGCCGCGAGGACGGTCGCTGCACCGCAGAAGCCGGCAAGTGCGTCGTGGGCGAAGACGCAGACTGCGCGCGCGGCGTCGATTGCGTCGCGAAGGGGCTCTGCGACTCCGAGCTCGGCAAGTGCCTCGCGAAGAGCGACGCGAGCTGCCGCGCCTCTCGGCTCTGCAAAGACTTCGGACGCTGCACGGCGGTCGACGGCAAGTGCCGCGCGCGGAACGCCGCCGATTGCAAAGAGTCACGCGTCTGCGCCGAGCAGCATCGCTGCGACTTCGTCGACGACGAGTGCGGAACGAAGGAAATCGAAAAAGACGACTGACCCCGGCGGGCGCGGATCGCGCTCAGGCGCTAGGCGCTCAGCGTCGCGCTCGTCGTGCCGCCCCCGACCAAGATGGTGTCGTTGCCGGTCTTCACTTCTTTGCCGTCGCTCGTTCCATCGAAGAGCCGAGCGAGCGGGTACTTGCCGACCCAGACCGAGTCGCTGCCCTCGCAGACGTAGCCGCCCGCTTCGTGAATGCACGCGGCGTTCGCGTAGCCGACCTTGCGGAGCTTCTCTCCGGCGAACACGGTGTCGAAACCTTTGACGAGCTTCGGACCGCCCCCGCTCGCGTCGGCTTTTTTCTCGACGGGCTTCTTCATGCGCTCGAGCTCGCGCCGCGCGCCGGCGTTCAAATGCTTGTCGAGCGCCGCGGCCTGCTTGTCGTCGAGCGCCGCGACCGACGTCGCCAGGTCGGCGGTCGTCACGGCTCCGCCAGGCTTCGCTTGCTGGAGAAGGCCCGACTCGCCGAGAGAGCCGGCGAGTTGGATCTGGTCGCCGGAGAGCATGGCGTTCGGGTTCGCGGACGTGCCCGAGCTCACCACGGTCTGATACCCAATCGAGCCGACCCCTGCGGGAGTGCTGGCCCCCGTCGTGTCGTAGCCTAGGTAGCTCCACGCGCCCTGGGACAGCTCGAGCTTCGGATCCCCAGTCGGACCGACGCCGAGGACCTGGGCGTACGCGAAGTTCGACGGATCCTTCGAGTCCACGAGCTTGACGATGGCGCCCTTCTTGAAGTCGTAAGGCGTGCCCTTTCGTCTCACGACGTAGGGCGTCATGTTCGTCGCGTACATGCGTTTATGCCCGGGTCCGACCCACGACACGGCCGAGGTGTGCTGCCAATTTCGGTCCTCGACCAAGCCCTTCTTCTTCAGATAGGTCCACATCGGGCGCTTGTATTCGGTGTAGCCGACTCGATCTTTGCCGACCCGTTCCAGGCCCGGGACGTTGCCCTCGAGCAGATCGAACATCTTGTCGGACGAGTCGTAGTTCGTGGTTTCGAGGCCCGTCGCCACCGCGTTGAAGCGGTCGGCCATGGCCTGACCCTGCCCCGACCAACCCGAGCCTTCTCCTTTTGCGAAGGCCTCGTCGACGGACTTCGGCGTCGCAGCCTTCAGCTCTTCGACGACGCGTTTGCGCCACTCTTCGACCGTGAGGCCGGCCTTCTTCGCGCCCTCTTTCTCGAAGTCTGCGACCGTCTTGCCGTCCGTGCAGACGGCGAGGTTGCGCGCCTTGACGAACGTCGGGCCGGCCTTCTTCGCCTTCTTCTTTTTCGCCATGGCGAGCCTCTCTTTCGCGGACGTCGCGTCCGAGCCGGGGTCGAAAATGCGAGATCGATCAGGTCGAGCGCAGGCGGAACGTGCCCAGGACCTGGTTCAAGCACGTGTCGCATTGCTCGCGCTCGCTCATCGGTCCCGTCACGCCGAAGAGCATCCACAGGTCCCAAACCATCAAGTGCGTCTGTCGCTGATAAGCCATCTCGTTCGCGTTGCGGTAACGACTCGCAATCTCGATGCCGCGGCTGCCGGAGTGCTCGACCCAGCGTTGATCGAGGACCGCGAACGCGCGCAGGGTCTTCGCTTCGTGCTCGACGTGCGATTGCACGACGGACTCGAGCGTCGAGCCCTCTGGGATGGAAGTGCGACACACGATGAGGCCCAGCTCGCGGCCCTTGCCGAGCGGGCGCGAGAAGAGCTGAACGGTCTTGTCTTTGAAGCCGAGCTCGGGGAGCTCGAAGACGCCCTCGTTCATGAAGTACGACGCCATCAGCCCGCCGCGTCGAGACGAATGACCTGCGCAGGATCGATCGCAGACAAGAGCTCGCGTGATTGCGACGTCACGATGAGTTGGTTTTGCACACCAAGTGACGTGCCGAGCGCCGCGACGAACGCGTGGACGCGCGCCGGCTCGGCGTGGAGATCCGGTCGGTCGACGAGCACGAGCGAGTGGCTGAGCTGCGTGAGCGCCGCGGTCGCCGCGAACACGACTGCGTCGCCCTCTGCCGAAGAGAGCTGATGCGCCGCCACCGGCGATGCGCCCCGGCTCGAGAGGCACTCCCACGCTTCTCTCTCCGGCCCGGGCGCCACGTAGCGAACCGTGTTCGACAGATAAGAGAGCAGCGTGCTGAAGTACTCGGCCATGGCGGTCTCTTTGCGGAGCGCCCCGAAGAACCGAGGAAGGAAGCTGTACTTTCGCGGATCGTTCGACGCGCGATAGAGCTGCTGCTCCATTTCCTCGAGGCCGACCGAGTTGCCATAGCCGACGAGGCGTCGGTCCCACGGAAAGTACTCGAGCTTGCCGCGCGTGCCGTCGTGCTCGTAGCGCTCGAGGACCGCTTGCACGCCGTCGTCGATGTCCGCGCGAATCGCGTCCTCCAAGAGCAACGCTTCGGTCGTGGCGAGCGCCTCTGCCACGCCGGCCGCGGCGCGCTCTTCTTCATTCAGAAACCAAGTGAGGACGATCTTCGCCGCCTCGCCCGCGCCCTGCAGCCAACCCGTCGGCGAAGGCATCACGCCGTACGGCGCGACGATCTCCTTTGCGAGGGCGATGGCTTCCAGGAATCGAGTCTTGCCCGAGCCCGAGCCGCCGGTCACGACGACGAGGTCGTGCGGGAGCCCGGTTCCTGCGCTCAGGAGATCGTACGTCGCATCGTTTAGGCCGCGAACACCGAGGAACGTGACACGCGCGAGCTTCATGAACCCTATTCTTCCTTCGAGCCTGCCGGTGCCTTCCCGGACAGAGCCGCAGCTTGCGCGACCTCGGCACCCGGATTCAAGAAGAGCTTCGGGGTTTGAATCACGATGAAGTCCGGACCCATGTGGATCATCGACTGCCCGACGGTGAACGTGTTGCTCTCTTGAGCAGACATCCGGTGGGAGAGCGCGTCGGTGACGAAGTTGCCCACGGTCTGGAAGAGGCGATCTTTGCCCGCGGCGGACACCAGGTTTCCGAGCACCGTCGTCAGCTGGTTCTTGCCGATCGCGCTCATCATGTTCTGGAAGACGCTGTTCTTCTGGTTGCCCTCGACCGTCTCCTTGTCGTTGCCTTCGATCGACATCGTCCGGTGCCGACCGACGCTCAGGGACTTGTCGTTGTTGACGCGCGTGACCTCGTCCTTCTCGGCGCGACGACGCACGAGCTCTTGGCCGGCCTTGTCCTCGAACATCAGCTCGTTGTAGCCGCCGGTCTCGGGCGAGCTCTTGCTCTTGATGCCGCTCTGCGTCTTGTTGAGCGGCAGCGCGAACGGTGGTCGGAGCAGGTTCGTGTGCATGCGGCCGACGATCATCGGCTCTTCGGGGTTGCCCCCGAGGAAGCTGACCATGACCTCTTGGCCGATGCGCGGGATGTTGATCGCGCCGAAGCCCTCGCCGCTCCACGGCTGGTTGACGTGGACCCAGATCGAGCTGTTCTCGTCCATCGAGCCGTAGCGATCCCAGTGGAACTGGACACGGACGCGACCGAACTCGTCGCAGTGAATGTCCTCGCCTGACGGGCCTGTGACGGTCGCGCACTCGATGCCCTGAATCGTCGGTCCGGCCGTGAGCGCCTCGGGTCGATACGGGACGCTCGCGCTGACGGCGTCGGCGGCGACCGAGATCCCCGTCGTGGAAGAGCCGCTGATCGACAGATGCGTCAGGAGAAGCTCGCCGTGCTTCTCTGCGATCGCGTGGCGGTTGATGGTCACGCGCTGTCCGGGCATCAAGTCGACGTGGTTCGACTCGAAGCTGAAGCGCTGAGAGCGAGCGATCTTCGCGTGCGCGTTCTCGTCGGAGATGCGCTTCGCCTCTGCGGGATCGGTTCGCGTGCGACCTCGGTCGTCGGCGGTCGGCGTGTCCTTCGGACCGTCGCCACCGAACTTGAAGCCGCCGGGCGTGTAGACGAAGTTCTCGAGCTGCGACTCGACCGGGTGGTCGCCGGTCTTCGAGGTGCTGAGGAGCGGCTTGTTCGCCATGCGCGGATCGTGATCCGCGAACGTCACCTTGCCCGCGCGGACGGCGCGGGAAGCGCGGAAACCACTCGCGTATTGGGCGCCGCTCGTGGGCTCGTTCGTGTGCTCGAGGGGCAACTCTTTCACTTCGTGTCGCTCGGGCGCGTCGCGGAGGATGAGCTTGGTTTCGCCCTTCTCCTGACGGAACAGGAACGTGATGCCCGAGGCCTCGAGGAGACGACGGATGAAGGTGAGATCGGACTCTTGGTACTGGATGCGCGTCTTGCGCGTCTTGTACGTGCGCTCGCACTCGTCGGCAAAATCGAGGTTCCACTCGCCGAGCAGCTCTTTGACGATGTCGAGGTCGGTCTTCTGCTGGAAGACCTTGCAGTTCGTCCGCTGCGTCAGGAGCCACGCCTTCGGAGAGATCGTGACGTGGTAGGTCGACTTGCCGGTCGGCTCGCTTCGGATTTGCTCGATCTCCGAGATGACGCCGCCGTACGACAGCTCGCTCGAGCCCGGGTACTTGAACGGGTCGAGGCCGATCTTGAACTTCGCCTTCTTGCCGATCATCTCCTCGAGATCGACGGCGGGGTTGTCGCTCACGGCGACGAGATCGACTGCGAACAGGTGGGACAGGCCGTCTTCGATCACGAAGTCACGCACGTCGAACGACTCTTCGGAGTCGAGCACGAGTGCGAGGTTATTCGTGGCATTCAGCAAGTCCGTCATGATCCAGCCTCCGTGGTCGCGGCCGAAGCGGCCGGCCTCGTTCGGGTGTTTTGCAACGTGCGGGCCAGCCCCGAGACCCGGGTCAGCGTCGGGCGTTTCGGACCACGCGGCCCAGGGCGGTGACGACGAGGGCGTCGGTGTGGACCTCGGACGCATCCTCTCGCGGGCGAACCTCGACCAGCGCGACGACCGAGAACGAGGTGAGCATCGGCAGGTGCGCGCCGGTCGCCTCGGGCAGGTAGGTCGGCCACGCAGGCGAGCCACCCAGCGACAGATCGCAGCGAATGCGCTGCTCGCCGAGCACCGTGCGCTTCTTGTAGGCGCGGCCTTCGAGGAGGATCCTCTCGACGTTCTCTGCCAGGTAGCGCGGCGGGAGCGACAGCTCGCGCAGCGCGGCCTCGATTTGCCGCGACATCGCGGCCGCCGTCTCGTTCGAAGGCGGCGCGGACGCATTCGCTGCCTCTGTCGCGACCGCGATGGTCGCGGCGAAGCGCTTGTCGTTGTTCGAGAGCGGCTGGGCCACGCGGACCGCGGCCTTCAGCATCTCGACCTCGTCGTAGGTGGGCTTGAGCTCTCCAGCCACCAAGAAAAGCGGCATTTCGAGGTCATTCGCGTCCTCGAGCGCGCGGTCGACGGCCATGTTGAGCTGCGAGGTGTCGAGCGGCTGCCCGCACGAGAGGACGCGCAGCACCTCGAAACGGCCGCGCTCCTCGCGATCCTTCTCGCGGTCGGGCTCGGGCTCGTCCGGTCGACGAAACGGCCGCGGCGGCGAGAAATCGCTGAGCAGGGCCGTCATCCACTTCGTCCGGCGGATGCGTCGAGGCACCTCGGGCGAGAACGACAGGAGATCGACGAGCGCGCGACGAACGGCGCCGCTCTCTGCACGAGACTCTTCCTCGAGAGCGCGCCGCGGCCTCTCGCGATCTGCGGCCTGATCCGACGCGGATTTCGCGCTCTGCACGCTGCCGCCGGGGACGAGGTTCGCGAGCGTCGCCCCAAGAGGTGCGCCGCCACCGAGGCCGGTCGTCGATGGCTTCGGTGCCGGGACGTTCGACGACCCGCCGCCCGGCGAGGAGGTCGCTGGGCGGGCGTTCGCGGATTTCCCGCCGAACGCCGCAGAGAACGGGTCGCCGTCCCGACTCGAGGAGGAGCTCATCGAGGAGCCACTCATCGAGCCGCCGCCCATCGAGCCCATCGAGCCCATCGAGCCGCCCATCGAGCCCATCGAGCCGCCGCCCATCGACCCGCCCATCGACGGAGGGGGTCGCGGTAGCGAAGCGTCGCGGGCGAGCGCAGGGACGGAGTTGTTGGCGGCCTGCTCGCCGACGGTCTGCCCGCGAATGGGGGCAGGCGGGGGCGGTGGCGGAGGTGGCTGCGAGACCGCGGACGGCGTCGCCGGCGGAACAAGCGCCATGGACGGCACCGCCGCGGGCGGCATGACCGACGGCGGCGCGGGAGACACCGAAGCGCGCGACGGCGGCGGAGGCGGCGCCATCGGAGGCGGCGCGGCCATCGGCGGCACCGCCATCGGCGAAACGGCCAGGGGAGGCGCCATCGCGGGCACAGACGCCGGCATCTGCGCCTGCGACATCGGCGGAGGCACCGGCGTGCGTCGCTGTGACGGAGCAGGCTGTCCAGCGGCACGGAACGGGAGCGCTCCGTCGTCGTGGTGGCTGGTCTGTGGGTTGCGCTGGCTGGCCGACGCGAACGGCAGGACGATGGAACGGGCGACCTCTGGATCGAGCTCGACGTTTGTGGTGTTCAACGCGTCCGAGACGCTTCCGCCCGCCCGTCCGAGCTCGATCGTCGACTCGCCCGACGGATGGGCGGCGGCCGGCACCGAGAAGCTGCGACCCGCAGACGCGCCGCCGCCGGCGCGCACCCGGACGCGGAGCGGCGCGCGACCCTCTTCGAGCGGGATATGCGCACGAAACGTCATGGTCACGACGCCGCGATCGCTGTCGATGTAGATGGTGTCAGCGACGAGCTGCGGCAGGGGCGCGCCGCCCGGAGAGCTCAACACTGGCGCGACGCCCGCCAGGTTCGTCACGAGACGTGGGTGTTGTGGATGCAGACCCTCGAGCAAGATGCGCTCGTCGGCGCGAAACGGCTCGGACATGCGCTGATCGGCGGGCGCGACGCAGAAGAATCGCGGATCGAAGCCGACTGGGATTGGGCGCGCCGTCGGATCGGCCAGCCAAGCGCGGTCCTCGGGTCGAAGGAGCGTGGCGCGGCCCGGCCAGGTCGGAGAGATCGGGCCGACTCCGATTTTCTGAATGTACTCGCCAGGTTCGACCAGGTGGTTCGCCGGGAGCACCTGCGGGACGCGCCAACGCTGCGAACCCTCGTCGAAGAGGCTCGGGTCGATGCCGACCGGGTTCTCGGTGTCCGGACCGCCAGGCGCCAGCTCGTAGCGAAGCGACATGCGGTGGGACGCGGCGCTCTGCTCGACGGCGCCTTCGCGGGTGTACCGGCGCGACGTGGCGGTCTCGACGATCTTGTCGACGCTGCCGACGGCGACGCGGACCATGATGCTCTGCGTGGGTCGCTCTTTCGGCGCGTGCGCGTGGCCGACGACGACCACCTCGCTCTGCGGCTTCATCAGCGCCAGATCGCTCGGAACGTGGACGCTCTTGCGATCGTCGTCGTCCCAGTGGTCGTCCTCGGTTTGGACTGGATCCGGCTCGTCGAGGAGGGCCGAGAGCTCGTGATCGAGGGCGTACGTCGCCTTGACGACGGCCGTGGCGACGAGCTGCCCAGGGCCTCGAAGCCAGAGCGCGGCCCCGACCGCGAACGGCCCGTCGGAGCGCAAATCGAGGCGTTCTTCGACGTTCGTCGTCGGCGCGGACCGCGCGGATCGGCTCAAGAGAACACCGACTTCGCTGAGTTTGCGAAGCAAAAGCCTAGATCCTGCGCGGCTTGCATCACGGGACGAAGTGGGGAGGGACAGTCATCGAGCGCGGTTGTCGGCGGCCAGGTCATCGAAAGCTCGGCGACCATCGGTGTCGCGAAAGCAATCGCGATGCCCGAGGCGGCGCGCCCGACGGCGCACGATGTTCAACGCAGAGTCACACGATGTGCAGCGGTTGCACAACGTCATCGAGCGATTCGAGACGCGGGCCTCGGAAGCTCGTTCCTCGCCTTCGGGGGCCCCGCCTGCTATTGCGCCGGCCAAGATGACCTATCCCGACGCGCTGTCGGCGCCTCTCGCCAAGGCGCTCGAGAAAAAGGGCTACACGACCCTCACCCCCGTGCAGCTCCTCGTCCTGCAACCCGAAGTAGAGGGTCGGGACCTCCGAATCACGTCGCAGACGGGCTCGGGAAAGACGATCGCCATCGGTTTGGCGGCCCGTGACGCGGCTGCGCCCAGCCCCGAGCCGCGCAAAGGCCCCAAGATGCTCGTCGTCGTCCCGACGCGCGAGCTGGCCCGCCAGGTGGACGAAGAGCTCAGCTGGCTCTACCGCGAGCTGGGCGGACGCGTGGCCGTCGTGTCGGGCGGGGCGAGCTACCGCGACGAGCACCGCGCGCTCGCCGCGCTGCCCACGGTCGTCGTCGGGACTCCGGGCCGACTCCTCGATCACTTGAACCGAGGCGCGCTCGACGCGTCCTCGATCCAGGTCGTCGTCCTGGACGAAGCCGATCGCATGCTCGACATGGGCTTCCGCGACGATCTCGAGGCGATCTTCGCGAAGATGCCGAAAGAGCGCCGGACGCATCTCGTCTCGGCGACCTTTCCCTTCGAGGTCGAGCGGCTGGCCCGCCGCATCCAGGCCGAGCCCTTTCGAGTCGAAGGCACGAAGCTCGGCGTCGCGAACGCCGACATCGATCACCTGATCTACCTGGTCGATCCGCAGCAGCCGATCGAGGCCGTCATCAACATCCTCCTGTCGCACCCCGCGGACTCGCGCGCGCTCGTCTTTGCGGCGACGCGCGCAGAGGTCGGCGATATGGCGGCGGCATTGCACGAGGCGGGGCTCGGCGTGTCGTCGATTTCAGGCGACCTCGAGCAACGCGAGCGCACGCGCGCGCTGTCCGCGTTCAAGAGCGGTCGCAGCCCCGTGCTCGTCGCGACCGACGTCGCGGCGCGCGGTCTCGACGTGCAGGATATCGGCCTCGTGCTGCATGTCGACACGCCGAACGACGCCGACACGTACACGCATCGCAGCGGTCGAACCGGCCGCGCTGGAAAGACCGGGACGAGCGCCATCCTCGTCCCGCCGCGTCGGTTGGGCGTCGCGCGCCGCATCATGGAGCGCGCGAAGGTGAAAGCTCGAATCGTGCCGCTGCCCACGGCCGAGTCGCTTCGAAAGGTCGCCGACGATCGCCTCGTCGAGCAGCTCTCGAACCCCGAGAGCGACGCCGAGCCGCCGTCCGAGCGCATCATGAGGCTCGCGAAGCGGCTCGCGGCGATCGAGCCCGTCGAGCTCACGATCGCCCGCCTCCTCGATCGCAGCAACGCGATCAACGGCCCCGAGCCTCGCGACGTGCGGTTCATCGCGCCGCCCGCGTCGCGCTCACGACCGACGCACGCGCGCGCACCCGAGCCGACACCCGTCGCGAAGCGCTCGCGTCCGACCCGCGTCGACGCGCCGCCCGCGCCGCGCGCCCGCCCGAGCACACGCGGTGAAGCCGTCGCGCCGACGACGCGCGCGAAGCCGAGCACGCGCGGTGAAGCCGCAGCACCGACGACGCGGGCCAAGGCGAGCAGCCGTGGTGAAGCCGCAGCGCCGACGACGCGGGCCAAGGCGAGCAGCCGTGGTGAAGCCGCGAGCGCGGCGCCGCGTGCGCGTCCGAGCACGCGCTCGCTCGCGACGAAGACGCCGTCGGCTCGCTCGCGCCCGCGCCGCGATGACGCCGCGCCCGTCGCCGATCTGTCTTGGTCGAACGACGCGCCGACGACGCGCAGCCCGGTCGAGAAGCGCAGCGCGCCGAAGTCGCGCCAGCATGACGACGGTGACAGCGCCTACCGCACGTTCCGCGTGACGTGGGGCGCGCTCCACGGCGCCGATCCGCGTCGACTCCTCGCCATGCTCTGCCGTCGCGGCGGCATCGAGAGCAGCGACGTCGGCAGCATCGACGTCGGCAAGACCCAATCGATCGTCGAGATCGCCGACGGCGTCGCTGACTCGTTCGCAGAGTCGGCGGGCCGACGCGACCCGCGGGATCCGAAGGTCGCGATCACCGCCGACGCCGGCGCGGTCGTCCGCCCGCCGGAGACGCGTGGCAAAGGCGCGCCGCCCCCGCCTGCGTTTCGTCGCGGCCCGGGGCCCTCAAAACCGACGAAGCGCGCGCGTCCCGAGCCGTACCGCCAGAAATGAACCGACGGCGCCGGCTCGTGAGAGCGGCGCCGCCGTTGTGCAAAGAAGAGACAACTCGATCCCGCGTTGCACGCGGAGAGCGTCGTCGGGCTCACTGACCGGGCAGGTTACTCAGCCACTTGTCCAAGTACGGGGACGGGTTCGTGATGTCCTTGCGCCGGTGGTAGGCGTTCGTCCCGGTGAGCGTGCCCGGGTCGGATCCGTGCGTGTAGATCTCGAAGTGCAGCATCTTCAGGCCGCCGATCTTCGCGATCGCTTGCCCGCGTTTCACGTGCGAGCCACCGACGTAGCTGCCGGGGAGGATCTCGCCGTAGCGACAAACGATGTCGCCGTGGCGAAACTCGATGGCCGCGGTCGTCGCTGAAAAGTGCTTTCCCTTCTGCGTGAACGTGTACTCGCCGCCGTTGCGCAGGGTCCCGTCCGCGACCGCGTAGACCGTGGTGCCCTTCGGGGCCAGCAGATCGCAGCCGCCGTGCAGGCGGGTCGAGGTGCGGTACGCGCCGAAGTAGCGCGATCCGCCCTTCCAATCCGGTGACGGCTTGAAGGCGAGGGGGAAGCAAAAGTCGCCGGTCCCGGTGGTCGCGACGGGCTCTGGGGCGATCGTCGTGTTCGTCTTCGAGCGGTGCTCGAGCGCGTCGAGCGTGTGGTTGCCGACCTTGCCGTCCACTTGCAGGGCGTGCGTCGACTGGAAGTACCGGACCGCGCGATCGGTATCGTCCCCGAAGATGCCGTCCGTCTTCAGATGCGGACGCGCCTTCGCCAGGTTCAAGAGCTCCTGGATCTGACGGACCTCTGCGCTTCGATTCCCGCGATGCAACACCGACGTCAGCCTCATGGTCCTCGCCTCGTGCTTGCCCGACTTGGGCGTCTGCCAAGAGTGTTAGCAAAGGTCGGGCCGCTGTCGCGCTCGGGACAGCCCTCCCGCTACTCAGCGAGCGGCTCGCCGCGCCGGATGCCGTGGCGCTGCAGCAAGCGATGCAAATACATGCGATCGAGGTTCGCTTTGCGCGCGGCCTTGCTCACGTTGCCGTGCGACCAGGCGA
>Ga0164241_10004283_pt1 | contig 13920 bp, 11 predicted proteins | sample OricomyardsoilBY_FD_108780 | JGI IMG/M metagenome (GOLD analysis project Ga0164241, IMG submission 108780) | Backyard soil microbial communities from Emeryville, California, USA - Original compost - Back yard soil (BY) | ecosystem: Environmental > Terrestrial > Soil > Unclassified | place: USA...
CCGGTGCAACCGTGGACGACCTCGAGCTCGCAGCCGTCGAAGCGCACCACGGCGATCCCCTGATGAACGGCAGCCTCGAGCGCGGAGCGCGTCTCGGGAGACGCCAGCACGAGCCACGAGCCGTCGCCCTTCGCGGCCTCTTCGCAGGTTCGCACAGGCTCGGCGCGAGCCGATTCCACGGGCGCGGGCTTCGCGCCGCACGCGGCCAGGCACGCGACGCAAGCCCATCGCGCGATCGATACGACCTTGCGATGCGACGCGCGCCCCACCTCAGGAAGCCGCGCCGTTCGTTCCCGGATCGTCGGGCGGATCGGACGCGGGCGAATCGGAGTCGGGTGAACCCGACGCCTCGGGTTCCGACGCGTCGAGGCCGCTCGTCGGCGGATCCGAGCTCGGGATCTCGTCGGGAGGCGTGGACGGCGGCGGGGCCGAGGCCGTGCTGAACGGCTCGTCGCGCGGGTCCATCACCTCGATGGCGACGACACGCTCGTTCTCCGCCACGTTCATGAGGCGGACGCCCTGGGCGTTGCGGCCGGTCTCGCGGATCTCGCTCGCCTTGATGCGCAACATCTGACCTTGGTCGGTGACGAGCAGCACCTCGTGCGTCGCTCCGACGATCGCGATGCCGACGACGGGGCCGTTGCGGTCGCTCGCGTCGATGAGGATCACGCCCTTGCCGCCGCGGCTCTGGAGTCGGAACTCGCCGAGCGGCGTCTGCTTGCCGTACCCGTGCTCGCAGACGGCGAGCACGCGATCCTCGTCGCTCGAGGCGACGCAGACGCCGACGACGTCGTCGCTGTCCTCGAGCTCGACGCCCTTGACCCCCATCGTCGCTCGGCCCGTCGGGCGAACCTGCTCTTCTTGGAAGCGGATCGATTTGCCCTGCTTCGTGGCGATGACGATCTCTTTGTGACCGTCGGTGATCGCCGCGCTGAGGAGCTGATCGCCCTCTTCGATCTTGACGCCGATGATGCCCTTCTCGCGGTAGTTCTCGTAGTCCTCGATCGCGGTCTTCTTGATCTGCCCCTTCACCGTGACGGTGACGACGTAGTAGCCGGCCTCGATGCCGGGGACGGGGGTGATGGCGGCGACCTTCTCGCCCGGCTCCATGCCGACGAAGTTCACGATGGCGCGGCCCTTTGCGTTGCGCGGGGCCTGAGGGACCTCGTAGACCTTCTTCACGTAGACCTTGCCTCGGTCCGAGAAGAAGAAGACGTAGCTGTGGGTGCTCGCGACGAAGAGCTGGCTCACCCAGTCCTCGTCCCGCGCCTCCATCCCGACCTTGCCTTTTCCGCCGCGGCGCTGCGCCCGGTACTCGCTGACAGGCGTCCGCTTCAGGTAGCCGCCGTGCGAGATGGTGACGACCATGTCCTCTTCTTGGATCAGGTCCTCGAGATCGATCTCGGCCTCGTTCGGGACGATCTCGGTGCGACGTGCGTCCCCGAAGCGCGTCTTCACGTCCTCGAGCTCGCCGACGATGACGCTCATGAGCAGGTCCTGGTCGCCGAGGATCGCGCGGAGGCCGTCGATCTCTTTCATCAGCGCGGCGTACTCGGCGGCGAGCTTGTCGCGCTCGAGGCCGGTCAATCGCGCGAGGCGCATGTCGAGGATCGCCTTCGCCTGTCGCTCCGAGAGGAAGTAATCGCCCCTCGCCTCGGCGCCAGTCACCTCGGCTTCGGGACGTTCGGCACGCCGGAGGAGGTCTGCGAGGCCCTGGAGGGGCATCGCCAGCAAGCGCTCGCGTGCCTCGTCGGGGTCCTTGGAACGGCGGATCGTCTCGACGACTTTGTCGATGTCGCCGGTCGCGACGCCCAGGCCCTCGACGAGCTCGAGCTGCGCCTCTGCCTTGCGGAGCTCGCAGCGGCTGCGGCGGGTGACGACCTCTCGGCGGTGCTCGACGAAGTGCTGAAGCGTCTGCTTGAGATCGAGGACGGCGGGTTGGCCGTTCGCGATCGAAAGATTGATGACGCCGAACGTGCTCTGCAGATCCGTCAGGCGATAGAGCTGGTTCTGGATGACCTGAGGAAAGATGTCCTTCTTCAGCTCGATGACGATGCGCATGCCCTCGCGGTCGCTCTCGTCACGGACCTCGCTGATCCCTTCGATCCGCTTGTCGCGGACGTGCTCGGCGATCTTCGCGACGAGCCGCGCCTTGTTCACCTGGAACGGGATCTCGGTGATGACGATCTGCTCGCGATCGCCGCGCTGCATCTTCTCGATATGCGATTTCCCTCGCATGACGATGCTGCCGCGGCCCGTCTTGTAGGCCTGGTGGATGCCTACGGTGCCGTAGATCAGGCCGCCGGTCGGAAAGTCCGGGCCCGGGACGATGGTCATGAGCTCGTCGATCGTCGTCTCGGGGCTCTTGATGAGCTGGACGGTCGCGTCGATGATCTCGCCCAGGTTGTGCGGCGGGATGTTCGTCGCCATGCCGACGGCGATGCCGCCGGAGCCGTTGACGAGGAGCTGCGGATACTTCGCCGGGAGGACCGTCGGCTCGAGCTCGGAGTCGTCGTAGTTCGGCGTGAAGTCGACGGTCTCTTTGTCGAGATCGTCGAGCATCTCGACGGCGACGCGCGAGAGGCGGCTCTCCGTGTAACGCATCGCGGCCGGTGAATCGCCGTCGACGCTGCCGAAGTTTCCCTGTCCGTCGATGAGCGGGTAACGCAGGCTGAAGCTCTGCGCCATGCGGACGAGCGCGTCGTAGACCGAGGCGTCGCCGTGCGGGTGATACTTGCCGAGGACGTCGCCGACGACGCGCGCGCACTTCTTGTGAGCGCTGGAGGGACCGATCTTCTGCTCGCTCATCGAGAAGAGGATGCGGCGATGGACGGGCTTCAAGCCGTCGCGGACGTCCGGGATGGCGCGTCCGATGATGACGCTCATCGCGTAATCGAGGTAGCTCGTGCGCAGCTCGTCCTGGATCGAGACCGGGACTTTGCCGCTGGCGTTCGTCGCTTCTTCCATTTCGTTTCAGTCTTCCGGAGTGCAGACGAGCGCGGTCTCGGTCGCGGGGGCGACCTCTCCCGTGCACGCGAAGGTGGTCGCCGCGGCAGTGCCACCGTCGAGCGTGACCGTGCCGACGTAGCTGCCGGCTGCGAGGCCAGAGAACGTCGCGGTGCCGTCGCAAGCAACGACACGCGAGCCCGTCGTCGTCGGGCCGGCCGTGAGCGCGACAGTCGCGCGCTTGATGTCCGTCCCACAGGTGAGGCCAGCGGTCGCTTCGACGTCGGCGAGGGGGAAAGTCACGGCGCCCAGGTTCGTGAGGGCACCACACGCCGCTGGGATGACGAGCCCGGCGCGTGCGCTCGCCGAGCAGGTCGTCGCGTACCCGCCCTCTGCCTCCAAGCGAAAATCGTAGCGAGCTCCCACGACGACGCCCGCGCCGTAGACGATCGGGGAGCCGTCACAGGCGAGCGTCACCGTCGGCAAGCCCGCGTCTTCGGGGGCCGTCGGGATGACGTCGACCGGGCCGAGCGGGCCCCCGTCTGCCTCGCACGTGAGGTTGCCCTTCGCTTTGGATGGATCGACCACGATGCTGGTCGTGGCCGAGCCGACGTTTGGCAGCGGGACGCAGTTTCCGACGGCGACATGGTGGTCGAGCAAAGGAACGGCGGCACCGACGCCGTCGGCGCCGCAGGTGGTCACCCAGGTAGCGGCGCCCGCGGCCTCGTCCACCGAAACATCGAAGACCTCGATGTTCGCCATGTAGTGGTGCGCGACGGTGACCACGTCGAAGAACACCGGCCCGCCGCAGCTCGAGCGTGGGGAGGGACCGGACGACTCGTTCGTGTCGAGATCCACCAAAGTCGCGCGGAAAGAGCGGGGCGCGCCCTGGATGTCGGCGCACGGCAGCTCGCCGAGAAAGAGCGAAGGGTCGACCACGATCGCGGTCGGGACCTCTCGGGTCGCGGTCGTTTCCGTGGTGTCGGTGCAGCTGGCGCCGACGGCCGCATGGATCGCGATGGCGACGACGACCCCGCCTCCCTTCTGCACACCGAGACCGGACGGGCGAGGAGCCGGGCGGCGGCCGTTGGGTCGAGGCGGAAAAATGTCCGACAAAAAGGGCATGAGAGGGGTCCTGCGTGTTAGCAAAGCCGGCTCGCGCGACCAAGGAACTTCGGAGCCAAATGCGCAGGTCGGACGCCGGAAATTGGGCCCGGCTCGGAGGCCCATGCTAGCCCCGGCCCATGCGCGTGTTTCCTTTGGTTCGAGTCGCCTTCGCGGTCTCCGCGACCGCCTTCGCCGTCGGGTTGATCGCGTGCGATACAGGCGCCGCCGGCATCGAGGCCTGTCGGCAGATCGAGTCGCTCCGATGCGAGCAGGCGCCGGTCTGCTTCGGCGACCCAGCCGGGACGACGATCCAGACCGAGGATCAGGTCGCGAACTGCAAGACCTTCTACCAGGACCACTGCCTGGTCGGGACCGAGGCGGCAGAGGACGCCGAGCAGGACACGATTGACAAGTGCCTCGCGGCCATCGAAGCGGCGGCGAAGTGCAAGACCGACAAGGCGGAGACCATCGGCACGTGCGATGGCAAGCCCTTGCTGGTCTCCGGCGCTTCGGGGCTGACGCCCTGCGAAATCTTGGCGCAGCCCCAGAACCTCAAGGACTGTAACTTCGTCGAGTCGCAGACGACCGCGACCTCTACGACCGCGGCGACCACGTCGGGCAGTGGCGGCTCGGGCGGCGGCTCCTGAGCTTCTGCGTGTGAGCGCGCCCACGTCGCCCCGCGCCATGATCCTCGCCGCGGGGAAGGGGACGCGCCTCTTGCCGCTGACGCGCGAGCTGCCGAAGCCGCTCGCGTGGCTCGGCGATCGACCGCAGATCGATCACGCGATCGGGGAGCTTGCGCGTGCCGGATTCGAGCGCGTGGTCGTGAACACGCATCACCTGGCGGAGCGCTTCGATGCGGCGTGGCGACGCTCGCAGCCCATCGAGGTCGTGCTCGTGCACGAACCCGAGATCCTCGGCACCGCCGGTGGCGTCGCGAACGCGGCCGCGGCGCTCGGCGCCGGCGACGTCCTGGTGTGGAACGCGGACATCGTCGCGAAGCTCGACGTGGGCACGTTCTTGGCGGCGCACGCCGCGAGCGGTGCCGCGGCGACGCTGGTCGTCGGCCCTGGGTCGACCTCTGTCGGCGCAGGAAGCGTCGGCGTGGACGCGACCGGCCGGGTCGTTCGTCTGCGCGCGCATCGTGGTCTCGGCGAAGCACGCGGCGCCGACTACGCCGGCATCGCGCTTCTTTCTGCCGAGCTTCGCGAGACGCTGTGCGCGCCAGGGTGCTTGGTCGACGACGCGTGGATCCCGTGGCTCGAGAGGGGTGGTGCGGTCGAGACGTGGGCGCTCTCCGCGCCGTTCCTCGATACGGGCACGCTCGCGGAGTACCTCGCGGCGAATCTCGCGTGGCTCGCCGCGCGCGGAGCGACCTCGTTCGTCGCCCCGAACGCCGCCGTGGAGCCGTCCGTCCGCCTCGATCGCGTCGTCGTGGCGAGCGGCGCGCGCGCGCGCGGCGAGGGCGCTCTTCGCCGCGTCGTCGTGTGGCCCGGCGCCGAAGCGGTGGCGCCGCTCGAGGACGCCGTCGTGACCCGAGCGGGCGTCGTCCCCATTCCGCTCGCCGTCGCTTCGACGTAACGGGGCGTAGCCGTTCGCTCAGTCGTCGGGGTGCACGCGCGTCGTCAAGTACTCGCCGACGGCGTCGCCGATCTCTTCGGCGTCGTCGCGCAACCGGCCCCCGCTCGAGGGGTTCAAGCTGATGCCCATCACGCTCGAGCCTTGCGCAGAGTTCGTGCTGTGGGTCAGTTCGATCTCGTCGAGCAGCTCGCCCTTCGACGTCTCGATTCGAAGCCGCAAGATCACCTGGCTCGCGCCGCTCGCGACGACTGCGTAAAAGCCGGGCTCCACGAACGTGACGTGAGGCTTGATGATGAACGGCGCCTTCACCTCGCCAGACGCGCTCTCGATGTGGATCCCGTCGTCCGCAGCGGCTTCGCGCATCGCGGTCTCGAACTTCTGGATCATGCCGCGCTTGTCGCCGTCGAAGCTCTCGGCCTGCTTGGCGGATTTCCCGGACAGATATTCGTCCTCTGTCTTCTCGCCGACCATCAAGCCGTCGTAGTCGATGGGTAGGACCGCGAACTCGGTCTTGTTCACGAACGGATTCGGTTCCGCTTGGCGAAGCACCGTCCAACGCGGCGCGCATCCTGCGGCGACCAAGGCGAACACGGCGAGCGCGAGAGCGGGCTTCATCGCCGCGAGCGTACACGGTCGAGCCCGCGTGGGCCGTCTGCGCACGACCTCGACGCAGTGGATGGGTCGCTCGTCGACGCCTACTCCGGGAAGTAGAGCTCGACGCTCGTGGCGGCGCCGCCGGTCAGCTTTTCTCCGCCGACGATGGCGAGGGTGCCGTTCTGTGCGGCGACCGACGTCGCGCCTCGGCGTGGTTCTCGGAGGGGGAGGGCGGTCACGGTGCCGTCCGCGATCGAGACGCGAAACGCCAGCGTCTCGCCGTCGTCGTTCTCGCCGACGACGAGGATCGCGTCCGTCATCGCGTACGCGTGTGCGCGCGCGGCGATGTCGGGAACGGCGACGTCCGCGAGCACCTTCGGGACACAGTCCGCGGCGCCCGTGCAGCGAAGATCGAAGACGCGGGTGGGCGCGGCCCCTCCGTCTGCGTCACGCCCGCCGAGGACGGCGATCTGTTGTTCGCCGGTGAGGACCATCGCCGCGCCGGTGATCGCGTCCGCAGGGAAGGGGATGGATTTGACCGAGAGGTCCGAGGGATCCGCGACCTCGATCCCAGCCCCGCTCGCGCTGCCGCCCGCGACGACCAGACCGACGCCGGGCACCCAGGCGCTCGCGGCGCCGGCGCGTGCGTTCGCGAGCGTCGCGGCGCCGAGGTTTCCATCGCCGTCGACGTGGAGCAGCGCCTTCGTGGGCACGTCGGGGCGCGTCGGTCCCGCGACGAAGGTCGTGTCGATGTCCGTGAAGATCGCGTCACCGCCGCTGACGTCGCCGAACGCGAGCCCGTCGGGCGCGGTCGCCTCGCTCGCCTCGAGCGTCGAGAGCTCGACGAACGTGGCGCCCGCGTCGTCGATGAGGAGCATCTCGGAACCGAGGACGACGAGCGAGCGCGCCGCGCGAGGGAGCTTCGAGCCGGTGTCGCCCCCGCTCTCGGCGCCGCTCAGGAGCTCGATGTCGTAGAAGTCTCCGAGCGCGGGATCCGCGTCGCCGTTCGCGCCGATCGCGCGCTCACCGCCGGTGGCGACGAGAAACTCTTCTCCGAGCAGCCCAGCCGGCGCGTGAATGTGCGACCGCACGAGGTCACCAGGCGGCCGCGCGAAGCCGCCGAGGCGCTGAATGAAGAGCGGCAGCGTGCCCTCCCATCCGCCGATGAGCACCGAGGTGCTCCGACCCCGCGCGATGACGTTTCCGTCCGCGTCGGCACCGGTGAGCTCGAACTGCACGATCGTGGTGTCCGGCATCTCTCCGAGATCGAACTCTTCGCCGGGCTTCGCGGTGACGCTGTTCGTGATCGAATCGTCCACCGCGGACACGTCGATGGTCACCTCTGCTACCGCAGGATCGAGCGCGAGCGCGCCCTCTTCTTTTCCTGTCGTGACCGCGACCGAGACAGGCCGTGCGTCGCCGCAGCTGATCGCGCCGACGACCACCCAGAGGCCGACCACGAGGCGGAGCGTCGCCATCGGGCGGCGCGAGCGGAGCGAAGCGAGGACAGAGCGCATGAGCCGCGCGCACTCTAGTACCTCGCCCCAGTGATTTCGATCGGTTCCTCTCATCCCCCCGACGGAGCGAAGGGATGAGAGGAAGCTCGTGCGGCGATCGGTTGGGCTCGGACGTTGAATTTGCTGAGTACCGCGACCCATCAGAATCTACGGGTCGCTAGCAGCCCCGTGAAGACCTCCGATCCCCCTCATGACGGAGCCACGCCCCACGGGCGCCGCGGCTTTGCTTGCGGTAATCGCGAGCGTCTCCCGTCCGGGAGCGCCGTCCGGCGCCGGTCGGGGTAGAGGGCGCTCGTGCATGTCGACGAGCTGGTTCGCGCCATCCCCGACCCCTTCGAGCTCGCGGCGCGCGCTGGCGAGGTCTCGGGCCTCTCCGTGCTGGCGTCGACCGAGCCCGGTCGGCGCTGGGGTGGACGCTCCTTCGTGGCGTGGGGACACGACGCGTCGACGGACGCTTGGGATCCCTGCGAGGCAGACCCGGGCGACCTCGCTGGACCGGCCATTCCGAGGTGGATCGGCGTCCTCCCCTACGAGGCGCGACGCTCCCTCGAGCGAAGCGCCTGGGCGCCGATCGAGTCGCGCGCGCGTCCACTCGCTGCCGTCGTCGAGTGGCGTCGCTACCCGGCGGTGCTCGTCGTCGATCACGACTCACGCACGGTGCGCGCCGTCGGCGCGTCTGCGTCGCGCGTGCGAGACATGGTGCGCCAGATCGAACGCACGTCGCCGACGCTCAGCGCGGCGCACCTCACTGCCGTCGACGATGAAGCTCCCGAGCTCCACGCCGCGCGAGTTCGCGCAGCGATCGAGCTCATCTTCGCCGGCGATCTCTACCAAGTCAGCTTGGCGCGGGCGCTCTGCGTCTCGCTGCAAGGCGCCCCGGATCCGTGGACGAACGCCGCGCGTCTCGCGGCGTTCAGGCGGCTCGCGGGACGTGCGCCGACGCCGTTCGCTGCGCTGCTCGCGTGGGAGCCTGCGACCGTGATGTCGACGTCGCCCGAGCTGTTTCTCGACGTCGCGCCCACCCCCGACGCACGCTTCTCGCTGACGACCGAGCCGATCAAGGGGACGCGTCCCCGTCACGCCGACGCCGCGCTCGACGAGTCGGTTCGGCGCGAGCTCGACGGCGACGCGAAGGAGCGCGCCGAGCTTTCGATGATCGTCGACGTCGAGCGAAACGATCTCGCTCGCGTGTGCGAGGCCGGCACGGTGCGCGTCGCCGGGCTCCCGCGCGTCGAGACGTTCGGTGCCGTGCACCATCGCGTCGCGACGATCGTCGGCCTTACACGCAGCGGCATCTCGCGGCGCGACGTCCTCGGCGCGACGTGGCCGAGCGGCAGCGTGACGGGGGCGCCCAAGATCCGCGCGATGGAAGTCATCGCGTCTCTCGAGCGGTCGCGGCGAGGCCTGTACACCGGCGCGATCGGCTACGCGGGCTACGACGGCTCGCTGCGACTCTCGATGGCGATCCGTTGCGCCGTGCTCGGTCGAGACGGCCTAGGGACCTACCTCACCGGAGGCGGCATCACGCATCGAAGCGATCCGGCCCGTGAGCTCGAAGAGACCCGCTGGAAGGCCGTTCAGCTCACCAGAGAGCGATAAATCATAACTAATATCAATTAGTTAGTCAGGATCGCACCTACCAAGGGTGACGATGTAGGATATTGTGCTCTGCAATGTTGGCCAGGGCCCCCGTGGGCGAGTTATCCGAGAGACATGAAGGGCATCCCCGCAGGCTCCCGGATCCGCAACATGGAAGAGCTCGAGGAGACGGATCCGGCTCCCAAGAGCTCGAAGCTCGGCGCGCTCGTTCTGGCCTCGGTCGGCGGCGCCTGCATCTTGCTCGCGTCGGTCGTCCTGATGAAGAAGCCGTCGAAGTCGACGAGCGGTCAGGTCGATCCTCTCGGCGCGCTCGTGCAAGAGGCACGAACGACCGATCCCGACCGAGACAACCTGTCGGTCACGTTCCCGAAGCTCCTCGCTGGCAGCGAAGCGCCGACGACCGCGCTCGAGGCCGTGCGCGGGGATCGCAAGGCCGAGCAGGACGATGACTTTCAACTGCCTCCCGGGCACCCGACCGCGCCGCCGGCCGCCGCCGATCGACTCCCCGTCGTGCCGCTTCCCGCGCAGCAAATCCTCGCAGAGGCCGGCAAAGAGACCCTGCCTTCGGACATGCTCACGTCGATCGCGCGCGTCGCGTCGCGCGATCTCGGCGCGGAGGTCGAAGCCGGCGGCGCGGGCGGGTTTCAGCTTCAGGTCAGCTCGTTCAAGAAGAACGACGAAGCCAGCGCGTTCGCGGCTGCGCTCCGCCGCCGCGGCCACCACGCCTATGTCGAGCCGGCCGAGGTGAAGGGCCGTGGCCTCTGGTATCGCGTGCGTGTCGGACCGTTCAAGTACAAGCGCTCGGCAGAGGTGTACCGCCAGGAGTTCGAGGCGAAAGAGCGCCTCGTCACGTTCATCGTCAGCCCGCCGCGGACCAAGGTCACCGTCGCGCAGGTGCGCGACTCGGCGGGCGACGACGAATGAGGCCCGACGCGCCGACGCCCTACTTCCAGTAGACCTTCTTGCCGGTCGCCTTCGTGACGATGCTGGTCACGTGACGACCTTCGACGGTTCGCTGGCGGCTCAGGTGTTCGAGCGTCGGGGTGCTCGAAATGACGGTGTCCTTCACCGTCTTCTCTGCGCCGTAGAAGCTCACCGAATCGCCTGGCGAGAGGATGACGCCGCTCGGCCAGTCGGCGAACTCGACGGAGCTGGTCTCGTCGACCTTCACGGTCTTCTCGGTGCCGTTGGTGTTCGGCTTCTTCTCTTCGCGGAGCTGCGTCACGACGACGCTCGCGGCTTTGCCGTTTCGCTCGAAGCGCGTGACCGTTCCCACGGAGATCTCGCGAATGCCGGGAGGAAGCGACGGGTGTTCGAGCGCAGCGCCCCCGAACTTCGCCTTCACCTGGAGCGCGAGCTGCCCACGACGCTCGTTCACGAGCGCTTCACGCTCGATGGGGATCGCCGGCTTGACCATCTCGCGCACCTCGCCGTCCCAGCTCGAGGTGTCGGGGAGCACGGGCGCGTTGGGGACGAGGCCCTTCGAGGCGTCGAGGCAGTACGCGTCGCGCTCGTAGTCGCGCCCCTGACGTGGGCGCATCATCGCCACCAGCTCGGCGCTCGGCGCGTAGCCATCGAACGCGTAGACGAAGATGCGGTTCGTCTCGAAGAACGCGTCGTAGAGCGCCACCTCCCACGCGTAGCGGACCGCGTCGCTGCCCGGCGTGAACTCGCCCAGGGCATCCTTCCGAGGCTTTTCTGGCTCGATTTTGAGCAGATCGCCGATGCGATCGTACGGGTTCGGCGAGGTCTTGATCCGAACGAGCTTCGGCTCGAGCTCCGCGAGGCGCTTGTCGAGATCCTTCGCGTACGCGTCGTAGAATTTCGTGCAGGCGGTGGCCCACGACTTTCGCGTCGCCGCGAGCGCCATCGCCGCGAACGTGTACTTCGCCCCCTCGGGCCCGGTCGGGAGACGTGGCCACTCCGGGATCCAATCGACATCGAGCGTGTCGAGGTGCGCTCTCGGGTTCCACGCGTCGGGCCCGCTGGTCTTCTCGTTCACGGATTGGGCCAGCGCGGCTCCGCAGTCCTCGCCCGTGTGGCACGCCTCGAACGAGAACGCGGCGTAGGCGTCGGCGACCTTCTTGGCGCGCCCCGGTGCGTCCGGAGCCGGAGCGGTCGACGCCGGCGTGTCCGTGGCTCTCGGGGCGCCACTGCACCCCGCGAACAAAGGAAGCACGACGAGCGAAGCGAACATTCGGTTTTTCATCTTCCGATACCCCAGATTTCCCCGGTAACCCACGTCGCGTCGAGGAGGGCGAGCACGGCGTGGACGACGTCTTTTGGTTTTCCGAATCTGCCGAGCGGAGTGCGCGCGGCGAGCCTGTGCGTGCGGAGCGGATCGGCGTCGGCTTCCGGGTCGGCGACGATCCCGAGCGACACGACGTTCGCGCGGACGCGCGGCGCGAGCTCGATCGCCAGCGCGCGCAAGCCGGTTTGGAGCGCGCCCTTCGCCGTCAGATAGGCGACGTGGTTCGGGTAGGGACGCGAGACGCCCGCATCGGCGAGCGCGACCACGGCTCCCTCTGCGGCGCCGAGCTCTGGCGCGAGGGCGTTGACCAAGAGCAGCGGCGCGACGGCGTGGACGCGCAGCGTCGCCTCGAAGTCCGCGCGCCGGAGCTCGTCGATGGGCGTTCGCGGGAAGGGTCCGCACGCCAGGATGATGTCGGTGACGCCGCCGACCGCGCGTACGGCGTCGGCGATCTCCGTCGGCGCGTCATCGTCGAGCAGGTCCTGCGCGATGGTCGGCGTGCCGGCCCCTCCTCCGCGTACGTCGAGCTCGCTGGCGAGCGCGCCGAGCTTCACCTCGTCGCGAGCCGTGAGCACCACGCGATCGCCGCGGTCGACCAGCGCCTGCGCGATGGCGACGCCAAGACGCCCCGTCGCCCCCACGACGAGGACGCGGCGTGGGCCGCTCGGTCTCTCCGAGCTTCGAAGTGAGTGGGCGTCGGACACGCCGGCTCAGCCCCGCTTCTTCCGTTCGAGGTGGTTTTTGATGAGCTGGCGCACCGAGCCGGAGACGTTGCGGTCGGCCATCATGCGCGTGAGCTCGTGCTCCTGGAAGTAGCCGATCAATCGAAGCGCGAGGCTCGGTGGGACCTTCGGGTGCTTCATCAGGTCGCGCTTGGTGCCGAGGCGCTTCAGATACTCCGGCTTTTGTCCGACTGCGGAGAGGACTTCGGCCGAGATGTTGCGGCGCTTGACGACCTGCTCTGCGACGGCCTCGTTCATCGTCGGCGCCTTGGCCGCGGCGAGCGATACGAGCGGGCTCGGATCATTGATGAGGAGCATGATCTCCTCTGGCGTGCCGATCGCGCAGAGGCGGATCTTCTGTGAGTTCGTCATACGCGCCACGCGCTGCGCGAGCGGCATGTACTTTTCCTTCGCGGCCGCCTCCGGAGAATGGTCGTCCTCATCGACGACGTCTTCGATCGAGTCGCCGTGCTGCCGCAGCTGCTCGCCGATCTGGACCGTCTCGCGGAACAGCTCGTCGTCGGGGTTCGGTTCGTCCGTCGGTTCGAGGATGAGCTCGTTCTGGATGGCGGCGGCGGCCTCTTTCCAGGCCGGCAGATTCACCTCGACGCCGTTGCGGACCGCGAGCTCGAGGATGCGATCGGCCGTCGACATCCGGGTGTGCTTGTTGAGGTAGAGCACCTCGATCAGCTTCGGATTCGCCAGGAGGCGCTCCTCGTTCGTCGCGATCATCTCGGACGCTTCTTCGCTGCAGTGCTTCGCCGCCTCGACGATGGTGTCGAGATCGATCCGCGGCATCCCGAGCATTCGCCCGAAGATGTCGATGCGATCGGCGTAGCGGGTCGCGAGCGCGTGAATGGCGAGCGGGTGGAGGTCGGCGGTGAGCGCGGTCTGCAAGACCTGCATCGCCAGGTTCGAGAGGGTCTTGTCCGCCGTCGCGGCGAGGGTCGCGTCGGGCGAAGCGGCCAAGCCGACCAACAAGAGGATCAGATCGCCGGGCATCACGCCGAGCGCGACGCCCTTCGCGGCCATCTCCTGCATCTTCGGCGGGCCCGTCAGGATCTTCTGTGCGGGCCCAGCGAGCATCGACGGATCAAAAGGGGGGATCATGGGTCTCGAACTCTGGGTGGAGTTCCGACCGAAGGTCGGGGAGCGATGGTTTTCGACCTTCGGTCGGACGGCGACAATTCGTTGGGCGCTCGGAGGCCAATCGGAACGCATCACGCGATCGTGGGGTGATGCCGTTGCCGAGCCCGGTGGTGGCGATTATTCTCCCCGCTGCCCCGTCGTAGCAAGGACACCGCGCATCGAATGCGAATGCGCGCCGAAGGGCAGCCACACGACGGACGATCAACAAGGAGAACGAGCGAGATGGGGATCATGGACTTCGTGAAGGGTGGCGTACGCGAGATGATGATCGCTCGCCCCGATCACCTGAAGCACCTCATCGTCTACAAGCACCCTGACCAGAACGTCCCGTTCTGGTCGCAGCTGACTGTCGACAGCGACGAGTGCGCGCTGTTTTTCAAGGACGGTCAGTATCAGGGGTGGTTGCCGGCGGGCCGGCACACGCTGCAGACGCAGAACATTCCGTTCTTGAACA
>Ga0164241_10004284_pt1 | contig 13918 bp, 14 predicted proteins | sample OricomyardsoilBY_FD_108780 | JGI IMG/M metagenome (GOLD analysis project Ga0164241, IMG submission 108780) | Backyard soil microbial communities from Emeryville, California, USA - Original compost - Back yard soil (BY) | ecosystem: Environmental > Terrestrial > Soil > Unclassified | place: USA...
CTTGGGGTTTATAAGCCTTTGTACCGTTAGTGCCCTATCGGTGGCCGATATACCTGTGGTACAGCCATGCCCAATTAAATCAACCGATACGGTAAATGCCGTTTCATGGTGCGATGAATTGCGCGATACCATTAATTCTAAACCCAATTTACCGCAAAGGTCCTCACTCATAGGCATACATATTAGGCCCCTGCCATGTGTAGCCATAAAGTTGATCATTTGCGGGGTTACAGCACGTGCAGCGCCCACAAAATCCCCCTCGTTCTCGCGGTCTTCATCATCAACCACAATTATCAATTTGCCGTCTTTTATATCCTTTAATGCTTCGGGTATGGTATTTAATTTACTGCTCATGGCTGTTATATATTTCGGTGCTATTTAATTCAATTATTACAAATTGCGTTTGGTAGGGCTCCATGCATTAGTTTTTATTCCTTTTATATACATTATAAACCCTTTTACAAGCGCTAAATTCATGATGTAGAAATAGGATACAAAGCGCACCAAGCGGATATTTAACCCTGTTTTTTTAATTACTGCATCTAATAACGGGGTAAGCAATAACAAATTTTGCACCACAAAAGTAAACAGGTAAAACTGTCCGCTAAACTCGCAGGTGCATGTAGTTAATACCAGTATTAAGTTAGTGATGTATGACAGAATGATAAAAATAGGCCCCAACCAACGTATTACCTTATGCGATAAAAAGCAGAAAGCTGCCGCATTAAACCTGAATAATAAGCCCCAATAAACCGATAGGTTTTGAAAGTTGCCGGCTTGTATGCGTGTTTTACGTTTAAACTCTTCATCTATATCGTTCGATACATCTTCGTAGCAAATGGCATTTAACTCCTTTATTGATTTATACTTGCTGCGTATAACGTGCATGCTTAGGTAAAAATCTTCCATCAAAAAATTCATCGGTATATCTTTCCAGCAGTTAGCACGTATAGCATGGCAGGCGCCAAAGGCGCCCATCATAGTGCCCCAATTCAAACCTTCTAAATATTTTATGCTGTTTTCGCGTTGTATGTACGATTTTTCTTGGTACGAAATCCCATCTTCCTTTACTCCTCTGTTTAATATATTGGAACCAACTTGCCCTATAGCAGGGTTCTTAAAATGCTTGGCCAACTCGTATATAGTAGCAGGGGTAAACATTACGTTAGCATCGGTAAATACAAATACTGTATTAGCGGTATCAATCTGTTGTGTTTGTATTTCGGCCAAAAGCCTGTTCAGTATTTTCGATTTTCCGTTTCGATCAGTATACGGGTAGAACTTTAACTGCGGATATTGATTGGTAAACCTGCCGATAATTTGATTTGTTTTATCTATCGAATTATCGGAACCCACATGCACATGTAACTTACTTAACGGATAGGTAGTATTGAAAATACTCTCCATTTTTTCCTGTATCACCCACTCCTCATTATAAGCCGAAAATATGATGTAAACCTCAGGTAAATTATTGTCGGTAATTTGATAGCAATTTGTGTTTTGCTTTTTGCCTATGGCAAACACGCGCAACAATATGGGATACAGTACATACGAATGAAATACCGCCAATACACAAACCCAAAAAGTAATTTCAAACACTATCATTATAACGAAGTATAATACTGTACTAACCTGCTAAATATATTCTTGTTCCTGTAATTCGCCAACGCAAACCTGTGTGCATTAGCACCTATAGCACGGCAATATTCAGCATTTTGCAAGCACTTATCCAACTTATCAATAAACATCTGTTCACTATCGGCAATTAATATATTTTCGCCATCGGTAAGGCCCAAGCCCTCGGCTGCTATTGGTGTAGCTATAATAGTTTTGCCAAGCGCCATACCCTCCAGTATTTTAATACGTATGCCACTACCCGATATTATGGGCACCACCATTACACCGTGCTGCAACATAAACTGTTTGGCATCGGGCACCTGGCCCATAGGCAATAAGTTAGCCGATTTTAAGGCATATATACTATTTGGCATCTTTTTGCCGGCAATTGAAAGCTTTATTCCTGGAAAACGTTCTACTAATCCATTCCATACATTAGCAATAAACCAATCAACACCTTGTAAATTCGGCATCCAATCAAACGAGCCAATAAAGAAAAGATCCGCCGCATTATAGTTCTCATTCTCTATTTCATCATTTATATCCATACCTGCCGGCACCACTACTGTAGTAGCGTTTGGGCATTCATGCTTTATAGTTTGTTCGTCTTCGTTACTAATAGCCATTACTACATCACATTTGTTAATGGCTTTTATTTCAAACACTTTTAGGCGCTGTGCCTGCAAACCTACATACCACTTTTTAAGCGGATTACCCTCTTTTTCAGCAATGCGCTGCCAAATTACATGCTCAACATTGTGTGCACGCATACTTACTTTGGCTTTACTATGGGCGCGTACCGTATCAATATAAGCTGCGGGTGGTAGGCCATCAATATGCACCACATCAAATTGCTGCTTACTTAAAATTTCAATCAGCGCATCGTTATACGCCTTCGATACAAATCTTTCAATTACGTACGATGAGCCATTCAGCAAATTAAGCAAAGCCCCTACCGGCTTAATCTTGTTGTCAATAAACATCGTTTTTACAGTACCGAATTGGCCTAATACTTCCTCTACTTTTGCACCTTCAACAAAGTGTTTGCTGGTGTTCATAGCTAATATTGTAACGTTACAACCAGCCTGCGCATATCCCTTTACAAAGTTGTATGCACCTATAGCCCCCCCATCGTTTAACGGATAAGGTATGCGGTTAAGCAGAATTAATATATTTAATGAAGTTGGTGTTTGGCCCTGCATTTATAATAAAAGTGGGCGTAAATGTAAGTAAATAATATATTTGCGCACTTCAGTTATAGCTATGTATAAAAACAAAAAAGTTGCGGTAGTGTTACCTGCTTACAATGCAGCCAAAACACTTGAACAAACCTATAAGGAAATACCTTTTGATATTGTTGACGAAGTAATATTGGTTGATGATAACAGTACCGATAATACTGTTGAGGTAGGTAAACAACTGGGCATACGCCACGTTATTAAACACGAGCGTAACAAAGGTTATGGCGGTAACCAAAAAACCTGCTATACCAAGGCCCTTGAATTAGGTGCCGACATAGTAGTAATGCTGCACCCCGATTACCAGTATACACCGCAGTTGCTTACCCCCATGATAAGTATAATAGGTAATGGTGTGTACCCAGTAGTATTGGGTTCGCGCATATTGGGTGGTGGTGCATTAAAAGGTGGCATGCCTATGTATAAGTACATTTTCAACCGCTTTTTAACACTTACACAAAACATATTACTTGGCGAAAAGCTATCGGAATACCACACCGGCTACCGTGCATTTAGTAAAGAGGTACTTACTTCCATCTCCTTCATGAAAAATTCGGACGATTTTGTGTTCGATAACCAAATGCTATCGCAAATATTTTATGCGGGTTTCCAAATTGCCGAGGTTACCTGCCCTACTAAATATTTTGAAGAGGCCAGTTCCATCAACTTTAGCCGAAGTATGACTTATGGCATAGGTTGCCTTAAAGTATCATTAATACACAGGCTTTGTAAGTGGGGAATTATTAAAAGCGAGCTTTACAACTAAGCGCTTACTTCCAAAAACCCTTCCAAAAGGTTTTATTTTTTTGGTTTTCAGCCTCCTGCTGCTGTTGTTCAATATACCAAGGCTCGGTAAGTTTTACCGCATTTATTAATATTTGGGCCAATTCAACCGGTGGGCCCTGAGAATTTTCGCCATATACAATCCTGAAACTATAATCAATATTATCGCCCCCCTGAAAAATTATAGTTAACCGGCACTCTACGCCTAAGCGTTCCGGCATTTTAATCACACCTGTATAGTTAAAAATATCTTCCTGCACGGTCATAATTATGGAGTCAAAATGCCCATCTCGCGAATGCCCCATCATTAACGGTAACTCGCTGGTAGTGGAGCCATTACCTTTTCGGTGTATAGTCCCATCTTTACCAAGTAATATAAAAAGAGGCGTTTTGTCGCCCACTTCAAGTGTTATTAATACCTTATCTATCAAATGTTTAGCAAACATTTACCCGTTTTTATGTTATTATATCTGTTGCTTTTGCCCGTTTAATACCCTCAAATAAAGTAAAACAGGTGCTGAATATTGCCCTTCTGAAAAAAAATTTTTCGGTTACGTTTATTTTTCTATTCTTGCATCATAAGACATCTGTCTTTGTTTATTGAGATTTTTATCTGAAACAAATTATGGCGAGAAAGAAATATACTCTGGAATACATTATCCGCTCATCACCCTCAATATTATTTGAGTTCCTGACACAGCCCAGCAATTTGGCCCAATGGTTCTCAGACTACTGCGATTCGCAGGATAATATTTACATTTTTGGATGGAATGGATCGTTCCAAAGAGCAAAACAATCTGAATTAACAGATGATGAATGGGTAAAATTCCATTGGGAAGATAGTGCCAAGGACGAATACTTTTCTTTTAAAGTTTATAAATCGGAAATTTCGAACGAAACAATTTTAGAGGTTACCGACTTTGCCGATGCCAAAGAATTGAAAGAACAATCCTTTTTGTGGGATAAACAAATTGAGGATTTGAAGCATGCCATTGGCGCATAGCATACTTACTTTTATACTTTAGCGTTTAGTAACGCAATGAAAAAACTTGATAAGCTTGTTATTAAGAGCTTTATAGGTCCGTTTGTACTAACCTTTTGGATAGCGCAATTTGTACTTGTAATGCAATTTTTATGGAAATATGTCGACGATTTAGTTGGCAAAGGCCTTAGCGTTGGTGTATTGCTCGAGCTTTTAATGTATGCCTCGGCCCGTTTAGTACCCTTAGCGTTGCCCCTTGCAGTTCTATTAGCTTCTATTATGACCTTTGGCGCTTTTGGCGAGCACTATGAGTTAACCGCAGTAAAATCGGCAGGTACTTCGCTGCTACGCTTTATGCGTTCGCTTATATTTTTTGTAATAGGTATTAGCTTATTTGCCTTCTTCTTCTCTAATAATTTACTGCCGCGTGCCAACCTTAAATTTGGCGCCTTGCTATACGATATACGCCACCAAAAGCCTATTATGGCCTTAAAGCCAGGTATATTTTACACAGGGCTTAATGGCTTTGCCATAAAAGCTGCCAAAAAGGATGATGAAACAAATACCCTTTTCAATATTACCGTTTACGACCACAGCAGCGGTAAAGGCGACGACCACGTTATAACTGCCGAAAAAGGCCAAATGGTGCAGGACGAACAGGCTATGGCACTAACCATGGAACTTGAAAACGGCAGGCAGTACCGCGATATTGACCCTAAAGATCCTGCTAAAAATAATTACGAAATGGTGGCTACCTCGTTTAAAAAATGGGAAAAGCAATTCGACCTTTCGGAATTTAAACTGAACCGTACCGACGAGAATTTTTTTAAAGACTTAAAGCAAATGCTTGACTTAAAGCAACTGCGCAGCGAAATAGATACTATACATATTCAAGAGCAAGCATTAATTGAAGGCCTGCAGGTTTCAATTACACCCTACAACAACCTACAAAAGTTTGGCTTAGATACCGGAAAATTTGTAAGTACAACACAGGTAGCCTTTGCGAATGTTACCGATTTAATGAGTGAGTACGACCAGAAAAAAAAGCTGGAGGTAATGGAAAGGGCGCTTAACAAGGCACGCAACATTAAAAACTTTGTTGATGTGGCGGGCAAGCAATTAGAATACAAAGAACATGACTATGTAGTGCACATGGTTGAAATATACCGCAAGTTCACCCTTTCCATAGCCTGTTTAGTGCTATTTTTTATTGGCGCACCGCTTGGCTCTATTATACGCAAGGGGGGCTTAGGCTGGCCATTGTTTTACTGTGTGCTGTTTTTTATTCTTTACCATGTTACATCCATTATAGGCGAAAAACTTTGCGAAAACAATGTGCTTACCCCATTTAGCGGCATGTGGCTATCAACCTTTGTACTTAGCCCTATTGGTTTCTTTTTAACCCTTAAGGCCACCGATGATTCGAAACTTTTCTCAGTAGATTTCTATCGTAATATTTTCAAAAAACTGACAGGTCAAACATAAAAGGCTTGAAAAAATTTATAAGTAATAACAGGGTATTTATACTGCTTTACATGGCCTTTGTAATTGTAGGGGGAGTATTATTATTTAGGTTTGAGAAAGGAGATGAAATTATTTACTTCAACGCATTACACAATTCTTTTTCCGATTCGTTTTTTAAATGGATAACCATGCTGGCCGAGTGGCCTGTAGCCTTACTTATTTTATTAGTAGTGCTGTTTTCAGGTTATGGCAAGGGGGTGCTTATGTTGCTTAACACTGTTTTGGTTAGTTTATTAGTTGCCCTTTTAAAAGGGTATGTTTTTACCGCTGAGGCACGTCCTGCTATTTTTTTCGAAGGTAAACTTCATCTAAACTTTGTAACCGGGGTTGAAATACTGCACAATCACAGCTTCCCCTCAGGCCATACGGCCATTGCGTTTGCCCTTTTTTTTATGCTCAGCATTTTTGATCAAAACAAATTAAAGGCTGCTATTTATTTTACACTTGCTTTATTAATAGCTGTATCGCGTGTATACTTACTACAGCATTTTTTCCGCGATGTGTACTTTGGTGCTTTACTTGGCATGTGTGTTACAAGCTTATTATGGTTAACTTTAGCGCAGTCGAAGTTTTATAACAACATTAAATGGAAGGATAAATCATTGTTTAGTGCAACTTAAGCATGTATTTGCAAAATAGTTACACTTGTAGGTATGGCATCGGTTATTGAAAATATACTTAAAAAAATAGCACAGTTTCCCACTCAATTATTTTTAATAATAATTGGGGCATTACTGTTTATACCATTTATTGGCCACGTTCATTTGTTTGATTGGGATGAAATAAACTTTGCCGAAAGTGCCCGCGAAATGCTGCTTACACACAACTACCGCTTAGTACAAAGTAATTTCCAACCCTCATTTGCATCGCCACCGTTTTTTATATGGGTGCAGGCCTATAGTATGAGCAAATTTGGTGTTAATGAATTTGCCGCACGCCTGCCCAATGCTATTTGCGGTATACTAACCATGTTAGCCGTTTTTAATGTAGGGCGTTATGTTTTCAAATCGCAGTTAGGTGTACTATGGGCATTATTGTTTGCTTGCAGTATACTACCACAAATATATTTTAAGAGTGGTATTGTAGACCCTATGTTTAACCTATTCATATTTTTGGGAATATTTTATATGTTCCGCGCATCGGTAAATAACGAGTTTGAACCCTATAAAAACGCAAGGCGCATCAGGTTTCGTAGCATATTGCTATCGGGTATATTTATTGGCTTGGCTACATTAACTAAAGGCCCTGTTGCCATTATACTTTCGGTAAGTACCGGTTTAGTATTTTTTATAGCCAACCGGGGTAAACTTAAAATTGAATTGGGCCAGGTATTTGTTTGGTTTATTATTGTTTCGTTAGTAGTTATATCATGGCTTAGTTTCGAAATACGAGCCAATGGCTGGCATTTTGTAAAAGATTTTATTACCTATCAAATACATTTATTCAGCACTAATGATACTAACCACAGTGGCCCTTTTTATTACCATGTATTGGTATTGCTATTGGGTGTATTTCCTGCTTCGGCCCTTATATTTAGCACGTTTAAACCTAACCTAAATGATGATAACACACAAGCCGCTTTTAAAAAATGGATGATGTATTTACTGGCTGTCGTTTTAATAATATTCAGCGTTGCAAAACCTAAAATTATTCATTACTCATCATTGTGTTACTTTCCTATTACATTTTTGGCGGCATACTACCTCAACTATTTATTCGATAAAAAAGAACAATGGACATGGAAGCAAACCGTACCATTGGTAGGCATTTGTATGCTATACATTGCCGGGTTAATTGGCGGCATATTATTACTACAGAATAAAGAAGTGTTTATTAATTATATAAAAGACGACTTTGCCGTTGCTAACCTAAGTGCAGCGGTGTATTGGACACGTAACGATATGATAATAGGCATTGCTTATTTAGTAGCCATGATAGTGGCGGTGCTGCTAATACAAACCAAACACCTTAAATGGGCCACCTATTTAATACTGATAAGCAGTGCGTTGTTTATTAATAGTATGATGAGCTTAATAGTGCCAAGGGTTGAAAAAATTTCGCAGGGCGCTTATATCGAATTTCTGGAAAGCAAACAAAATGAACCATGCGTAATTGAAACCCAGCCTTTTAAAAGCTATGCAAATTTCTTTTATCCGCACAAAGCTGTTCCATCGATAAACGATGCCGATAAAAAGCATTACTTAGTTACCAAAATAAATAGTGTAAACAATGTACTAAGCCGCCGAAACGATTTGCATGAACTTTATCGTAAAAATGGTTGGGTATTTTACGAGGTGGCACCTGCTGCTCAACCATAGAGATTGTTGAATACTAAATTTTGCCTTGCTGCATTAGCAGCTTTACTTTAAGTATACTGGCTACCGATAACCCATCGCGTATTTCGCCGCGCATGGCCATTTGGTATACTTCTTCAAAGGGTAGTTTTTTAATACTTAATTTTTCATCTTCTTCAGGCTCTGCACCTATGTATGTTAATCCACGCGCTACATATGTGTACGATACCTCATCGGTTGTTGAGTTCGATAACTGCATTTCTAAAACCAGTTCCATTGTTTCGGCTTTTAACCCTACTTCTTCATGCAGTTCGCGGTGGGCAGTATCAAGTGGCAACGTACCCTCCGGGCAACCGCCTTCTACTACTTCCCACTCGTAACTATTTAAAGGGTAACGGTACTGGCCCACCAGCCATGTATTGTTATCATCATCTAAAGGTATTATGGCTACGGCTTGGGTTTTAAAATGTACCACACCGTATATGCCATTATTGCCCGCAGGGTTCAGCACTTTATCTTCAATCAGTTTTACCCAAGGGTTTTCGTATTTTACTTCGCTGCTTAGTTTTACCCAAGGGTTTTCCGCCTCGTTCATTTTCATATTAAGCTATTTAACCGCAAATAAATACAAAATACATTTTTACTACTGAGGAAATACAAGAGGTAATACAAGAGTTTCAGCGAGGCGAAAAACCTATACTTACTTAACGCGCGCCGTAATAAATATGCTGGTACTGAAAAACGGTACCGAAGTAGTATTGTGCTTAAATATACTTTTTACCAAAAAGCGTTTCAGCGCACCTTCTTTTAGTACATCCATAGGGGCGGTTATGTATTGCATTTCGAGTACCTCGAAACCGCTTTCCTCTAAAAGCTTTTTAATGCGCGGCTTGGTATAAATACGGGCGTTGGCGTAGCGCTCGTGTATAAACTTAGGTAACCAACTAAAAAACGGAACACGGTTCCACGGCAGCAGCGGTAAGCGTGCGCCGTGGGTTTCAAATACCCACCACTTATTGGGTACCGATATAGCGCATAATGCACCGGGCTTTAGCCAACGTTTAAAACGTTGCACGGTTTTATCATCGTTAAAGTGCTCAATTACTTCAAAACAAATTAGGCGGTCATATTGGGTATCTAAATCTTCTTCTTCAATGTTACGCAGTTGTATTTCGCAGTTAGTGATTCCCTGTTCATGTTTTACTTTTTCAAACTCAGCCGTATGGTCGAAAATATCAACACCCATACAGCTTTTCATTTCGCTGCTCATTAATAAAAGCGTGGCGCCATTACCGCAACCAATTTCCAGCAACTGCATATCTTTATTACAAAAGCCAGGTATTTGTTTTACCAATTCTATACGGCGTGTAATAATTTTATCGGTGTGATCGGCGGGGCGGCCCAAGTAATGTTCGCCTTCAAAAAGTGTTTCGTCAACTCTGGTCATACTATTATTTACAAGCAGGTAAAACTACAAACCGTGCCTTTTATTTCTTAATACATTTTCTTTGGTCCACTCTACACGGCCCTTAAAAGCTTCGGTACGTACAGGGCAATTACTCATTTCACATATTTTGCACGATGTAGGCAAGCATGGGTCCTGATGGATAAAAAACTCAACCTGTGCCGAATGCTTCTCGTTTATAATATCCGCTATTTTATCAATCTCGGCGTGCGAGGCCTCTAAAGTAAAATACCAAGGCAAAGTAACATGGCAATCAATATGTAATTTATTGCCGTATTGAATAATGCGCAGGTTATGTACATCTATCCATTGCTCCTTACGGTTTTGATTTAGCAATTCAATTACTGAATCAATAATGGCTACATCGGCCTCGTCCATAATACCCGCCAGTGACTTGCGCACCAACTTAACACCTGTAAACATAATAATGAAACCGAACAGAATAGCCACTATACTATCTAAGTACGGCCAGTTGGTAAGCATAATAAGCACTATACCCACCAATATACCTGCCGATGAATAGGCATCGCTTTTAAGATGCTGCCCGTCGGCTTTTAATATCATGGAGTTGATTTTGTTACCTACCCTTTCCAAGTACATACCTATAAAAAAGTTAACCGCACCCGATACTACTACTATTATTAAACCATAGTCTAAATGCTCTAAAGGCCTCGGGTTAAAAAGCGCCACAATTGATTTGGCTATTATTAAACCACCCGCTACTATAATTAATATACCCTCAAAACCCGCCGATATAAATTCAACTTTACCGTGCCCGTATGGGTGGTCGTCATCGCGTGGTTTTGAAGAAAGATAAATGCTGTATAAAGCAAATGCACCCGCTACTACATTAATTATAGATTCTAACGCATCGGTTAATATGGTGTTAGAGTGGGTTATAAGATAGGCTACAAACTTGGCACCTAACAATAACAGCCCAACCATTACAGCAAAAAACTGAATGCGCAATAGTTGCTTTTCGGTAAGTTGTGGTTGTGAAGCCAATGTTTATATTTTACTGCAAATAGGGCAGGTTTCCTCATTATGCCCGCGCGCAGGGCAATATTCGCGTCCAAAATAAATAATTTGCAAATGCAGTTTGTTCCAAGTGTTTTCCGGAAACAAACGTTTAGCATCGCGCTCGGTTTGCTCAACACTTTTGCCGTTGCTTAATTTCCAGCGGTGCATTAAACGGTGTATGTGTGTATCGACCGGGAAAGCAGGTACGTCGAAAATTTGGCTCATAACAACCGATGCTGTTTTGTGACCCACACCGGGCAAAAACTCTAAATCCTCGAATGTATCAGGCACTTGGCCATTATGTTTTTCAATCAGTATTTCCGATAGACGGTGTATAGCTTTCGACTTAGCCGGCGATAAACCGCAGGGGCGGATAATATCTTCAATTTCCTTAACCGATAGCTTTACCATTTTTTGTGGCGTATTGGCTTTTTTAAATAGCAGCGGTGTTATTTGGTTTACGCGCACATCGGTACATTGGGCCGATAGCAGAACGGCTATAAGCATGCTATAAGCATCGGTATGGTTTAAGGGTATTTCGGGATTTGGGTAAAGGCGCTCCAATGTGTCCATTACAAAATCAACCCGTTCCTTTTTGGTCATGGTACAAATATAAGAGCGTTTACCTACAAAAAAGCCCCCCATAAAAATGGAGGGCTGTAATTGGTCAATTAATTAACCGTTAAGCGGGCGGCTTAGTGTATTTGCACTAATTGTTTACTAAACAAAGCGCCGTTAACAGTCATTTTAACTACAAAAATACCACTTTGCGAAGCAGCACCTTTGCCGTCGAAATTTAAGGTATAGCTACCTGCCTTTTGCGAACCTTCGAAAAGGGCAGATACTTGTTTACCTGATATATCGTACACTTCAACTTTTACTTTCGAGTCGTCAACTAAGTTATAACTAATGGTAGCATTATCAATAAATGGGTTTGGGTACACACTAATATCAATAGCAGGGTCTTTAACATCGGCTGTGTTGCTGTTATCAATTACTACTACTTGGTTTAAGTTATTGGTGTTGTCAACCTTTACAAGGTCGGTATAACCGCCGCTGCATGGGTAGTTGTATACTTCCATATAGCTATCGGTAGCACCAATTAGCCTAATGTTGTCGCCATCTTTAGCAAAGTTAAGTTCGCCGCTTTTATAGCACCATACTTTACCTTCGGGGCGTTTAGCATCTTTAACTTCATACTCCCTAAAGTGTAATTTGTTACCTATAATAAAGCCTTCCAGTTTCATTTCGGCGTACTCGCCATTGGCATTAACTATAGTTGATGTACCCGTAATTTTATCGCCGTCCTGCTTTAATTCAAATTCGTATTCAAAACTTTCAATAAAGCTTTTCTTATCCCAACTGTATTGGTTGCGCTTACCGCTCCATTTACCATTCAGGTCAAGTTTAGCAACTTGCTCGGCATTTAAAATAGGTAGTGGGGCTTGTACGGCTTTAGCTGCGCCGGCAATAATCATAAACGCTGCAAGTAGAGTAATGGTTATACTTTTCATATCTTATCGTTTTAGTTCAATAACTATTTCAAGATGTAAGTGGAACGAAATTCCACAAGGAAAGTAACATTTTTTTTACTGCCAAACAAGTGCGGATGTTAAAATCGGGTTAACCGTTTAGCACCATTTGCGCCAGCTGCGCCCCTACCCTGCTGCCAATGGCCACCCCCATGCCGCCCATGCGCACACCTATAAATATTCGTTGGCTTTGGCGTGCCAGTATGGGCCTTTTACTTTGCCCGAAAGCCATGATGCCTGTCCACCAATCTTCCACCTCAAATGGTTGATTGGGTAATATTATTTCTTGCAGCTTATTAATAAGCACCTGCTGTACTTTATTATTATAAGCAAAGTCGGTTGTTTCCTCTCCTTCAAAATCCATATTGCGGCCACCGCCAAATAACACACGGTTACCTACATTCCTAAAATAATAATATCCCTTATCGAAATGGAATACCCCTTTTAGCTTTAAGCCCTCAATAGGTTTTGTTATTAATACCTGCCCCCGGCCGGGTTGTACATCTATTAATGGGTAAAAGTGGCGCGTAAAAGCATTCGTGCATACTACGGTTTGCTGTCCCTTAAATACTATCTGTTCATTTAAGTACTCATGGTTAACGGTAACATTTACGGCATCGCCTGCTTCTTCTATATTATATACCTCGCAGCCTGTTTTAATTTCAATACCTAAATGCAGGCAGTAATCAATCAGGCTGCGCATCATCATACCCGTGTTCAGTTCCCCTTCATAATTATTACTTATCAGGCTTTGGGTATAGTTGGCATTAAACCCAAAGGCACTAATCTTATCGTTACATATTGTAAAGGCATCGCCTTTTAATAGCGGGCGTAGTATTTGGTTAACCCTGTCTAATTCATTTAAGCATGGTAGCTCCGCTTCGCCTATCAGTTCATAGCTGCCGTTTTCGGCATAGCCAATTTGTTTATCGCCTAAGCGTTGGCGCAGGTCCGCAAGGCCTTTATACCGTAACTCAACAAGTTCTATCACCTCATTTTCGGGCATGTGGCTAAGGTCATCTAACATTTCGGTTAGGCTGCCTATACAGGCAAAGCCTGCGTTTTTGGTACTTGCACCCGTGGGTAGTATGGCACGTTCCAACACCATTACCCGTTTAGTGGCATCGGCTTCTTTAATACTTGCAGCAGTTGATAGGCCAACTATGCCGCTGCCAATAATTATAACGTCGTAATTTAGTAAGTACTGTTTTTCCCAAAACGAAAGCATGACCGAAAAATACGGTTTTATAAATTGGGCTATTAGTTTTGTGCTACATTTTGAAAACCATTATATCGTGAAACACCTACTTATTATATCGCTTTTTTACCTGCTTATCATACCTTCAAAAGCACAAATAATACCCGATGCGGTGAACAAAAGCGACTCGGCAATGTTGATAAGTCTTATACGTGCAGGTAGTTCAGTTAACCAAATAGACACCAATAAGAACACCGGATTGGCA
>Ga0164241_10004285_pt1 | contig 13915 bp, 14 predicted proteins | sample OricomyardsoilBY_FD_108780 | JGI IMG/M metagenome (GOLD analysis project Ga0164241, IMG submission 108780) | Backyard soil microbial communities from Emeryville, California, USA - Original compost - Back yard soil (BY) | ecosystem: Environmental > Terrestrial > Soil > Unclassified | place: USA...
GAGCCGTTGAGCGTGTGGACGAAGCGTGTCGCTTTCTCGCCCTCGGGCCGGTAGCGCGCATTCATCCGGCGCGCCTGGAAATCGGTTCAGTTCGAGCAGGACGAGATCTCGCGATAGCGCGCCTGGCCCGGCAGCCAGACCGTCAGATCGTAGGTGTGCGCGGCGGAGAAGCCCATGTCGCCGGTGCACAGCTTCATGCGGCGATACGGCAGGCCGAGCGCTTCGAGGATGCCCTCGGCGGCGCTTGTCATCCGTTCATGCTCGGCTTCGGATTGCTCGGGCGCGACGATCGAGACCATTTCGCATTTGTCGAACTGGTGCTGGCGGATGAAGCCGCGCGTGTCGCGCCCCGCCGAACCGGCCTCGGAGCGGAAGCAGGGGGTGAGCGCGGCGAAACGCAGCGGCAATTCGCCCTCGCTCAGGATCGATTCGCGCACGATGTTGGTCAGGCTCACCTCGGCGGTGGGGATCAGCCAGCGCCTAGTATTTGGGCTTGGAAGACTATCCCAGACTGCCTTCTCAAGGAGCGAAGGGGCGCTGTCGTGGTTCAACCCTTCCGCAGTCAGCCAATTGTCGTAGGCTTTTCGCTTAAATTCATAATAATCGAAAGGATCGAGCGATACGTCAGTAGAGAACGAATCCTCGGCGAATTTGGGAAGCTGGCCGGTGCCGAACATGATCTCGTCGCGCACCAGCAGCGGCGGCACCACCTGCTCATAACCGTGATCGCGCGCGAGCGTGGTGAGCATGAACTGGCCGAGCGCGCGATAAAGCCGCGCGACCGGGCCGCGCAGCAAGGTGAAGCGCGCGCCGCCGAGCTTCACGCCGGTCTCGAAATCGAGGCCGAGCGCAGGGCCGATCGCGTCATGCTCCCTGGCCTCGAAAGCGAAATCGGGGAGCGTGCCGACCGTCTTGATCAATGCGTTATCGGCCTCGTCCGCGCCCTCGGGCACGTCGGCGAGCGGGAGATTGGGAATGGCGGCGAGCCGGCCCGTCAGTTCGTCGCCGATCCGCGCTTCCTCGGCTTCGAGCGCGGGGAGCTTTTCCTTGAGCGCGGCGACCTCGGCCATCAGCGCGCTCGCCGTCGCTTCATCCTTCGCCGCCTTGGCCGCGCCGATCGCCTTCGAGGCTTCGTTGCGGCGCGCCAGCCCGCCCTGGGTCTCGGTGATCAGCGCGCGGCGGCGCTCGTCCAACGCGACCAGATCGGCGGCGGCCTTCTCCAGCCCGCGGCGGGCCAGCGCGGCGTCGAAGGCGGCGGGGTTGTCGCGGATCAGGCGGATGTCGTGCATGGCGCGTCGCTATGGCGGGGGGGCAGGCGGCGCGCAACCCTCCGGCGCGGCGGCGCGTTCCTCTCTGTGAACCTCAACAGCCAAGGAGCAAGCCATGCAGCTGAAACACAATGCCGTCGTGATGGTCGCCGACGGGCGCAAGATGCTGTTCCTGCGCAACGAAGGCGATGCGGTTTCGCCCAACCTCCAGGTCGAGATCGCCGAGGAGAAGGTGAACCCCGCCGACCGCGACCAGAAGACCGATGCGCCCGGTCGCGCCGCGTCGGGCGTCGGCGGGCGCCAGGACACGATGGACGAGGTCGATTTCCATCAGCAGGAGGAAGACCGTTTCGCCGCCGAGGTCGCGGCGTTGCTCAAGGCGCGCGCGCTGGCCAACGATTTCGAATCGCTCATCATCGTCGCGCCGCCCAGGACGCTCGGCGAACTGTGCAAACATTATCATGTCGAGGTCAGCAACCGATTGACCGGCGAATTGGCCAAGGACCTGACCGGGCACCCGATTCCGGAGATCGAGGCCGCGCTGCAATCGGCCTGAAACGCGAACGGCCCCCGCCGCGAGGCGAGGGCCGCCGCCCATTATTCCGGACCATCAGGCTTCGGCGGTCTTCCGCGTGAAGCGCTTGCGCGCGACCAGCGCGGCGGCGGCTGCGCCGAACAGCAGGACCATCGGCGGTGCCGGAACCGGCGCGGGGTGACCGCCGCTCGATCCGGTGCTGCCGCTCGACCCGCGGTGATGCCAGCCCACCGAGGACCAGCCGCTGCTGCTGCTCCAGCCGTGGCTTGAGGAGCTCCAGCCGTGGCTCGAGGAGCCGTAAGACGAGCTCGACGTGCTCGACGAGTTGCTGCTGCTTGACCCGTTCGACGAACTCGACGTGCTGCTGCTCGATCCATTCGAGGAGCTCGACGTCGAGGACGAGGACGATACGTTGCCGCTCGAAGACGAGGACGAAGACACGTTACCGCTCGACGAGGACGAGGAGGCCGAGGAGACGTTGCCGCTCGACGAGGAGGATACGTTGCCCGAGGAAGACGAGGAGACGTTGCCGCTCGAGCTGGACGAGGTGCTGCCCGAGGAGAATCCGCCGGTCGAGGATGACGTCGACGATCCGCCGGTCGAAGTCGAGCCGCCGCTCGTGCTCGAGCTGGTCGAGCCGCCGCTGGTGGAAGACGTCGAGGAGACCACGATCCCGCCCGAGCTGCCGCCGCCGCCGAAGAAGCCGCCCGCGAAAAAGCCGCCGCCACCGCCGCTGAACCCGCCGCTGCCGCCGACCACTGCCGCCGCCGCGCCGCCGCCGCCCGAGACCACCGGCATCTCGCCGCTCGATCCGGCATAGCTGACCGGGGGCAGAGGCACGGGTGCGCCCTGTGTCGTCACCGTCACCACGGCCGGTGGACATGCCTCGCGCGTTTGCGTGACGACGCGACGGACCCGTGTGGTTTTCACCGGATGCCGCACGACCCGCGTCACCGCGTGCTTGGAATAATATTGTCGTGCCGCGGAGCCCTCCGCGACATGGACCGCGCCGCCACCGACCAGCGCGCCGCCGCAGGCGCAAGCGCACAATTTTGCCAAGGCCATCCGCACAGACATCGCGACACTCTCTTGTTACCGGCGAGACGTCGTCCCAGACTTGGTCATCACCGGATCGGTCCAAATAGCAGCTGTGAGGCCGCTATCGGCGCAGAGTGCAAAACAAAGAATTAAGTTCAACGCGATTAACCAAGAATTCGCGGGGTTTAGCGCCTGCGGGTGATGTTTTCCCGTCGCCGGGAAGGTTAACGTTCCGCGATGGTACGATTCAGGATGGCCCGGAACGGCCTATCTTGACCCATTGTAGTTAACGCCGCGAGGCCGCGATCGGCCCGCAAAAAGCACAGTCGCGTCGGGCATATGCAAGCAATCGTTGAGCAAATCGCGTCGACCGAGTTTGCTTGTGGCGGTCGATCCGCGCGTCTATAGGCGCGCTGGGCAATCAGGCGGCTCAGAGGCGCCAAAAGGCGTCCGTGGCCGGCGGGAGAGTGGGATGGCGACGGCTTTGAATCGACTGGACGAATCCGGCAAATTTATTCCGGCGAACGACGCCGGCGACGGGTATCGCCCGAGTGCGGAAGAACCCTTCATGAACGAGCGCCAGCAGGCGTATTTCCGAGACAAGCTGCATCAATGGAAGGATGCGATCCTGCGCGAGGCGCAGGGCACGCTGTCGCAACTCCAGGTCGATTCGCTGCGTGAGGCCGATCTGACCGATCGCGCATCGAGCGAGACCGACTGGTCGATCGAGTTGCGCACGCGCGACCGCCAGCGCAAGCTTATCGCCAAGATCGAGGCGGCGCTGCGCCGGATCGAGGAAGGCGAGTACGGCTATTGCGAGGTGAGCGGCGAGCCGATCAGCCTGGCACGGCTGGAAGCGCGGCCGATCGCGACGATGACCGTCGAGGCGCAGGAGCGGCACGAGCGCAACGAAAAAGTCTCGCGCGACGATTGAGCCGTGTCCGGTTAGCGATTCGTCAGGGATTTGGTGGTCTAATCGCCCCGAACGAAGGACGTTTCGAGCCGGATAGATGGATCAGTTTTCGCACGACCCTTTCGAAAACGCGACCGACGAGGATCTCGCGCATCATCGCAATGATTCGCGCGACAGCCTGTTCCTCATGGCGGAAGCACGCATTTCGGGCCATCCCGAGATCACCCAGGTGCGCGTGCGCAACCTTTCGACCGGCGGATTGATGGCGGAGTTTCCCGGCGGGCTGGAACAGGGCACGCGGGTGGAGATCGAAGTGCGCGGCGTGGGCTGGTGCCCGGGGCGTATCGCCTGGTCGGCGGCGGGCCGGGTAGGCGTCGCGTTCGACGCGGTGATCGACCCGATGATGGCGCGCAAGCCGGTGGGGCAGGGCACGAAGACTCCGGTTTACGTAAAACCCATTTTCACCCGGCGCTGACCCCGCCGCGCCCGGGATATCGGGCATCCGACGGGGCGCGTATGCGGGCCTCAGACCAGCGTCATCTCTTCCTTGACGCGCAATTTCTGCTTCTTGAGACCGGCAAGAACCATCGCATCGGGCATCGGCCGTTGCGATTCGGTGGCGATCTGACGATCGAGAACGGCATGCTTGGCCTCGAGAGCCTGGTGATGCGCGGTCTGCATGGAAGCAACCTCCTTCGGTTCGTTGGCAGGGGAGCGAGTAAAACACGCGAATCGCAAAAAGTCGCCAAGCGATTGCGGTTACCCGCGACGTAACGAGCGATTTTTCGCGCGGCTCGTTTTCCGGCCTCCCTCGCACCGGATGGATTTGCTATCGCTGGCGTTCAGGTGGGGCGCGAGCGATGGACGAAGCACAGATCGTCAAACGACTGGAATTGTTGAAGACCGATCATCGCGACCTCGATGCCGCGATCGCGGCACTGGCGGCTTCCGGCTCGACCGACCAGCTCCAGATCGCTCGCCTGAAGAAGCGCAAGCTGATGCTGCGCGATGAAATCACGCTGCTCGAGGATCAACTGATTCCCGACATCATCGCCTGACGGCGCACCGGAACGGGACGGGATATGGTTAACGAGTCGCGACTCGGGCGTTTTTTCGCCGCGCCGGTGGTGGCATGGTTCGTGGCATGACAGGGGCCAGGGCAGAAGCGCGGATTCACCGTCGCCTGATCGACACATTGTATGTCGATGCCATGGTGCTCGCCGACGAGGCGCGGGGCTATTTCGACGAGGCGGGGCGGGTCGAGCGTGCGACGCTCGACCCGTTGTCGCGTGTCTCCTTCTCATGCGAATCGCTCAAGGTCACCACGCGGCTGATGCATGTCATCGCCTGGCTGCTCACGCAGCGCGCGGTCGATGCGGGTGAACTGGCCTCGCGCGACGCGCTCGATCCCTCGCGCCGGCTGGGCCCCGCGCCGCTGTCCGAACAGCCGGCGATCGTCGCGCTGCCGGAAGAGGCGCAGGGGCTGATCGTCGCTAGCATCGACCTTTATCGGCGTGTCGCGCTGCTCGATACGCAGCAGGCCGAGCCGGCGCCGGTCGACAGTCCGGCGCGCGCGATGTTCGAACGGCTCGAAGCGGCCTTTTAGCCATATTCCCGACCGGTTGGTCTGATCGCCTCGCGGTCCCGCTCACGCGCTGGGCAAGCGGTCCCTTGATCCCCCCGCATCGCTGCGCCAAAGCCGCACGATGCTGGCTGGCCTCATCTTCGCGACCGGAAATGCCGACGATCGGCCCAACGCGCTGACCGCGACGTTGCCGTTCGGCGGGGTGACGCTGATCGAGTTCCAGGCGCGATTGCTGATCGCCGCGGGCGTGTCGCAGATCGTCGTGGTGGTCGCGCGGCTCACTCCCGAATTGCTCGGTGCGGTCAATCGCATCGGCAAGCGCGGCGTCACCGTCGATGTCGTGCGCACCGCGGTCGAGGCGCAGGAGAAGCTCCATCCGCTCGCCAAGGTGATCGTGGTGGCCGACGGGCTGGTCACCTCGGAGGCGATCGTCGACACGATCGCGGTCGAGGGCGGTGACGCCTTGCTTGTCGTCTATGAGGACCAGGCCGGGCCGCAATATGAACGGCTCGGCGGGCATCTCGCCTGGGGCGGGCTGGCGCGGCTCGATCCGCAGCGCGTCGCCGAAGTCGCGGCGCTGCCGCGCGATTACGATTTCCAGTCCACCTTGCTGCGCGTCGCGGCGCAGGTCCATGCCGAGCAAATTCCGCTGCCGCGCCAGGCCGCCCTGGGGATGCACGGCATCGATCGTGATTCGCGCGCGCTGGTCGAGCGCGGCAAGGCGCTGCTTGCCGAGCGCGTGTCGAGCCGGCGCAGCTGGGCCGATCGCGATGTCGCCGGCCGCGTCGCGCGGCTGGCGCTGCCGCAACTCGTCGCGCGCAACGTGCGCACGCTTGTCCTCAGCCTGGGCGGGACGTTGCTCGGCGCCGTGGGGCTTGCCGCCTTGTGGTTCGATTGGCCGGGCATCGGCATGGGCATCACCTTCGTCGCTTGTGTAACGCTCACCATCGGCGCGGCGCTCGCCTGGTTGCGCGACGAGGAGAATCAGGCACGCGTCCAGCAATGGATGGTGCCGGTCTTCGCCGCGTTGGCCGCCTTGCTGCTGGCTCGGATCGATGCCGATATCACCGGCACCGGCACCGCCTGGGCGCTCGCTCTGGCCGGGCTGGTTGCCGCGGCGATTACCGAACGCGCGGGCAATGATCGCATCCGCCGCCGCTGGTGGGCGAGCCCGATCGCCTATCCCTTGCTGCTCTTCCCCTTCGCGCTCGCCGGTTTTTCGCTGATCGGCCTCGGGCTCGCGGCGGCCTATGCCGGTGCCACGCTCGCCGCGGCGGTTGAGGCGCTGCGCGAAAAGCCTTAGTTCCGTTTTAACGACAACCTCCTAAGCCGGTTTCCATGTCGAGCGATGGTGGCGACATGAATGACGGTGTCCGCAAGGGCGCCAGCCAGCTGCTCGCGCGCGCGGCGGCGGCGGACGTGCGCGCCGATCGTCGGCTCGGCGTGGCGATCGACGACGTGCTGTTGCCCGACGACGCCCGGCTCGACGATCGCGCCCGCGCGGCGCTCGCCTCGCTCCTCACCGCCATCGTTGCCACGATCGAGACTGCGCTGCGCCAGCATGCCGCGCGCCTGCTCGTGGCGCGGGCCGAGCCCGAAACCGCGCAGTTGCTGCTCGCGCCCGCCGTTCCGGTGCTCGATCGCCTCGCCGCCGCAGGGCTGGTGCGCGATCCCGAATTGATGCGCGAGCTGGTCGGCCGGGTGCAGCAGGATCTGCTCGCCGAAGCCCTGCCGGTGGTCGCGCCCGATGATCCCGAGACGCCGAGCCTCGTCGCACGGCTCACCGGCCATGTCGATCACGTCGTCGCCGCCGGCGCGCAGGCCGTGCTGGCTGCCGATAGCCGCCGTCGATCGAGCGATGAAGGCAATGCCCCGCGCACCGATCTTCCCGCCGAACTTCACCATCGGCTCATCTGGCGGGTCGCCGCAGCGTTGCGCGAGGCGCATGAAGGGGCGGCGGGCGCGGCGATGCCCGCGCTCGATCGCGCGCTGGCCGAGGCCGCGCAACGCAACCTCGCCGCGCATGACGAGGGCGAGCGCGTCGAGGCGGCCGCGATGCGCCTTGCCGCCGCGCTCGATCCGCAACCCGCCGAGCGGCCAGCCTTGCTCGTCGAGACGCTGGGGGATCGCCGCCTGGCCTTGTTCATCGCGCTGCTCGCCCATGCCTTGGGCTTCGCCTACGAGCAGGCGCGCGAGATCGTGCTCGATCCCGCCGCCGATCGCCTGTGGCTGGTGCTGCGCGCGCTCGATCTGCCGCGCGAGCCGATCGCGCGCATCGGCCTCGCGCTCAGCGAAGGCGATCCGCGCCGCGATCTCGAAGCCTTTGCCGACGCGATCGACGCGATCGCCGCGCTGACGCCCGAGGAGGCGCGCGCTGCGCTCGCGCCGCTCAAGCTCCATCCCGATTATCGCGCCGCGTTGCTGGCGCTCGCCCGGAGTAAGCGGCGATGAATGCGATCGATCCCGGTTTCCCGCCGGTCCATGGCCGGGTCGATGCCGCCGGCCGGCTCGTTTCGGCGGACGAGCGCCTGGCCGAGCTCAACAGCCGCGCCGGGGGCGTCACCGGCCAGCCGATCGCGGTGCCGCAGATCGCTACCATCGCGCGGCTCGCGCAACGGCTCGGTATCCTGGTCTCCCGCGGCGTGGTTGCCGCCGATGGCGAGGCCGATGTCGAATTGTGGGTCCGCGCCGAGCCGGACGGCGAGGGCGTGCGCCTTTCGATCACCGGCTGGCGCCCGCGCGCCGCGTGGGATGTGCCGCGCGAGGATGCGGCCTTCGTGCGCGCCGCCGCCGACTGGCTTTGGGAAAGCGACGCGGCGTTGCGGCTCACCTTCCTGTCCGCCGATGCCGGCGCGAAGAACGGCTTCGATCCGGGCCGCTATCTCGGCCAGCCGCTGACCAGGTTGTTCGGGCTGGGCGAGGACGGGGAGGGCGGTTTCCCGATGCTCGGCGCGCTCGCGCTCCACCAGAGGTTCGACAACCAGCCCGCGATCCTGCGCCCGACGGGCGGCGCGCTCCGCCTCGCCGCGACGCCGCGCACCGATCCCGGCGGGGTGTTCGCCGGCTTCGTCGGCGCCGCCCATGCGGTGCAGCCCGAAGCGCCCGCCGCGCCCGATGCCGCGCCGTCCTCGGTCAGCCTCACGCCGCAATTCAGCGCCCAGCTCGATCGCGCGCTGCGTGGGCCGCTCGGCCGGATCATCGCCAATGCCGACAGCATCAGCGCGCAGTCCGAAGGCCCGCTGCGCCAGGATTATGCCGATTATGCCGCCGATATCGCCTCGGCCGGGCGCCATTTGATGGGGCTGGTCGACGATCTCGTCGATCTCCAGGCGATCGAGCGAGACGATTTCACCGCCGCGGTCGAGCCGCTCGACCTCGCCGATGTCGCGCGCCGTGCCGCCGGGCTGCTCCAGGTGCGCGCCACCGAGAAAGCGGTGCGGATCGATCGTCCCAGCCTCGGCGAGAGCTTGCCCGCCACCGGTGAGTTCCGCCGCGTATTGCAGATCCTGGTCAACCTGATCGGCAACGCGGTGCGCTATTCGCCCGCCGACGGCATGGTGTGGGTGCGCGCCGAGCGCGATGGAGAGCGCGCCGCCTTGATTGTCGCCGATCAGGGCAAGGGCATCGCCGAAGCGGACCAGGCGCGCATCTTCGAGAAGTTCGAACGCGTCGATCCGACCGAGCCGGGTGGCAGCGGCCTCGGCCTCTATATCGCCCGCCGCCTCGCCCGCGCGATGCACGGCGACATCGCGCTCGACAGCGCGTCGGGGCAGGGCGCGCGCTTCATCCTGACCTTGCCGTATCGCGAGGATTAGCGGCGCGCGCGGCGCGCCGGCTCAGTCCTGATGATCGAGCGCCCGCGCCAGCGCGACGAATTCGGCGACGCTCAGGGTCTCCGCGCGCCGGGTCGGGTCGATGTCCAGCGCCGGTAGCGTCTCGACGGCGCCGGCCACGCCGCGCAGGCTCTGCCGCAGCATTTTGCGCCGCTGCCCGAACGCCGCGGCCGTGATCGCTTCGAGCGTGCGGAACCGTACGCCCGTGGGTGCTTCGTGCGGCACGATATGGACCACCGCCGACATCACCTTGGGGGGCGGGGTGAAGGCCGAGCGGTGCACCGGCATCGCGATCTTCGCGCTCGCGCGCCACTGCGCCAACACTGCGAGCCGCCCGTAAGCCGAACTCCCCGGCACCGCGACGATCCGTTCGGCGACTTCCTTCTGGAACATCAGGGTCAGCGTCCGCCACCACGGCAGCCAGTCGGCCGACAGCCAGCGTACCAGCAGCGCGGTCCCGACATTATAGGGCAGGTTGGCGACGATATGCGGCTTGCCCGCGAACAGCCCCGGGGCGTCGATCGCCAGCGCATCGCCCTCGATCACGCGCAGCTGGCCCGGATGATGCGCGCCCAATTCCGCCAGCGCCGGGATGCAACGCGCGTCACGCTCCACCGCGGTCACGCGCGCCCCCGCCGCCAGCAAGGCGCGCGTCAGGCCACCCGGTCCGGGACCGACTTCAAATATTTCGGCATCGGTCAGGGTCCCGGGAATCGCCGCGATCCGCGCCAGCAATTGCCCGTCGAACAGGAAATTCTGCCCCAAAGCCTTGCTTGCCGACAGGCCGTGACGCGCGATCACCTCGCGCAGCGGCGGCAGCTCGCTCAACAGCAACCCTGCACGATGCGGCGCTCGACCGCCTCGGCGGCGAGCCGGATCGCCGCGATCATCGCGCCGGGATGGGCCTCGTCCTTCCCGGCGATGCCGAAGGCGGTGCCGTGATCGGGCGACGCGCGGACGATCGGTAGGCCTAGCGTGACGTTGACGCCCTCATCGAAATGCAGCGTCTTGAGCGGCACCAAGGCCTGATCGTGATAGCAGCAGAGCGCCACGTCATATTGGCTCCGCGCGCGCGCATGAAACATCGTGTCGGCGGCGAAGGGGCCGGTCGCATCGATCCCTTCATAGATGAGCTGCGCGATCGCCGGCATCAGGATATCGATTTCTTCGCGCCCGATCGCACCGTTTTCGCCGGCATGGGGATTGAAGCCGGCAAAGGCGAGCCGCGGCGAGCGGATGCCGAAACTGCGCGCCAGGCCGCGTGCCGTGGCCCGCGCCTTGGCCACCACCAGGTCGACCGAGAGCAGCGACGAAACCTCGACCAGCGGAACGTGCGTGGTGATCGGCACCACGCGCAAGCTCGGTCCGGCGAGCATCATCACGGCATTCTGGCCCGCGATCCCGCAGCGTTCGGCGACGAACTCGGTTTGGCCGGGATAGCTGAACCCGATCTGGTAGAGCTGTGCCTTGGACACCGGGCCCGTCACCAGCGCGGCCGCGGCGCCCGAGCGTGTCATGCCCGCAGCCAGTTCGAGCGCATGGAGCGCGCAGCGCGCGCCGTCGAGATCGGGCTGGCCGGGCACGATTTCGCCTGCGTCCTCCACCACCAGCACCGGCAGCGCCTGATCGAACGCGGACGCGGCATCGGCGGGCGAGGTCACGCGGGAGACGGGGCCGTCCCACACGCGCTCGATCGCGCGCGCGTCGCCCACCGCGAGGAACGGCGCGAGACGCTCATCGCGCCGCGCCGTCCACGCCTTGGCAATGATTTCCGGGCCGATCCCTGCCGGATCACCCATCGAAATGACAAGCGGCCGGACTGTCATGGCAGAAGCTCAGCGATATTCGATGATCGCATCACGTCTCAGATCGCGCAATTTCTGCTCCGCGCGCAAATTGACCCGCTGGTCCTCGAGCTGGCCCTGCACCTGGCTCGCAGACGGCAATTGGCCGCTCTGCGGATCGTCGCGACCACACAGCACGAGCGCACGCATGCCCTCCTGCAACGAGCCGAATGGCGGTGTCGATTGACCGACCTGCAATTGCAGCATGATCTGCTGCAATTGCGGTGGAAGCTGGCGCACGACGATCGAATCGTTGTCGACCACTTCGGCGCCGAGCTGGGACGCCACCTTTTCCACGTCGCCGCAGCCCCTGATGTCCTTTACCGCGGCACCGAAGGACGTGGCCTGCTGCGAGGCTTGGGCCTGCGTCACCCCTTTGGGGAAATGGATGGTGAGCTGTTTCAGGCTCAGCCGCGCATCGCGCGGATCGGCGGTCAGCACCTGGCGTTTGTCGACCAGATAGAGGATCGAGAAACCGCCGGAGAGCTGGATCGGGCCAGCGACCTGGCCGACCTGCATCTGCGCCGCCGCTTCGGCGAGGGCATCGGGCAGCGTCGCGGTGCGCACCCAGCCGAGATCGCCGCCGGTCGCGCGCGTGGTCGCCTCGGAGACCGTGCTGGCATAATATTCGAAGGGTTTGGTGCCCTTCTCGATATCCTGCAGAATCTGCTGTTCGGTGTTGAATACCTGTTGCGCCCGCTCGGGCGGTGCCGAGAGATAGATTTCCTTGAGGTGATATTCCTCGGTGCCCCGCGCCGCCTTCAGCCGCGCGAGGATCGCGTTCACTTCCTCATCGCCGACATTGATCAGCGGTTCGACGCGGCGCTGCAAATAGCGACGCCAGGCAAGCTCGCCCTCGATCTGGCGCTTGAGCGAACGCTCCGACGAGCCGATGCTACGCATATAGGCAGCCAGCTTTTTGGGCTCGACATGGAAATTGGGCGCCACGCGCGCATAGGCATCGTTGATCTCAGCCGGGGTGACCTTGATATCCTCTGTCGCCGCTTCCTGGATTTCGAGCGTTTCGTCGATCAGCTGGCGCAGCACTTGCAGCTTGAGGCGTTCGACTTCTTCGGCCGGAATCTTGTCCACTGTGACGTTGTTCGCCGACGCGATCATGGCGACACGCTGATCGACGTCGGTTTCGGTGATCACCGAGCCGTTGACGATGGCCGTCGCCTTGCGGACATTGGGGTCGAGCTTGCCGAAAATCTGGATATTGGCCGGGAAGTCGAGATTGTTGGCCGGCGCGCTCTGGTCGTCGGTCGCCTGTTGCGCCGCGACCATCGTCCCCGTCATCAGGCCCGCAACCACCACTATCGTGCGGGCGAGCCGCGCGGTCTTCTTGAACTTGTCACTCACGTCGATTGATACCCCATACCCGCGCCGGCGCGCCTGTGCGCCTTTCGGACCAACTGGCTGAACGAGGGCTTAGCGGCCCAAATTCTTCAAGGAAAGCGTCAACAGGAAGCCGCTGCCCGCCTTGGCGTCACCGGTATCCTGATAATCGCGCCGCCAGGTGAGGCCCAGCTTCAGACATTCATCCTCATATTGGATGCCCAGCCGGTGCCGCACCGGCGTGAAACCGTCGGACAGCGACAGCGGATCCTCGTCCTTGTTGGTCAGGTCGACGACCGCCGATCCGAACACCGACCAGAAGCGCCCGATCTGCACCCGCCCGGCGACCCGCGCCTCCTCCAGGTCGCGCAAATCCTCCAACGTCGGATCGATGTTGCGGTTGAGCCGGACATAGCCGAGCATCGCATAGGTCGCGCGCGAGCCGATCGTCGCGTCGATCTCGTTGCGGCGCACCGCCAGATTGTCCTTGTCGAGCCGGTAGCGGTGCGTGAAGCTGATGAAATCGTGGAAGCGGATCTCGGTCCGCCCGACAATGTCGGAAAGCCGATCGCTCAGCCCGGTGCCGTCGGGGAGCAGGGTCGGCTGCGAGCTCAGGCGATAGCTCTGCCCGATATTGGCGTTGATCGTGATGCCGGGCAGATCCAGTGCCCAGTCGACGCCATAGGTAAAGCGCGTCGAATCCTCCCAGCGGTCATAGCCGGGGAAGCGGTTGAGTGCGAACAGGTTCGAATCCTCGAGATCGACCGCGCGCGCATCCTCGTTCGGCATGTCGAGATTGGGCGTGCTCGGCGACGCGACGATCTGGAAGCGCGGCGTCAGCCGCTGTGTGCCGCCCATGAATTCGCCGATCAGCGGCCATTTCACGTCGAGCGCCAGCGCGCCGATGAAGCGGCCATGCACGCCTTCGGCGCCGCGATAGCTGGCCACCGTCGTCGCCGCGATATCATCGGCGCGATAGATGTCGCCGCGCGCGAACGCCGACAAGGAGACTTCCTGGCCCCAGTCGGTTAGCCGGCGGATGCTCCACAGCGCGCTAGCGAAGGCGCGCTGCGTGTCCTCGCCCGCGGTGCGGGTGATCGCCAGCGAATTGAGTTGCAGGTCGAGCGTGCCGCCGAGCAGCCCGGTCATCCGCCGTCGATAGTCGATCTCGGGTAGCGCGATCGGCTGCATCCCCTGGCTGTCGTTGACGCGCAGCGTCTGCACCGCCCAGCCCGCGATCGAGAAATAGCTGTCGGCATCGATCCGCTCGATGCTTGCCGTGCTGCGCAGGCGATCGTCGTTGGAAATCTCGTAGCGGCGCAGGAAGGTGCGATCGGTGGTCAGCCGCAGCGAGGCGTGGATGCTCCAGTTGGGATCGAGCTGGAAATTGGCCACGCCGTCGAGATAGCCGCGGAACGAATTCTCCGTGCCCACCGGCACCGTGCTCAGCGAATCGCTGCGCCGGCTTTCGGTGGCATAAGCGGTGATACGGAACGCGCCCTTGGAGGTCAGCGCCTGATAATCCACCTGCGCCATCGGCATGACCGCGGTGAAGACATGC
>Ga0164241_10004286_pt1 | contig 13915 bp, 9 predicted proteins | sample OricomyardsoilBY_FD_108780 | JGI IMG/M metagenome (GOLD analysis project Ga0164241, IMG submission 108780) | Backyard soil microbial communities from Emeryville, California, USA - Original compost - Back yard soil (BY) | ecosystem: Environmental > Terrestrial > Soil > Unclassified | place: USA...
AGCCCATCGCGAAGGCTCCTCCTGAACCGCCGCATCCTACGCCTCCCGAGGCGACAGCCCAGGCTCCAGCGCCTCCTCCGGGCGCTGTTGGCGTGCTGGATGTTGCTGGTCGTGTTCGAGCCGCCGCTCGCGGCGAGCGCGAGTGGGTCGCTGCGCACCTCGAGCGCCTGGTGGTCGGCGGCGGGGGCGCGCTCCGCGGCGGCACCCTGGGCGCCTCCGGCGCAGGTGGCGTCGCGCGCGGGTCTACGCTCGGCAAGGCCTACGGCGGCGTCGCTCGCTGTGTCTCGGCGGAGTGGTTCCGGCGCAAGGGCGAGCCGTGCTGCGGTACAGGCTGCTGGCGAGCAGAGCGCTCGCGCCGAGGCTGCTGGCGCACGTTCACTTCGGGCGGCCGTCGCTCCGGGCGTGGACGAAACGGAGCTGCCGTGCGGCAACGGCCGCCATCTGTATCTGGAAGTTCAAAGTCTTCTTTGCTGAACCGGCGCGGTTGCCCGCGCTCCGTTGGTTCGTTCAGCAAAGGAGAGAACCTTGTCGAGACATCGTCCTGGGAGACGACCGTCGTTCGTCTACCGTTTTGTGCTGCGTCCGTCGTGGCGGGCGCTGAGAGTTTTGTTGCTGGCCTTTTGCGGCCTGGGGCCGGGCAAATACACGCCCCCACCTCTGGGGCGCACCACCGTCGAACAGCACGAGTCGAGCGAGCGCAAGCGGACCTGACTGCCGTCAGCGCCGCTCCCGAAGGAGCCGCTACTGGGACGCGAGCAGGTGCTCGCGGATCAACTGGAGCCCACACCAGGCGGCGTAGAGCTGTACGCCCTCGCGCGGGCGATTGCTCACGTTCACGTCGCGCACCAGCGTCTCGGTCGGCGTGCTGAGCGCGTAGTAGACGAGGCCCACGGGTTTCTGTGGCGTTGCTCCCGTCGGCCCGGCGATACCGGTGAGCGAGAGGGCGAGATCGGACCCGAAGCGCTGGCGTGCACCGTCGGCCATCTGGCGAGCCACCGGCGCGCTGACCGCGCCGTGCGCCTCGAGCAGACTGGAGTCCACGCCGAGTTGCTCGACCTTGACGGCGTTGGCGTAGGAGACCACGCCGCCGAGCAGAAAGTCGCTGGCCCCCGGGTGCGCAGTGAGCAAGGCCGAGACGAGGCCTCCGGTACACGATTCGGCCAAGCTCAGCGTGCGCTGCCGAGCCCGCAGCAGTTCGCCCACGGTTTGCACCAAGTCCTGCTCCCCTTCGGCGTAGATCGCCGTGCCCAGGCGGGCGCGCGCGGCGGCAGCGGCCAGCTTGGCCTTGCTGGCGGCGGCCTCGGCGTTTTCGGCGAGCGCCAGCAGCTTCACTTCCACCTCCGGGAAGTGGGCGCGATAGCCCACGCGCACGCCGTGCGAGGCTTCGAGCCCGCTGAGCTGATCATTGAGCACCGACTCGGGCACGCCGAAGCAGCGCAGCCGGATCTGGTGTTGTGCTCCCTGCACCAGGCTCTGCGCCGCGGGCGCAACGAAGCTCTCGAACATCGGGCGCATCTCGCGCGGGACCCCGGGCATGAAGAAGAGCCGACAGGCGCCGCGCGCCACGCCAAAGCCGGGTGCAGTACCGTTGGGGTTGTCGAGGATCTGCGCGCCCTCGGGAAAGTCGGCCTGTTGGGAGTTCGATGCCGTCAGCGCGCGGCCGGCGCGGGCCATGCGCGCCTCCAGAGCTGCCAACACGGCCGCGTCGCGGCGTTGCGGCACGCCGAGCCAAGCGGCGACCGTGGCACTGGTGATGTCGTCTGTCGTCGGTCCGAGCCCGCCCGTGGCCGCGACCAAGCGGCTGTCTTGGCTGACGCGATCGAGCGCCTGTCGGATCGCGAGCGGGTCGTCCGCCACGCTCTCGAGCAGAGTGACCTCGAGCCCGAGCGCCGTCAGCCGTTCCGCCAACCAGGTCGCATTGGTGTTGTGGATCTCGCCGCGCGTCAGCTCGGTGCCGATGCACAACACGGCAGCGCGGCCGAGCGCCGTCACGCCGGGCCTGTCACGCCGAACGCCAGCTCACCGAGACTCTCGATGGCAATCGTCACTGCGTCGCCGTGCGTGAGCGGACCTACGCCTTCGGGCGTGCCCGTGAAGATCAGATCGCCGGGCTCCAGCGTCATCGATTGGCTCGCGTAGGCGATCAGCGTCGGCACGTCGAAGATCATGTCCTTGGTCGAGCCATCCTGGCGGCCCTGACCGTTGATCGAGAGCTGCACACGCAAGTGGGACGCGTCCGGCAACGCCACCACGAACGGACCGAACGGGCAGAAGGTGTCAAAGCCCTTGGCGCGCGTCCACTGCTTGTCTTTCTGCTGCAGGTCGCGCGCCGTGACGTCGCAGCCGATGGAGTAGCCAAAGATCGCGCTTTGGGCCTGACCGAGCGAGGCGCGCCGGCAACGTTGCCCGATCACCACCACGAGCTCCGCTTCGTAGTCCACGCGCTCGCTCTCCGGCGGCAGTTGTACCTTGCCACCTGGCTCGAGCAGCGACGACGGTGGCTTGAAGAACATCAACGGCTGCTCGGGAACCTCGTTCTTCAGCTCCTCGGCGTGCTTCTTGTAGTTGCGGCCGATGCCGATGATCTTCGACGGCTGTGCCGGGCAGAGCAACGGTGCGAGCTCGGACCCGATGCTCCCCTGCGGCAGCTCCGTTCCGCTCGGACGCCCGCCAAGCCAAGGCGCGGCCGTCAAGAGCTGCGCGGGACCCTGCTCGGGCAGGAGCACGTAGCTTGGATCTCCGCGGTGGCGAATGCGAGCGTAACGAGGGCTGGGTTGCGTCATGACGGTGCTCCGGGGCGGATCCCTCCGATGCTCGGTCCCTGCTGGGACGTCAAGCCGGAACGGCTCGCTCGCCCTCGGCGTGCGGAGGTGCACTGAAAAACTGAAGCAACGGTCGACGCTGCCGGGCTATGGGTCTGCTGTGCAAGCTGGCACCGAGCAAAGCGGCGCGGCGCTGTTGGCGCCGAGCACGGCCTGGACCGACCTGGGTCTGACCCTGCCGGTGTTCGTTTGTTACCACCTGGGCGTGGTCTTTCTGCCGGTGCGCAACGCGGCGGATCTGGTCACTCAGAACCTGGTGGATCTGGCTCAGCAGAGCCGCCTCACCTACGTCCTGCTCACGCTGGGCCTGGGCGCGCTCTTCGTCGGTGTGTTGCTGCTCCTGGGGCGGCGGCAGGTATTGCGCTGGGAGAGCTTTGCCTGGTTGGCGCTCGAGGGCGTGGTGTACGCCGTGGCGATGCGCCTGATCGCGTCCTCGGTGGTGGGCCGTATGTTTCTCGCGCAGGGGTTGGCGCAGGCATTGCCAGCGGGGCTCGTCGCCGGCGCGGAGCAAGAGTTCACCGGGCTCGTGATGAGTCTGGGCGCGGGCCTGTACGAAGAGATCGCGTTCCGGGTGCTGCTCTTCGGGCTCGGGCTGCGCTGCTTGAAGGTGCTCTGGCCGGCGCGCTCCTGGTGGCGCAAAGCCGCGCAGGCGCTGGGCTGGGCCGTCTGCTGCGCCGCGCTGTTCAGCGCCTGGCATCACTTCGGCGCCTTCGCGGACACGCTGGACGGGCGCGTGTTCGTCTTTCGGATGGTCTGCGGCCTGGTGTTCACGCTGATCTATGCGACGCGTGGCTTCGCCCCCGCCGTCTGGACCCACGTGGTCTATGACCTCTGGGTGCTGGTCTTTTAGCCAAGCTCGCCGCAAATCGATGCGACTCCCAGGGCACGCGGGGATCGGGCGACTTCGCTAGCTGTCGATGATGCAGATGTCGGGCAGGTTCCGGTACTTCTGCGCCCAGTCGAGGCCGTAGCCGATCACAAATACGTCATCGATCGTGAAGCCGAGATAGTCGATCTGGACCTCACGCTGCGCGCCGGCAGGCTTGTGCAGGAGCGAGCACAAGCGCACGCTGCGCGCGCGCCGCGCGGCCAACTGTTGCATCAAAAAATGTGCGGTGAGACCGGTGTCCACGATGTCCTCGACGATGATCACGTCGCTGCCGTCGATGGGCGCAGAGATATCCAAGGTGATCTGCACGGCGCCACTGCTCTTGGTCTCATTGCCGTAGCTCTGCACACCCAGAAACTCGACGCGCAGTGGACGTGCAATGGCGCGCGCGAGATCCGCGAGGAAGATGAAGCTGCCCTTGAGCACGCCCAGGAGCACCAGTGGGTTGGCCGGATCGGGCGGGTGGTCGCGTTCGATCTCGCGCCCCAGCTCGGCGATGCGCGCCGCGATGCGTTCTCTCGAGAGATAGACGCGGGGCTCGGCGTCCGGTCCGATAGGGGCTGTCATGATGAGGAGCTTACGGCAGGTGAGGAGCCTTTTTCACTCCTGACCTGAGCTCACTCCCCCCAGACTTGCAGCGCCGCGGCGGTCTCCCGGTCGACGGGGGCGAGCTCGGGGCGCCGCGCGCCGCCGTCCAGCGTTTGCTGCCTCCGCTGTTCGTCAAAGGTGGCGCGCCAGAGCATTTCTGCGGCCACCGGGTTGCGCTCCAACACGTCGTTGGCGCAGGCCGGATCGACGCTCAGGTCACACAGGTTCGGCGTCTTGGGGCTGCTGCCGCGCATCAGCCAAGAGCCCCAACGGATGGCGTATTCCGAGCCGAGGGTGGCGAGCACCGGCCGACCTACGGCCGGCCCATCCCCTTCTGCGAGCCGGGACAGGTCGATGCCCTCGGGGTTCTCCCGCGCGCGCAGCCCGAGCGCTTCGGCGATGGTGGTGGTCACATCGACGCTGGTCACCACCCCGGGCACCATGCTGCCCGCTTGCCGCCCGCCGGGCAGCTTCAGCCACAACGGTACGAGCAGGCGATCTTCGTTCAGGCCGCGACCCTCTCCGAAGGGCGCCTCGGGTGGGTCGCCGGCGCCGACGTCTCCGGTGAACACGAACAGGGTCTGGTCCCAGAGCTTGCTGCGCTCGAGCAGCTCCAGCAGCGAGCCGAGCGCCTCGTCTTGCTTGGCGAGCGCAGCCAGCTCGAGCGCCTGCAGGCGCAGCCAATCGGTGGGCGTCAGGCGACGTTGCGCCGGGCGCGGCAGCGCGCGCTGATTGGCCAAAATGATGCCGCCGCGGCGCGCCTCGAGCAACCCCGTGTATTCTCGCGGCTCGAGCTCGGCGACCTCTCCGCGCGAGAGATCCCAGGGCGGATGGCCACCGCGCAGGTGGATCACCACCAGGCGCCGTGGCTCGCTGTCGCGCGCGAGCGCTTGCTCCAGCCAAAGCCGAGCCCGGTCGAGCGGTGCGCTGGCGGGCAGGTCCTGCACCGGCGAGAACGCTTCGTAGCGATTCCAGCCGCGATCGAAGCCGAACACGCTGCGCGTCAACGGCACACCGGTGAAGAAGGCGCTTTCACCGCTGATCTCGTGGATGCGCTCGGACAGGATCTGCACGCTCTCGGGCAGGCGCGCTTTCGGGCTCTCGAGTCGATGCGCGGGCGGCGGTAAGCCGGACAAGAGGCTCGCCACCACGCTGGAGGTCACGCTGGTGGGCACCCGGTACTCGGGGAAACGCACGCTCGCTTCGGCGAGACGGCTCAGGTGCCGCAGGCGCCGCGTGCCGGCGAAAGGCGGCAAGAGTTCTCGATGCAGGCCGCTGGCGATCACGAGGACCACCAGCTTCGCGCTCGCGGCGGCTTGCTTGGCGGGCTCGGTGACGATGCGCGGCTCGCTGAAGGCGAGCTTGCCGCTGGCGCTGTCGCTCGAGGCGCTCAGCTCCAGCTCGACCAGTTGAGAGCCAAGCGAATCCAGATCCAGACGCACATCGGCCCAGCGCGCCCCGGAGGGCGCACCGCTGATGTGCTGCTCGAGCAGCAGCCGCGCTGGGGCGCCGTCGCGGCTCGCCGAGATCCGGGCGACACCTTCGCCCTCTCCCCAGTACCCCAGCCCGAGCAGCAGCGAGGTGCCGGGCTGCAGCTGGACCGGACAGCTCAAGCTGCCGGGTGCCTCCAACACGATCGAACGCCGCGGCGTTCCGCCGAGCACCAGATCCGCGCTCAGCGTACGCTCGCGCGGCGCGCGATACTCGACGGTCGGTTGATTTGCCTCTGCCCAGTGGATCCACTCCGCCAGACCGAAGCTGCGCGAGTCACCCGTTCCTCGCCCGCTCCAGCGCAGGCGTAGCTGATGTCGCCCGGTAGCGAGCACGCTCTCCAGCGCGGGAAAGCTCAGCGTCTGAAAGCCATTGGGCCGCAGGCGTACGCTGCCGAGCCGCTGCTGATCGATGCTCGCACTCAGACTGGCGGCACTACCGCCCTGGGCGCGTACCCGCACCTGCAAGCCTTGCTTGGGCTCGCGCAACCAAAAGTCATACGCCACGTCGGGGGCGGAGAAGCGCGCGTGGCTCTGCTCCCCCCAGACTTCGCTGACGACATCGTTGAAGGGCCCGAGTGCATAGCTGCGCCGCAGCTGGCTGGTGTCGCTGCCGAGATCGACGAACAGTCCGCCGTGATCGACGCGACAGCGCCCCAGAGTCTGGAACGGGTAAGCAATGCGCGGCCCGAGCGCGCTGTTCTCGAAGACCGTAGGCACGACTGCCGCCGTAGGTGCCGCTTCCCTGCGCTGCCGTTCGCCCGGGTCTTCGCGCTTGCAGCTGAGGGCGAGCCACAGTGCAACACTAGCTCCGGCCCACGCCCGGGCGCGCGTCACGGGCTGCTTTTCGGCTGCGCCGAGACCCGGGTGCGGCGGCCTGCTTTGACCTCGACCGAATGCTCGAGGTCGCGCACGCCGTCGCTCGAGCGCAGCTGATAGGTCCCCGGGGCCAGCGGCACCAGGCGATTTTCGTAATTTCCCATGAAGACGCCGTCCACGTAGATGCGCTCGCGCTGCAGGTTGCGCACCTCGAGCAGGCCGTGCCCCGGGGGTAGCTTGGTGGCTGGCGGTAGGTCGAGCAGCTCGCTCTCGAAGCTCACCTCGGCGGCGGCCGGCGGCGTCTCTGCGGGCAACTGGCGCTCGGAGCTCCGTCCCGGCAGACCGGCATCGAGCGGGGCGGGCGGACGCGCGGCTGCCGATTGGAGCTGCGCTTCGGGGGCGGGCGTGAGCGCGGGGTTTCCAGCGCCTCGCTCCGGCGCATCCCAGGTGCGAGACGCCAGACCGCGGATCGCGACGAACGCCAGCAGCGCTGCGCCGAGCGTCAGCGCGGCGGGCACGAGCACGGCGCGCAAGCGAGCTCCCGGTCGGGGTGGCCAGGCGCTATCCGGCTCCTGGCCGGCGGCGTACGCCTCAGCCAGCGTCCCGCGCGAACTGCCGGGCGCGTTCGGCGAATCTTCGCGGTTGGGCTCGCCGTCGCTGGCGGTCTCGACGTTGCGCCGCTCTCCCCAGGCGCCCTCGGACGACTCGCCGGGCGCGTCGCTTGGTTCGCTGGCAGTGCTCTGGAGACCGGGGAAAAACGGCTCGTCCTCCTCTCCCGGCTCGTCTCGTGGCGGGTCGAGGTCGGAGCGGGGTCTCGCAGGTTCCGGAGCAAGCTCCGTCGCGGGCGGAGCCACATCGGTGGAGCTCGCAGCGGAGACAGTGGCTGCGGCGGGCGCATCGCTCGCGGAGTCCGCGGCGCTCGCGGCAGCCGTGCCTTCGGTCGCGGGGGTGGGGGCCGCGGCGTCGGGCACCGTTGTTTGAGCCCCGGTCTGGGCAGCCGCCGGTGAAGAGGCCGAGGGCACTGCGGCCGGCGGCTCGCTGCGCTGCGCACGGGGCTGCCCGGTCGGCTGCGTCTCGCTCGGCGGAGGCTCGTCTCGGCCCGGCTCGGGCTGCGCGGAGCGCTCCTGTTTCGGCGACGCAGGCGCGGCCGCCGGCTGCGGATCGGACACCGCCTGGAGCACCGCTTGCCCGAGCTCGAGCGCGCCCGATGGGGCTGCGCTCGTCGCGCGACGCTCGCCGTTGCTGCCGCTGGTGGCTGGCGTCGACGCTGGCCGCGAGGATGCCCGGGACGCGGGCGTCGAGGCGGGCGAGCCCTGCAGCATTGCCGAGGATGGGGGACGAGAGCTGCGTCGAGCGGCGCCGGGCCAGAACTTCGAGCCCCCCGGCAACAAGTCGTGACCATCGCGATCGGTCAGGGCGGCGATGGCGCCGTGCCGAGCCAAGTCGGCGAGCAACTCGTGCAGCCGCCCTGGCTCGCGGCTGGCGGCATCCTCTGCGACGAGTCGCTGCAACACGCCGGGGCCGACGAGCTGCGATACCAGGTCCCGCCCTGCCGGCGCGCTGTCGAGGTATTGCTCGGTAGCCAAGGGCTCCAGCACCACCTCTCGGACCACGCCCAGCTGGCGCGGGCCGAGCTGCTCGCGCGCATGCCGCATGCGGATCGCCGCTGGATTCAGCACCGCCATCACCTCGCCTTCGAAGTGAGCGACCGGCGGTGAAAACAGCGGCTCTACGCTGAAGCGCCCGGTGCGAACGCCGAGGAACGGCACCAACACCAGCTGCCCTTCGGCGTGCAACACCTCTCCCTTGTACCAACGCGCGTGCACGGGCCTGCCGTCGGAGATGCTGAACTCGAAGCTGACGGCACCGCTGCGCAAGCTGAGCAGCGCGTTGGGGGAACGGTTGCAGACCATCTGCAAGAGCAAGCGCGGGGTGAGCCCGTCGAGCCGCCCATGCACGGCGTCGTGCTGGGCCAGGCGTTGCTCGAGCGCCGAGCGCGGCGCCAGACAATCGCGCAACGCCGCTGCCAAACTCGCTCCATCGAGTTGCCCGAGCGCGGGGATGCTCGGGTTGACGGTGGAGCGCGTCCGCGCCAGCAAGTGTTCTTTCCAGGCGACGAGCAGCACCGGCAGATCGGAGAGCGCGATGTCCTCGCGGATGCGCCGGCAGAGCTCGAAGCCATCCAGCCCGGGCATCAAGGTGTCGCTGATCAGCGCGTCGGGCCAATGCTTTTCCGCGAGCTCCAGCGCCTCGGCGCCGTCGCGAGCTTGCAGCACCGTGGCGCCGAGTTCGCTGAACGCGTTCGAGAGCAGCGTACGCACGGGGCCGTCGTCATCCGCCACGACCAGGCGCCGCCCGGTGAGCGGCACCGGGGAGGAGGCAGGGCTGGAGCTGCCCGGACGCCCGGCGACGGGCGCGTCCGGGGCCAAGACCAGCGCGCCCGACGGTCCCTCGCGAGGCAACGTGAGCGCACCGCCCGAGGCCTGGCTGGCCAGCGAACGCAGCCGCGCGAAGGCCGACCAGAGCGCGGCCTGCACCTCCGCATTCGAGGCAAATTCCAAGCTCGGCCCGGGCTCGGGCAGCGCGGGATCACGAAAGGCTCGGCGCGCTTCGGCGGTGATGGCGGCGATCAGCTCGTCCGTGGACACCTGCCGCAACGAGGCAGCCGCGCGCAGCGGCCTGCTCTCCCGGGTCACGCTCAGCTGACGCAGACAGCGCTCCAGCGTGCTCGCGTCGGTGGGCTTGGGCAGCACGAGCGAGACGCCGCGCCCGATCAGCTGACGTAGCTGCTCTTCCCGCTCGAAGCTGCCCACCGCGACGATCGCGATCTGGCGTGCTCCCGCGGCCTGACGCAGGCGCGGCAAGAGCTCGCTCAGCTCGGCGTCATCGCCATCGACCAGCAGGATATCGGGGCTGAGCATGGACACCAACTCCAGCGCCTGATCGGGCTGACGGGTGGCGTGACACTCGATGCTCTGGGGCGTGCCCGAGCGAGGCAACAAAGACTCGAGGCTCGCGTCCCCGTAGACGACCACGCACAACGGCTCGCGCAAGGCAGAGCTGGCGGGTCTGTCTAGCTCGGCCGTGAGATCGAGCGGGATGTCGAGCACCAGCGACGGCAGCAGATCGAGGATGCGTGCCACGCGGCCGCGCACGACAGGCCCCGGATCCCAGCCGCCGGCGCCGGCGAGTCCCGCTTCGGCCATGGCCAACGCCTCCGCAGCCCGGCTGAAGCGCAGGACGTCCGCGGCGGCGGCGAGCGCATGGACCCGACGACGCAGCGCATTGAGCTCCCCGGCCGACTCCGCTGCAGCGCCGAGCTTCGCCAGGCTCTGGCGCAATGCCCCCAGGCGCTCTCCGAGTTCGGCGAGGAAGCGTGTTCGCGGTGCCGCCAGCTCGGGCGGCAGATCCTGGCTAGAGTCTCCAGTCATCGTGGCTCGGCGCGCGCCGACAAGGCATCTGGGGCCCAAACCGGCAATAATGCCCAGCAATCAAGCGCCGGCGCAGGCTAGCATAGTCACCGCCCAACTACGACTTTCCTCCGGCAGAGTCGTGTACGCTCGAGCTTCATCATGCGCAGACCCCTCTTACTCAATGGCTTCATGGCCAGCGGCAAATCGACTCTCGGTCGCCTCGTGGCGCAGCGAGCCGGCAAAAGCTTCGTGGATCTGGACGAACGCATCGAGGCGCGGGCGGGGCTGCGCGTCGCCGAGATTTTCGCCAAACACGGCGAGCGCACGTTCCGGACGTGGGAGGCGGAGGCGTTGGACGAGCTGCTCGCGGCGGGTCGCCCGGAGGTCGTCGCGCTGGGTGGTGGGGCGCTGCTCGTGCGCGCGCGGCGCTTGCGGGCGCTCGACGCGGCGGTGGTGGTGACGCTCGCGGCCGACGTGGAGGAGACGCTGCGCCGGGCAGCGCGTCAGCCCGAACAACGCCCGCTGCTCAGCGGCCAGAGTGCGGCCGAGCACGCGGAGCAGCTGCTCGAACTTCGGGCCCCCGCCTACGCCGAGTGCCATGCCCGGCTCGAGACCAGCGGTCGCGATCCGGAGCAGCTCGCCCGCCGAGTATTGGAGCTGTGGCAGCGGGACGGGGTGGGAGTTGCGGCGGGGGAGCACTCGTATTCGGTAGAGATAGGTGCCGGCATCGCCGCCTCTCGGCTCGGGGAGTGGAGCGAAGGGCGCAGCCGGATTTTGCTGATCACCGATCGCAACGTGGCGCCGCGCCATGCCGCCCCCGTGCTGGAAGCTCTCGGGGGGTCGGCGCAGGTGGAGAAGATCGTGCTCGTGCCGGGTGAGGTCCACAAGACGCTCGGCACGGTCGAGAGCATCTGGCAGCGAGCGAGCGCGCTCGGCGCCGATCGCTCCAGCCTGTTTGTCGGGCTCGGCGGCGGCGTCGTGACCGACATCACGGGATTTGCTGCCGCGGGCTGGATGCGGGGCGTGCCCTGGGTGGGGGTGCCCACCACGCTCTTGGCGATGGTGGACGCTTCCGTCGGTGGCAAGACGGCGGTGGACCTCGGCCAAGCCAAAAACTGTGTGGGTGCGTTCTGGCAGCCGAGCGCCGTGCTCTGCGATGTCCAATATTCGGCGACCGAGCCCGCCCGAGGCTCGAGTGCCCTGTCGGAGGTCGTAAAAACCGCGCTGATCGGCGATCCCTCGCTGCTCGAGCTCTTGGAGCGTGAGCCCGACGCCGTGCGCCGTCGCGATCCGGAGGTCACAGCGGAGATCGTGCGCCGCTCCGTGCGCGTCAAAGCCCGCGTCGTGGGGGAGGACGCTCGCGAGCAAGGCATCCGCGCGGCGCTCAATCTGGGGCACACCTTTGGGCACGCGCTGGAGTCTGCGGCTGGCTTTGACCGCCTATCGCACGGCGAAGCGATCAGCCTCGGCCTGGTTGCAGCACTGCGGCTGGGCCAGCGCCTCGCCGTGACCCCGAAGAGCCTGGTGGAGCGCGTGACGGAGCTCTTGGTTCGGCTTGGGCTACCTACGGATCTCTCGAAGGAGCCGCTGGATGCTGCGGCAGGCTTGCTCGGTCTCGACAAGAAGCGGAAGGGTCGCCGCGTGAAGTTCGTGCTGGTGCGACAACCCGGACAGATCGAGTTCCGTAACCTGGAGCTCAGCGAGCTCACACGCCTCGCGGGCGATCTCGGACGCTCCGACTAATCCACGCGCGAGCGCTGCGAGAACACCTACAAACACCGACGCTGCAGCCGTCTAGAGCGGCACGCACGCCCGCGCCGAGCTGTCCCTGGACAGCGAGCAAGGCCCGCCGAGCGCAGGAGTTTTCGCCCATCTTTTGGCGTGTCCGGACACGACTCGGTAGACTGTGAGGTGAGGGCACGAGAGTCACTCGCGAGGTCGTGGATATGAAAGATCTTTTTCGGAGAAGCCTGGGCGGTCCCTTATTCCTGGTGTGGATCGCGGCGAACGCAGGATGCACCGATGAAGAGACGGGGCTCTTCATTCAGGGCAACGTGGCTCGCGACGCCCCCGAATGCATCGCGGAGGCCGAGTCTGGGACCACGCTGCTCGGCGAGGGCTACCTCGATGTGGGGCTCAAGCTCGACTACCAGGCGAGCCTGCTCGTCGGTAACCAGCTGACGCCGCGCGGCGACAAGGCGAGCCTGCGCACCGAGACCATGATCACCGTGATCGAGGGCGCGGAAGTGCGCCTCTTCGACGATACCGGCAACGGAGTCGCGGAGTTTACCGTGCCGGCGTCGGGCGTGATCGGGCCGGACAGCTCGGAAGATCCGGGGTTTGGCATCATCAACGCCACCCTGATTCCACAGACGGTGGGCAGCGATCTCGCGGACCTCTTGACCAATCGCGGAGAAGTTCGCACGCGCGTCGCCGAGGTGCGCGTGTTCGGGCAGACCATCGGCGGGGTCGACGTGGAATCGGCGGCGATCCGCTACGTGATCCGGGTTTGCGAGGGCTGCCTGGTGGACTTTCCCCCCGCGGCACTGCAGGGCACCAGCTGCTCGCGGTCTCAAGCGGAGCAAACGGGAGATCCGCCCTGCTACATTGGCCAGGACGCGAAGGTCGATTGCCGGCTGTGCGCCTCCTACAATGACTATTGCGGGGACGCCGCCTTCGTTCAGTGAAAGGACATAGGCCAGTGGGCCTAAAATGACCTCGACGCGATCCGTCGCGCGCTGCGGACCCGGCGGCGCGCCCAACGAAGCTTTCCATTCCGGCCTCAGGATGATCCCGTACCGCGATGGTGCGCCCCGCGGTCGAAGTCAGCGTGGGCGGGCAAATGTACCGTGTCGTGGCGTCTGCGGGCGAGCAGTCCCTGCAACGCTACGCGGGCGTGGTCAACGAACGCCTGCGAGAACTCACCGGCTCGGACCGCGCGCCCGGACCCCAAGCGCTGCTCCTGGTAGCCATGGCGCTCGCGCACGACCTGGAGGAGGAGCGCACACGCCGCCAGGCCGCCGTCAGCAGCGCCGCCGAAATGCTGCGAGACCTGCTCTCCCGCGTGAATGAAGCGCTAGACGGCGTCGACGAAAACGGCGAAGCCCTGCCGAGCCTGCCCAGCCTCCCCGCAGGCTGAAGGGCTCCGCGGGCGCGGCGTGCCGCCGAGGGTGTCCAGCCGCGCAGGCTGAGGGCCGCCTCCGCCTTCGCCTCCGCGGGGTGCCGCCGAGCGTGTCGAGCCGCGCAGGCGGAAGGACCGGCTGGCTGGGTGACTCCGAGCGTGCACAGCGTCTCCGCAGGCTGGGGGCCGCCGCCGCGGGCGCGGGGTACTGCCGAGGGTGTCCAGCCGCGTAGGCTGCCCGGCCCCGCGGGGTGCGGCCAAGCGTGTCCAGCCTCGCCGCAGGCTGAGGGCTCCGCGGGCGCGGGGTGCCGCCGAGCGTGTCGAGCCGCGCAGGCGGAAGGACCGGCCGGCTGTGTGACTCCGAGCGTGCACAGCGTCTCCGCAGGCTGAGGGCCGCCTCCGCGGGCGCGGCGTGCTGCCGAGGGTGTCCAGCCGCGTAGGCTGCCCGGCCCCGCGGGGTGCGGCTGCGAGGAAAGCGCTCCAGCGCCGCCACGCCTCCGATTGGGCACCAATCCCGCCGGACCCGCTCCAGCGCGGCGCCGAGCTCTCGATTGGGCACCAATCCCGCCGGACCCGCTCCAGCGCGACGCCGAGCTCTCGATGGGGGCACCAATCCCGCCGGACCCGCTCCAGCGCAACGCCGAGCTCTCGATGGGGCACCAATCCGGGGGACGCGCTCCAGCGCGACGCCGACCCCTCGATTGGGCACCAATGCGCGGGCCCCGCTCCAGCGCGACGCCGCCCCTCGTTTCGGCACTAATTCGCCCAACCTC
>Ga0164241_10004287_pt1 | contig 13915 bp, 11 predicted proteins | sample OricomyardsoilBY_FD_108780 | JGI IMG/M metagenome (GOLD analysis project Ga0164241, IMG submission 108780) | Backyard soil microbial communities from Emeryville, California, USA - Original compost - Back yard soil (BY) | ecosystem: Environmental > Terrestrial > Soil > Unclassified | place: USA...
CAGCCAAGGAAGTCCACATGTTCGGACTGTCCGGTTGGCTGACACGCAAGTACGACGAGCTGTCACAACGCTTCTACGACGAGAACAGGAAGCTCTCGATTCGCCGCGCGATCGTGAGCACTCTGCTTTCATTCCTGGGTACGGTGGGGTATTACGGCGCGTACGTGATCATCCTACTGAGTGCGGTTCGCGGTCAGATCACTGTAGGAACGTTGACCTTTCTCGCGGCGTCGTTCGGCCGCGGACGAGATGTGATTCAGAATATTCTGATGGCCGCCAGCGGCGTTTACGAACAGGCGCTGTATCTCCGCGACCTGTTCGAATTCTTCGAGATGAAGCCCACGATCTCCGGTCGACTGAATGCGCCGGCGGTGCCGGATCCGATCCAGCAGGGATTCGTTTTCGAGAACGTGGGATTCCAGTATCCCGGTAGCGAGGAGCGCTGGGCGGTAAGGGGGCTGAATCTCACTCTCAACCCCGGGGAACGCGTTGCGCTGGTGGGCGAGAATGGTGCTGGCAAGACGACCATTACCAAGCTATTGGCTAGGCTGTACGACCCGAGCGAAGGAAGAATTCTCCTCGATGGCCGTGATCTCCGGGAGTATGACCTTGCCTCGGTTCGAGCGACGATCGGCGTGATCTTTCAGGATTTCGTTCGATATGATATGCGATTCGACGAGAATATTGGCGTCGGCGAGATCAACGCGGTCGAGCAATCGCTGGAGGGTATGAACGAGCCCGTGCCTCCGCTCATCCAGAACGCGGCAGAACAGTCGCTTGCCGCATCGCTGCTTCCGAGATTCAAGGAAGGTTATCGACAGATGCTCGGCCGTCGATTCGAGAATGGCGTGGATCTTTCCGGCGGCGAATGGCAGAAAGTCGCGCTCGCGCGCGCGTACCTGCGCGCAGCACAGGTTCTCATCCTCGACGAACCCACCGCGGCACTCGATGCGCGAGCGGAATACGAAGTGTTTCTGCGTTTTTCAGAGCTCGTTGCGGGACGAATGGCGGTCCTCATCTCACATCGCTTCTCAACCGTGCGAATGGCGGATCGCATTGTCGTGCTCAGACATGGACAACTGGAAGAGGAAGGGACGCACGACGAACTGCTCGCGAACAGGGGGCTGTACCACGAGTTGTTCACCATGCAGGCGGAGGGTTACAAGTAAAGCCGAGCGGTGCAAGGACCGCGCACATTCGCCCGCTCGAATGGTGCGACACCTACGATCGCCTTGAGCTCGGCCTCTGTAAACGTCGGCTCTGCCTCGCCCTCCGGCCCTTGACCAGGACAACCCAGCCGACCCGGGACACACCGGCTGGAGCATTGAATACCCTGTCTGGAATGAGCAACATCGGGGCGGCCGGCTCGGCCGCGACTCGGCGAGGCTGCTGCGCTACGACCGACCGTGCCACGCCGAGCGGCGCGAAGAATGCAGCGACAGCCAGTCGGAGAGCCAGCGTGCCTGAGCAGGGACGCCGCAGGTTTGCTCGCCCAGAAGGACATATTTCTCTCAGCTACCCTCACCCCTAGTCACAAGGTCGACATATGATTTGGAAAGCGCTTGCCAGCGTCGCAGTATTCGCTGGCGTCATGACTACACCCCTCCTCACACCGCTCTCCGCGCAGGAGACGTCAAACCCGATCTCGTCAGCACTCAAGAGCAGTTTGACGAGCAGCGAGAAGAATCTCGTCGCCGCGGCCGAAGCCATGCCCGCGGACAAGTATGGCTACAAGCCCACACCGGCTCAGATGAGCTTCGGGCAATTGGTACTTCACGTTGCCGGATCGAATGAATTCATGTGCGCAACGATTGCCGGAACCAAGGCGCCGCAACGAGAGAAACTGACTGCGACTGCGAGTAAGGACGTTCTCGTAGCGCGCATCAAGCAGTCGTTCGAGTACTGCGGCACGACGCTCGCCCCCATCGATGATTCCAAGCTCGGAGATGAGGTCCCGTTCTTCGGCGGTCGCAAGATTTCTCGCGGCGGAGCGATGATGGATCTCGTCGGAGACTGGTCGGACCACTACGGCGCGTCGGCCATCTATCTACGACTGAACGGAATCCTTCCGCCGACCGCGAAGGGAGCAAAGGGCGGCATGTAGTCAGACGAAATTTCCGAACGTCAGTAAAAACGCCCGGCGCAATCTGCAGGTGATTGCGCCGGGCGTCTTGACTCGCGAAACATGGCGGCTGGTAGCCGCTATTCAGCCAGGGCTAGCATCTGCGCGGTAGCGCGATTCGCGGCACGCAACACCTTGTCCGGATAACTGTGACAACCAGGCGTATTGCTCCCGTGAACGCAGCCGTTGTACCGCAGCAGCGCCGTTCGCATGCTGGAGGAATTTCTGACGTTGTCCTGAAGAATGCTCGCCCCGTGACAGATGTTGGACTCTATCGAAAACAGGTTCGATGAGTCGCATCCCCACTTCCCAGCGTGGTCAGGCATCACCTGCATCAGACCGCGAGCGCCGACGAAGCTGCGCGCCGTCGTATCCAGCGTTGCGTCTTCTGTCAGAAGAACACCCACGAGCAGCGCGGGATCGAGGTTACGTCGGTTGCTCTCGTCGACAATAGCACCAGCAATTCTGTCCGCCGTCGGCTTGTCGCTCGTATAACGGCTCAGAACTTCAGACAATCTGAAAGCTTCCTTGCTGAAAGACGGCGCTTCTATGATCGCGCCGGCAACCTTGATTCCCGCCGCCGGCGGTCTCAGTACCGTCGATGGCTGTCGCGCCGTGAACACTACACCGGCCGCGAGCAACGCGCCGGCCGCAATGAAGTGGCTGACCGACTTCACTGTGCGCATCCACTGCGGCATCCGTCTTCGCACCCGCTCTTCCCTACGTTCGGTGATCTCGGCCAAACTCATCTCCAGTTTATTTGATGGGGACAAGTACCTGTCCCTTGTTGTCCTTGTAAGCACGACCGAGCCGGTCCGCAAACCGGTCAAGCGCGTCAACGTCGCTCACCTTCACTGAGTACTCCGCAGATGTCGTCGGCACGCGATACGAAACGATCGCCGGCGACAGCGTAGGACGAACCTGCTTGCGACCCTTCATCAGCACCGCACCGCGCGATTGAGCAAATTGCCACATTCTCCTGCCAATCTGCGAATTGGTCAGCGGGCAATCCGGATAATGCTCGCGCACACGCCGAATGAACCGTTCGTTCGTGACGACCCGGTGATTTTCGCGGTGATCTTCCTGCGATTTTTCCGCGAAGCCGTCCACACGTGCCTGATCCTGCCCACCACTCTGCTCCGGAATTTCCAGTGAAATCCGGACAGTAGCGCCAACCACCTCTGCAACCTGACGCAGCAGATCGAGCGAAACGTTATACGTCTCGTCGTGCTCGATGTTGCGAATGGTGGACGGGGACAACGACAACTGGGCAGCTACGTCTTCGCGGCGTAAACCTCGGAGCCGCCTGAGCTGCTCGAGGTCCCGACCGATCCATCCTGACATACTTATCCGATTAGCGTCATTACTACAATACGTATAACGGTAGCCAGGTTGCCTATATACGTCAACTGTTTACTACCGGTCTCTCCATCCAAACAGTGCTTCCGGGCCAGGTCGTTATCATCCGCACATGGCTGCCACCCCGCAGGAACGTCATTTGCCCCACCGAGGACCATGAGGCATAACGAGGGGCTCTACCGGGCGGCCCGATTCGTAAAGCGGCTCGTCACAGGCATTATCACAATTGTGATTGTGGTTGCAGCAGTCGGATATTTTTTCCTGATCCGCAAGGTGGATCCCCATTCTGCCTGGACCTACGCGCAACGTGAGTTGGACGGCGGGATGCTGCACTACGGGGAGCGGCCAATGCGGATCGCTCGCGTGTACCGGCGTCGGGCCACGAGCTATTTCCGGCAGGCCAATGGTTTGCTCGTCGCGACACCGGAGCGAATCATATTCGTTGGGCTTGAACCGCGAGACAAGCTGGCGGGCGCCGATGCGCCGACCGCCATTCTCACGAGCTTTTTCCCCGACGACACCCTTCTCTCGGCGGCGACGCACCGAATCTACGCATTGTCTGCGCACGGGATCGTACTCTCGCGCGGCAGCCGTACCGAGTCTTATGCTGCCGCATCCGGATATGAGTACCAGGTTGATTCACTGGTGGCCTACATCGACCGCCACCAGAATAACTTGCGAGCCACAGCAGCCGAGGACCGCGAACTGCGCGCTCAACTTGCGAAGTTACTGCGCGAACCGCTCAACTACATCGTCGAGCGGGGTGACGCCGTATCCACCATCGCAGCCCGCTATGGCGCTACACCGGATCAGATTCGTGAGTGGAACCACCTGCCGAGCGACAAGGTGCGAGTGGGTCAGACGCTCCTGGTGCGACCTGGCAAATAAGGTCAGCGTCCAGTCAGCATCGTACCGGCAACCTTGAATCTCATTCGTCGAAGCAGCAGGAAACCAAGCGATGCTCCCGCGCTCTGGATGAGGATGTGTGTGACGTCCATGAACCGTTCCGAGATCGGTATCTTCCCGACTTCGAGGATGATTGCCAGGTAGATCGCAGGAAGGACACCGCGGAAGACACCTTTACGCGAGAGAGGCCAGACCGCCAGCAGCGCGCCGACGGGGAAGAAAAGCACACCCTGCGCAATCACATCGGTAACGCTGAACAGATCGCCGCGCGAAGCGAGCGCCTGGAGCGGGATTATATGATCAGACGTGAACTGTTCCGCCATGGACGACATCGACAAATCCAGCCGGAACGGTCGCCAGCTCCAGACCAGTATGACAAGCGAGTACGCAATGGCGACGAGCCCCGCACGCTGTCGAATCGGGTACTTTCGCGAGAACGGAAAGGCGAATAGCGCGGCAATGAACGCACCGAGTGATGCTGCAAATACGTGCATGAGCGCTGCGCCGAGTACGATCGGCAATGCGGCGACTCCGTGCACGACCTCGACCAACGGATAAACCACCGCGGCAATTACGACGATTACCGTCGCTGCGACGGAACCGGATAATCCACTCTCCATCAGCGCAGCCGCACCGAAGACACCAGCCGGCAGAAAGATCAGAAGATCCGTTGGCGCGAGTTGCGTGACCGACGACAGTTGAATGGCGTCGATCGCCCTGCCTATTCTAGCGGGAATGCTGCCGCCAAGTTGCGGAAGCAGATCCTGCCGAAATAGCGGCATGAATGCTTCCATGATAGTCGCGAGCCCGTAGCTCGCCGCAAACAGTATTGCGGGAATTCCGATATACGATTTCCTGCGAGCTCCTTCGTGAACCACGCTGAACACGCCAATGGTAGCAAGCCCGCCGAACAGGCCGCCGAGTGTATTCGTCGTCACATCGATGAGGCTGGAATTTCGGACGGGCGAGAACAGTTGCAATGTCTCGACACAGCTACTGAGCAACATCGACACAACTGTGAGTGCGAGCAGCGTCGACACCGGTTTCGACAATCGGCTTGTGGCGATCCAGACGACGCCAAGCCCCGCGAAAAGGACAATGTTACGGACTGCATCGATCGCGTCGCTCAGGTGTGGCGACATGTCCAGCGCCCGGTGCAGTCTGAATGGCACATCCGCCAGCGATGGATCGAAATGCAGGTTGCTGAGCGTGGCTACGAGTATGATTGCCACGTAAGCCAGTCGCGCCGCACGGGCATGGCCGGGAGTCATGGAGGAGGGGCGCATTTGCTGTAGCCTACGCTCGCACGTATCCGCCGCAAAAACAAGGCTCGACCCCCGATCTTCGCGCATTCCTTTGACACAGCCATGCTTCGGGCCGCATCTTGCGGATGTAGCGACAACCATCCATCTGACTGCCATGAGAATTGCAATCCTGGGCGCAGGCGGCGTCGGCGGGTATTTCGGCGCGTTGCTCGCCCGCGCCGGTCACGACGTCGTGCTCTTCGCTCGCGGCGAAAATCTTCGAGCCATTCGTTCGAACGGAATCACCATCCGTGATGCGAATGGGTCGTTCTCGGTGCCCATCGGTGCGACCAACGATCCCGCGGAACTCGCCGGCGCAGCATTCGCGATCGTGGCGGTGAAGACCTATTCTCTGAGCGAGATCGCCCCAGTTGCACGGGATCTTGCGCTCGGTGGGACGACCATCGTTCCCCTGCTCAACGGTGTCGAAGCCGTGCAGGACCTCGAACATGCCGGTGTGCCACACGCGCAGCTGATCGGCGGCCAGACGAATGTCAGCGCGTTCAAGGTCGAGCCCGGGGTGATCCATCGCGCACTCTGGAAAGAGCGGATTGTCGTGGGAGAGCTCGACGGCCAATTATCAGAACGGGTTTCCGCGCTGGTCGATGCGTTGAAATCAGCCGGTATCGACGGCATCGCAACGACGAATATCACGGTCGATTTGTGGCGCAAGTTCAACATGTTGTGCGCGATGGCCGCTGCCTGCGGAATGGCGCGGAGTGATGTGGCTGGCATTCGTGATACTGAGCTGGGCCATCGACTGATCGAGCGTGCAGTGGCGGAGATTGCAGCGGTTGGACGTGCGAAGGGAGTACCGCTCCCCGATTCGCAGGAAACCGACATCATGCGTGGCATCGACGCGCTACCAGGAACGATGAAGCCAAGTTTCCTGCTCGACGTGGAACGCGGCGGGCCAACAGAGCTCGACGCACTGAGTGGCGCCGTATCGAGGTTCGGCAGGGAGTTGGGAGTCTCGACGCCAGTGCACGACACCGCGGCGGCGGTGCTCGCACGTCGCAACCAAGCGGCAGACTGACGCGAACGATCGGTCTTTCAGCAACGGGCGCTCAAGGTCGCGCCCGTTGCGAGGTGCGCTACTTCGCGAAAATCTGCGACATGTCCCGGAAAGCCTTGAACTCGAGCGCATTCCCACTCGGGTCGCGAACGAACATCGTAGCCTGCTCGCCCGGCAATCCCTCGAAGCGGACATAAGGTTCAATCACAAATTTGATGCCGGCCGCCTTGAGTCGCTGAGCCAGATTTTCCCAGTCTCCCATTTCCATTATCAGACCGAAATGCGGTATCGGGACACCGTGGCCGTCGACCGCGCTCGATGCGCGGTCTCCCACCGCCGCCGGCTGGAGATGCGCCACGATCTGGTGGCCATACAGATCGAAGTCGACCCACGCTGGATCGCTCCGCCCTTCCTTGCAGCCCAGAACCTCGCCATAGAACTTCCGAGCCTGGTTGAGATCGTTGACCGGAAATGCGAGATGAAAATAGGGTATCACAAAAGCCTCAGCTGATTGTGGGCCATTCACGGCTGTCGCGCCGCCCCTCTGCCCGACTAAGCCGCCGGAATGGCCGGGTCTTGCGGGCACACAATTTAAATTAAATCTCTTGCCGTTCAGCCACGTGTTTATCGGGTTGCAAGGCTCATCCCGGGCCTCCGGAACGCCGATACTCGCGAGGAGACGCCTCGATCCAGCGGGGCGTCGCGCACTTCAACACACCGCATGCACGCACGAATATCGATCATTCGATCGACCCTTGTCGTCAGCCTGCTTACGCTCGCCGTACTCCTCCTGTTGCAATTGGGCGGAGTCGCGCTGTTCCCTGAACTTTCGCTGGGCGGAGTCGGGATTCTCCCCGTCATCGCGGCCACACTCGGCGCTGCCGTCGCAACGTATCTCCTGCGCAGACGCGAGCACCGTCGGACTACAGACGTCGCGTTTCTGCGTGAATCGCAAGCATATTTTCGCACCATCGCGACGGACGTATCCGACGCGGTAATCGCAGCCGATCACGACTACCACGTCGTATTCTGGAACATCCCCGCCGAGCGGATGTTTGGTTACACGGCGGAAGAGATACTCGGGCAACCGCTCGGAATGCTTCTTCCCCAGGAACGACGAGAGAGTTGCCTCGCCGCGCTGCGACGCATCAGACAGCGTGAAGAAGACGCAACGTCGCGAACGCTGGAACTGCGTGCTGTTCGCAAGGACGGCTCGATTTTCGTAATCGAGCTGGCGCTGGGGGTGCGCAATGAGAATGCACTCGCCGAGGACCCTATCATCTTCACAGCGATCGTCCGCGATGTAACGGAGCGGAAACGCGAGGCCGCGACACAGCGCGAACACATGGCGACGATGCGCGCGGTCACTGAAGGCACTTCCGACGCGGTCTGGGCCAAGACGGTGGACGGCCACTATCATCTGGTGAATTCGGCTGGAAGTCGTATGTTCGGCTCGCCAGCGCATGTCATCATCGGTTCATCGGACGTCGCGCTATTCGGCGAAGCTGCTGCATCGGAGATTCGCGCGCGCGATCTGGACGCGATTGCCCGCGGCGCGCCGGTAACGAGCGAGTCCAGCGGACGCGATGCGCATGGGGTGATGCGACAGTATGTCACGAATCGCACCCCATGGCGCGATAGTGACGGCAACATCATCGGGATCATCGGTGTCGCTCGCGACGTCACGGACAAGGTGCGTGCCGAGCGGTCGTTGCGCACGAGTGAAGAGCGTTACCGGCAGTTGGTGGAACACTCTCCGGAAGCCATCATTGTGCATCGTAATGGTACTCTGCTCTACATCAACAAGACGGGAGCGGCGATTCTTGGCGGCGAGGATGCCGAATCATTCATCGGGCGTCCGCTGACCGACTTCGTGCATCCGGATTCGCATCAGAGACTTGCCGACGCTGTTCTCGCCCGGGAGGGTGGCGAATTCTCCACAAAACCTGTGGAGTATCAGGTGCTCACCAGTGATGGAAGCATCGCGGATGTGGAGGCACTGTCAGTTGGAGTCGAGCACAACGGAGTTCCCGCCGTTCAGACTGTGCTGCGCGACGTGACCGCGCGGCGCGCTGCTGAGTCGGCACTGCGTGATCGCGAGGCTCGTCTGCATCTGGTCATGCACCAGATCCCCGCGGTACTCTGGGCTACAGATCGCAATGGTCTCTTCACGTCGGCGCTGGGCGCTGGTCTCAACGCCATCGGACTCCAGGCCGAGCAGCTTATCGGAACGCACGTGCGCGAGCACTTCGGCGCGCCTGGTGACAACGAGTCGGAATCGAGCGCGATCTCTACTGCACTCCGAGGGGATTCCGCCGCCTTCGAGCTTGCGTGGGCCGGCCGCAGCTTCGCGTGCAGTGTGGAACCACTTCGAACGCCGTCGGGCGAAATCGCGGGTACGCTGGGGCTCGCTGTCGATATTACAGAACGCAAGATTCTCGAAACGCAACTGACATACCGCGCATTCCATGATCCGCTTACTGGTCTCGCCAATCGCGCGCTCTTCCGCGATCGCGTGATGCACTCACTGAGCCGGATTGGTCGCGGACGGCACGTGGCAATCGTCTTTCTCGATCTGGACGACTTCAAGACCGTCAACGACAGTCTGGGACACGCAGAAGGTGACCGACTGCTCGCCGCGGTTGGTTCTCGGCTCGTCGGCGCAGTCCGCAGCCACGATACTGTGGCGCGGTTTGGCGGCGACGAATTTGCGATTCTGCTGGAAGACATGGTCAGCACGGAAGAGGCACTCGACGTCGTATCGCGCATTGAAGAATCGTTGCGCGCGCCGATCGGGTTGCGCGGTCGTGAAGTGAATGTGACCGCCAGCGTTGGACTGGCGCACGCGCTTCCTGGCGACGCCGCGGACGACATCCTCAGAAATGCGGACGTCGCCATGTACAACTCCAAGGAAGCCGGTTCTGCGCGCTACACGGTGTTCGAGCCGCAGATGCATGCCGCGATCGTGGATCGCCTCGAACTCGAGTCGGATCTTCGCGGCGCTCTCGATCGCGGTGAGTTGCATCTGTTGTATCAGCCCGTCGTGGCACTCGACACCGGCATACTTCAGGGTTTCGAGGCACTGTCTCGATGGTCGCACCCCACGCGCGGAATCCTGGCGCCCAATCGTTTCATTCAGCTCGCGGAAGAAACGGGACTGATAGTCGATATTGGTCGTTGGGTATTGAATAGCGCTTGCAACGAGCTGAGCCGCTGGCATCGGCTCGCCGCTGGTGGTGCTCCCGGACTCCACTCGGAGTTGCGCATGGGTGTCAACATCTCCGGCCTGCAGCTGGAGCACCCTCATTTCGTAACTGATGTCGCGAATGCGCTTGAACGAAGTGGCGCACCAGCTGACCGGGTCGTGCTTGAATTGACGGAAGGAACCATCATGCGGCGCACGTCCGATGTGCTCGATCGCCTTCATCGGCTCAAGAAACTGGGCGTACAGTTAGCGATCGACGATTTCGGGACGGGCTACTCATCACTCAGCTATCTGCAGCGCTTCCCGATCGACGTGCTGAAGGTGGACAAGACGTTCATCGAAGGAATCGAATTGCCTGGAAGCGATGGTGCGCTCGCACGCACGATACTCGCACTCGGCGAGATGATGAACGTTCGCACTCTCGCCGAAGGCATCGAGACACAGGAGCAATGCGACGCACTCGCCGCGCTTGGATGCAAGTTCGGCCAGGGGTATCTGTTTGCTGCGCCAATGCCGGGGTCTGCAGTTGCCAGCTGGGCCGCCGGCCTGGCTACCCGGTGGAGCAATCGCCCAAGACGCGAGCCTGCCGCAAGCGCCACAACCGCTGCCTGATTCGGCGCGATTCCGGCTCACGGGTATTCGTGCCCATCGCGAGCCAGTACATTCCGCGGTACAATGACTGAAAGCACACCACTCATCGATCTGAAAGGACGTCGGGCCCTCGTTACAGGCGGTTCGCGTGGGATAGGAGCGGCTACGGTCCGGCTTCTCGCCGAGGCCGGAGCGGATGTAATGGTCGGATATAAAACCCGTGCGGTCGACGCAGAGCGGGTAGCGACCAACGCTGCGAAATTGGGTGTGCGAACCGGCACGCATCCAGCCGATCTGAGTCGAGCCGATAGCGCAGCCGAGCTGGTACAGGCGACGGTCACGCAATTTGGCGGGATCGACATCTTCGTGGCGAACGCCGGCATCTGGCCGGAGGAAGAAGTCGAGCTCGCAAGCATGAACGCTGATCGGTGGCAACGCACCGTGCGGGAGAATCTGGATTCGATTTTCTACACGTGCGCGGCGGTGGCGAAGGCTATCTCCATTGGTGGCCGCATGGTGCTGGTCTCGAGCACTGCTGGCCAGCGTGGAGAAGCTTTCCACGCCGACTACGCGGCGACAAAAGGTGCCGTCATATCGATCACGAAGTCACTCGCAGTGGAGCTTGCACCTCGCGGTGTTACGGTAAACAGTATCGCGCCCGGGTGGGTGGACACCGAAATGGTCGCCGGCGCAATTGCCGGTCAGGGCGCCGAGCAGATATCACGCGGTATTCCGCTTGGTAGAATTGCGTCGGCAGAAGATATCGCTGGACCGATCGTCTTCCTTTGCTCGGGTCTCGCGCGGCACATCACGGGCGAGATTCTCAACGTGAACGGCGGTAGTGTGCTCTGCGGTTGAACGGCGCTAGCGAGGATTGATTATCAAACGCCGCCGGCCAACAAGCCGACGGCGTTTTATTTCGCACATCCTCCAGAAAAGTCAGGCCGCGCTTGTCAGCCCGGACTCAGCGATCATGTCCGTCTTGCCAGATGTCGCGATGATCGCGCCGGACGTCCTTGCGATCATGCCGGATATCGCGGTGATCTGCTCTTGTGTCGATACGATCGCGAACGATGTCGCGGCGGTCGACGCGTACGTCGTGCGGGTTGCCATGGACGCGATCCACACGGAGATCGTGAACATCTCGCGCGATGTCGCGATTATCGTAACGGATATCGCGTCTGTCGTGGACGACGTCGCGCGCATCTCGACGGACATCCCTACGGTCCTGTCTTACGCCCTGCGGCACCGCACACTGGTTCATATGCATGGCGCACCATGCGTTACCCGCTGCGGTACTCTGGGTCACACCCTGTGCACCCGCGCTGAGCGCAGTTATCGATAGCACGGTCGCTGTGGCCGCCGCAATTAGTCCGTATCTCATGTGAGTCTACCCCGGTGCGAAATGTCATGGAGCGACTGTAACGCTCCCACACTGGTAGACGATGGCACCAGGTGGGTGTTAAGCAATCGTTAAGAACAGGTCGCATCGGCAAGGAACGGGTATGCGCCACGGACCCGTGTCACTTCGTCCGCCGATACCGCGACGGTGCGCGCTCCGTCGGCGCCCGGAACATCCGTCCCAGGGACGGAAGCGCCCCACGGGTCGAATGCGGCAGATCCTCCGTCGTACGTGATGCCGCCGCCCAGGCCCGATCGGTTGATGCCGGCAACGTAGCACTGGTTTTCTATAGCTCTCGCCCGGAGGAGCACATCCCAGTGCGTGCGACGCGCCGCCGGCCAACTCGCGATAACCAGAATGAGGTCCGACTGACTCGCCACCGCCCGGAACAGTTCCGGGAACCGAAGATCGTAGCATATGAATGGCGCGACTCGAACACCTTCGATATCCAGAACTACCGGTGATTGAACACCCGGCGTGTATGACTTTTGTTCGTCAGCATAGGCAAAGAGTTTCTGCTTGTGGTACATGGACGCGACAGCCCCTGACGGCGAGAAGACCAGTGCTGAATTCCTGACGACGCGTTCGGCGGCGTCGTCATCTATCGTCGGCACTCCAGCGACGAGCCAGATGCCTGACGACCGTGCCATGTGCGACAGTCGCGTGATACTCTCGCCGGCAACCGGTTCAGCGAAATCGGCGACATTCATTGTAAAGCCGCTCGTACACATTTCTGGCAGAACGACGAGGCGCGCTCCCGCGGCCGCGGATTGAGTCACGACAACAGCGGCACGATCGAGAGATGTATTCGGATCGTGCCAACCGATATCGTATTCACCGAGCGCGACTCGCAATGAGGACTGCTCGCTCATGCCGTTGCCCGACTGAGTGCAGACCTGAGCAACACACTTCCCGCGCGAACCATTTCCGTGTCGCAACTGAAGGCGAAGCGCATGGAGTTGGCGCAGGTGTCACCGAATGCGTCACCCGGTGCGCTCCCGATACCGATCTCAGCGAGCCTCTCGGACAACGCAGCGGCCGACGGTACGCCGAGCCGTTCCAGCGCAGAGTCATCCAGTTCAACCCAGACGTAGAATGCGCCACGCGGGGCAAAGGGTCGCACCCCGGGAATATCGCTCAAGGCATCCAGCATGATCTCGCGTCTGACCGCGTACTGGTCACACATCGCACGAAGATGGTCGGACGAACCACTCACGGCTGCGAGCGCACCCCACTGCGCCAGGCTGTTCACGCCGTTGATCGTGCAACGCAGCAACTTCGGGATTCGGTCGTGAAGCAATCCTGCCCGAGTGACGATGTAACCCACGCGCAGCCCACTCATCGCGTGCGTCTTCGAGAACGAATAGATGCTGATCACGCGATCGGCGTAGTCACCCGCGATGGATCCGATAGAAGTATGCGTCCAGGGTTCATACAGAACATCCTCATACGCTTCGTCGGAGACTATCCAGAGGTCGTTGGCTCGCGCGATCGAAAGTATTTCCTCCAGCCTTTCCCTTGAGAGTACGGCGCCGGTCGGATTGTGCGGCGTGTTCAGGAAGATCGCGCGCGTGCGCGGCGTGATGGCCGCCGAGATGCGATCTGCACGATATTCGAAGTCGTCCGTCGCGTTCAGCTCGACTCCGACCGGAACACCACCCGCCATCCGGATATTCTCGACCACTTCCGTCCACATGGGGTCGGGGACGATCACCTCGTCGCCCGGCACGAGCAGCGCTCCAAAGGTGACGAACAGCGCGTGCATCGCGCCGTTCGTCACGAAGATGTCGTCCGCGGTGACTCCTGTGAGTCCATTCTTTTCGACGACCTTGCTTGCGAGGGCGTTGCGCAGCTGAGGAATCCCGTTGTTCGGGATATAGTGCGTCTTCCCTGTCCTCGCGGCCTTGTCCACAGCGTCGAGTACGACGTCTGCAACTGCGAAACTGGGATCACCCGACTCGAAGCGATAGACGAGCATGCCACCGGCCTGCGCCTTGAGCAGCTGCTCTCG
>Ga0164241_10004288_pt1 | contig 13914 bp, 12 predicted proteins | sample OricomyardsoilBY_FD_108780 | JGI IMG/M metagenome (GOLD analysis project Ga0164241, IMG submission 108780) | Backyard soil microbial communities from Emeryville, California, USA - Original compost - Back yard soil (BY) | ecosystem: Environmental > Terrestrial > Soil > Unclassified | place: USA...
TAAATGTGTGGACGCCAGCCATCAAAGACGGAAAGAAAAGACCTGTAATGGTTTGGCTTCACGGTGGTGGGTATACCAATGGAAACGGAATCGAGCAGGATGGATACAACGGAGAAAACTTCAGCCGAAGAGGTGATGTCGTTTTTGTTTCATTGAATCATCGCCTCGGTCCAATGGGCTACGCAAATTTCTCAGGAGTAGATAAAAAATTTGCAGCATCTGGCAATGTCGGCATGCTTGATATTGTTGCCGCATTAGAATGGGTGCGCAACAACATTTCAAACTTCGGAGGTGACGCAAGCAATGTAACCATCATGGGGCAATCCGGTGGTGGAGCAAAAGTATGCGTACTTACAGCAATGCCTTCCGCAAAAGGATTATTTCATAAAGCTGTTCCGTTGAGTGGATCTTCGCTTAAAGCGACTGAAAAAGATATCTCTGAAAAATTAGGAGCGGCCATTTTAAAAGAAGCAGGATTGACTTCTTCGGATATGAGCGTGTTGCAGCAAATGCCATGGAAGCAATATTATGAATTATCAACGCGTGCCATGACCAAGCTGCGTGAAGAGTTGAAAGTACAGGTGGGCTATAGTCCGGTGGTTGATGGAACTTTCCTGCCTCAACATCCATACAGTCCGGAAGCTTCAGCTCTGGCTGCGGATATCCCAATGATTATTTGTACAACCTTCCACGAGTTTGCTCCAAGCCGCACCGATGCAAAACTGGAAGCCATTGACCTGGCCGGTGTAAAAGAAAAACTGAAAGATCGTTTCGGAGATAAGACCAGCAACATTGTTGATTCTTATGCACATGTGTTCCCTGATAAAAAACCAATTGAAATCTGGGCGATGATTGCAAGCAATAGACAAAATGCTATTGCGTTAGCGGATGCGAAGTCAAAACAGAATGCACCCGTTTATCTTGCCTGGTTTGGATGGCAGCCTCCTTTGTTTGATAATCGCATGCGTGCATTCCATTGCATTGATATCTGTTTCTGGTTTGATAATACTGATTTGATGTACACACATACAGGAGGTGGCGCACGTCCAAGAAAGTTATCCAATAAGATGTCTGACTCGTTATTGAAATTTATGCGTACCGGAAATCCGAATGGTGGTGGATTGCCGAATTGGACAGCTTATCATTCAACCAATGGAGAGACAATGATTTTGGATGATCAACCTGTCATGAAAAACGATCCGGACAGAGAAGCACGAAAGGCGTTTGTTTAATCACCAAGATGTCCTACATTTTAAAAGTGTAGGACATCTTTATTTCTTCGAAGACAAGGCCTGATACTCTTTAAGTAATTTTTCATCAGGATCCGGTGAAATGCGCAGCATCTCTTGTCGCACTACCGGATCCTCTTTCCATCTGTAAAACCAGGACATACCAGATGGTCCAATATAATAATCTTGACTTTTATAAACCTTATCTTTCATTGCCTCGGCTAACGAAATGAAAGTGTATTTCCTTTCTTTCAATTTGTCAATCAATTGACCAAAGTAATCAGCATTCAATTCATTGTCGTGACACAGATAAATATGTTTGATGTTACGACCAAATTCACTCAAGCTCAGTTTTTCAAAATAGTCAAATACTTCAAGCGTGTATTTCACATAGTATTCTCCAACTGCTTTTGCTTTTTCTAAATCATTTTTTTTCAGTGCATTGAGATAAAGTGAATTAAGTAACCAATCCGAACTTTCTACAGTAAATGGTGTAGATACATATCCATTTTTATTCAGAAACCTTACCATTGCATCACGAGAAGCACTGTCTTTGCCCGTGGCATTGAAAGGAAAACGAAAATAAGACAATTGCTTCTTTGTCCCGTTCAAAAAATTTTTGGTGAGCTTCTCTCCTATAAGAATCTCTGTTTCGAATTCTGCATTGCTTGTTTGATTGAAGTTTTTATGCGCATAGGAATGATTTCCGGCAGTGATCAACGGATTGTCTAACCATTGCTTCAGTATGGCTTCCTTTTCAGGAGTATCCACATTGACCTCATTAATAAAAATAGCAACAGGCACACGCTTAGCGCTGATCACATTCAACAGTCGTTCATTGGATGCTTTCAATTTTGCGATCGGAGTATTTCCAGGCCATTGCAAAAACGGAAGATCATCCATCGTAATGGCTACCTGGTTTTGCGCAGAACTAATTCCAAAAGAAAAAATACAGCAAAGAGTAAATATGATTCTCATAAAAATTATAACGCAAGTGTATTCAATCCGGCTTTCAATTCATATGATTTCTCCTTCCAGACAAAAACACCAGTGGTGCCCGGAGGAATAGCGACTACTGCCTGCCACTTTCCTTTCTTATCTGAAGTATAATTCACCGCAATCTCTCCATTGGGATGTGGCATGGAACCTGAAGCTTGTTTCAATTCACCGAGGTGAGGAATGATTTTTATCTTCTGAAAGCCAGGAGAATCTGAATCAATACCCAGCACGATTCTGAAAAACTCAATATTCGGACTTGCACCCCACGCATGACAATCGGATCGCGCATTATTAATATCGCTGATCTCTGCCCAGGTGGTTAATCCCTGTTTGAGATTTTCCTTCCATATTCCCAACTGATTAATATATTGATTACCCATTCCTGCTTTCGCTAATGCCTGGTTAACATAGTATTTGAAATAAACGGTAGCTGGTGTTAACGTTGTATCCGCCAAAAGACGAACGACCACACCTTCAGCAATTTCATTGACAACTGTGCCTGTTAAAATAGCCAGGCTATTACTGTGCTGCGATGCATACTTCTTATCATTCGTATCAAAGAAAATTTTCCTGTTATCATCCCAATAGTTTTTCTTAATAGCTGTTGTGAGTCTTGTGGCCTCATCGCGATACTGAGCTGCAAGTTCTTTCAAACCGAGTCCTGCTTCTAATTCAGCTGCCGTTTGATACGCCAATAAAAGTTGAAAATCCAACACTGCAGAACAACCATCGCTACCTAAAGGAGCTACACCATCTTTCCAGCCTCCTCCTTCCGCCCAATCCGAGAATTCCCAATAAGGAGCATTCTTCAAACGACCATCCGGTAATTGATACTTCGAAAAGAAAGTGAGTACCTCACGTGATCCAGGTAAAAATGATTTTACAAAAGCAGGATCATTGCGATACATGTAATAATCGTGCAACATGCCAATCCACCATAAAGAAAAAGGAGGTATCTGTTGATCCAGTGAAGAAGGATAGCGACTCAATGTCATTCCTTCCGGCTTGCGCGACTGATCTGCCTGAGTAATGGCATTGCGGACCAGACGATCATCACCACTATTATAAAACGAGATCATACATTGAATGCGGGTATCTCCGAAATACTGAAGTTGTTCGTAATACGGACAATCAAAATACGTTTCTGTTGCACACAATCTCGCGGTACGCCATCCGGTTTCAAAAATCTTCTGGAGTTCATTATCCTTCGCATCAAACTTTGCCTTTAACTCAAACGGGTAGCCTGTAAAGACACTTGATATATCGTTGATTTGTAATGCTTCGCCTTTTGTTTCTATTTGAACATTCACATAACGAAAAGTGCGCCAATCCAATGAAGTAAATTTCTGATCAGACTGTCCATTAGAAATCAATTCATCCTTGACGCCCACAAATCGCTTACCTGCTACATCATTTCGATTGCCTTTCATTTTCTGGGACTTCCAGGGCTTGGCATCCCCTTCATCAATCAAAAGAGCTTCCGCATACTGTAATGAAATCAATGCATCCTTTCCCTTACTAAATTCCAGTTGTGGGTAGGCATTGGTTAAATGACCCTGGTCTAATAATAAAGTCACTTTTGTATTCGCTGCGATGTCCAGGCGAAAAGTAGAAGCAGGAAATCCAACAGGTGTTTTAATTCCGGTAAATGTCCGAACATGTTGAAAACGTTGAGGTGTCAATTCCATTTGTGGAATCGTACGTGGTACCAGCATCCAGAAGTTGAACCAATCAAACACTCCTTTAGGGAGTCCGTTGAAAACTACTTTTGATTCTGCCCAGCTCTTGTCGTCATATCCATTCAACTCCCAGCCTGAAGGATACGTGTTATAATCTATTCGTTCGGTAGGACCAAGGGCGAAATAAGTGTAAATCAAATCGGGTGTAAGCGGACTATAACTTTTATTCTGAATACATTTCCAACTCTTATTAGTATTGACCATTTCCTCGTTAGCGGTATTACCTTGAAGAATAAAACCAGTGCGTGCGGATATATTTGCCAATGAACGTTGCTTACCGAAATTCCAAACCACAGCTGCAAGCACGTTGTTTCCCTCCTTCAGATAGGAAGCAATATCTACTGTTTCGTAATTCCAATGATAGAGATCGCTTCGCGCTGGTCCCAGTGAGACCAGCACACCATTAACAAAAAGCTTATATCGGTTATCACCTGAAACGTGAATTATGAAAGAAGACGGCTTTGCTTTCAACGAAATGGATTTCCGAAAGTGATAGACTCCATATTCATCACCATGATCGTCTACAGTAATCCACTGGGCATTCCATTTTTTTGTCAACAGCTCGGGAGAAATGGATTGGGCACTTGTCCACTGAGTGATAACCAGAACAATTGCGGGTAATAGCCATCTTTTCATAAAATGAGGATTTTAGGTCTTGCAAACGTTAGTAAGATAAGAGAAAAGCCATTTATCACCATCCTGATCTCTCCTGATAGAAGAGTTTGCTATCTTAGACCTGAAATTATTTGAACATCTAATTCATCACTGAAATGAAATCTACGCGAAGAAAATTTATTGCCAGTGCTTCCTTATTAACTTTGGGAGCAACGACAAACGCATTCTCCATGGAAAAAAAAGAAAAGAAAGTTCTGGTCCACCACGCCATTTTCTGGTTAAAGAATCCTTCTTCAGTGGAAGACCGTGATAAACTGGTGGCTGGCGTTAAATCATTAGCCAAAATTGAAACGATTAAAAAACTACACGTAGGTATTCCGGCTTCTACCGAAAAACGTGATGTAGTCGATAACAGCTTTGCCGTTTCTGAGGTGATGTTTTTTGATAATGAAGCGGATCAGAAAACCTACCAGGATCATCCCATTCATCAAAAATTCATACAAGAGCACTCTCACCTTTGGGAAAGGGTGATTGTTTATGATGCGATCAATGCTTAGCTAAAAGCTGATCTATTTTTCTTTAAAGGCAATCATTAAATGGTTGCTTTTTCTTTTATTGTACAAACTAAACCGTAAGCATCGTGAAAACAAAGATCATTATCACCCTGCTGGCTTTTACTTTCTGTCTTGCTCAAGCTCAGAAAAAAACAGCAGCAAAATTGACGGCTAATAAGTCCGCCATCATTCAATCAGTAAACACACATTCTGCGGAACTGATTGAAGTAAGTAACAAAATCTGGGGTTATGAAGAAACGGCATTCAACGAATCGCAATCATCAAAGGCATTATCCGACTATGCTGAAGCCAATGGATTTAAAGTAGAACGTGGGGTGGCCGAGATGCCCACTGCTTTCGTTGCAACCTATGGTAGCGGAAGTCCTGTTATTGGCATTCTTGGAGAATTTGATGCACTGCCCGGATTATCTCAAAAAACAGTTCCCACCAAAGATCCTGTTCACGAAGGCAAGCCTGGTCATGGCTGTGGTCATAATTTATTTGGAACTGCCAGCCTCGGGGCAGCGATTGCCATAAAAGAATTGATGGCACAAGGGAAACTTAAAGGAACGATTAAGTTCTTCGGAACGCCTGCTGAAGAAAAGTTCTTTGGAAAATTATGGATGGCTCGGGCAGGTTTATTCAACGATTTAGATGTATGCATGGATTGGCATCCTGCTGCAGAGACAAAAGCCTCCGTGCAAAGTTCGCTGGCAATGGTCGATTTTATTGTTGAGTTCAACGGACAAGCTGCACATGCAGCGGCAGATCCCTGGAATGGAAGAAGCGCTTCCGATGCATTGGAAGCATATACACACGGCATTAATATGTTACGCGAGCACATCAAACCGTCTGTAAGAGTGCACTATCACATTCAGGATGCGGGCAAAGTAGTGAATGTAGTTCCTGACTATTCCCGACTTTGGGTACGGGTAAGAGACAGCAGCAGAGATGGAATGGTTGTAGTGTATGATCGCATTAAGAAGATGGCGGAAGGAGCCGCGATCATGGCAGATGTGGATTATAAAATTTCTTTGGTATCAGGTATTTATGAAGTGTTGGTCAACAGAGCGGGCGGGGAACTGCTTCAGAAAAATCTTGAACTACTTGGACCAATCACTTATACCGATGAAGAAACAACTTTTGCGAAAAAGATCCAGGAAAGCACTGGCAAACCGCAAGTTGGATTACATAGCAAAGTGGAACCGTTGGAAGAAACGAAGGCCGAAGGCGGTGGTGGATCAACAGACGTAGGTGACGTAAGCTGGATTGTACCCACTGTAAGATTGAGTACTGCAACTGCTCCGATTGGTACACCGTGGCATTCATGGGCGGTAGTAGCATGCGGTGGGATGTCAATTGGTCACAAAGGATTATTGCATACATCCAAAACACTGGCAATGACTATGGCTGACATCATGGAAGATCCTAAAAAGATTGAAGCGATTAAAGCCGAATTCAAACAACGGAAAGGAAACGCAGTGTATAAAGGCTTGTTACCTGACGGTTCTCCTCCATTAGATAAGAGTGATAAGTAATTTATAGCGTCAGTAAGCAACCTGTCCTTCGATAAACTCAGGATGACAGGTTGTTTTATTATTCTACTGTAGCGATACACTTCAACTCAATAGCAATCGGTGAAGGCAGCGCAGTCACCTCCACTGTCGTGCGACAAGGCTGATTGGTTTTAAAATACTCTGCATAGATTCTATTATAGATCGGAAAGTCTGTTTTCATATTTGTGAGAAACACAGTCACATCAACCAGGTTTTCCCATTTCGATCCCGATACTTCCAAAATATTCTTTACATTCTCAAATACGGAGTGACACTGCTCCTCAATATTATAAGCAACAATATTCCGGTTCTCATCTAATGTCACTCCGGGAATTTCTTTCGAGCCTTTTTTCCGTGGTCCTACGCCCGAGAGAAAAAGCAGGTTGCCTACCTTTCGTGCATGAGGATATAAACCAAGAGGTTCGGGTGCTTTGTCAGAATGAATCTTATCAGACATAATATCAGTATTTACTAAGAAAATCAGACGGTGAAACTATGGGTATTTTTTCAAATGGACTAAGAACCAATAAGTCCTTATCACCAGAAATAATAATATCAGCATCTCCGGAAAGAGCCAATTCCAGAAATTTGTTATTCTTCTCATCCCGGCAAATCTCTAACTTATGATGAACGGGTATCGTGGAACAAGTCGACAAAAATGAAAGAATCAATTCTTCGCGAATGGCTTCGCTTCTGAAATATTTTAAAAATTTTCTATGCTTAATCGTTTTAACCAGTTCCAATTCTATTTCAACAGATATCAATAACGAATGATCTGTAATTACCGTTCTGTAAACCTGGTTTGAGATGGAAGGTTGAATCAGAATTGCGCTGATTACCACGTTAGTGTCGAGAATAACCCTCAATTCAATTTTACTTTTTCAGCAAATCATTAAGAATTTCCTGAGTGAGTCCTTGTTCCTCTGCATAGGCACTCACTTCATCGATAACATCAAGCACTGGTCTTGGCTTCTTTTTAACTAACCAGATAGATATCATTTTTGAAATCTCCTTTTTTTCATCATCAGAGAGGTCTTCTAACCTTCTCGCCAAATCATCCTCCAAATTCAATTGCACACGTCTCATTGCTTTGACTTTAATAGATGAATTTAATCTATTCAATACCAAATACCAAACTTGCCCACATACTTTTATAGTCAGCCCCTTCTTTATCGGAGGGAATCATCTCCACCGTACTCACCATCCATGGACCTGAACTGCTGATTGGAAATTTCAATGTGCCATCATCCTCTGTATAAATGTTCTGAAGAAAAATCCGATTGCCAACGTGATTCCAAACTTTCACCAATTGATGAGCACTGGGTTTGTTCTGAAAGAAAACCCTGCACTCCAGGTAATCACCTGTTTTCAGCGTATACGGATTACTTAAAGGCACAATTTCTATCGGAAAGTTCACACGCTTACTAAACGTGTTATCCGTTTTACTACCTGACTGTACCAATACTTTTGCAAAGCGCTGATAAAATTCTTTTGATGGTTTATCCAGTTCACCATTCTTTGTTCGCAGTTCGGTAATGTTATCCAGGCCGTCTTCTTTCAGATAGTCATTAAACTTTGCCGCCTCCAATTCAATGTAAGCTGTATTACTTTGTAGAGTGAACAAATGTGTTCCTTCCTTTAAAAATTTGTAAGAGAGATTATTTCCTTTAGTCGGTTTTACTTGTTTAGTAAGATCAGTGATGCCACCGGCAAAATGAACTTCTGATTTTTCTACTTTATGCACAGCTAAGTCCCATAACTCTCCAGTGAACCCTTCTCCCACCATGAAGTCTACCTTCATCTCCTCACCCACATTGTATTTATACTTTTTAGGTTGAAGCCAGAATTCGTGAGCGGATGCGATCGCTACGATGATGAGCAATACTGATATAGATATTGTCTTCTTCATAAATTATCTTCTTTTAGTCAGCAGTAAGCAATGTACAATAGGCAAAGCGATGTCGTTTGGTCTGAATTTTGCCAACTGCTGATTGCCAACTGCCTACTTTTTATTCATTATCTCTTCAATCTCCTCCGCGTCAATTGGAATATTACGCATCAAATCGAAGTTCTTGCTTTTTTCAATCACCACATTGTTCTCTATGCGAATTCCAAAACCTTCTTCCTTAATATAGATACCCGGCTCAATTGTCCACACCGAACCTACCTGCACTTTTTCATGCATGTTACCGAGGTCATGTACATCCAATCCAAGCATGTGCGAGGTGCCATGGTAGAAATACTTTCGGTAAGCGGGATTGTCTTTGGATTGATTCTTAATATCGGTTTTGTCAATCAACTTCAGTTTTAACAATTCACTTTCCATGAGCTTTTCAATTTCCTTTTGAAAATCAAAATACACTACAGAAGGTCTTAGCATTTTAAAAGCAGCGTTGTGAATACGCAAAACCGCATCATACACTTCACGCTGTCTTTTCGTATATCTTCCACTAACCGGAATAGTACGAGTTAAATCCGCATTGTAATTAGCAAACTCAGCCGCTACATCCAATAAAATCAAATCTCCCGCTTTACACTCACGGCTATTTTCAAGATAGTGAAGCACCACATTGTTCGCACCTGAAGCGATGATTGGGTTGTATGCAAATCCCCGTGACTGGTTGCTTATAAACTCGTGAACGTACTCAGCTTCAATTTGGTATTCAGTCACTCCCGGTTTTACATATTTCAATACTCTCCGAAAGCCTTTCTCTGTAATGTCACACGCTTTTTGAAGGAGTTCGATTTCTCGCTTTTGTTTTATCCTGCGCAACGTTGACATCAACTGCGCCAGGCGCTGATAGTTATGTAACGGATAAGTGAATTGGCACCACTCCACGAAACGTGCATCACGGGTTTGTACCACAACTTCCGAACGGTAATGCTCATTACTATTGAGAAACACAAACTCCACTCCTCCCATCACCATCATATGATGAAATAGTTTGTTGAAATCTGTGGTCCATAAAATAGTTTCGATACCAGAGATTTCCTGCGCTTCCTGCTTTGTCAGCTTATGACCTTCCCACTTTTCAAGATGCTCATTAGGCTCACGCAAAAACAGCACCTCACGAAATTTTGGATCCGGGAATCCCGGACAAACCAACAGCATACTTTCTTCCTGGTTGATACCGGTCAGGTAAAAAAGGTCGCTGTTTTGTCGGAACGCCATCGTGCTATCTGCATTAATTGGCATATTATCATTAGAGTTAAACACCGCAACTGATCCGGGCTTCAATTCCTTTACCAGCCGCTTGCGGTTAATGATGAAAAGTTCTTTACCAATGGTTTCGTATCTCATGACAGAGTGGTTACTTTTAGTGAGCGCAATTTAAATAAAACATCATGAAGGATACCAAAAAGAAAGATGCTGGATTCTGGTTACTGGATTCTGGCAAGTCAAGCATCCAGAATCCGGTATCCAGAATCGTTTTATTAATCCTTCTCACTTTAAGCTTCTATACCTATTCCCAACAAGCATGGAAATACGAGCCCACTCCGGAAAACAAACAGACCCGTGAATGGTTTGAAGATGCCCGCTTCGGACTTTTCATTCACTGGGGCGTGTACAGCCAGCTTGGCGATGGCGAATGGGTAATGAATAATCAAAAAATTCCTATTAAGGCGTATGAGAAATTACCTGCTTTTTTCAATCCAATTGAATTCAACCCAAAAGAATGGGTGCAAATGGCAAAAGATGCGGGAATGAAATATATCACCATCACCAGCAAACATCATGACGGCTTTGCCATGTATGACAGCAAAGTTTCTGACTATAATATTGTTAATCGTACACCTTATAAAAAGGATGTATTGAAAATGCTCGCGGATGAATGCCGTGCACAAGGAATTAAACTGTTCTTCTATCATTCTCAGCTTGACTGGCATCATCCTGATTATTTTCCAAGAGGCAATACGGGCAATGACTATACGGGAAGACCTGAAAGTGGCGACTGGTATAAGTACCTCGATTACATGGATGCACAACTGGCAGAGTTGCTTACCAACTATGGACCTATTGCCGGAATATGGTTTGATGGAATGTGGGATAAAAAAGATGCCGACTGGAGATTAGAGAAAACATATAAACTGATTCACCAACTGCAACCAGCAGCACTAGTAGGGAGCAATCACCATCGGCCTCCTTATCCAGGCGAAGACTTCCAGATGTTTGAAAAAGATTTACCCGGACATAACACGACTGGCTTCTCTCCTGAACAAAAAATTGGTGACCTGCCGAAAGAAACGTGTGAAACCATTAACAACTCATGGGGTTTCAATTTGCAGGATGCACAAAATAAAAGTCAAAAGGAGTTGATTCAATACCTGGTGAAATCAGCCGGATACGGAGCCAATTTCTTATTGAATGTTGGTCCAATGCCTAATGGAAAAATTCAGCCTGAGCATACTGCTTTACTGAAACAAATGGGCGATTGGCTGAAAGTAAACGGAGAAACTATTTACGGAACGAAAGGTGGCCCCCTCTCTGCTCGTGAATGGGGAGTGATGACTCAAAAAGGAAATAAGTATTACATCCACATCCTCAACTGGCAGGACGAAACACTGACACTTCCTAAACTTGGAAAGAAAGTGGTGTCTGCAAAAATGTTTAGTGACAAGAGCGCGGTTAAATTTCAGGAAAGTGAATTTGGCATAAGTGTAATCGTTCCAAAAAATAAATGGAAGGAGTTCGATACCATATTGGAACTGGAGGTAAAATGACAAATTTCGTAAAAATGCAAAAAGCCGATGAGTTTAATTCATCGGCTTTCATTTTTACTTCAATTAGTAATTATCTCACAATACCTGGAATATCTACGACTTCATTTACCTCTTCCGTGTAATTGATTCCATCTACTTTGAATCCGAATAAATTATAGAAATCGGTTCGGTATCCTTCAAGGTCTCCAATGGCCGGCAAAGTTTCCGTTGTAGCTTGTTCCCAAAGCTCAGCCACTTTCGCCTGCACCTCTGGTTTCATTTCCCAATCGTCAATACGAATTCTCCCTTTATCATCGGTAGGAATTGGCTTGCCTGTATATAAACGATCTTTGTATAAACGCTGAATCTGTTCAATACAACCTTCATGCGATCCCTCCTTCTTCATGATCTTATACAATAATGAAATGTATAAAGGAATAACCGGAATAGCAGAGCTCGCTTGCGTCACCAATGCTTTGTTTACCGACACATAAGCTTTCAAACCATCGGCTTTGAATTTATCAGTAATACTAAAAGCAGTTGCTTCCAAATGATCTTTCGCACGACCAATAGTTCCTTTACGATAAACCGCTTCTGTTAAAGCAGGTCCGATATAGGAATACGCAACCGTCATCGCATTAGGTGCTAATACACCTGCACCCTTCAATGCATCCATCCACATCATCCAGTCATCGCCACCCATTACGGCTATGGTGTTAGCAATATCTTCTTCATTAGCTGGTTGAATGGTCACTTCAGATACTTTACCAGTATGAAAGTCAACAGTCTTATTTGAAAATACTCCACCGATAGGTTTCAATACAGAGTTATGCTTGATTCCCGTAGTCGGATCAGTGCGTACCGGTGAAGCTAAACTGTAAATAATCAGATCTACCTGACCTAAGTCCGCTTTGATCAGATCAATTGTTTTTTGTTTTATCTCTTTAGAAAATGCATCTCCATTAATACTCTTCGCATAAAGGCCTGCCTGTTGCGCCTGCTTTTCAAACGCAGCTGTGTTATACCATCCGGGTGATGCAGTCTTTCCTGCTGTTCCTTCTTTTTCAAAATAAACTCCAATGGTGGAAGCATTTGCACCGAAAGCGCTGGTAATACGTGAAGCCAAACCAAATCCCGTGGATGCACCAATCACCAATACCTTCTTGGGACCATTAACTGTGCCTTTTGATTTGATATAATTAATCTGGTTGATGACATTTTGTTCACATCCTTTTGGATGAGCCGTTAAGCAGATAAATCCGCGCATTCTGGGTTCAATGATCATAGATTCAATGTCTTATAGAAAGTGAGTGTTTATTGGACATGGCAAATTTAACCGTTTTCGATAACAAAAGAAGATCTCATTGTTGTACAGACGAAGTACAACAATGAGATCTGATACAATCAATTGTTGTGTTTATTCTGATCTTAAACTAAGTAACTTGATTTGCCAAAGATGCTTTAATCGTTTGAAAACTCGCAGCGATCAATGCGATCAGCATGGCTAGCATTCCCCCGTGCTCTTTTAATATCTTTTTACTTGCTTCAAAAGTATTGAACTCGTCCGGGGCTGCTATGCCGGTAGCATATTTTACTTCCGGAAATTTGAGTTTCATCTCACTGGACAATAAGCCCTGGATGTAATGTCCGGCATCAACCTGGCCATCGTGATAGCTTCTTTCGAATACAGAATATAAGTTGGATCCATGAGCATGAAATCCGTCAATCATCCGTTCATCATTTACCCATAGTAGAATGGTAAACTGCAAGTCATTCCCAGTAAGCGAGAACGTCTTATTCTTAAACAGATTCCTCCAAGTGATTTTAAGGTAGTTCTTGATCCTAGGACCAGATTATTTTATGGGGTGAATCCTTATGGATACTGAAAATAGGTGTGAGGTTACAAGATGGCAGAAAATCAACAGCTAAAAATCACTTAGTAAAGGGTAGAAATTAAAGAAGCCCGGACCTCTCCGAGCTTCTAACCCCAAAAACCAAACCCCACGAGTGGGCCTGTATTTGTAGCCCTAAATTACATTACTTTTTTAAATTCATGCAATCTTCTTCCGTTCATTGGTCATTATTTTCTATATCTGGTCATTGTGTCCTAAATACACCAAAGTTTGACAAAAAATTAACACAAATTAAAATTTCGTATCCATCACCTTGCCGGAATGAATTATTTCTCCCTGGGTATCCTCAATTTCAACGGGATTATTCACTGAGTCTGTATTCACCCAATTCAGTAAAATAAACGTTACAAAAAATCCAGAAAATACTCCCTCCACAATAATCGCAGCGCAAGAAATATAAGGGTTCAGATTAATCCCCATAGGGGAACTCTTCAAAACGGTATTTAACAGATTCTGATCTAATTGCAGCCAGATAAATAAAATAAGCGCAAACGTTGATACACCAATCGTTGAGGCCGCGATGCCAATCACCAATCCACGAAAATAATTTAAGTGTCCCCCATGAGTGCGCGCAAACTGCTTTAGTGCGTAGTATACCCCCGCCAAAA
>Ga0164241_10004289_pt1 | contig 13913 bp, 12 predicted proteins | sample OricomyardsoilBY_FD_108780 | JGI IMG/M metagenome (GOLD analysis project Ga0164241, IMG submission 108780) | Backyard soil microbial communities from Emeryville, California, USA - Original compost - Back yard soil (BY) | ecosystem: Environmental > Terrestrial > Soil > Unclassified | place: USA...
TGATCCGCGAGTTCGTGGCCAAGGAGGTCGCGCCGCACTTCGCGAAATGGGAGGCCGCCGGTCAGGTACCGCGCGAGTTGTTCCGCGCCCTGGGCGCTCTCGGTGTCACCGGATTCGGGATTCCCGAGGAGTACGGCGGCCCGGGGGAGGTCGGGTACAAATACCAGGCAATCATCGCCGAGGAGGCCGCGTCGGCGGCCGTGATCCTCGGGCACTACACCGTCAGCACCGGCATCGTCCTGCCGTACCTGCTGAAGCTGGCCACCGACGAGCAGAAACGCCGCTGGCTACCCGGTGTCGCGACCGGCGAGATCGTGCTGTGCATCGCGATGACCGAACCGGGAACGGGATCGGACCTGGCCGGCATCCGGACGACCGCCACCCGGTCCGGCGACGGCGGCCACTACCTGCTGAACGGGGCGAAGACGTTCATCACCGGCGCCCGCAACTCCGAACTCTGTGTCGTGGCGGTGCGGACAGCCCCACCCACCGAAACCGACCGCCGCGCGGGGCTGTCCCTGCTGGTGGTCGACACCGCAACACCAGGTTTCGAGATCGGCCGCAGCCTGAACAAGATCGGCATGCACGCGAGCGACACCAGCGAGCTGACGTTCACCGACGTTCGGGTACCGGTGGAGAACCTGCTCGGGGAGCCGGGCCGCGGGTTCGCGCAGCTGGGAGCGAACCTGCCCCGCGAGCGTCTGGCCATCGGGGTGGAGGCCACCGCGCGCGCTCAGGCGGCCATCGGCTTCGCACTCGACTACACCCGCGCGCGCGCCATCTACGGGCGGCCGGTCGCGGCGTTCCAGAACACCAAGTTCGTGCTCGCCGAATGCGACACGGAGGTGTCGGCGGCATGGGCCCTGGTCGACCAGGGGTTGGAGCTGGAGGAGCGAGGCGAGCTCACCGCGGCGGACGCCGCCCGCATCAAGCTGTTCTGCACCGAGGTCGCCGGGCGGGTGATCGACAAGTGCCTGCAACTGCACGGCGGCTACGGGTACATCACCGAATACCCGATTGCCCGGCTCTACGCCGACACCCGGGTGAACCGCATCTACGGCGGCACCAGCGAAGTCATGAAGTCCATCATCGCCAAGGATCTTGGACTGGCACCGTGATCAGATCCGTGTACAGCGCCGAGCACGAGGCGTTCCGCGCGGTGATCCGCGACTTCGTCGCCACCGAGGTGACCCCGAACTTCGCGGAGTGGGAACGGGCCGGCCGACCGCCGCGCGGGGTGTTCCACCAGCTCGGTGCGCTCGGCATCACCGGCTTCGGGATCCCCGAGCAGTACGGCGGAGCCGGCGAGGTCGGGCACAAGTACGAGGCGATCGTGAGCGAGGAAACCGCGCGCGCCGCAGTCGGTCTCGGCCACTACAACCTGAGCACGGGAATCGTCCTGCCGTATCTGCTCCGGCTCGCCACCGACGACCAGAAGCGACGCTGGTTCCCCGGTATCGCCGCCGGCGACATCATGCTGTGCATCGCGATGACCGAACCGGGCACCGGGTCCGACCTGGCGGGCATCCGCACCACGGCCAGGCGCACGGCGGACGGCGGGGATTACCTTCTGAACGGAGCCAAGACTTTCATCAGCGGCGCCCGGAATTCCGAACTGTGCCTCGTCGTGGCCCGGACATCGCCGCCGACCGCGAACGATCGCCGCGCGGGTCTGAGCCTGCTCGTCGTGCCCACGGACAGTCCCGGCTTCTGCTACGGCCGCTCGCTGGACAAGATCGGGCTGCACTCCAGCGACACCCACGAACTGTCGTTCAACGACGTGCACGTCCCCGCGGCGAACCTGCTCGGTGCCGAGGGCGAGGGGTTCCGGTACCTGGGGCAGAACCTGCCCCGGGAACGGCTGGCGGTCGGGATCAGCGCGGTGGCCTCGGCCGCCGCAGCCATCCGGTTCACCCGCGACTACGTCAACGACCGAACGGCTTTCGGTCGTCCGGTAGCGGGCTACCAGAACACCAGGTTCGTCCTCGCCGAATGCGACACCGAGGTGGCCGCCGCCCAGGCGCTGGTTGATCGGGCGCTGGATCTCGAGGAATCCGGCGAACTCACCGGGGCCGATGCGGCCAGGGTGAAGCTGCTGTCCACCGAGGTCGCCGGCCGGGTCATCGACCGATGCCTGCAGCTGCACGGTGGCTACGGCTACGTCCTGGACTACCCGATCGCCCGGCTGTACGCCGATATCCGGGTGAACCGGATCTATGCCGGAACCAGCGAGGTCATGAAGGCGATCATCGCCAAGGACCTGGGGATGGCGTCGTGACCGGCACGAGCCAGCGACCGAGCATCCGCTACCGGGTCGATGACCCCGTGGCCGTCATCACGCTGGACAATCCGGCCGCCCTGGGCGCCTTCACCTTCGACATGCTCGACGAGCTGCGAGACCGCGTGCGGGCGGCGGTCGACGATGCCCGGGTCGTGGGCATCGTGATCACCGGCACCGGCCGCGGCTTCTGCACCGGCCTCGACGCGGCCGCCGTGGCGGCGACGACGGCCGGGGTACCGGCGCCGCCCGCCGCGCATGGCGACGGACGGTACGCCGGCATGTTCTCGTACCTGTTGGAGCAGCCCAAGCCGATCATCGCCGCGGTCAACGGGGTCGCCGCGGGCGGCGGGTTCCTCCTGGCCACCATGTGCGACCTGCGATTCGCTTCCACCGACGCCTCTTTCGTCTCGGTGTTCAGCAGGCGCGGACTGACCGCCGAACTCGGCGTCTCCTGGACGCTGCCGCGACTGGTGGGCAGCGGCAACGCCCTGGATCTGCTGTGGTCCTCGCGAAGGATCGACGCCGCGGAGGCACTGCGCCTCGGCCTGGTCGAGCGGGTCGCCGAGCCCGACACCCTCCTGGACCTGGCCCGCGGCTATGTCGTCGACCTCGCCGAACAGGTGTCACCGGGCGCCATTGCGGACATCAAGCGCCTCGTGTATCAGGAGGCGGGGATGGAGATCGGCCCGGCCCTGGCGCATGCCTACGAGGCGACGAACCGGGCCATCCTCCTGGCGGACGCCAACGAAGGTGCCGCTGCGTTCATCGAGCGGCGCGCCCCTCGGTTCGCCCGCGTCGGTTCCTGACCGGCCGGCCGACCCCTCGTCGCGATCGGGACGAGGGGTCGGACCCGCTCCCGCCGTCAGGCCCGCGGCCGGGAGTAGATCTCGTCGATCTCCGCGGCGTACTTCTCGCCGATCACCCGCCGCTTGAGCTTCATCGTGGGGGTGAGTTCCTCGCTGTCCGGCAGCCAGTACGTCGGCAGGATGGTGAATGCCCTGACGTGCTCGACCCGCATGAGGCTCGAATTCGCCTTCTCGACGCCCTTGGCCACCGCGGCCCGGACGAGGTGATGGCCGGCCAGGGCGGCAGGCGAAAGATCTGCCAGACCATGCTGTTTGCCGAAGGCGGCGGCAGACTCCGGATCCAGTGTCATGATGGCGACGACATAGGGCCGCCGATCGCCGACGGCGACAATGGACCCGGCCAGCGGGCAGGCCACCTTCACCGCGTTCTCGATGTGCGCCGGCGACATGTTCTTCCCGCCGGAATTGATGATCATTTCCTTCTTCCGGTCGACGATCGTGACGTACCCGTCGTCGTCGATCGTCACGATGTCGCCGGTGTGCAGCCAGCCATCGGCGTCGATCGCCTCGGCGGTGCGTTCCGGGTCGTTGCGGTAGCCCTTCATGACACCCGCGCTGCGCACCAGCAGCTCACCGTCCTCGGCCCGCCGGATCTCGGTGCCCGGAGCCGGCCGGCCCAGGGTGCCGAGCCGGATCCCGCCGGCCGGATTCATGATGCCGGCGCCGGCCGTCTCGGACATGGCCCACCCCTCGAGGACCGGGATACCCAGCGCCATGAGGTACCCGAGTGCGTCGGCCGCGATCGGCGCGCCACCGGAGGCGCCGGCGCGCAGATCGGCCAGCCCGAGCTTGGCCCGGAGTGGGGCCAGCACCTCACGGTCCGCTTGGGCGTACCGCTCCTGCAGGTCCGCCGGCACCGGTTCGCCCGCGAGCTCCAGCCGGCTCTTCGCCAGCCCGGTCTCGATCGCCCGCTGGGCCGCCACGCCGGCGTCGGCGGCGAGCATCGTCTCGGCGGCAGTCTTGATCTTGTACCAGATCATCGGCACGGCCTGGAACACCGTCGGGTGGACGTCCAGGGCTACCTTCATCACCGTCTTGCCGTCGCGCACGGTGACGGTCGTCGCGCCCAGGGCGATTGGTACGTAGTGGGCGAACAGACGATTGGCCATGTGGGCGTCGGGCAGATACGACAGGACGATCCCGCCGTCCCGGCCGCCACCGACCGCCTCCGGATAGCTCATGACCGCCGAGATGGAATACAGAACGTTGCCGTGGGTGAGCTCGACCGCCTTGGGCCGGCCGGTCGTGCCGGAGGTGAAGATCAGGGTGGCCACGTCATCGCGACCGACCGATCGCCAGGCGGCATCGAAGTCGAAATCGTCGTCGCCCCTCGCGACGAGCTCATCCAGGGTGATGCATCCGTCGACGGCACCGTCGACGCAGACGATCTGTTCGATGCCCCGATGCTCGCGGACATTTCCGACCCGGTCGAGGAACTGGCCCTCGGAAACCACGATCCGGTTGCCCGCCACTGACATCAGGTAGTCGATCTGCTCACCGGAGCTGGAGTTGTAGATCGAGAAAGGCGTGGCTCCAAGGTGAATCAGCGCCGCATCGACCAGGTGGAACTCGGGCCGGTTCGTCAGCATGATGGCCACGGTGTCGCCGCGCCGCACACCGAGCGCGGAAAAGCCGGCGGCGATCCGCCGAATCTGCCGGTCGTACTCGGACCACGTCAGGCTCACCCGGCCGTCGGCAGAGCGCAGCGCCTCGGCGTCCGGCCGCCGGCGCACCGTGTCCTGGAGGATCGCGCACACGCTTCGCGCGTGCCGGACCTCGTCGGGCGTGATCGTGTGGGTCATCGGGTCACCTTTCGTCAGTGTCGCACCGGCGGGGTGGTGGGGCGCGGGATCGCCTGAGGCAGCGGGAATGCGACTGGAGCCTGAAGTTGTCCACGACACTAGTCGCCATTAACATTCAGGGCAACGTGCGCCTCCTCACACGGGTAATGCCGCCGCATGACCGCGCCCAACGCTCGCCTTCGCTGGATGCCGAGGAGGTGGAAGGTGTCTGCGCCAGCTAGGCACGAATAACATCAGGATGCTGCGGCCCCCACTTCCATCAGCCGAGGGGTTGGCAGGGGCAGGGTGCGACCGAGTTCGATGAGCAGCTCGCGGGTCAGCGTGGGATCGGCGGCAGGGTTGCGGTCGGTGTGGTCGGTCAGGGCGTGCACGGCGGTCAAGCCCATGCGGGTGGTCGCGGCAGGGCTGATGTCGGAGCGACCGACGACGGCGATCACCGGCCGTGGGCGCGAACGGCGGGCGACGACGGCGGGCAGCTTTCCCGCAGCGGTCTGGTCGTCGATGCGTCCCTCGCCGGTGATGACGAGATCGGCTTGGGCGACGTGGGTGTCGAAGTCGAGCAGGTCGAGGAAGAACTCGGCACCGGACACGATCCGACCGCCCAGGAACAGGCCGGCGAAGCCGAGGCCGCCGGCGGCGCCTGCGCCCGGCTTGTGGGCCAGGTCGGCGGCGTCGGGCCGGTGCGCAGTCAGCAGGTCGACCAGATGTCGCAGACCGTTGTCCAGGGTGTTGACATCCTGTGCGGTGGCTCCTTTTTGGGGTCCGTAGACGGCGGCGGCGCCGGTCGGGCCGGTGAGCGGGTTGCCGACGTCGCTCGCGATGATCAGTTCGACATTGGTCAGGTCGGGCAGACCGGCCAGGTCGATGGTGACGATCCGGCTCAGGGTGCCACCGGCCGCCGCGATCGTGCGGCCGGCCCGGTCCCGCAAGGCGGCGCCGAGCGCGGTGAGCAGCCCGGTGCCGCCGTCGGTGCCGGCCGATCCACCGAGGGCGAGCACGACGCGGCGGGCGCCGAGCCCGATCGCGGCGCGGAAGGCCTGTCCGGCCCCGGCGGACGATGCGGCCAGCGGGGCAAGGTGCCCGCCGGGCAGGGTGTGCAGCCCGCATGTGTTGGCGACCTCGACGACCGCGGTGCCGTTGGAGTGCAGGGCGATCAGGGCGGTATGCGGGCGGCCGGTGGCGCCGGCGACGGTGACCGGCACCGGCCGGAAGCCGGCGGCGACCGCGGCGTCGACGCTGCCGTCGCCGCCGTCGGCCAGCGGCAACTCGTCGACGTGCAGTCCGCGGGCCCGCAGGCCGCGGCCCAGGTGGGAGGCAACCTGGGCCGCGGTCAGGCTGCCCTTGAACTTGTCGGGGGCGACGAGTACGCGGGTCGGGGCGATGGTCATCAGTGGAACACCCGGATCAGCGAGGCGGCGGTGACGACGGTGGTGACCCCGCCGATGCGGGTGGAGATCTGGGCGAACGGCATGAGCACCATGCGGTTGGACGCGGACAGGATCGCGACGTCGCCGGTGCCGCCCAGGCCGCTGTGGCAGATGGTGACCAGGGAGGCGTCGATCGGGTACATGCCGACGAGCTTGCCGACGAAGAAACCGGCGGCGGCCATGGTGAGCACGACGGCGATGCAGGCGAGCACGTAGCCGACGGTGATGACGTCGAACACGCTGGCCAGCGGCACATACAGCATGCCCAGACCGATCATGACCGGGTAGATGAAGTGGTGCGCGATGATCGAGTAGACCGCGCGGACGCTGTGCTCGACGCTGCTCGGGAAGATGTTGAACACCTTGGCCAGCACCGAGAAGATGATCACCAGCACGGGCGCCGGCAGGTGCAGCACCGGCTCGGCCAGGAACCCCAGGACGAACATGGTGCAGATGGTCAGCACACCGGCCGCGTAGTTCGCCTTCGCGGCGTTCTCGGCGAATTCATGCTCCTCGACGGCCTCCGGGTCGACATGGTCGGTCTTGGACTTGACCAGGTCGCCGCCGCCGTCCAGGTGCGGTTTGCGGTCGCCGAGACGCCGCAGCAGACCGGCGCTGATGATCGCAACGATGTTGCCGATGACCGCCGCCGGGATGAGAGTGGCGACGTAGTCGGCGGACTCGCCACCCAGGACCGAGGCGTACGCCGACGACAGCGGGATGACGCCCTCGCCGATGCCGCCGCCGATGATCGGCACGACCAGGAAGAAGAACGCGTCGTGCAGGCTGTAACCGAAGGCCATGGCCACGCCCAGGCCGACGGCGACCGCCGTGACGGTACCGGCGACCAGCGGCGGGAAGATCCGGACCAGCGACTTGAGCATGGTCTTGCGGTTCATGCCCAGGATGCTGCCGACGACCAGGGTGCTGATCACGAAGTACAGGAAGTTGGCTTCCTTCATCAGCGCGGCGACCGCGTCCAGGGTGCTCTCGTTGAAAACGTCGAAGTACACCAGCACGGAGGGCACCATCAGGCACAGCAGGGCGCCGCCGCCGATCTTGGAGATGACCGGGAGGTGGTTGCCCAGCGGGCCCAGCAGCATGCCGAAGCCGGTGATGACGGCCAGGCCGCCGATCATGTTGTCCGGGATGCGGCCGAAGATGCCGGCCACGATCACCCCGGCGACGAGCAGGACGGGAACAAGGAGGGGGACCCCGCCGAGGCGGGCGTCGCTCAGGCGGCGCAGCGGGTTGCGGCTGGTCGCGGTGGGTGCGGTGCTCATCGTTGAGTCCTTACCGGGAGGGGTGACGGGGGCCGGGGTGTGCTGCGCGGTCATCCGGCCAGCGCCGCGGAGGTGGCGGCCACCGCACGGGTGATAGCGAAGCCGAGCTGCACCGTGGTGGCCGAGCCGCCCATGTCCGGGGTCAAAGTGTCGCCGCCCTGTTCCAGCACGGTTTCGATGGCGCCGAGGACGGCGGACGCGGCGGCCGGCTCGCCGAGGTGCTCGAGCATCATCGAGGCGCTCCAGATCTGGCCGATCGGGTTCGCGATGCCCTTGCCGGCGATGTCCGGGGCGGAGCCGTGCACCGGCTCGAACAGGCTCGGGAAGGTGCGCTCGGGGTTGACGTTGCCGCTGGGGGCGATGCCGATGGTGCCGGTGCAGGCCGGGCCCAGGTCGGACAGGATGTCGCCGAAAAGGTTGCTGGCCACCACGACGTCGAACCAGTCCGGGTGCAGCACGAAGTTCGCGGTCAGGATGTCGATGTGGAACTTGTCCACCTCGACATCGGAGTAACCGGAGGCCATCTCCTGCACCCGCTCGTCCCAGTACGGCATGGTGACCGAAATGCCGTTGCTCTTGGTCGCCGACGTCAGGTGCTTGGCAGGCCGGCGCCGGGCCAGTTCGAACGCGTACTTCAGGATGCGGTCCACCCCGACCCGGGTCATCACGGTCTCCTGCATGACGGTTTCCCGGTCGGTGCCGGCGAAGATCTTGCCGCCGATGCTGGAGTACTCGCCCTCCGTGTTCTCGCGGACGACGTAGAAGTCGACGTCGCCGGGCTTGCGGCCGGCCAGTGGGCTGGTCACCCCGGGCAGCAGCCGCACCGGCCGCAGCGACACGTACTGATCGAAGCCGCGCCGGAACTGGAGCAGGCTGCCCCACAAAGACACGTGGTCGGGCACCAGTTCGGGCCAGCCGACCGCGCCGAAGAAGATCGCGTCGAAGTCCTTGAGCTGCTCGAACCAATCCTCCGGCAGCATCGCCCCGTGCCGCGCGTAGTAGTCGCAGCTGGCGAAGTCGAACTCGACCAGGTCCAGCTCGAAACCATGGGCGTCGGCCGCGGCCTGCAGGACCTTCACGCCCTCGGGCACGACTTCCAGGCCGATCCCGTCGCCGGGGATGACCGCGATCCGGTAGGTGTTCGTCATTGTCAACAAGCTCCTTTGCGTGCTGGCCGGTGCAAGCGCTGCGGCCGGTTCGGGGATCCACCGGAGTTGAGAGACTCGGCCGGCGGAGCACTGTGAGTAGTACGTTAGGGAGAAAGAACCTTGAGAGGAATAGGCTTCGAAGCACGCCGGGGTTGCTTATCGCGAAAGAAGTGAGGTCATGGATCTGCCGGGTCTGGACGATATGACGTTCTTCCATGTTCTGTCCCAGTCCACGACGCTGACCGCGGCCGCGCGGCAGTGGGGCGTGTCGACGTCCGCGGTGAGCAAGCGCCTGAGCCGCCTCGAGGAACGACTTGGAGTCCGACTGGTCACCCGCAGCACCCGGCGGCTGCACCTGACCGACGAGGGCGAACGCTACGCTGCCGGCATCGGCCGGCTCCTGCCGCAACTCACCGACCTCGAGGAGTCCGTCAGCGCTCATCAGGGCGCCCTGCGTGGTCGTGTCGCCGTGTCGTCCACCATCGGCCTGGGCCGGGCCCACATCGCTCCCTTGATGGCCGAGTTCGCCCACCTGCATCCGCAGGTGCAACTCGAACTGGAGCTGACGCACCTGCCGCTCAACATCGCCGACAGTTCGTTCGACCTGGCCATCCGCGTCGGCCGGCTCCGTGACTCCCGGCTCGGTTCACGATTCCTGCACGCCAACCAGCGGGTCGTGTGCGCATCCCCCGACTACCTCGCCCAGCACGGCCGACCCGCCGAACCGGCCGACCTGGCCCAACACCGCTGCATCGTCATCAAGGAGAACGAGAACGACTACGCCATCTGGCGGTTCGGCACCGACAGGGACCCTATGTCAGTGCGGGTCACCGGGCACCTGGCCAGTAACGACGGCGACATCGCGACCGGCTGGGCAATCGACGGCCTCGGCCTGATCATGCGGTCCACCTGGCAGGTCGACCCGCTTATCCGGACCGGTCAGCTCGTCCGGATTCTGGAGGGCATCCCCACCCCCGACGCCAACGTATTCGCCGTCTACCCCACCCACGTCCATGAGACGCAGCGTGTCCGCGTGCTCCTTGATCATCTGCGCACAGGGCTGAACCAGCGAATCAGCTGACGGACTTCATCTGCCTCCCGGGCGCCGGATCAGTGTCGGTCCGCGTCGAAGGCGTCCGTGAACCGACCGAGCTGAGCAGCAGACACGCCGTTGGCGGCGGCGAGGTTGCGCCAGGATAGGGCGGCGTGGCGGACCTGATCGAGCGTCCGGCCGGCCCTGGTGCGATCGAGACCGAAGTTCGGGGCGTAGGTCATCAGGGCGTCGATTTCCGCGTTCGGTGCGGCTCCGCCGATCGTCGTGCTGCGGAGTTCACCCGCGATCGGGTTCGGGTTGATGTCGAACGCGGGGGACAGGCGCCAGCCGCTGCCCTGGCGGAGGAGCCCGTGGTTACGCAGGTGGTCGTCGGTGTTGTGGATGACGACGGACAGCGCGATCCGCCGCCACAACTGACGCAGGTCCGCGGCGGTATCGACGCCGACCTAGGCGAGTGCCTCCGCGAAATCGACGTAGTCACCGGACTGTCCATCGGCCGCGCCCAGCAAGGTCATCGCACTCCAGTAGCCGATGCGGGTGTCGGCGGCGATCCGGTCGAACCGATCCAGGAGCAGCACGGCCCGCCCGTCCGCGTGGGTCAGTCGGCGTCCTGGGACCGTCACCCCGGCTCGTTCGGCGATGTCCAGGGCAGTCGCCTCCCAGGCGATGACGTCCCATTCGTCAGTGGGCTTGGGGAACTTGGCCACCAGCAGTCGCTCGCCATCGCGGACCGACGCCTTCGGACGAGCGCCGCCCAACGTGCCGGTTCCGGCTCCCAGCAGGACTTTGATCGCTTCCAGGTCGTCCGGGTCATCTGACAACCGGTCCGACGCTCGCAGCAGCGCAGGCAACAGGGTCAGATAATCGGGACGGTAGGTGAACGTCGTCGACATCGATCGTCCCCGGCGCACGAAGTGAGCGGTCCCGGCCACGACGGTCCGGCCGTCGATCTGCACGCCGACCTCGAGCCGGGCAACCGTCACTGCCGCACCCTGGTCGGCAGCACCTGATCGGCGCGGGCTCGACCCAGGTCGGTTCCGTACGGATCGAGCGCCTCCACGAGGCGGTCGAGTTGACCGAGCACTCGGGCGACAGTGAGCATCGTCTCCACCGACACCCCGCCGTCCCCTGTCTCCAGCCGGCGCAGGGTCCCGCGGTCGATCCCGGCGCGCTCCGCGACCTGTTGAGCGGTCAGGCCAAGCAGCAGACGCCACGTCCGCACGTTCGCGCCGACCTCCTTCGAGGCGCGCGTCACCCGGGCCGGCGTGCGGCCGGCGTGGGTCGTCGCACGAGACCTCCAATGAAGCGCGGGTACGCCACAATACCCTTTAAAGCGGCATATTCGTATCATTGCGCGGAGTGCGCGATCGGCCGGCCACCGTCGGACGTTCCGTGAAAGATGCCTCACGAGTGCGCGACGGCGGCCCGCTGCACAGGCAACGCCTCGACGTAGCGCTTGGTGAAGGCGTCGAAGCCGGCGACGTCGGCCGGGTCGGGCTTGATCTCGTCCAGTTCGGCCCCGGCGAACACCTGGGTGGCCAGGTAGTCGGCCAGGCTCTGCCCGGGGGCGTGCCGGGTGAGGTATGCGGCGAGCAGGGCCATCCCCCAGGGGCCGCCTTCGGATGCGGTGGCGCCCACCGAGACTGGGGTGTCGATCGCCGCGGCCAGGAACCGCTGGGCGACGCCCTTGGTGGTGAACAGGCCGCCGTGGGCGAACATGGTGTCCAGGCCAACGCCCTCGTCCTTGGTCAGCACGTCCATTCCGATGCGCAGGGTGGCCAGGGCGGCGTACAGCTGGGTGCGCACGAACGTGGCCAGGTCGAACGTGCTGTCGGGGGAGCGCAGAAACAGCGGCCGGCCCTCGTCCAGGCCGGTGATGGGCTCGCCGGACAGGTAGTTGAACGCCATCATCCCGGCGCAGTCGGGGGCGCCGTCCAGCGCCGCGCGCAAGAGCGTCTCGAACACCGCGGTGGTGTCGATGTCCGCGCCGGACGCGGCCGCGAACTGGGCGAACAGGCCGGCCCAGGCGTTGAGTTCGCTGGCGCCGTTGTTGCAGTGGGCCATCGCCACCGGGTCACCGGCCGGGGTGGTGACCAGATCCAACTGGTGATGCACCCGGCTCAGTTCCCCTTCCAGCACGACCATGGCGAAGATGCTGGTGCCGGCGCTGACGTTGCCGGTGCGTGGGGCCACCGTGTTGGTGGCCACCATCCCGGTGCCGGCGTCGCCCTCCGGTGGGCACAGCGGAACCCCGGACTGCAGCGTGCCCGATGGATCCAGCAGCCGGGCGCCGGCGTCGGTCAGGGTGCCGGCCGGGTCGCCCGCCAGACGAATGGCGGGCAGCAGGTCGGCCAGCCCGACCGTGAATCCGTGCCCGGCGGCCAGGTCGTCGAACCTGTCGAGCATCGTGGCGTCGTAGCTGCCGGTGGCGACGTCGATCGGGAACATGCCGCTGGCATCGCCGATGCCGAGCACCCGTTCGCCGGTCAGTTGCCAGTGGACGTACCCGGCGAGGGTGGTCAGGTGCGCGATCCGCCCGATGTGGTCCTCGCCGTCCAGGATGGCCTGGTAGAGGTGCGCGATGCTCCAGCGGTGCGGGATGTTGTGGCCGAACAGGGTGCTGAGTCGGTCGACGGCCGGCCCGGTGTTGGTGTTGCGCCAGGTGCGGAACGGGACGAGAAGCCCGCCGTCCTCGTCGAAAGCGAGGTAGCCGTGCATCATCGCGGACACGCCAAGGGCGCCGACCGTCGTCAGCTCCACGCCGAGTCGCTGCCGGACGTCGTCGGCCAGCGAGGCGTAGCAACCCTGCAGTCCGGCCCACACCGACTCCAGGGAGTACGTCCACAACCGGTCGACGAACTGGTTCTCCCAGCCGTGACTGCCCACTGCCAACGGTTCGTGGTCCTCGCCGATGAGCACGGCCTTGATCCGGGTCGAGCCCAGCTCGATGCCAAGGGCGGTGCGCCCGTCGGCGATCGCCCGGCGTGCGGCGTCGTCGGAGGCCTTGTCGGTCACAATGTCAGCGGTCATGTCCTATCGCTTTCGGTCGGGCCGCTCGGCGTGTCGAGGGTGCAAACGTCCTGAGTCGGGCGGCGAGGCGTCACCCGACGGGCTCGATCCGGAGCCAGAGAGTGTGTGCGGCGCCGGGTGCCAGCGTGATCACGTCGACGCCCGAGCGGAAGGCGTCGGGTGGACAGGTCATCGGTTCGACCGCCAGCGCGCGCCGGGCCAGCCGCGGGAACCGGTCGCCCGGGGTGCACAGTTGAAGCCACGGGCAGGACCGGTCCCAGGTCATCCCGACGCCGACACCATTCGCGTCGACCAGCGTCAACCGCGCGAGACCATCTTCGGTGAAGGCGATGTCGGTGAAGGCATGGTCGACCTCGACGCCCGCCAGCTTCGTCGGCTCGCGGAAGTCGAATCGCGGCTCACGGCTGATGTGTCCGGGGAGCAGACGCACCGGGTCGACCGTGAGGTACCGGGCGGCGGGGGATTGCAGGATCCAGTCGTCCACCCCGGTCCCGCCCGGTCCGGCCACCAGGTACGGGTGGAACGAGCCACCATAGGGCGCCGGGCGGTCTCCCACGTTGGTGGCGGTCAGCCGGAACGACAGGCCGGCGTCGGTCAGCGAGTAGTCGACGGCCAGGTCCAGGGTGAACGGGTACCCGGCGGTCGGGTGCAGGCGATAGGTGAGGCGGACGCTGTGGCCGGTGTGGTCGACCAGGGTCCAGGGCACGTCGGAGACCAGGCCGTGCAGCGCGTTCCCGCGGTCCGGTTCGGTGAGGGGAAGTCGGAACCCGGTGCCGTCGAAGGTGTACCGGCCGTCGCCGATACGGTTCGGCCACGGTGCCAGCACGACGCCCTGGTAACCGACCGGCGCGTCGCCCGCGGCGTGCCCGGCGATCAGGGGACGGCCGGCCGACTGCAGGTCGGCCAGACCCGCACCGGTTCGGACGATCACGGCTCGCAGGTCGGCATGCCGGAGCGTGATTCCCCGGGCGTCAGGGTGCACGGTCGGCTCCTTGGTGGCGGGTAGGCAGGGAGGGCGGGCA
>Ga0164241_10004290_pt1 | contig 13911 bp, 12 predicted proteins | sample OricomyardsoilBY_FD_108780 | JGI IMG/M metagenome (GOLD analysis project Ga0164241, IMG submission 108780) | Backyard soil microbial communities from Emeryville, California, USA - Original compost - Back yard soil (BY) | ecosystem: Environmental > Terrestrial > Soil > Unclassified | place: USA...
CGACGTGATCAAGACGGTCACGGGCGAGGAGGTCGGGTTCGAGGAGCTCGGCGGCGCGATGACGCACAACACCAAGTCGGGCGTGGCGCACTTCGCCTCCGACGACGAGGACCAGTGCATCGAGGACACCCGCTACCTGTTCTCCTTCCTGCCCTCCAACAACCTCGAGATGCCGCCCCGGGTCATGCCCAGCGACGACCCGAACCGGATGGACCCGGAGCTGGACTCGGTCGTCCCGGACAACCCGACCAAGCCGTACGACATGCGCGACGTGATCCGCCTGATCGTCGACGACGGCGAGTTCTTCGAGGTGCACGAGCACCACGCCACGAACATCATCTGCGGCTTCAGCCGGCTCAACGGCTACGCGGTCGGCGTCGTGGGGAACCAGCCGAAGTCGATGGCCGGCGTGCTCGACATCGACGCCTCGGCCAAGGGCGCGCGCTTCGTGCGCACCTGCGACGCGTTCAACATCCCGATCCTCACGATGACGGACGTCCCCGGCTTCCTCCCCGGCACCGCCCAGGAGTGGAACGGCATCATCCGCCACGGCGCCAAGCTGCTCTACGCCTACACCGAGGCGACGGTCCCGAAGATCACGATCGTCACCCGCAAGGCCTACGGCGGCGCGTACGACGTCATGGCCTCCAAGCACCTCCTCGCGGACTTCAACTTCGCGTGGCCGACCGCCGAGGTCGCGGTCATGGGGCCCGAGGGCGCGGTCAACATCATCTACCGGCGCGACATCGCCGGCAGCCCGACGCCCGACGAGCGGCGCCAGACGCTGATGGACGACTACAAGGCCCGTTTCGCCAACCCGTACTCGGCGGCCGAGCGCGGCTACATCGACGACGTGATCATCCCGCACGAGACGCGGCCGAAGGTCATCTCCGCGCTGGAGACCCTGCTCACCAAGCGGGAGCCGGGCCCCAAGCGCAAGCACGGCAACATCCCGCTCTAGGGCGGTTCACCGAACCGCCACACGGACGGGCGAGATCCCGGTACGGTCGGATGTGGTGCGCGCCCTGCGCACCGCACCGTCCGTCCCCAGGGGAGCCTCCGCCATGTCCACCTCTCGCCGTCAGTTCGTCACCGCCGCCGGCGGCCTCGCCGCGGCCGCGATCCTCTCGCCGCAGTCCGTCGCCCTCGCGGCGCCCCGGTCCAAGCTCCTGACCAGCGGCACGTTCAAGGACGGCATCGCCTCGGGCGATCCCACCACGCGGTCGATCGTCCTGTGGACCCGGCTGGACGGCGCGGGCGGCAGCGGGCTGGTCGAGCTGGAGGTCGCGACCGACAAGGCGTTCCGCAAGGTCGTCGCGCGCTCCAAGATCACCACGAACGCCAGCGTCAACCACGCCGTCAAGGCGCAGGTGAACAAGCTCAAGCCGCACGAGCAGTACTACTACCGCTTCGCCACGGGCAAGCACGACTCGCCCGTCGGCCGCTTCCGCACCTCGCTGCCCGCCGACTCCAAGGCACCGGTGAAGTTCGCGTTCTTCTCCTGCGCCGACTACACGCACGGCTACTACAACGCCTACGAGCACATGGCCGGGCAGGACCTGGACTTCATCGTCTGCCTCGGCGACTACATCTACGACGAGAGCTACCACTCCAAGGCCGACGGCACCGGCGTGCGCGACGACGCCATCGGCAAGACGCTCCCGGGCTACCCGCAGGCCATCCGCGCCGCGATCTCCCTGTCGGACTACCGCAGGAAGTACTCGCTCTACCGCACCGACAAGAGCCTGCGCAAGATCCACCAGAGCTTCCCGATGGTCACCCTGTGGGACGACCACGAGGTGATGGACAACTACGCCGGCGGCGAGGCCGACGGCGGCCTGCCGCCCGGGTACGGCTACACCACCGCGCGCAAGGCGGCCGGCTACAAGGCGTTCGCGGAGTCGATGCCGACCTACGGCGCCAAGCTCGGCGGGACCGGCGTGGCGATCAAGGGCAACAAGATCTACCGCAAGCTGTCGTACGGCAAGAACGTCGACCTGTTCGTGATGGACCAGCGCCAGTACCGCGACAACCAGCCGTGCGAGGACGGCGTCGAGGCCCCGTGCGCGGAGTGGACGCAGAGCCGCGACTTCCTCGGCCGCCCCCAGATGGAGTGGCTGAAGAAGGAGCTGGCCGCCTCCACCGCGAGCTGGAAGGTCATGGCCAACGAGCTGATGATCATGCCGACCAAGGTGCTCGGCGGCTCGTTCTTCTCCTTCGACAGCTGGCAGGGCTACCCCGGCGAGCGCGCCGAGCTCCTCTCCTTCATCAAGGACAAGGGCATCAAGGACACCGTCTTCGTCACCGGCGACATCCACACGTTCATCGCCGGCGCCGTGCAGGAGGGCTACGACGGGACGGGGGCCACGCTGTCCACCGAGTTCGTCGGCGGCTCGATCACGTCGGCCGGGCTGGGCGAGACCGACCTGGACGCCGGCGGCGGCGTGGTCATCAAGGGCAACGACCAGAACCCCAGCACGTCCCCGGCGCTGATCGACTCCCTCCGCGGCCTCAACCCGTGGGTCGACGTCGCCGACTTCGACCACCACGGCTACGGCCTGGTCGAGGCGAGCAGCACCACGTTCGACTGCGAGCTCGTCCGCATGCAGACGGTCAAGCAGAAGACGACCAAGACGCTGGACTCCAAGGGCTGGCACTGGAAGCTGCCGCGCGGTGCGGTCGGCACGAAGGGCCACGAGGCCTAGGCGCCCAGTTCATCGGCTGCCCGCCCATCCGGCGCGGGCGGCCGCCCGCCGTGGGAGGATCGGGGCATGATCCGATCCTCCTTCGGGCGTCGCGCGGGCCTCGGGCTCGCCGGCGCCGTCCTCATCGCGCTCGCGGCCCCGGTCGCCGCCAGCGCCGCCGGGAAGGGCCCCGTCGTCTGGGCCCACCGTGGCGGCTCCTACGTCAACGGCAAGGCCAAGTACCCGGAGAACACGCTGCCGGCGTTCGAGGCCGCGGCCAAGGCCGGCTTCGCGCTGGAGTTCGACGTCGTCCTCACCAAGGACCTCGTCCCGCTCGTCATCCACGACGAGGAGCTCGACCGCACCACGCCGTGCACGGGCAAGGTCCGCGACAAGACGTACGCCGAGATCAAGGCGAAGTGCAAGACCGACGTGCTCGGCAGTCCCGAGGGCCCGCTCGACAAGGCGTCCAAGACGACCAAGCCGTCGGTCTCCCTGCCCACGCTGGCCGAGGTGCTGAAGGTGGCCCGGCAGCACAAGGTGCTCGCCGCGCCGGAGCTGAAGGAGTTCGACACGACGGGCGAGAGCGCTCGCGTGCTGGCCAAGGGCATCAAGGCCTCCAAGATCGGCACCAAGAACGTCGTGGTGCAGAGCTTCCTGCCCCCGATGATCGCCAACATCAAGGCCGACCTGCCGGGCGTCCCGACGTCGCAGCTGACGATCACCGAGCCGTTCTCGGCCCTGCCGATCGCCATCGACGGGAAGGCCACGTGGGTCTCCCCGCAGTTCGTCGACGCGATCGACGCCTCCTACGTGAGCAAGGCGCACGCCGCCGGCCTGAAGGTCGCGCCGTACACGCTGGACGCCAAGGCGCAGGTCAAGCGGGCCAAGGCGCTGAAGGTCGACGCGCTGATCACCGACGACCCGTACATGGCGCGCAAGGCGCTGGGCCAGAAGGCCCCGAAGCGGTAGCGATCAGAGGGTGACGACGGGCGCCTCCAGGCGCCCGTCGCGCCACGCCGCCAGCGCGGCGGCGGCCACGGCCAGGTCCTGGATGGCCAGGCCGGTCGAGTCGAACAGCGTGGTCACGACGTCGTCCGGCCGGCCCGGCGCGTCGCCCGCCAGCACGGCGCCGAGGTCGGTCACGTCGCCCTGCTGGACGCGGCCCTGCTCGACGGCGCCGGTCAGCTCGCCACCGTGGCTGGCCTGCGCCCACTCGTCGCAGAACAGCGTGCAGGCGATGACCGCGTCGACCGTCGCCTCGGCCTTGCCGGGCCCGTCGGCGCCGAGCATGTTGAGGTGCTGGCCGGGCCGCAGCTCGCCGCGCCCCACCACCCGCTCGTGCCCGGGGGTCACGCAGCAGACGATCTCCTGCTCCAGGGCCTGCTCCCGCGTGCCCGCCGTCCAGCCGAGCTCGTCGGCGAGGGCCTGGGCCGCGTCGGGGCGCGGGTCGAAGCACACGCCGGGGCCGTAGCCGTCGGCGGCCAGGCAGCGCGCGGCCCACGCCCCGTGCAGGCCGCAGCCGAGGATCCCGACCGTGCGCGCCCGCGCCGGCGCCAGGGCCCGGGAGGCCACCGCCGCCACGGCGCCCGTCCGCAGCGCGGTCACCGAGCGCGCGTCGATCAGGGCCAACGGCTCCGAGGTCGCGGCATCCGAGAGGCAGATGACGCCCATCACCGTGGGCAGCGGCTCGGGCCGCGCGGGGTTGCCCGGGAACGAGGAGATCCACTTGAGCATCGCCAGGTCGTCGCCGAGCGCGGGCATCGCCCGGAAGTCACCGGCGCCGGGCACGTCGAGGTAGATCTTCGACGGCATCGTCCACTCCCCGCGGTGATGGCGCAGGAACGCCTCGCGGGTCGCGGCGATGGCCTGCGCCGGGTCGATCGCCGCCAGGACGGCGTCGTGGCCAAGGACGGGGAGCTCGGGCATGTGGCCGCCACGATACCCTTCCGTCCGATGCCGAATCGCCGCCCGCAGCTGCACATCGTCGCCCCGTCGGCGACGCCCGAGGAGGCCGCCGCGCTGGCCGCCGCGCTCGAGCAGTTCCTGCGCGACACCACGCCGCCGCTGGCCGCCGAGGCCCCGCGCGAGAGCCCGTGGCTACGCGCCGCCCTGCGTGAGCAGGCCGGCCGCGAGCCGGACGGCATCGGCGGGATCGCCTACGCCTGGGGCGACCCCGCCCCGTAGCGCCAGCCCGCTCGACGTGTAACCCAGGGGTTGCACGTTGACGGAGGATGTGTAACCCTACGGTTTCGCATTGTCGAAGACCGGAGGAAGCACGATGGAAGATCAGATCGCCCGCGACGTCGTCATCGCCGCGCCCGTGGAACGGGTGTGGGACCTGGTGACCACCGCCGAGCACCTCGGTACCTGGTTCGGGGACGACGGCGCCGACGTCGACCTGCGCCCCGGCGGCGCCCTCGTCCTGCGCTGGAAGGAGCACAGCACGGTCCACGGCCGGGTCGAGACCGTCGAGCCGTACTCGCGGTTCTCGTTCCACTGGCTGACCGGGGGCTGCGACACGCCCACGGCGGACGAGCCGGCCGACGGGACCTCCACGCTCGTGGAGTTCACCCTCGCGCCCGAGGGAGACGGCACCCGTCTGACCGTGGTGGAGAGCGGCTTCTCCACCCTGGCCCTGTCACCGGCCGCCCGCGAGGAGCGCTTCGCCAGCCACACCGGCGGCTGGGCCTTCGAGCTCGGCGAGCTCGCCGACCACGGGGCTCGGGTCGCCGCGTGAGCATCGCCGCACCCCCGGAGGTGTTCGCCGCGCTGGCCGACCCCACGCGGTGGCGGGTCCTGGACCTCCTCGCGACTCGCGGGGAGGGCACGGCCACCACCCTGGCCGCCGACCTCCCCGTGAGCCGCGTGGCGGTGGTCAAGCACCTCGGCGTGCTCGACCGCGCCGGCCTCGTGGCGGGCCGGCGCGTCGGCCGGGAGGTGCGCTACGCGGTCCGCCCCGAGCGCCTCGACGAGACCGCCGACTGGATGCGCCAGCTCGCGAGCGCCTGGGACGCCCGCCTCGCCGCGCTCAAGGCCCTGGCCGAGGAGGCCGAGGACTAGATCCCCGGGGACCAGCTCGCCCAGGAGGCGTTCTTGATCAGCGTCCTGCGGTGCTTCCCGGTGAACGAGTACGTGACCACGTCGGCCTTCGCCTGGGGGTCGTAGCCGCCCGTTCCGGCGAGCACCGTGGCGCCGTCGCGGGAGATGCCGAGCCCGGTCACGTCGTCTGTCTTGCCGGTCAGGTCCCGCGCCTTGCCCGTCGTGAAGTCGTACGTCCACGCCTCGCTGTGGTCCTGCCCGCCGTACTCGGCCAGCAGGTGCTGGCCGTCGAGCGAGAACGCGGTCGCGTACAGGCCCGAGAGCAGGTAGGGGATCTTCAGCTTCGTCAGGACCCGGCGCCCGCTGCCGTCGGGCTGGATCGACTGGAGGTTGGCCTTGGGGTAGTCCGCCCGCCGCCCCTTGGCCGTGCGCAGGTGGGAGAAGACGATGGACCCCGGCCCCCACAGCGGAGCGACGCTCGCACCGTCCGCGGTGACGTTCGCCGGCGTGCCCGGGACGATGCCCGCGAGCGGGACGACGTAGACGTCCCCGGCGAAGCCCTGGTCGTCGGCCCGGCTGGCCCGGCCGTAGGCCAGCCGACCGCTGTCCGGGGAGAAGCTCGCCCCGTTGAAGAAGCCGGTGGCGATCGTGCGCTTGACCCCGGTCGCGACGTCGAGGACGACGAGGGACTCCCTGCCGAGCTCCGAGCCGGTGACGGCCGCGAGCTTCGACCCGTCCGGCGACCACACCGGCGTCCCGACGGACGCAGCCGTGGCCAACGTGCGCTTGCCGGTGCCCGCCGCGGTGGCGACCACCAGCTTCGTCGCGGTCTTCGTGGGCATGGAATACGCGACGAGGCCGCCGTTCGGCGCGACGACCGGCTGGTACCCGTTGGCCGCCAGCCTGACGGGGGCGTTCCCTCCGGTGGTGGCCCACACCTGCGGTGGCTGCGCGCCGCGGGCGTACTTGACGTAGGCCACCGTGGTCACCGGCGGAGGAACGGCATCGGCGGAGGCCGCGACGGCCGGCGCGGCCAGGGCCAGCAGGGCGATGAGCGGGGCGAGCGTGCGGAGGCGCATGGTCGGCCGAGGGTACCCGCACGCACGGCCGGCGCGCCCGTTTTGCCCGGTTCCATGCGGATTCGCGGCAATCCCCATCCGAATTGCTACCTTTAGTGGCCGCACGTCGCAGGTTCGGGCACGTCCAACGAAGGGAAGCGCAGGAGTCATGGAAGCCAGCACCGCCACCGGTCGCATCGGAACCCTCAAGAACCCCGAGGTCTACGAGAACGTCCCGGGGCACGTGATTCCGATCATCGCCCAGGAGTTCGCGGACTTCGACAACGAGGCCGCGCGCTTCCTCGACGGGCAGATCGACGAGCCCACCTTCATCGGCTTCCGGCTCAAGCAGGGCTGCTACGGCCAGCGCCAGCCCAACGTCCAGATGATCCGCGTGAAGCTGCCGTGGGGCGGCGTCACGCCGGAGCACTGGGAGGGCTTCGCCGAGGTCGTCGAGAAGTACGCGCCCCTCAACAAGGGCCACATCACGACGCGCCAGAACATCCAGATCCACCACATGCCGCTGCCGGTCATCGCCGACGCCATGCGGATCCTGGCCGAGTCGGGCCTCTCCTCCCGCGAGGGCTGCGGCAACACGGTGCGCAACGTGACGGGCGACCCGTTCGCCGGCGTGTGCGACGACGAGCTGTTCGACCCGACCGCCTACGTCGGGGCCTACGTCCGCTACTTCGTGCGCCACCCCACGACGCAGCTCATGCCCCGCAAGATCAAGACGGCCTTCTCCGCGACCGACGAGGACCGGGCCATCACCGGCATCCACGACATCGCGTTCATCCCGCGCGTCAAGGACGGCGTGCGCGGCTTCGAGATGCGCGTCGGCGGCGGCACGTCGATCATGCCCCGCGTCGCCCCCACGCTCTACGACTTCGTCGAGGCCGACAGCGGCGAGTTCCTGGAGGCGGCCGAGGCCTGCTTCCGCATCTTCGACGCCCAGGACTGGCTGCGCGTCAACCGCGCCCGCGCCCGCATCAAGGTGCTGGTCGACAAGATCGGCATCGAGGAGATGCGCCGCCTGGTCGACGAGGAGCGCAAGGGCGACTGGGTCGCCGAGCGCGACTTCTCCGTCGAGCCGCGCCTGTTCCAGGACGACGAGGAGGCCCGCGCGCCGGGCGTCCCCGCCGACTTCGGCACGCCGACCGACGACGATCGCGCCGCGTACGAGCGCTGGGCCGCGTCCAGCGTCCGCCCGCAGCGCCAGGGCGGCTTCTCGACCGTCGAGATCAAGGTCACCCGCGGCGACCTGACGCCCGAGCAGATGCGCGGGCTCGCGACGATCATGCGCGACTTCAGCGGCGGCAACGCGCGCACCACCGTGCAGCAGAACCTGCTGCTGCGCTGGGTCCGCGACGAGTCGACCTACGACGTGTGGAACCGGCTCAAGGAGCTGGACCTGGGCGACGCCGGCGTCGGCGAGATCACCGACGTGGTCAGCTGCCCCGGCACCGACAGCTGCAAGATGGGCATCACCAGCTCGATGGGCCTCAACCGCGCCGTCCAGGCCAAGGTCGAGGGGATGCAGCTCGAGGACGAGCTCACCAAGCGCATCCACATCAAGATGAGCGGCTGCCCCAACGGCTGCAGCCAGCACCACATCGGCAACATCGGCTTCTACGGCGCGTCGATCAAGGTCGGCGAGCACACGCTGCCCGCGTACGTCGCCCACATCGGCGGCAACTACGAGGGCGGGACCGTGCGCTACGGCACGCGCCTGAAGGTGCGCATCCCGGCCAAGAAGGTGCCGGACGTCGTCGAGCAGTGGATCCGCTTCTACGAGCGCGACCGCACCGACGGGGAGGTCTTCAACGACTTCGCCGATCGTGTCGGCGCCAAGGAGTTCGAGGCCGTGGCGCGCGAGATCGCCGGCCCGGTGGAGTTCGGCCTCGACACCATGAACGAGTTCATCGACTGGACGAAGAAGGTGCCGTTCGTGGTCGAGCGCGGTGAGGGCGAGTGCGCGATCTAGCGCAAGCCACATCGGCGGCCGTCGACCCGACCGCGCCCGTCGCTCCGGACCTGGAGGCGCTCGACGCCGCCGGGGTGCTGGCGCACGCCGTCGAGCACCACCACCCGCGGCTCACGCTGCTCTGCTCCTTCCAGAAGGAGGAGTCGGTGCTGGTCGACGAGCTGATCCGGCTCGTGGGCGACCCGCGGGCGCTGGACGTCGTCACCATCGACACCGGCGTGCTCTTCCCCGAGACCCTGTCCACGTGGCGGGCCTTCGAGGAGCGGTACGGCATCGACGTGCGCGTCGAGGACGCGACCAGCCCGGACGGCATCCCCTGGACGGTCGACCGCTGCTGCGGCGACCTCAAGGTGGCCGCGCTGGAGCGATCGCTCTCCGACACCGACGCCTGGATCACCGGCATCCGCCGGGAGCAGGCCGTCACGCGGGCGAACGCCAAGAAGGTCGAATGGGACCAGCAGCGCGGGATCTGGAAGTACAACCCGCTCGCCGACTGGACCGAGAAGGACCTGTGGGCGCGGATCGTCGAGCGCGACCTGCCGTACCACCCGTTGCACGACCAGGGCTACTCCTCGATCGGCTGCGCGCCGTGCACGCAGCCGGGCGCGGGCCGCGAGGGCCGTTGGGCCTCGTCGGAGAAGACCGAATGCGGACTGCACGTCATCCAGAGCTAGGCGAACTCATGACTCCCCTTTCCCATCTAGATCTCCTCGAAGCCGAGGCCATCCACATCATGCGCGAGGTCGCCGCGGAGTTCGAGCGGCCCGTGCTGCTGTTCAGCGGCGGCAAGGACTCCATCGTCCTCGTGCGCCTGGCCGAGAAGGCGTTCCGCCCCGGGAAGTTCCCCTTCCCGCTGATGCACGTGGACACCGACCACAACTTCGAGGAGGTCGTCGACTTCCGCGATCGTCTCGTCGACCGCCTCGGCGAGAAGCTGATCGTCGCGAAGGTGCAGGACTCGATCGACGCCGGCCGCGTCGTGGAGGACACGGGCCCGCGTGCCTCGCGCAACCGCCTGCAGACGACCACGCTGCTCGACGCGATCGAGGAGTACAAGTTCGACGCCGCCTTCGGGGGCGCCCGCCGCGACGAGGAGCGGGCCCGCGCGAAGGAGCGCATCTTCAGCTTCCGCGACGACTTCGGCCAGTGGGATCCGCGGGCACAGCGCCCGGAGATCTGGGACCTCTACAACGGGCGCATCCGCCAGGGCGAGCACGTCCGCACGTTCCCGCTCTCCAACTGGACCGAGCTCGACGTGTGGCGCTACATCCAGCGCGAGGAGCTGGAGATCCCCTCGATCTACTTCGCCCACGAGCGCGAGGTGTTCGCCCGCGACGGCATGCTCTACGCCGACGCGCCGTTCCTGGAGCGCTTCCCCAGCGAGGACCTGTTCGTCGAGTCGGTGCGCTACCGCACCGTCGGCGACCTCACGTGCACGGGCGCGGTGCCCTCCCAGGCGGCCACGCTGGACGCGGTCATCGAGGAGATCGCCGCCACGCGCGTCACCGAGCGCGGGCAGACCCGGGCCGACGACCGCACGAGCGAGGCGGCCATGGAAGATCGCAAGCGGGTCGGGTACTTCTAGTGAGCGCCCCCACCCCCGCCTCTACGCCGGCCACGTCCGGCACGCAGACCCACGCGCTCCTGCGCCTGGCCACCTGCGGCTCCGTCGACGACGGCAAGTCCACGCTGCTCGGGCGCCTGCTGTTCGACAGCAAGGCGATCCACGAGGACCAGCTCGAGGGCATGCTCGCCGCCAACGAGCTGCTGGGCGGCGAGGGCATCGACCTCGCGCTGCTCACCGACGGCCTGCGGGCCGAGCGCGAGCAGGGCATCACGATCGACGTCGCGTACCGCTACTTCGCGACCGAGAAGCGCAGCTTCATCCTGGCCGACACCCCCGGCCACGTGCAGTACACGCGCAACATGGTCACGGGCGCGTCGACCGCGCACGTCGCCCTCGTCCTCATCGACGCCCGCCACGGCGTGGTCGAGCAGACGCGGCGGCACCTGTTCGTGGCGAAGCTGCTCGGCGTCCCCCACACGGTCGTCTGCATCAACAAGATGGACCTCGTGGCCTGGAGCCAGGAGACGTTCGACCGCATCTCCGCCGAGGTTCGCGCGCTGACCGCGGTCGACACGATCATCCCGCTGAGCGCGCTGCGCGGCGACAACGTCGTCGAGCGCTCGGACCAGATCCCCTGGTACGACGGCCCGCCGCTGCTGGAGCTGCTCGAGGGCATCGAGGTCGACGACGAGCCCGACGCGGTCGGCCTGCGCCTGCCCGTCCAGTACGTCATCCGCGACGGCGACGTGCGCCACTACGCCGGCCGGCTGGCCGGCGGGTCGGTGTCCGCCGGCGACGAGGTCGTGGTGCTGCCCGTCGGGCGGCGCACGACGATCGAGACCGTCGACACGTTCGACGGCCCGCTCACCGACGCCCACGGGCCGCTGTCGCTGCGGGTCACGCTGGCCGACCACCTCGACGTCTCGCGCGGCGACCTCATCGTCCGACCGGGCGAGGAGCCCGCGGTGAGCCGCGAGGTCACGGCGACGATCTGCTGGATGGCCGACGCGCCGCTGCGCCCCGGCGCCCGGCTCGTCCTCAAGCACACGACGAACTCGGTGCGGGCGATCGTCGACTCCGTGGACGACCGCATCGACGTGGCGACGCTGCAGCACATCCCCGGCTCCGCGGAGCTGGCCCTCAACGACATCGGCACGGTCCGGCTGCGCACCAGCGCCCCGGTCCTCGTCGACCCGTACCTGTCCAACCGCACCACCGGCTCGTTCATCCTCATCGACGAGGCGACGAACGACACGGTGGCCGCGGGCATGGTCGTCTAGCCGCCCCCGCGCCTCCCGGCCCCGTTTCCACGAGTGACAGCTCGGTACCGCTATGCGGTACTCAGCTGTCACTCGTCGTCGCCTCGGCGAGCGCGGCGCGGACCGCCGCCCCGGTCTCGGACGGTGCCTCGACGACATCCGCCCACGTCAGGCGGATGACGGTGAAGCCGCGTCCCCGGAAGTGGGCGTCCTTCTCCGCGTCCCTGCGTCGCTGGGCGGCCGTCCGGTGGAACCGCTCCCCGTCCGTCTCCACCACGACCTCGGCGTCCGCCCACAGGAAGTCCAGCTCCCATCCGTCGATCCGCTCGTTCACCAGCGGGCGGGGGATGATCTGCGCCTCGCACATCTTCAGGAAGCGCAGCTCCAACGCCGACCGCACCTTGGCGGGATCCACCGCGTCGACCAGGAGCCGGCGCAGCCGCCCGTTCCCCCGGGATCGCCGACGGCACAGAACCTCGACCGCGACGTCCTCCGGCGCGAGGTGGTGGAGTACCTGCGCCTGTTCGAAAGCACGCTCCAGCTCGGGCGGTGATTGCACGGCAGCCAGGTCGAGCATCGTGCGCACCAACGACGTCACGGGGATCCCGTGGAGCCAGACGACGTCCTCTGGTCGCAGGCGCGCCCGGTGGACGCGAATCCCGTCCCGCCGGCCCCGCCCGGTGTCCGGCGGGACGGTGACCTCGGTCACCACGGGGCCTTCGACGATCCCCCACAACGCCCCGGCGGCCCGGTGGCTCAGCACCGCACCGAGCCCGAGCGCCAGGACGGCGGCCAGCCAGAGCGAGAGACGCGTGAGCGGCCGGTGCCCCACCGCATAGACGCCGGTGTGACGCTTGACGAGCTGCCCGGCCGCCGCACGCCGCGCCACCTGGTTGCGTGTCAGGCCCGCCTCCCGCAGCTGCGCGGCGGTCACGTTCCCGTGCTGCCTCGAGGCGAGCTTGGCGATCGTGCGTGTCGCGGCGTCGGTGGAGCTCATGTCCCTCTTAGGCGCGGGGGACCCGAGATTCGCCCCCTCGCCCCACGAGTGACAGCTGAGTACCGCCACGCGGTACTCAGCTGTCACTCGTGGGGGCGGGCGGTCGGGCTGGAGCGGCAATCCGCCACTCATCGCCGCCAGGCCCGTGCGGCCAACGACCCGTCACGACCTCCTGACGCCGCGGACAATAATCTTCCGCGCCTCATGTTCTCCAAGGTTCTGGTTGCCAACCGCGGCGAAATCGCCGTCCGCATCATCCGCGCGCTCAAGGAGCTCGACATCGCCTCCGTGGCGGTGTACTCCGAGATCGACCGCGACGCCCTCCACGTGCAGGCCGCCGACGAGGCGTACCTGATCGGCCCCGGCCCCGCCGCCGAGAGCTACCTCGTGGTGGAGAAGATCCTCGACGTCGCCCGCGAGTCGGGCGCCGAGGCCATCCACCCCGGCTACGGCTTCCTGGCCGAGAACGCCCCGTTCGCCCAGGCGTGCGAGGACGCGGGCATCGTGTTCATCGGCCCGCCGGCCAGCGCGATCGACAACATGGGCTCCAAGACCAAGGCCCGCGAGCTGATGCAGGCCGCCGGCGTGCCGATCGTCCCCGGGACCACCGAGACGATCGACACCGTCGAGGAGGCGCGCGTCATCGCCAAGGACCAGATCGGCTACCCGGTCGCGGTCAAGGCGGCGGGCGGCGGCGGCGGCAAGGGCTTCCGCGTCGCGCTGACCGAGGACAAGCTGGAGGAGGCCTTCGAGGGCGCCTCCCGCGAGGGCGAGAAGTTCTTCTCCGACGGTCGCGTCTACCTGGAGCGCTACCTCCCGGACCCGCGCCACGTCGAGGTCCAGATCATCGCCGACAAGCACGGCAACGTGATCCACCTGGGCGAGCGCGACTGCTCCATCCAGCGCCGCCACCAGAAGCTGATCGAGGAGGCTCCGGCCCCCGTCGTGGACGCCGAGATGCGCGCCCGGATCGGCGAGATCGGCATCAACGCGGCCAAGGCGGTCGACTACGTCGGCGCCGGCACGATCGAGGGCCTCTTCCAGGACGGCGAGTACTTCTTCCTGGAGATGAACACCCGCGTGCAGGTCGAGCACTGCGTGACCGAGATGGTCACCGGCATCGACATCGTCAAGGAGGGCATCCGCGCGGCCGCCGGCCTGCCGCTCTCCTACGCCCAGGAGGACGTCATCCTGCGCGGGCACGCGATCGAGTGCCGCATCAACGCCGAGGACGCGTCGCGCAACTTCGCGCCCGCCCCGGGCGCCATCGGCGCGTACAAGGAGCCCACGGGCCCCGGCGTGCGCGTCGACTCCGGCGTC
>Ga0164241_10004291_pt1 | contig 13908 bp, 12 predicted proteins | sample OricomyardsoilBY_FD_108780 | JGI IMG/M metagenome (GOLD analysis project Ga0164241, IMG submission 108780) | Backyard soil microbial communities from Emeryville, California, USA - Original compost - Back yard soil (BY) | ecosystem: Environmental > Terrestrial > Soil > Unclassified | place: USA...
GGCGGTGGCGACCGCGGGGGCGACGAGGGCGAGGGAGAGCGCCAGGAGCGCCGCGATCGGCAGTGCTCGGCGGGGGTGGATGGAGGCCATGACGGTCTGGACCTTTCGTCGCGGGAGGATGCCTCGATCCTGCCCCGCGCCGCCGGTCACAAACGCGGCCGGGGGTCCCCCATCCAGTACCGGGCACCCGGTCCGGCCCGTCCCGCGCGGTCGTCCGCGTTGAGCAGCTTGCACCGCTTCATCGACAGGCAGCCACAGCCGATGCAGTCGGTCAGGCCGGCCTTCAATCGCTCCAATTCGGCGATGCGCGCGTCGATCCGGGCGCTCCAGGCGGCCGAGAGACGACCCCAATCCTGGCGCCCCGGCACGCGGTCGGAGGGCAGGCGGTCCAGCTCGGCGCGGATCTCCTCGAGCGTGAGCCCGACGCGCTGGGCGAACACCACGAACGCCACGCGCCGCACCACGGGCCGGGCGTAGCGGCGGTGCTGGCCGGGGCCGGTGCGCTCGGAGGCGATCAGCCCGCGCTCCTCGTAGAACCGCAGGGCCGACGGGGCGACGCCGCTGCGCTCGGCGAGCTGGCCGATGGTGAGGGGCTCGGGCATGACGCCATCCCAGCAGGACCGTCCCTTGACTTCAAGTGCGCTTGAGGTTGCATGATGGCCGCCATGCCGATCGCCATGTGCTTCACCCGTCCCGGCCCGCCCGACGTCCTGCGTCCCTGCCTCCTCGACGTCCCCGCGCCCGGCGCGGGGGAGGTCCGCGTGCGCGTGCGGGCGGCCGGGGTCCAGCCCGCCGACGTGGCGGTGCGCGCCACGGGCTGGGCGCCCCCGGGCGTGACGCTCCCCTCCCCGGTGGTGCCCGGCAACGAGCTCGCCGGCGTGGTCGACGCGGTGGGCGCCGGCGTCACGGCGTTCGCGGCCGGCGACGAGGTCCTCGGCTTCCGGACCCTCGGGTGCTACGCGGAGGAGGCGCTCGTGCCCGCGGACCAGCTCGTGCGCAAGCCCCCGCGCGTGCCGTGGGAGGCGGCCGGGGCGCTGTCGGCCTCGGGGCAGACGGCCGACACGGCGCTGGAGGCGCTGGCGGTCGCGCGGGGCGACACGCTGCTGCTCCACGGCGCGGCCGGTGGTGTGGGCACGATCGCCGTCCAGCTCGCGGTGCGCGCCGGCGCCACGGTCGTCGCCACGGCGAGCCGGCGCAACCACGCATACCTGCGGTCGCTCGGGCCGGAGGGGACGATCTTCCCGGTGGAGCACGGGCCGGGGCTGGTGGAGCGAGTGCGGGCCGGGGCGCCCCACGGCGTCGACGTGGCGCTCGACGCGGCGGGGCGCGGGGCGGTGGAGGCCTCGGTCGCGCTGGTGGCCGACCGGGCGCGGATCGGCACGCTCGTCGACTTCGCCGCGCCGGACCGGCTGGGCGTGCGCGCCCTGCGCAGCCAGCGGTCGGCGGCGCGCCTGAGCTGGCTGGTGGCGATGGTCGACGAGGGCGGCCTGCGCGTGCACGTCGAGGAGTCGTTCCCGCTCGACCGCGCCGCCGACGCCCACGCGCTGGTCGAGGAGGGGCACGTGCGCGGCAAGATCGTCCTCACCGCGGGCTGAAGGCGCGGGACGGCGCGCTCGCCGCTCACCCGCCGATCGGCGCGCGCGGGTTGGCGCCCCAGAAGACCTGCGTGCCGAGCATCCCGATCAGGTGGACGAGCACGATGTTGACCATCATCGAGGTGGCCGTGGCCTTCCCCACCCCGACGGGTCCGCCGCCGGCGGTGTAGCCGTAGTAGCACCCGACGAGCACGATCACCGTGGCCATGACCATCGCCTTGGTCGCGCTGAACAGGAAGTCGGCCGGGTTCTGGAACATCCAGAAGATGAGGAGGTAGCCCCCGGAGGACACGTCGCCGATCTGGACCACCACCGCGAGGTAGCTGGCGAAGAAGCCGGCGCCGACCGCGGCGAGGTACAGGAACGGCAGCACGATCCAGGCGGCGAGCAGGCGGGTGGCGCAGAGGTAGACCATGGAGTCGATGCCCATGACCTCGAGGGCGTCGATCTCGTCGGAGATCCGCATGGAGCCGAGCTCGGCCACGATGCCGGTGCCGACCTTCGCGGCCATCATGTAGCCGAACGCGTAGGGCACCAGCTCGCGCAGATCGCACCACGCCGCGAACACCCCGGCGTACGCGGGCGACCCGACGGACCGCGTGAAGTACGCCCCCTCGATCCCGCACTGGAGCCCGATGATGAAGACGATCCCCCAGATCACGAGGGTCGAGGACAGGATGAGGATGCCGGCCTGCCGCAGCACCTCGCCGAGGAGGGAGAGCACGCGGCCGCCGAGCACGTCGCGCAGCACGCGGGCGCCGAACCGGCTGAGGTCGCCGAAGGTCCCCAGCCACGCGCGGGGCGCGGCGAGCCAGGCGTCACCCATCGCGGCGGGACCGGTGAGACACGATCTCGTGCATGGAGGGGGCCGGCATCGGCATGATTGTCGGGTGCCCCCGGCCGCGGTCGCTACAGGGCACCCACCCCGATGTCGACCCTGAGATCCCCCCACGTCCGCTCGTCCGCCTGGGCGCCCCCGCTCCGGGAGCGCGAGGAGGCCCTCGGGCTCCTGGCGTCGCGCGTGGGTGCGGTGACCGCGACGGGACGAGGTCGCGGGATCGTGGTCGAGGCCGACGCGGGCGCGGGCAAGACGCGGCTGCTGGACGAGGCGGCGGCCCGGGCCGCGCGCGGCGGGATGCGCGTGCTGGTTGCGCGGGGGACGGCGCTGGAACGGCCGGCACCGCACGGGGTGGTCCGGCAGCTCCTCGATCCGGTGCTGGCTGCGGACACGGCCCGCGATCGAGCCGCGCGGCTGTCGGGGCCGGCGGCTCCCGCGGCGGTGGCGCTGGGCCTGGGCGACCCCGTCGACGACCCGACGTTCGCGGTGCGCCACGGGCTGGTCGCGCTGACCGCGGGGCTGGCCGCGGGGCAGCCGCTCGCGTTGGTGGTCGACGACGCCCACTGGGCCGACGCGCCGTCGCTGCGCTACCTGCTCCTCGTGGCCGCGCGCCTCGCGACGCTGCCGGTGCTGCTGATCGTCGGGCACCGGCCGGCGGCCGCCGACGACCGGCACCACCTCCGGCGGCTGGCGTCGAGCCCCGGCGTCGAGCCGCTGATGATCGGGCCGCTCGGCCCGAGCGCGGTGGCGTCGCTGCTCGCCGACGCGCTGGACGGCCCGCCCGCCGCCGGCCTGGCCGATGCCGTCGCGCGGGCCACGGGTGGCAATCCGTTCCTCGTGGTCGAGACGGCGCGGGCCATCGTCGCGCGGTCGGCCGAGCCGGTGGCTGACCAGCGGGCGTTCGTCGGGGACCAGGTACCGCCGGCGGTCGGTCGGTCGGTCGTGCTGCGCCTGGCCGAGCAGGGGGAGGAGGCTGCGCGGGTCGCCCGCGCGACGGCGATCCTCGGCGACGGCACACCCATGCGGATCGTGGCCGCGTTCACCGGCCTCGGAACCGACGCGCTGGGCGCCGCGGCGGACCGGCTGCGCGCCGCGGCGATCCTCGACCCCGGCGCGCGGCTCGCGTTCCTGCACCCCCTGATCCGCAGCGCCGTGACGCAGGACCTCGCTCCCGGCGCGCGGGACGAGGCGCACCGGCGGGCGGCGGCACTGCTGACGGCCGACGGCGCGGCGGCGGGCGCGGTGGCCCGCCACCTGCTGCGGACCAGTCCGGGCCGGGACGCCCCGGTGGCGGAGCTGCTCTCCCGGGCGGCGCGCGAGGCGCTGGTGCAGGGTGCGCCCGACGCCGCCGTGCTGTTCGTCCGGCGCGCGCTCGAGGAGACGGCCGATTCGGTGCGTCGGGCCGAGCTGCACGAGCTGCTGCTCGCCGCCACCGTCGACGCGGCGGACGCCGACGGCCTGGCACCGCTCGGCGACGATCCGCTGTTCGACGAGCTGGTGGAGACGATCATGGCCGACCCCGAGCGGTTGCGGCGCCGGGCCGCCGGCCTCACCACCTGGCTGGCCGGCACCGGCCGGCTCGCGGAGGCGACGGGCCTCACGGACCGCGCCGCGCGGGACGGCGTGCGCCGCGGCGACGTGCAGGGCGCGGTGGAGATGGAGGCGCAGCTCATCGTGCTCGGTCAGCTGCCACCGGCGGCGGGGCTGGAGCGGCTCGAGCGCTACCGGGACCACCTCGCTCCCGGCTCACGGGAAGCCCGCCTGATCGCGGGGCTGGACGCGTGGTGGGCGGGCCTCCTCGGTCGTCCGGCGAGCGAGGCGATGCCGCTCGCGCGGATCGCGCTCGACGGCAACCGGAGCCTGGAGGACGACCTCTGCGCCGCTCCGCTCCAGCTGTCCACCCTCGTGCTGGCCCGGGCCGACGACCTGGACGGTGCTGGGGCCACGGCCGAGGCGATCGTCGCGTCGGCGGACCGGCGCGGCTCGGTCGCGGCGCAGGTCACCGGTCGTTACCTGCGGGCCTTCGTCGCGCACCGGGGCGGAGCGCTCGCCGACGCCGAGCGCGACGCCCGCGAGGCGATCGACCGCGCGCGGATGCGGGGCCTGCTGCTCGTCATCCCCCTGATGAGCGCGCTGCTCGCTCAGGTCCTGGTCGATCGCGACGCCCTGGCCGACGCCGAGCGCGTGCTCGACGAGGGGGTCGGACGGGGTGCGCCCCCGGGCGGGTACTGGTTCGGCCCGGTGCGGTTCGCCCGGGCCCGGCTGCTCCTGGCGCAGGGACGGGTCGCTCCGGCCGTCGCCGAGCTGCGTGCGCTGGCCGGGCAGCAGGAGGAGTGGGGCATCGCGGGGTACGCCGGGACGGCGGTGGGAACGCTGCTGGCCCGGGCGGCCCTGGTCGACGGCGAGCGGCCCGCGGCCCGCGCCGCGGCGAGCGAGGAGCTGGCGCGGGCGCGGCGGTGGGGCGCCGGCAGCGTGGTCGCCGAGGCGATGACCGGATCGGGGGCCGCCGAGGGCGGCGAGGAGGGCGAGCGCCTGCTGCGCGAGGCCGTCGCGCTCGCCGCGCGGTCGCCGGCCCGGCTGGTCCACGCGGCCGCGCTGGTCGAGCGGGGCGTGCTGCGGCGCTGGCTGCGGCGGGCTCGGGACAGCCGGGAGCCGCTGCGGGCGGGGTTGGAGCTCGCGCGCCGCTGCGGGGCGACCCGGCTGGCGCGGCGCGCCGCCGACGAGCTCGAGGCCGGCGGGGCCCGACCGGTCCGGCACGGAGCGATCGGGCCCGGGGCGCTGACCGCGACGGAGCGCCGCGTCGCGGAGCTGGCGGCGGCTGGCATGACCAACCGGGAGATCGCGGCGGCGCGCGTGGTCTCGGTCAAGACGGTCGAGAGCCACCTGCGCGCGGCCTACGACAAGCTCGGCATCGCCACGCGCGGCGAGCTGCCCGGCGCGCTCACCGCGGGCTGAAGGCGCGAGCGCGCAGGAGGATCCGCGTCTCGGTCGCGGCGGCGCCGGCCTGCTGGCGCAGCACGCGGACGGTGCGGTCGAGGTCCTCGGCGTCCTGGCAGGCGATGCGCAGCTGGTAGTCGAAGCGGCCGGTGACGAACAGCAGCTCGCGCACGGAGGGCAGCTCGCCGACGACGCGCTCGAAGTGGTCGGGGTCCGCCGTGGAGAGGAGCCGGACGTCGACGAGGGCCTCCAGGCCGCGGCCGATCGCGCGCTGGTCGACGGCGATCGTGAAGCGCGTGACGATCCCCTGCTCGTGCATTCGGCGCACGCGCTCGGCGGCGGCGTTCGGGCTGAGGCCGATGCGCTGGCCCAGGTCGGTGTAGGACACACGAGCGTTCGCGCTGAGCTCGGAGATGATCTTGCGGTCGATGTCGTCGATCACTGAGGTTCCCACTGGGTTATTGCGGAAGGGTTGCGGATCTTGCGGTATTGCTCCGATCATGCCGCACATGTCTGCTGCCCACAAGTCCCCCCGGCGCGTCGGCGTCCCCACCGAGATCAAGACCGACGAGTACCGCGTCGCGCTCACGCCCGCCGGCGTGCGCGAGCTGGTGGACCACGGGCACGAGGTGCTCGTGCAGGCCGGCGCCGGCCTCGGCTCCGCCATCGCCGACGCCGACTACGTCGCCCAGGGCGCCACCATCGTCCCCGACGCGGACGCGGTGTTCGCCCGGGCGGACATGATCGTCAAGGTCAAGGAGCCCCAGGCCGTCGAGGTCGCCCGGCTGCGCCCCGGCCAGGTCCTCTTCACCTACCTGCACCTCGCGCCGGACCCCGAGCTGACCCAGGGCCTGCTCGCCTCGGGCGCGACGTGCATCGCGTACGAGACGGTGGAGGATCGCAACGGGCGGTTGCCGCTGCTGGCGCCGATGAGCGAGGTGGCGGGGAAGATCGCCACGCAGGCGGGGGCGTTCATGCTGGAGAAGCCGCTCGGCGGGCGGGGGATCCTGCTCGGCGGCGTGCCCGGCGTCGCGGCCGGCAAGGTCATGGTCATCGGCGGCGGGGTCGTCGGCCAGAACGCCGCGCAGATCGCCATCGGCATGGGCGCCGAGACGTACGTCTACGACCGGTCGATCGACCGCCTGCGCGACCTCGAGGTCATCCTCGGCGGCGCGGCCTCGACGTGCTTCGCCTCCACCCTGGAGATCGAGCAGCGCCTCCCGGAGATGGATCTCGTCATCGGCGCGGTGCTCGTCCACGGCGCCAAGGCACCCCACGTGATCACCCGTGAGCAGCTCGGCCTGATGAAGCCCGGCGCGGTCCTCGTCGACGTGTCGATCGACCAGGGCGGCTGCTTCGAGACGTCCCGCGCCACGACCCACAGCGATCCGACCTACGAGGTCGACGGCGTCCTGCACTACTGCGTGGCGAACATGCCCGGCGCGGTGCCGATCACCTCGACGTACGCCCTCACCAACGCCACCATGCCGTTCGTCGTCAAGCTCGCCGACGAGGGCCCGGAGGCGGCGCTGGGCAGCGACGCCGGGTTCCGCGCGGGCCTCAACGTGTGCGGCGGCCAGCTCACCTACGCGCCGGTCGCGCGCGACCAGGGCCTGGAGTACGTGGCGCCCGAGGTCGCGCTGGGCGCGCTCGTCGCCGCCTAGCGCCCACGTCATCCGGGTTGTGCCCGAGGGGTGGGGCACAACCCGGATGACGTCCCCGTGGGGGACTAGCGCGGCCGGGTGATCGGTCGCGCGGCCAGGCCCGACGGAATCAGCCCCAGCTCGCGTGCGCGCACGACCGCCTCCCGGCGGTCGTGCACGTCGAGCTTGCGGTAGATCTGCTTGACGTGGCTCTTGACCGTGTTGACCGACACGAAGAGCTCGGAGGCGATGTCCGCGTTGGTGCTGTCGCCGGGCAGGAAGCGCAGGATCATCAGCTCGCGGTCGCTGAGCGGGTCGCTCAGCGGCGCTGGCAGGGCCGCGGGGGGCGGGAGGTCGACCTCCGGGGGCGCCTCGACCAGCGTCATCGTCTCGCGGGCGAAGGCCTCGACCGTGGGCGTCGAGTGGCCGAGAAGCCGCTGCAGCTCTGCGATCACCGGCGGGCCGGTCTCCAGGAACGGCCCCCGGCAGGACTCGGGGATGGCCAGCGACACGGCCTGGACCATCGCGGCGTCCGCGGCCTCGTCCTCGCCCATGCGGCGGTGGGCCCGCGCGGTGACGATCAGCGCGAGGATCGACGTGGTCAGCGGCGCGTGCGAGCCGCGGTGGTCGGGCGTCCAGGGCGACGCGAGGTCGAGCGCGGCGGCAGGATCGCGTGCGGCCAGGCGCATCGCGGCCAGCGCCACGGGGATCTCGCCGCGCGTGGCCTGCGCGTTGGCGCGCTCCAGCAGCTCGATCGCGTCCTCGGTGCGGCCCAGCGCCGCCAGCGCCATGGCCTCCTCGGCGTCCTGGGTCTCCAGCAGCGGGGCGAGGAACGGCGAGGATCCGACCTTCGGGCGCACCGACGCGAGCGCGTCGAGGGCCTGCTCGGGCTGGCCGCTCAGCCGCAGCACCTTGGCGCGGCACACGCAGATGTGACCGTGCAGCGGCCGGTCCTGCCACTCCTCGACGATCTCCGCCGCCAGCGCGAGGTGCTCGCCGGCCTCGGCCAGCGCGCCCCGGGCCAGCGCGATCGAGCCGAGCGCCGCGAGCGCGGTGGCGGTGCGCGGGGTGTGGCGCCAGCCCGAGCGCTCGGCGATCCGCAGCGCCTCGCCGGCCCGCTCGGCCCCGGCGCTGAGCTGGCCCGACCAGGCATGGCACATGCTGAGGTGCGCGGCCCCGTAGAGCGCGAGGTAGGGACGGTCGTTGGCCACCGCGATGTTCAGGCCGCGCGTGAGGTTGCGCTGGGCGATCTCGTTGCTGACCATCCACAGCTCGAGCCCGCCGAGCAGCAGGAAGGCCAGCGCGCGCAGGTCGGCGGCGTCCTGGGTGGACTCCACGGCGGCGTGCCCCGCGGCCTGCACGATGGTCTGGGTGGCGCCGTGGGCCTCGTCCAGCGCGCCGTCCATGCGGCTCTGGTGGAGGTCGACGATCGCGCGTCCGACGCGGAACGCGGGGCGGTGCTCGGGGCGGAGCAGGTCGGCGCGCTCGTCGGACCACTGCAGCCAGCGCGCGGCGCCCCGGGCGTCGCCCGCGTCGACCGAGGCGCCGGCGAGGGAGAGCGTGAGCATCGGCTCCTCGCCCAGGCGCTCGAGCGGCAGCTCCTGGACCGACTGGGCCAGCTCGTCGCTCTTGCCCCGCACGAGCAGGGCGAACCCGCGGTCGGCCACGATGTCGACCAGCAGCTCCACGTCGCCGGCCGCGATGGCGTGGTGGGCGGCGTCGGCCTCCCGCTCGTGCGCGAGCAGCCACCGGGCCGCCCGGCGGTGCAGGGCCGGCAGCATCTCCGGCCGCTCGCGGCGCATCGTCGCGCGCAGCATGTCCAGCAGCAGCCCGTGGTAGCGGTGCCACTCGTGCTGGTCGTCCAGCGAGGTGGCGAGCAGGCCGCTGCGCTCGAGCTCCTCGAGCGTCCCGCCTCCGCCCGACCCGCCGGTGATCGCGTCGGCCAGCCCGCCGCACACGGTGTCCACGACCGACGTCTCCAGGAGGAAGGTGCGCACCGCGAACGGCTGGATGGAGAGGACCTCCTCCAGCAGGTAGTCGCTGATCGGGAAGACGTCGCCGGCGAAGTGGGTGACGAAGTCCTCGGGGCGCGGGTGGTGCTGGAGGGCGAGCGCGGCGAGCTGCAGGCCGGCGCCCCAGCCCTCGGTCGTCTCCCACAGCCGCTCGGCGACCTCGGGCGTCAGTCCGACGCCCACGTTGGACAGCAGCTCGTCGGCCTCCTCGCGGGTGAAGGCCAGGTCGGCCGGGCCGATCTCGGTGACCACGCCGGCCAGGCGCAGGCGCTGTAGGCGCATCTGCGGCACGCTGCGTGCTGTGGCGACGATGCGCAGCTTGGGCGACGGCTCGCGCAGCAGCTGGTAGACGTCGGCGAGGGTGGTGGGGTCGTCGATCAGCCCGAAGTCGTCGAGGAGCAGGACGACCGGGGCCGGGGAGGCCTCCAGGGCGGTGCGCAGCTGATCGAGCAGATGGTCGATCGTGGCCTGGGACGAGCTGGAGACGAGGTCGATGCCGACGTCGATGCCCGCGGTGCCGAGCGCCTGGATGATGAGCCGCCAGAACCGCAGGCGGCTGCCGTTGTCGACGGGGTCGAGCGAGACCCAGGCCACGGGACCGGGGACCCGGCCTCCGTCCAGCCACGACGTGACGAGGGCCGTCTTGCCGGCCCCGGCGCCGCCGGTGATGAGCGTGAACGGCCCCTCGGTGCCGGCCTCCAGGGCGGCGATCAGCCGCGGGCGCCGGACGAGGTGCGGGGGCGAGCGCGGGACGGAGAGCTTGGACCCCAGCAGGAACCCAACGTCCGAGTCAGACCTGGCGGTGCTTGGGGCTTCCATGTCGACGATGCGGCCTCGCCATCCGGGACAGACGCCATGCGTGCGGAGGACGCATGTAGCACGCTCCAGGATACTCGCCCTGACCAAGCATCACGAGAGATGTTTGTGTCCGGTCACCGGGTGGCTCCGCGCCAGCTTCGCACGCGCCGCCGGGGATCCAATACACGGCATGTCCGTCAGTCGAGGCCGGTGATCCGCACGTCGGGGACGCCCGCCGTCGGCGTTCCGGCCAGGAACTGCGCGCTCATCAGGGCGATCAGCCCGGCCATCGGATCGTCGGGAGCGCGCTCTCGCAGCCCCTGGCCGCGGGCCATGAGGTCGTCGGTCAGCGCGAGCAGCGGATCCTCCCGGCCGGCGACGGCCAGGCGCGCGAGCGACAGGGATTGGTCGGGGTCACCACCGGACCACACGCCGAACGCGGCGGCGGTGAGGTAGGAGACGACCCGCTCGTGGGCCACGGAGCGGCCGCCGAGCGCCGCCGGGCCGGGCGCGGGGCCGAGGTCCAGCGGGTCCTCGCCCGCGAGGATCCGGGTGAGCTGCCCGCCGGCGATCTCGGCGAGCACGTCGCCGCCGAGGCCGACCGCGCGGGCGGCGCGCTCGGCGCCGAACGCGGAGAACAGGCCGGGTCCGTACGGCATGTCGCTGGCGTAGAGGATCTGCCCGGGCGGCACGATCGTGAACAGCGCGAGCAGGTCGCTGACCTGCCACCACGCCGTGTCGAACAGCAGGTTGGGCAGCGTGGCGACCACGGGCGCCAGCTCGGCCACGTCGCTGATGCCCGCGTGGGCGAGCACGATGCGCACGTCGGGATGGAGGCGGGCCAGCTCGGCGGCGGCGACGCCGAGGCGGGGGATGCCGCGGCCGGCGTGGAAGAGCACGATGCCGCGGCGCTCGGCGGCCAGGGCGACGAGCTCGGCGACCACCGGATGGGGGAGCACGAAGGCGTCGCTGCGCGGGTGCAGCTTGATGCCGCGGGCGCCGGCGTCGAGGCAGCGCCGGGCCTCCTGGACGGCGCCCGGCGCGGACGGGTCGACCCGGGCCAGCGCCTCCAGCCGGCCGCCCGAGGCCGCGACCGCGGCGAGCACGGCGTCGTTGGCGTCGCGATAGCCGTCGGGCTCGTGCATCGCGAAGACCAGCGCGCGGTCGTGGCCGGCCTGGTCCAGGCCGCCGACGATCTCCTCGACCGTGGCCTTGCGCTCGTCCGGGTCGTTCTGCCCGATGTGGGTGTGCGCGTCGAACCACGACGCGCCCCCGAACGCGGCGCGCCCGCTCATCAGGAGCGGGCGCAGGGTCTCGGCTTCGGCACGCAGATCGACAGGCATGCCCGAAACCCTATGCGCCGGGCGACCCCGGCTCGCGACGCGCGGGCGCCGCGGGCCGGGACCGCCCGGAGACGGGGACTAGCCGATGGTCTGGTTGCAGTCCTTGCTGAGGTCGGCGAGGTCGTTGTTGAGGCGGGCGACGCCGGCCTTGGCGGTCGGCGCGGAGAACACGCTGTCGATCGCCGAGATCGTGCCGCTCTGGCAGGCCTGTGCGACCTGGAGCTGCTGCTTGGTGAGGTTGACCTCGGCCTTCAGCCGCGCGTTCTCGGTGTTTGCGTTGTCGAGGTCGCTCTGGGCCTGGACGACGTCCTGCTTCTGCTTGGCGATGTTCTTCTGCTGCTGGGCGACCGTCTTCTTGCTCTTGTTCAGCACGTGACGGGTGCGCTTGTACTCCGCCAGCTCGGCCGCCTCGATCTTCTCGGCGTTCTTCTCCTCGGCCTTCACGTCGCTGTCGGCGTTGGCGATCGTCGCCTGCTGCGTCTTGATCTTCGCGTTGGCGTCGTCGAGGTCGGAGTTCGTGGTGACGGCCCAGACGGCCAGGCCGATGGCGATCAGGCCGAGGACGATGGCCACGATCATCCAGATCTTGGCCTTCTTCGCCGGATCGGAACCGGCGGCCGGGCTCGTGGGAGATGCGGGTGTGGACATGAGAAGTCGTACCTCGGGAAGGGAGCGGACACAGCCTGTCCGCGTGGACGCGGGCAGGATAGCCGAGCCGTGGCCCTCCGAGGCCGCGCTGCACCGTGACGGTCACCTTCTTCCGGTCATGGCGGAGAAAGGTGACCGTCACGGAGCGGTCGCGCGCCGCCGGGCCTCGTCCAGGCGGTCGAACCGGGGGTCGTCGTCCGGCAGCATCGTCCGCAGGACGGTCTCGGCGGCGGTGACGTCGAGCGTGCCCTCTTCGAGCATGGCCTCGATGTCGGCCCAGTCTCGCGTGCGATCGAACATGGCCTTGAAGACGGTCAGCTCGACCGGGCCGAGGATCGGGATCTGGGTGCCGGCGAACGGAACGGTTCGGCGGTTGCGGGCCGCGTCCTCGTGCACCGGCACGTTGTCGAAGAACAGGTCGACCGGCGTGTCGTCCCACCACAGCCGGACCTGTCCGTCGCGAACGATGGTCTCGATGGTGTCGGGCGGCACCGTGACGCCGTCCGGGAGGGACCGCAGCGCCCGTTCGGGGTCATCGGCCGGAACGAACAGGTTGACGTCGATGTCGCTGGTGCCGCGCGGATCGAGGGTCCAGTACGCGAGGGCGATCGCGCCGCCGAATGCGTGGGGGATGCGGCCGGACACCAGCGCGCGGTGCAGCACGACGAGCTTCTCGGCGAGCGTCATGTCAGTGTGCGAGGCGCCGCAGCGGCGGGAAGCCCATGGTCGGCCGGTGGCGGACGGGAAGCTCGCCGGCGAGATCGAGCACCTGCACCAGCCTGCTTCCCGCGGCGGCGAGCTCGGCCGCCGACGGCGTGTGGATGGGCTGCCCGGCCCGCTCGGCCGTGAGCTTCCAGCCGGTCGCCGAGAGCAGGCGGCTCAACGTCCCGACGGTGGGCTCCTTGCGACCGTGCTCGTAGGCCGAGATCGTCGCCTGGGAGGTGCCGGTGCGTGCGGCCAGCGTCGCCTGGCTCAAGCCGGCGACGCGGCGGGCCTCGCGGAGGACTGCTGCGGCATCCATGCCTTGCAGCATATCCGACCGGATATGGCCTGACTAGGCGACCGCGTTGCCGTTCGCCGTCAGCGTCACGTCGATGTTGCCGCGCGTCGCGTTGGAGTAGGGGCAGATCTGGTGGGCGTCGGCCACGAGCTGGACGGCCTGCTCGGCGTCGGTGACGGCGGGCAGGGTGACGTCGAGCTCGACGGAGAGCTTGAAGCCGCGCTCCGGCGTGGGCGAGAGGGACACGGCGCTGTCGATCGACACCTCGCCGAGGTCCTCGACCTTGAGGCGGCGGGCGGCGGCGCCCAGGGCGCCCTCGAAGCACGCGGCGTAGCCGACGGCGAAGAGCTGCTCGGGGTTGGTGCCCGTCTCGCTGCCGCCCATCTCCGCGGGCAGGCGCAGGTCGACCTCGAGGATGCCGTCGGACGTCTTGCCGTGACCGTCGGCGCGGCCGCCGACGACGTGGGCCTTGGCGGTGTACAGGACCTTGCTCATGGGATCTCCTGGGAAGGGGCGGGGGCCCAACGCTATCCAAGCCGTGCGTCCGGCCCAGAAGGGCGATCAGCGCGTGGGTGCGTAGACGACCTGGTCAACCTGGATCTGGCGCTGCCCGTAGCTGCCCCGGTACACGGGCCCGGCGCCGGCCGCCCAGTCCCCGACCTGGGGATCGTGGGCCGGCCGCAGGTCCTTGTTGATGTCCAGCACGGTCACGCCCGGCAGCGTCACGCCCTCGCGGCTGGCGAGGATCAGGTGCAGGTCGCCGTCGCCGTCGGCGTCCACCGACTCGAGGGAGATCACGCGGCCCGAGGCCGCCCGGCAGTTGCCCGCGCCCGGCGGGCACTGGGGCGCCGGCGGGCGGGCGGCGGCTGAGGGGGCCGGCGGCGGCGTGACCGGGACGGTCGGGGGTGGGGCCGGCGCGGGCGCGGGGGGCTCCGTGGTCGTGGGCGGCGGCGGGACCACGGTCGTCGGGGGCGGCGGGACCGCGGTGGTCGCCGGCCCGGCCGTCGTGCCCGTCCTCTCCTCGCCCCCGCACGCGGCCAGCGTCAGCGCGCAGAGGAGGACAGCGGCAGGCGGGAGAAGGACGCGACGGCTGA
>Ga0164241_10004292_pt1 | contig 13905 bp, 11 predicted proteins | sample OricomyardsoilBY_FD_108780 | JGI IMG/M metagenome (GOLD analysis project Ga0164241, IMG submission 108780) | Backyard soil microbial communities from Emeryville, California, USA - Original compost - Back yard soil (BY) | ecosystem: Environmental > Terrestrial > Soil > Unclassified | place: USA...
AGCAGGCGACAACAGCGGCGCACGGAATGGTTGCCAGCAACAGCGCACTTGCGAGCGAGGCGGGTGTCGAGATCATGCGCGCTGGCGGGAATGCGGTCGACGCGGCGGTCGCCACTGGATTCGCGCTGGCGGTAACGTTTCCTCAGGCAGGGAATATTGGCGGCGGCGGCTTCATGGTAATCCGGATGGCAGACGGTCGATCGGCAGCGATCGACTATCGCGAAGTTGCCGCGCTAGCTGCGACTCGCGATATGTATGTCGGGAAGACCGGCACGCTCACATCCCGCGTTGGTGCACGCGCGGCGGGAGTCCCCGGCGCGGTCGCGGGGATGGCGATGGCGTTACATGACTACGGCACGATGACACTCGCGCAGGTCATGGCTCCTGCCATAAAACTTGCCAGCGAAGGTTTCGTCGTCGACAGCGCACTTTCCGAGGCGGTCGGCGGCGCCGCGAAGCTGATCAAGCCTTTCGATGGTGCTGCCTTGTTCTTTCCCGGCGGAAATCCGATTGCGCCGGGATCGCACCTCGTTCAATCCGATCTCGCCCGGACTCTGCAATTGATCGCGAAGAATGGGCCGGCCGGTTTCTACAAGGGAGCTGTCGCCGATAGTTTCGCCGCCGAGCAACGGCGAGATAGTGGGATCATCACCAAAACTGATCTCGCCAACTACAAGGCCATTTCGAGGAAGCCCGTAATCGGAACATATCGTGGCGATACCGTGATATCCATGCCGCCGTCATCGAGCGGCGGCATTACCGCGATGGAATCGTTGAACATTCTGGAGACGTGGCCGAAGCTGCCGCCGTTCGGCAGTGCGGGTTACGATCACGCGGTCGCCGAAGCATTCCGTCTCGCGTTCATCGATCGGAACACGTTGCTGGGTGATCCCGCTTTCGTGAAGGTCCCGATGGCGCGTTTGATATCCAAGGCGTACGCCGATACGCTACGCAAGTCCATCATGGCCGACAGTGCATCCAAATCTCCGACGTTCGACGGGAACAAGAAGGAGAAGATGCAGACGACCCACTATTCGGTAGTGGACGAAAAGGGTAACGCAGTATCTACCACGACCACTCTCAACGGGTATTTCGGCGGTGGTGCATACGTTCGTGGCGCCGGTTTCTTCCTAAATAATGAGATGGACGATTTTGCCACGGAGCCTGGCAAGCCGAACATGTTCGGCCTGGTCCAGGGCGAGGCAAACGCGATAGTTGCGGGCAAGCGCATGCTGAGTTCGATGACGCCGACAATCGTCCTCGATTCTACTGGCAAGGTTCTGCTCGTCGTCGGCGCGGCTGGCGGCCCGACGATAACGACTACGACGGTTCAGATCATTCTGAACGTCGTCGACAACAGGATGGATCTTGTGCACGCGATGTCGGCGCCTCGGTTGCATGAACAGACGTGGCCCGATCAGATCGAATACGAAAAGGGTGGAATTCCGCAAGCGGTCGCCGACTCGCTTGTCAGGATGGGTTACAAGCTTCATGTAGTTGGGCATCTTGCCAATTCGAACGACATTCTTCGCACTGCCAGTGGCTGGAGTGGAATGGTTGAACCGCGGTCACATGGTGGCGCAGTCGGGTACTGATCGCGCGACGTTTGACTCAAGTTGAAAGTACAGAAAAAAGGGCGTCCATTTCGGACGCCCTTTTTTCTGGTAGCGCTGCTTGCGCGGTAATCGATGTCGCTGTAATCGACTTCTAGGATTTGTACTGTCGTGTGAGGCGATCGAGGTGAGCCACTTGCTCCGGTGTTGCGTCGGGCCGAATTTCGAGATTCCACGCGGTTGCAGCGTCGGTCGACGGAGCGAATCGAAGGCCGAACCAGTCGAGCGCTTCCGAGTAATCCATCTCGTCGGTAGTCTGGAGCAACGTGTGGAAGAAGCTGGTGAGATCGGTGCCCGCAACCTCGGACGCGGTTTGCACCCATTCCTGCGGGGTGAATCCATGCGCGCCACCGTACTCCCTGTACGCGAGCCGCATCAAGTCGTCCAGGCTTTTTCGCCCGTCAGTAGCATGCTCGATGCGCGCGTCGAGCAGCAAGCCTACGATGAGCCCCTTGTCGTAATAGCTGACCGTCTTGTTGCGATCGCCGCCCTCGCCGGATCCACCGGTCGAGAAGATGTCGAGCGACGCCTGTTCGAGCGTCTGCACATGTCGGCCCGGTGACGTCTGGATCGATGTGATTGCTTTCGAGAGAGAGCCGAGTACATCCTGCCTCGTCCCCAAGCCGCCGCGACAGGCCATGAGGTTTCCGTAATATGTCGTGAGCCCTTCTGAAATCCAGAGGCTTGGCGTCGTCGGTGCGTGCTCGTAATCGAATGGCCCCAGTTGGACTGGGCGCAGGCGCTTGACATTGAATGCGTGGAAATACTCGTGGCTCACGTACTGAAGCCAGCGCATGTCGCCGCCGCCCGTGGATTTCGGGCTCGATGTAAGCAGCGTCGAGTTGAGATGTTCCAGCCCGCCGGCGCCGCGACGAAAGACATTCAGAAAGACGTATTTCCTGAACGGCAGAAATCCCCAGAAATCGAAATTGGCGGTAACGAACTTCTTGAGATTCTGAGCGGCCAGGGGACCGTCCCATTGTGGTGGAATCTCGCCGATGTCGGCGAGGTAATGTTTGGAGCCAGCCACTTCAAATTCGTGGAACGAGATGTTGCCAGCGATGATCGGCGAGTCCGCCAGTTCATCGTAGCTCGTGGCCCGATAATCATTGGGGAGACTGTCCGCGGCCGCGGCAAGTGAGGTGGCGGACTGCTTCCACTGCGTCGGAAGTTCGAGTTTCACGTCGTGCTCACGCGTCCCATGCTCGGCGAGCGTGATGTACGTTGCCGGACCGTTCAGGATTGCCATCGTCGTGTCGATCCAATTCCCCGTTACCGAGTGGTGATCGCAGACGAGAGTATAGGACACGACGATCGTTGCAGCGCCGTCGGTCGAAATCGCCCAGCGGTTGGGTCGAGGTTTGCTTACATCCAGCGTCCGTCCATCGGGCGTATGCGCCGCGAAGTTCGATACCTGAGTCGCGTAGTTCTCCTGGACATAGTAGCCAGGCGACCAGACGGCCATCATCAGATCAACCGATGGTTTTCCACCTGTAGGGATCGAAGCTGACACATGAGCCAGATGGGTGCTCGGGTCGGGAATACGAATGGTATATCGGATCGGCGCGAGCTCGGCCGCGGGCTTGGATGCGGGCTTGGATGCGGGCTTGGATGCGGGCTCAGGCGTACGCTCGGGTGCACTCGGTTGCGCGTGTACCGCCGAGCCGGACGAAAAGGGGGCAAGGGCTGCGAGGGCAAACAGGCCAGCGATGCTGGCGAAGCGCAAAGGTTGCAGACTGCTCAATCTCGACACGGCGGACTCCTGTCCGGTTGAAAGGCCGCAATAAGGATGTAGCTTCTTTCTGTCATTCACAATTCTTCAATATCGAGATAAAATGAACGGGCATCTGATTCCGATTCCGACTCGAGCACTGACGCTCGTCGCGATGGTCGTCGCGATGGTCGGCGCGATTGCGGGTACTTCGTCGCTTCTTGCGCAGACTACTGCCGCAACGCACCCGCGACCTCAGGACACCGAAGTCTGGACTCCGGTCCCGCCCATAGTCACACCCGGCGCGACGAACGTGCAACCGCCGTCCGATGCCGTCGTGTTGTTCGATGGGAGGAATCTCGATCAATGGGTCAGCGCTCGCGACAAGTCTCCCGCGCGATGGGATGTCGCGAACGGCATCGTGACTGTCAACAAGCCATCTGGCGACATCGAGACGAAGCGAAGCTTTGGCAGCTATCAGCTTCACATAGAATGGCGTATCCCGGTGGGCATCACGGGTGAAGGCCAGGAGCGCGGGAATAGCGGAGTGTATCTAGCGATCACGCCGGCCGGCGGCTACGAATTGCAGGTCGTGGATTCGTACAACAACAAGACATACGTGAATGGTCAGGCCGGGAGCGTATACAAGCAGTACGCACCGCTCGTGAATGCCGCGCGGAAACCTGGAGAGTGGCAGACCTACGACGTGGTATGGACCGCACCAACATTCAAGTCCGACGGATCGCTTGCCACTCCGGCCTACGTAACGGCGTTTCATAACGGAGTGCTGGTGCAGAGCCATGTTGCACTCAAGGGTTTCACCCTCAACGAGGGCACTCCGTTCTACAAGGCCCACGGAGCTGCGCCTATCCTGTTGCAGGCGCATGGCGACAAGAGTGCGCCGATCAGCTATCGGAATATCTGGGTGCGGCCTCTGTAGCCAGACCTGGGTCGTCGCGTGCGACCGCGCGCGACGCACCAGATTCAGAAATCGTTGCGGCGATTCACACATGGAGTTTCAAATGGCATCCGACACTCGCGACGACTTCTCCAACGCACCCATCGCTGAGGCTGCACTGCCGGGCAGTTACGGGATCAGCCCGGACGATTTCACTCTGCCCTCAGCGACTCGACTTGGAAGAGTCCGGCTCCAGGTGAGCGACATTGGCCGATCGCTGGACTTCTACGAGCGCGTGCTAGGACTTCGTGCGCTGGAACAGGGCTCATCACGCGCAGTGCTCGTCGCGCATGACGACACCGAGCCGCTCGTGGAACTCACCGCACGGCCGGGCGCGAAGCCTGCGCCATCGCGAGGTCAGCTGGGACTGTTCCATTTCGCGTTGCTGCTGCCCAACCGTGCATCGCTGGGGCGTTTTGCGCAGCACCTGAGTGACATCAACGCGCGTGCGGGTGCGGCTGACCATCTTGTTAGTGAGGCGTTGTATCTCCAGGATCCTGACAATCTGGGAATCGAAGTATACGCCGATCGTCCGCGAAGCGCATGGCGGCGCAGCGGGCGCGAATTGAAGATGGCGACCGATCCACTGGATTTTCGTGATCTGCTGGCCTCTACCGGTGGCGCCGGATGGAGCGGCATGCCGACCGGCACGTCAATGGGTCACGTTCATCTGCACGTCGGCGAGATCGCGACTGCGTCGAGTTTCTATTCCGACGCGCTGGGATTCGATCGCGTTGTGTGGGGCTATCCCGGCGCGCTTTTCATGTCGGCCGGCGGTTATCATCATCACCTCGGCACCAACATTTGGGCAGGTAAGGATGCTCGCCCGGCAGGCGATGGTGATGCAAAACTCATGGAATGGAATGTCCGGCTGCCCGATGCGGCGAGCGTGGATGCGGTCGGCGAACGGCTGGCACAGCGCGGCCACAGAGTTGATCGGGATGATGCTGGGTTTACGACTCGTGATCCCTGGAGGACGCAGCTGCGTATCGGGCGGTGATTGCTGCATCCACGCGATGCCTACTGCGCGAGCAGCAACCTCGAACGAACCGATTGTCTGCGCTTTGACTCAGGATTATGACGCTGCGCGCGCGCTGTTCCTCTGCGCGGCGATGGCCTGAGCGAGCGCACTCAGCAATTCACCGGCATCAGCGCCATCGCGTTTTGCTGCTTCGCCGATCGATGCGGCGCCGCCGCAGCATGTATCTATCGCAAACTCATTAAAGACTTTGACAGTCTCTGGAAACCGACTCAGCGTTTCGTTGACTGTTGATGCGGACGTTACCGTTTCCGCGATCGCGGTTATTGATGACATACTGACCTTCTCCTGATGTCGAATTGGTGCGCGAGATCCAGCTCGCTAATGTTCCGCCAGACCAGGCGGCTGTTCAAGGTAGATGGAACGTGGCGAATGCGGTGTCAGCATTTCCCTGAGAACCGTGCGTCAGATTCCCGACACAGAATCCGGGGTTGCCCGACTTTCTAGAAAATCGCATCGCCGTACGTTCACTGCAGAGAATCAGTAAGTGGTATTCCATTCGGGGCCACAAGTCGTGGCACTCGATCATCTCCTGAGGCAGTGTATGCGGATAGCGACGATCAGACGATTTTCACTCGGCGTGTACTTGGCTGGAGCGCTGGGTGTGGGAGCGAATGCCTGCGCGCCGACTGGAAAGTCGAGCGCAACAACTGGCGGCCTGCTGGCCGGCGACGCGGCTTCCCGAACATACGTACCGCCAGGTTCCTATGATGAATACTATGCCTTTTTGTCAGGTGGCTTCAGCGGGCAGGTGACGGTATACGGTCTTCCGTCGGGACGGCTCTTCAAGCAGATCCCGGTCTTTTCGCAGTTTCCGCAGACGGGCTACGGCTACGACGAAGACTCAAAATCGATGCTGACGACGACGTTCGGTCAGATACCGTGGGACGACTCTCACCACACCGAGATGTCACTCACGGATGGCGTGCCGGATGGTCGATGGCTGTTCATAAACGGAAACAACACACCGCGCATAGCGCGTATCGATCTGAAGAGATTCGAGACGGAGGAGATTCTTCAGATTCCGAACGCGGCGGGCGGTCACGCGTCTCCATTCGCGACACCGGATACGAAATATGTGGTATCGGCGACTCGCTTCAGTGTGCCGATTCCGCAGAACGATGTGCCTATCACCAGCTACAAGCAGAATTTCAAAGGAACGATCAGCTTCGTCAAGGCTGACGAGCCAGGCAAGATGGACGTTGCTTTCCAGATAATGATGCCGGGTTACGACTACGACCTTGGGCATGCCGGCAAGGGGCCATCTGACGGTTGGTTCTTCTTTACCACATACAATTCCGAGGAAGCCAATACCAAGCTGGAGGTAAATGCCTCGCAGGCGGACAAGGATTACATCGCGGCCATCAACTACAAGCGCGCCGAGGAATGTGTTGCGGGTGGAAAGGGCCGGAAATTCGGTGGCTCCTACGTGCATAACTATGTAGACCCGGCCACGCGTATCGCGAGAACGGAAACGAAGACGGGCGTGACCATGCTGTACCCGGCTGATTGTGACGGACTCGTGTACTACCTTCCGACGCCGAAGTCGCCACATGGTGTCGACATCGATCCAACGGGCGAATACATCGTCGCTGGTGGCAAGCTTGCCACCGTGATCCCCGTACACTCGTACACGAAGATGGTCAAGGCGATCGCCAACAAGCAGTTCGAGAAGACGATTGACGGGATCCCTGTACTCAAGTATGACGCGGTTGTCGCCGGCGAGGTCAAGAACCCGGGCCTGGGTCCACTCCATACCGAATTCGACGGCAAGGGGAATGCGTACACCTCGATGTTCATATCTTCGGAAGTCGTGAAGTGGAAGCTGGGTACGTGGGAAGTGCTGGACCGCATCCCCGTCTACTATTCTGTCGGCCACATCATGATTCCGGGTGGTGACGGCCGGAAACCGTGGGGCAAGTATCTGCTCGCGCTCGACAAGATCACGAAGGATCGATATCTCCCGACTGGTCCCGAAGGATCCCGTTCAGCGCAACTGATAGATATCAGTGGCGACAAGATGAAGATGTTGCTCGATTTTCCAACGATGGGCGAGCCGCACTACGCGCAGGCTGTCCCAGCCAGCCTACTGCAAGCCGGGTCGGTCAAGTTCCAGAAGCTTGCGGAGAACAAGAACCCGAACGTGACTGCGTCCGAAGCCGCCGGTGGCATCACGCGCACCGGAAAACGGATCGACATAAAGATGATTGCCATCCGCAGTCACTTCGCTCCCGACAATCTGGAAGGCGTCGAGCTGGGGGACACTGTGTACTTCCACGTCACCAACATCGAGCAGGACTGGAACATCGCTCACGGCTTTGCCGTGTTCGGCGCGAACAACTCCGGCGTTACGCTTCCACCAGGTGAAACAAGAACCGTTCGGTGGGTGCCGCAGGCGACGGGGATATATCCGTTCTACTGCACCGACTTCTGTTCCGCGCTCCACCAGGAGATGCAGGGTTACGTGCGGGTGTCGGCGCCAGCGTTGCATGTCCCCCTCAGCGCCAACATCAGCAAGGTGGCGCAGACCCAGAGCGGGCGCATGCCCAAAGAGCACGGGGAAAAGTAACAATGGAAACACAGCTGGGTGCGGGTTATCTAGAGACGGCTTCGGCGCCGGCGCCTGTCGTGGGCGGTCCGGCTGTCGGACGCGATGTCTCCGGGGTACTCATGCCAGGAATCTCGCGCGGCCTCACGGCGATAGCATCGCTCTTGCTGGTTGGCCTGTTTCTCGTGCCACTGTGGCGCGTACAGCTCGTCGCGCCGCAGTATCCGGAAGGTCTCGGGATGCGCATCGGCATCAACTACATAACCGGCGCAACTCCGACTGACCTCCGCAACATCAACGGCCTGAATCACTACGTCGGGATGAAGCACATCACTCCAGACGCGATTCCCGAATTGCGTTACATGCCGTGGATTGTGGGTGGCCTCATACTGTGCGGACTGACCGCAGCAATTGTCGGCCGCCGAAAGGCACTGACAATCTGGCTGGGAGCCTTTCTTCTTGCCGGAGTCGCAGGGCTCGTGGACTTCTGGCGCTGGGAGTACGACTACGGCCATAACATCGACTTCGAGCACGCGATCATCAAGATACCCGGCATGAACTATCAGCCGCCGCTGCTGGGTGTGAAGCAATTGCTGAACTTCACGGCGGTTTCGTGGCCGGATGTCGGAGCATGGATTGCGCTCGCTGCTTTCGGGATCGGTGCGCTCGCGCTCGTCATCGCGATTCGGACAAGAGTCAGTAGTGGATCGGACGCTTCGAGTCGCTAGGATGATCCGCCGCTCGTATGGGAATTACGTTGCCCGGTCTGTTACAACTCTGCTTGCGATCGCGTTACTGGTGACTGCTTCCGTTTCTGTCTTCGCGCAGGGCAATGACGCGATCAACCGGCCGGGCGCGACAGCTCCGCCTGTCGTGAACGTATCGACCACTGGGCCCGTGCGCAGCATACGATCGGCGCTCGGAATCGTCGCGCGTGGTGGAACTATCATTGTGCATCCAGGAACGTATCGGGACACGACGATCGTTGTCGCGATCCCCGTGACCATCGTAGGACAGGGGTTTCCGGTGCTGGACGGCGAATCGAGTCGACAGATAATGACTGTTTCCGCCGACAGCGTGACCATACGCGGAATGACGTTCCGGAATGTCGGTGTCGCGTACACGGAGGATCTCGCCGCGATCAAGGTGATTCGGGCACGGGACTGTATCATCGCTGACAATCGGATCGAGAACGCCTTCTTCGGCATCTACCTTCAGGAAGCATCGAACTGCGTGGTCGAGCGGAATGTCCTTGCAGCCGCACATCGTCGAGATGCAACCTCGGGTAACGGCATCCATCTCTGGCATTCGCGCGATGTCACGATCGTCGGCAACAGGATATCGGGGCAGCGTGACGGGATCTACTTCGAATTCGTCCGCCAGGCCCACGTTCGTGACAACATCAGCGAGAACAATATCCGGTACGGCCTGCACTTCATGTTCTCAGACAGCTGCGATTATGAAGACAATACCTTCCGGCACAACGGAGCGGGAGTGGCGGTCATGTACACACATAACGTGCGGATGATCGGCAATCGTTTCACGGACAATGTCGGCGCTGCCGCTTACGGACTGCTTCTGAAAGAGATTTCGGACAGTCAGCTGTTCAACAACATGTTCGCGCGGAATACGTCCGGTCTGTATGCCGACGGCGCCACCCGCCTGAACGCGCGTCACAACACGTTTCTCGATAACGGCTGGGCGTTGAAACTTCAATCCAGCACCGAGGACGCGATTTTCGTTGGCAATAACTTCTCCGGCAACACGTTTGACGTCAGCACGAACAGTCGATCAACCAGTTCCACCTTCGTGGGGAACTACTGGGCGGCGTACAAAGGCTACGATCTGAATCACGACGGCAAGGGTGACGTTCCGCACCGTCCCGTGCGGCTAGCGTCCGTCGTCGTGGGCAGGAATGAGCCGGCGCTCATTCTTCTTCGAAGCAATTTTCTCGAGCTGCTGGACGCGGCGGAGCGTGTGATACCGGCACTCACTCCGGCTACACTGGCGGACAATGCTCCCTCCATGCGATGGGTCAAATGAATCAACTCAAGATCCAGATTACCGGTCTATCCAAGCGATTCGGATCGGTCCGGGTAGTCCCGGTACTGAGCACCGTCGATCTGGTGGTGCGCACTGGGCGTGTCATCGCCATCGTCGGTCCCAACGGCGCCGGCAAGACCACACTCATCAAGTCGATACTGGGGCTGACAAGACCGGAAACCGGGCGAATCCTCATAGATGGTAATGACGTCGTTGGACAGGACGCATACCGCTCCAGGATCGGCTACATGCCGCAGATCGCTCGATTCCAGGAGAACCTGACTGGCGCGGAGCTCATCGAGATGCTGAAGGATCTACGCGGCGGGACTGCGGAGCTGGACGTGCAACTGCTCGAATCGTTCGGGCTTGGGCCGGCGCTCGGGCAACCACTACGCGTACTGTCAGGCGGAACTCGCCAGAAGGTGAATGCCGCGATGGCGTTTCTCTTCTCGCCAGATATCCTGGTTCTGGACGAGCCAACAGCCGGGTTGGATCCGCTGGCCAGCAGCATCCTCAAGGACAAGATCCTGGCCGATCGTGGCGCCGGTCGGACGGTGGTCGTCACGTCACACATAATGAATGAACTGGAAGAGCTCGCGGACGACGTGGCCTTCCTGCTCGACGGTCGAATTGCCTTCGTCGGCACACTGGACGAAGTCAAGCGCATCACCGCTCAGGCAACGCTGGAGCGAGCTGTAGCTACGATGATGAGTCGCGGCTGGGTTCGGGCGGCATGAATACGATATTCAAGGTGCTGAAGTACCAGGCGCGCGACGCAGTACGGAGCCGATGGTTGATCGGGTATGCGATATTCTTTGGGCTCGTCGCAGAAGGTTTGCTCCGCTTCAGCGGTGATCCGGCGAAGACACAACTCAGCCTCGTGAGCGTTGTGCTCTTCGTGGTGCCGCTTGTCGCGATAGTGTTCGGTACGGTCTATCTGTACAACGCGCGCGAATTCGTCGAATTGATTCTCGCGCAGCCTGTCCGCAGGCGACAGACTTACACAGGACTGTATCTGGGGCTCGCGCTACCGATGGTACTCGCCTACACGCTGGGGATCGGCTTCCCATTCCTTCTGCGCGGGATCGATGCGGCTGCGTGGGACACACTGGTCGCGCTCCTAGCTGCCGGGACAGTGCTGACAGGAACGTTCTGCGCTATAGCTACCCTTATCGCCGTTCGATGTGAAGATCGTCTCCGTGGTCTCGGCACCGCCATCGCCGTCTGGCTGATGCTCACGGTGGTTTATGACGGGTTTGTGCTGTTCCTACTGGCTGTCATGTCCGATTACCCATTGGAACGAGCAACGCTCGTCATGATGATGGCGAACCCGATCGATATAGCAAGGGTTGCACTGCTGTTGCGGTTCGACGGTGCCGCAATGATGGGTTACACCGGAGCCGTCTTTCTGAAATTCTTCGCCGGAGCATGGGGGACGGCTATCACCGCGACAGCGCTGACCGTCTGGATATTGGCTCCGGTCGTGCTTGGCATGAGAGCGTTCCAGCGCAAGGATTTCTGAAATCGTCGCAACTATCGCTGCGCGAACGCGCTGCGTGTCATAGCACTAACAATCCACAATACAGGATTCCAGTGAAAAACGTTCGTACGCTCGTTGGGCTCGTCGCAGCTTCCGTGTTCGTCCTTGCCTGCGGCGGCAAGGAGAATTCATCTCCAGCAGCTGGTGGCTCCGAAACACAGGTCACTGCGGCCGGAAGTGCGGCCGGAAGTGCGGCCGGAGCAGCCAGTGCAGAGACGGTGACGCCAACCGGCAAAACAGTAGTCGTCGAATTGCACAGTGACGAGCAGGGGAACTACTTCAAGCCCAACAAGTTCGAGGTACATCGGGGAGATGTCATTCGTTTCATGCTGAAGAGTGGAGTTCACAACGTACACTTTCTTCCGGATTCCAATCCAGGCAAGGTCAATCTCCCACCCGCAAGTGACATGCTGCAACTGCCCGATCAGACACTCGACATTCCCGTGAATCTTGCAGCGGGCAGGTATTACTTCCAGTGTGACCCGCACGCAGCTCTGGGAATGATCGGCCATGTGGAGGTCGAACGCTGAAGCTGGACGAGGTCCGTGCCCTCACCCAATCAGTGTACCGACAAGTCAGCCTCCCAGCAGGTAATTCACGACGTCGGCTGCGCTGTATCTCGTGCGTGAGCCGAGGAAGTTCTGAATGCCACGCAAGTCATCCCCGCTCGTGAGCAATGGAGGTTCTTCGGTGCCGTTGTCGCGAAGCTGTGCCTGTGCGATGTTGGCGGTCAACCCGTTGCAAAGACATTCGCGTCCTTCCGTATCGGCGACGGCACCGCCTTTCTTCACATAGGCGTCCACGGGCTCTGCCGGACAGCGATATCCGATCCGTCCATCCGGACCGCGATAAGCGGTGCGCAGGTAACCGAGGTCGCACTTCCGCACGCGGCGCGGTCCATTTGCGTGGTCTCCATTCCAGCGTACCACCTTGAACGGATAGCCGGTTGGCGACGCACGTGGATCGGTAACGACGTCGATATCACCAAGTGCTGCGTGCGTCAACACCTCTTGTTTGAGAGGGTCCGATATCCCGGACTCCTCGCAATACGCGAACAGTGTTCCGACCTGAATGCCCGTTGCGCCGAGTGCAAGTGCTTCGTTGAATTTATCGGGCGATCCGGCTCCGCCGGCGATCCAGAATGGAAGCCTCAACTCGGCGATGCGTGCGAGATCGACAACATCACGGTCGCCATAAATCGGTTCGCCGCGATCGTTGAGAGACGGCTCACCGCGCGGTGGAGCATTGTGTCCACCGGCCGTCGGGCCCTCCACGACAAAGCCATCGACACGCCCGTTCGCTTTGCGCGCGAGCGTCAGTGCAAGTGATGTGGCCGCGATTATCGCGATGAAGTGCGGACGCTTCGTGAGCATCGCAGGCTCGACCCCGTGCAGCGCCGGATCGAATGTCAGGTATTCCGCCTCGGTGGATGGAAGCCCTTCGACATCGAATCGAATCGATGCCGAGCGGTGCTCCGAGAACGCATCCAGCACGCCGGGAATTTCACGCGGAATGCCAGCTCCCATCAATACGTAATCCACTCCTGCCAGCATTGCGCCACAGAGCGAAGCGAGGTTTGGCAGTTGAACTTTTGTGAGAAGGTTTACTCCAATAGCACCGCTGTGGCCTTCTTTCGCGAGGTACACTTCAACGAAATTGGCGAGCATCGTGACTTGCTGGCGCGCGACACTCACCGTCTGCTTGTACATGGGCAGCATCTTGTATGGCTGATTCTCGGCGCGACCGTCTTGCAGAAAGTAGCGGTGCAATACATCATCGCCGACGTGCGCGATCGGAAATTGGGCAATGGCTCGTCGCACGTGACCGCCAGGATCGCCATCCTGGAGTCGTCGCACGAGTACCGTATCAAGGGCAGTTCCGGAAACCACACCCAGGTTACCAGTCCTCGCCACAGCATTGGCGAGTCTCCAGTTCGAAACACCGACCCCCATTCCGCCCTGTATGATCGCGGGCGTGGGGATGTCTCGCGTTGCAGTTGTCATGGCGTTGGAAGCTATGGTGCAACAGTCGACAGATTCAGTCGGGATAAACTGTATAATGTCTAGGGGATTCCCCGACGCCAATTCGGCTGACCGGGATCATGCCACTGTGGCTTTGTCCGTAGTAAACACGAAGGTCCTGATCAGTGCGAACACGAGTAGTAGAAGAAGCACGGCTTGAATCGCGACGGTTTCGACTGTTGGAAACATGCCGAGCCATGAGATGCCAGGGACGTATCGTATTGGTGTCATCGACATGAGGTTGCTCTCCTGGAGTTCGCGAATGCCACGACCGGCGAAGACAAACGCCATGTAGTAGAGCAGGAGACTGGTCACGGCGAAGAACGGCCGCATAGGAATCCTTATGCCGAAACGATAGAAAAGCACGAAGATCACCGTCAGCGCGACTGAGCCAGTCAGTATGCCGAATATCAATGGCAAGGCAGTGCCTTG
>Ga0164241_10004293_pt1 | contig 13897 bp, 12 predicted proteins | sample OricomyardsoilBY_FD_108780 | JGI IMG/M metagenome (GOLD analysis project Ga0164241, IMG submission 108780) | Backyard soil microbial communities from Emeryville, California, USA - Original compost - Back yard soil (BY) | ecosystem: Environmental > Terrestrial > Soil > Unclassified | place: USA...
AGTCCGGCACCGCCTGGGCGACCTGCGGCTGTGCGGTCACGTACATCGCCAGGCCGACGCTGGTCGCCACGATGACCACGTTGCGGTGGTCGTGGAAGTCGACCTTGGCCAGGGTCTGGAAGCAGACGACGGCCACGGTGGCGAACATCGCCAGCGCCGCGCCGCCCAGTACCGGATGCGGGATGCCCGCGACGACCGCGCCCGCCTTCGGGATCAGGCCGATCAGGATCATGATGCCGCCGGCCGCCGCGACCACCCAGCGGCTGCGGACCCGGGTCAGCCGGACCAGACCGACGTTCTCGGCGAAGCAGGTGTAGGGGAAGGAGTTGAAGACGCCGCCGATGGTGGTGGCCAGGCCGTCGGCGCGCAGGGCGCGGGCGATGTCGTCGCGGCCGATCCGCTTCTCGACGATCTCCCCGGTCGCGAAGACGTCACCCGTCGTCTCGACCGCGGTGATCAGCATGACCACGACCATCGAGATGATCGCCGCGATCGAGAACTTCGGCCAGCCGAAGTAGAACGGCTGGGTGACGCCGACCCAGGCCGAGTCGGCGACTGCGCCGAAGTGTGCGTCGCCGAAGGCCCAGGCGACCAGCGTGCCGGCGACCAGGCCGACGAGTACGGCGATCGTCGCCATGAAGCCCTTGAAGACCCGCTGGATCAGGACGATCAGGCCCAGTGTCCCGAGCGCGTAGGCCAGGTTCTTGCCGCTGGTCGGGTCGGCGGTCGGGCCGGCGCCGCCGACCGCGTCCCCGGCGGCCACCGGCAGCAGCGCCAGGCCGATGATCGTGATCACCGAACCGGTCACCACCGGTGGGAAGAACCGGATCAGCCGGCTGAAGAACGGTGCGATGAAGAAGGTCGCGAGACCGGCCACCAGCACCGCGCCGTAGATGACCAGCAGGCCGTTGGTCCCGCCGCCGGCGGCCAGGGCGATCGCGATCATCGGCGAGACCGCCGTGAACGTGACGCCCTGCAGCAGCGGCAGCCGGACCCCGACCTTCCAGAACCCGACGGACTGGATGATCGAGGCGATGCCGCAGGTGAACAGGTCGGCGTTGATCAGGTGGATCAGCTGCTCGGTGGTGAGGCCGATCGAGTTGGCCAGGAGGATCGGTACGATCACCGCGCCGGCGTAGAACGCCAGTACGTGCTGGGCGCCGTACACCGCGAGCTTGCCGGGAGGCAGGACCTCGTCGACGGGATGGCTGTTCGCTCGGCGGACTGTCTTCATCGGACACGCTCCTCGGCTGGCGGCGGTTCTGGCCTGCTCGTCAGCTTGGGCGCACCGCGATCCGGTGTGCACCCGGTGAACCTCCGAAGAATGGCCGGTTCAGACCGCCCGAATCTGTGTGATCACCCAAACCGCCGCGTTCACAGCGATTTCAGCGCGAGGAACACGTCGACCCGGTCCTCGAGTTGCGACAGATCGCGACCGGTCAGTTGCTCCACGCGTTCGATCCGGTAGCGAACCGTGTTGACGTGCAGGTGCATCGACTCGGCCGTGCGTGCCCACGAACACGAGCAGGCGAGGAACTCCCGCAGGGTCGCGAGCAGATCTGCATTGGTACGGCGGTCGTGCTCGAGCACCGGCCCGAGCACACGGTGCGTGTAGGTACGCCGTACGTCGTCGGGCAGTGTTGCCAACAGCAACACATGGGAGGCGACCTCGTCCGAGGTCACCACCGACACCGGCGTGCGGGCGGCTTGTGCGGCCCGTTGGGCGAACCGCGCTTCCTCCAGCGCACCGGCCAACGCGTCGACACCGGTCTCACCGCTGACCCCGACCGAAAGCCTCGCGCGCCCGAGCCCGGGTGACAGCCGGGCGAAGGCGCGACGCAACTGGCCGGGCAGTCCGGGTGACGACGGAAGGAATCCCACCAGCAGGTCGTCCCGGCCGGCAGCGACCACCGCGGGGCCGACGGTGAGCGCGACGTCCTCGAACACGCTGAACGCGGTCTCGCCGGTTCCGTCGTCACGAAGGTGGCCGACGGCAACCACCATCGGCCGGTCCGACTGCGCACCGGCCTGCCGCAGGCGAATGGCGACCTCGGCCAGCGGGCCACCGGACTCGACCAACGCCAAGGCGTCGCTCACGAGCGGCCGGAGAGCCAGCCGGCCTTCGTCGCGCCGGGCCCGGTCCAGCGCTGCGATGGCGCACAGCTCCTGCACAGCGTCGACATGGTCGCGCGGCCACTTCCGATGGTCGCCCTCGATCAGCAGAACCCACGCCGTCAGCCGATTCCCGAGCCCGGACCCGATCGGGAACAGGCTGTACGGCGTCTCGCCCACGGCAGCCACAGCAGGCATCCGGTCCGCGATCAGGAACTGCCGCGTGACCGCGTCCAGCGTGGCGTCGTCCAAGTCTCCAGGCCCGGGTACGACGTGCCGCCCGGTCGACGTGATGACCCGGCAGGCATGCCCGATCTCCGCGGAGATGCGCGCCGCCAGTTCGTCGAGACTCCGGCCGGCGGCGATCGAGGACAGCAACTGGCGTTGCCGCACCAGGCTCGCGGACAGCCGAGCCCCGGTCTCCGCCGCACCCGCCGCCGCCACGTACTCGGTCACGTCCGCGAACGCGACCTCGGCCGGAACCTCGACCAGCGCGATCCGATGCCGACGGCAAGCATCGAGCAGGTCGCCGGGGACGGAGTCGAGCAACGCCCGGCCGGCCAGGATCGTGGCCGCGCCACGGCCTGCCGCCGAGGCCACGAAGGTCTCGCTGTCCGCCTCGGTACGGCGCCAGACCAGCCCGGTCAGCACGAGTTCGCCGCCGTTCAGGTACCGGCCCGGCTCCAGCAGGTCGGTCGTGACGAGCCGGCCGATCGGGCGATCGAGCGCGCCGTCGGGCGCGTGCAGCAGGCGAAGGCCCAGCTCCGGCGCAGCGAGCAGTTCGGACACCAGCACGGCGCACCTCCTCTGGCCGGTCGCCGGTCCTGACAGGAACGTACAACGGCGGCCCGGCCTCTCAAACCTTGACGCGTCCTTTCCCGGCATCCTATGGTCATTTCGCAGAACAGAACTAAACTTCCGCAATACGGAATTCAACAGGAGGGGACGCCATGAGCCACGCCCTGCGCCACGCGGTGAACTGCTCGATCCTGTTCACCGAGCTGCCGCTGCTCGAGCGACCGGCGGCCGCCCGGCAGGCCGGCTTCGGCGCGGTCGAGTTCTGGTGGCCGTTCGCCGAGGCGGTGCCGTCGGACACCGACGCCGACGCCTTCGTCGCCGCGATCGAGGACGCCGGTGTCCAGCTGGTCGGCCTCAACTTCTTCGCCGGCGACATGCCGGGCGGTGACCGCGGCCTGGTCTCCTGGCCCAAGCGGTCCGGCGAGTTCCGGGACAACATCGACGCCACCGTCGGCATCGGCGAGCGCCTCGGCTGCCCGGCCTTCAACGCGCTGTACGGCAACCGGGTCGACAACCACTCCGAGGCCGAGCAGGACGAGCTCGCCGTCGAGAACCTCGGCCTGGCCGCCCGTGCGGTCGCCCGGATCGGCGGCACCGTGCTGATCGAGCCGGTCAGCGGCGCCGAGCGGTACCCGCTGCTGACCGCGGCCGACGCGTTGTCCGTGATCGATCGCGTCCAGGCGTCGTACGACGTACCGAACGTCGGACTGCTTGCGGACCTCTACCACCTCGCGGTCAACGGCGACGACGTCGATCGCGTGATCGCGGGCCACGCGGACCGGATCGCGCACGTCCAGATCGCCGACGCGCCCGGCCGCAACGAGCCCGGCACCTGGTCGCTGCCGCTCGACCGGCAGCTCGCCGACCTCGAGCGCCAGGGCTACGCCGGGTGGGTCGGCCTGGAGTACAAGCCGTCCACCACCACCGACCAGAGCTTCGACTGGCTGCCGCGCGAGCGCCGGCCGGCCACCGCATAGGAGACAGACATGACGAACATCGCCTTCATCGGCCTCGGCATCATGGGCAACCCGATGGCCGTGCACCTCGCCAACGCCGGCCACACCGTCGCCGGCTACGACCGCAGCCCCGAGCGGAGCACGGCACTCGTCGAGGCGGGCGGTCGCGCCGCGACCTCGCTCGCCGACGCGGTCAAGGACGCCGACGTGATCGCCGTGATGGTGCCGGACTCGCCCGATGTCCAGCAGGTGCTGGACTCCGAGGACGGCGTCTTCCAGCTGGCCGAGACCGGCACGCTGATCATCGACTTCTCCAGCATCCGGCCGGATGTCACCCAGCAGCTCGCCGAGCAGGCGCGTGCACTCGGCTTCCGGATGCTCGACGCCCCGGTCTCCGGCGGTGAGGCCGGCGCGAAGAATGCCGCGCTGTCGATCATGGTCGGCGGCGAGGCCGACGACTTCGCCGTCGCCAAGCCGCTGTTCGACGTCGTCGGCAAGACCGTGGTCCACGTCGGGCCGAGCGGCTCGGGCCAGACCGTCAAGGCCGCCAACCAGCTGATCGTTGCCGCCAACATCCAAGCGGTCTCCGAGGCCGTGATCTTCCTGGAGGCGTACGGCGTCGACACCAAGGCCGCCCTCGAGGTGCTCGGTGGCGGACTGGCCGGATCCGCGGTGCTGAACCAGAAGAAGGAGAACATGCTGTCCCGCTCCTTCCAGCCCGGCTTCCGGATCGACCTGCACCACAAGGACATGGGCATCGTCACGGCCGCAGCTCGCGAGGCGGGAGTCGTCGTACCGCTCGGTGCGCTCGTCGCCCAGCTGGTCGCGTCCGCCCGGGCGAACGGTGACGGCGGCCTCGACCACTCCGCTCTGCTCCGTGGAGTCGAGCGCCTGTCGGGGAAGGCGACGGACTGATGGCCCGCATGCGCGCGGTCGACGCCGCGGTCCTGATCCTGGAGAAGGAAGGCTCGACGCAGGCGTTCGGTCTGCCCGGAGCCGCGATCAACCCCTTCTACAGCGCGATGCGCAAGCACGGCGGCATCAAGCACGTGCTGGCCCGCCACGTCGAGGGTGCCTCGCACATGGCCGAGGGCTACACCCGGGCGAAGGCCGGCAACATCGGTGTCTGCATCGGTACGTCGGGTCCCGCGGGCACCGACATGATCACCGGGCTGTACTCCGCCTCGGCCGACTCGATCCCGATCCTGTGCATCACCGGTCAGGCACCGGTGGCGAAGCTGCACAAGGAGGACTTCCAGGCCGTCGACATCTCGTCGATCGCCAAGCCGGTCGCGAAGTGGGCGGTCACGGTGATGGAGGCCGCGCAGGTGCCGGGCACCTTCCAGAAGGCGTTCCACGTGATGCGCGAAGGCCGTCCGGGTCCCGTGCTGGTCGACCTGCCGCTGGACGTCCAGCTGGCCGAGATCGACTTCGACATCGACACCTACGAGCCGCTGCCGGTCGCCCGGCCGGCCGCGACCCGGGCCCAGGTGGAGAAGGCTCTCACGTTCCTGAACGACGCCGAGCGGCCGCTGATCGTGGCCGGTGGCGGGATCATCAACGCGGACGCGGCCGACCTGTTGGTCGAGTTCGCGGAGATCGCCGGGATCCCTGTCGTCCCGACGCTGATGGGGTGGGGTGCGATTCCCGACGACCACCGGCTGATGGCCGGGATGGTCGGGCTGCAGACCTCACATCGCTACGGCAACGAGACCCTGCTGGCGTCGGACGTCGTACTGGGGATCGGGAACCGGTGGGCGAACCGGCACACGGGTGGTCTCGACGTCTACCGCGGCGAGCGGAAGTTCGTCCACGTCGACATCGAGCCGACGCAGATCGGGCGCGTGTTCGCGCCGGACTACGGGATCGTCTCGGACGCCAAGGCAGCACTGGAGGTCTTCGTCGCGGTGGCCCGGGACTGGGCCGCCACGGGCAAGCTGGCCGACCGGTCCGCGTGGGTCGACGAGTGCTGTGCCCGGAAGACCTCACTGCTGCGCAAGACGCACTTCGACAGCGTGCCGGTGAAGCCGCAGCGGGTGTACGAGGAGATGAACCGGGCGTTCGGCCCTGACACGCGCTACGTCTCGACCATCGGCTTGTCGCAGATCCAGGCCGCTCAGATGCTGCACGTCTACCGGCCGCGGCACTGGATCAACGCCGGCCAGGCCGGCCCGCTGGGCTGGACGATCCCGGCCACGCTGGGGGTCGCGGTCGCGGATCCGGACAGCACGGTCGTCGCGTTGTCGGGTGACTACGACTTCCAGTTCCTGATCGAGGAGCTCGCGGTCGGAGCCCAGTTCAACATCCCGTACGTCCACGTGGTGGTGAACAACTCGTACCTGGGGCTGATCCGGCAGGCGCAGCGCGGGTTCGACATGGACTTCTGTGTGCAGCTGTCGTTCGAGAACATCAACAGCCCCGAGGTGAACGGGTACGGCGTCGACCATGTCAAGGTCGCCGAAGGCCTGGGCTGCAAGGCGTTGCGGGTGTTCGAGCCGGACGGCATCCTGCCGGCGCTGGAGCAGGCCAAGAAGCTGATGGTCGAGCACCAGGTGCCGGTCGTGGTCGAGGTCATCCTGGAGCGCGTCACGAATGTCTCCATGGGCGTCGAGATCGACAACATCGTCGAGTTCGAGGATCTGGCCGAGCGCCCCGAGGACGCACCGACCGCACCAGCACTGCTCGACTGATGCCGTACCGCGTGGTTGTTGCCTCCGACAAGTTCAAGGGCAGCCTCCGCAGCGACGAGGTCGCGACCGCGGTCGGCCAGGGCGTACGGCGAGTCCGCCCCGGCACGACCGTGGTCCCGGTCCCGGTGGCCGACGGCGGCGACGGCACCCTCGCCGCCGCCGTCGCCGCCGGTTTCACCCTCGTCCCCCTCGCCGCCTCAGGCCCCACCGGCGAACAGGTGCGCAGCGGCTTCGCCCGCCGCGGCCCCACTGCCGTGGTCGAACTGGCCGACGTCTCAGGCCTGGTCCGACTGCCCGGGGGAGTCCCAGCCCCCATGACCGCGACCTCCCGAGGCACCGGCGAGCTGATCGCCGCGGCCGCCGACGCCGGCTGCACCCGCATCATCCTCGGCATCGGCGGCAGCGCATCCACCGACGGCGGAATCGGCCTCGTGAATGCCTTGAGCGGCACGGATTCTCTCGACCTCGCTGCCCTTCGTCGGCGGCTGACCGGGATCCAGGTCGTCGTGGCGTGCGACGTGGACAACCCGCTGACCGGGCCGAAGGGGGCGGCGGCGGTTTACGGGCCGCAGAAGGGCGCCGATCCGGAGCAGGTTCAGGAACTGGATGCTTCGCTGAACTGCTGGGCCGACCTCGTCGCGGGGGAGACCGGACAGGATCTGCGGGACACTCCGGGGGCCGGCGCCGCGGGGGGAGTCGGCTTTGCGGCACTTGCCTTGCTGGGGGCCGAGCTTCGGCCCGGGATCGAGTTGGTGCTCGAGTTGGTCGGGTTCCGGGAGCAGCTCGCCGGTGCGGACCTGGTCATCACGGGGGAGGGTGCGCTCGACGAGCAGACGCTGCACGGGAAGGCAGTCGCGGGCGTCGCGGCGGCGGCCGGAGACATCGAGGTGGTGGCGGTGTGCGGGATCAACAAGCTCGATCCCGCGCGACTGCGGGCAGCCGGCGTGAGTACGGCGTACGCCCTGACGGACCTGGAGCCCGACGTACGCCGGTGCATCGCGGAGCCGATCCCCTTGCTGGAGCGGATCGGCGAGCAGATCGCCACTGACCACCTACGATGACAGCAACCGAGAGGGGCGGAGCATGACCGCGCTGGACCTCGTGATCCGGGCTCGCCGGGTGGTGAGCGCCGCGGATGAGCTGCCCTGTGTCGTGGGCGTCCGGGACGGCCGGATCACCGCCCTCGCCCCCTACGACGCCGACCTCTCGGCCGTCGAACAGGTGGAACTCGCCGACGACGAGGTGCTCCTGCCGGGCCTGGTCGACTCCCACGTCCACGTCAACGACCCCGGCCGCACCGACTGGGAGGGGTTCACCTCCGCGACCAGAGCGGCCGCGGCCGGCGGTGTCACGACGATCGTCGACATGCCGCTGAACAGCATTCCGCCGACGTGCGATGTACCGGCGCTGGAGGTGAAGCGGAAGACGGCCGAGAGCCAGGCGTACGTCGACGTGGGGTTCTGGGGCGGCGCGATCCCGGGCAATGTCTCTGACCTGCGTCCGCTGCACGAGGCCGGGGTCTTCGGCTTCAAGTGCTTCCTGCTGCATTCGGGGGTCGACGAGTTCCCGCCGCTGGACGCGGTGCAGCTCGAAGCCGCGATGCGGGAGATCAGCGCGTTCGACGGTCTGCTGATCGTCCACGCCGAGGACGCGCACCGGATCGAGGACGCACCGCCGGCGAACGGCGCGAGCTACCTCGACTTCCTGCACTCGCGTCCCCGCGCCGCCGAGAACGACGCGGTCGCGAGCGTGATCGACCTCGCCCGGACGACCGGCTGCCGCGTGCACATCCTGCACGTGTCGTCGTCCGACGTACTGCGGTTGTTCGCGGCGGCTCGACGTGACGGTGTGCGGATCAGCGCGGAGACCTGCCCGCACTACCTGACCTTCGCCGCCGAGGAGATCCCCGACGGCGCGACGCAGTACAAGTGCTGCCCGCCGATCCGCGAGGCCGAGAACCGCGAGCACCTCTGGGACGGTCTGCGCGGCGGCGCGATCGGCCTGGTGGTGTCCGACCACTCGCCGTCGACGATCGACCTGAAGCACCTCGACACCGGCGACTTCGGCACGGCCTGGGGCGGGATCGCGTCGCTCCAGCTCGGGCTCTCCGCGGTGTGGACCGAGGCCCGCAAACGCGGGTTCACCTTGGCCGACGTCACCCGCTGGATGTGCCAGGCGCCGGCCGACCAGGCCGGGTTGAAGACCAAGGGCCGGATCGAGGTCGGGTACGACGCGGACCTCTGCGTCCTCGCGCCCGACGAGACCTTCATGGTCGATCCGGTGGCCCTGCAGCACAAGAACGCCATCACGCCGTACGCCGACCGCCTGCTCGCCGGTGTGGTCCGCCGTACCTGGCTGCGCGGTGTTCCGATCGACATCGAGGCCGGCCCCCGCGGACGGCTGCTGACCCGAGGAGGACAAGCATGACCGGTCCGCGCTACTACTCGCCCTCCGGCGGGCTGCCCGCGCAGAGCGATCTCACCACCGATCGCGCCGTCTTCACCGAGGCGTACGCCGTACTCCCGCGCGGCACGATGCGTGACATCGTCACCAGTCGCCTGCCGTTCTGGGAGGACACCCGGCTGTGGGTGATCGCGCGGCCGTTGTCCGGGTTCGCGGAGACGTTCTCGCAGTACATCGTGGAGGTCGCTCCGGGTGGTGGCAGCGACCGGCCGGAGACGGATCCGGCGGCCGAGGCGGTGGTGTTCGTCGTCGAGGGTGCTGTGGCGCTGACGGTCGACGGTGAGAAGCACGAGCTCGGGCCGGGTGGGTACGCGTTCGTGCCGCCGGGGACGGACTGGACCGTGCACAACGCGAGCGACCACGTCGCGCGGTTCCACCTGGTGCGGAAGGCGTACGAGCGGGTCGACGGGATCGACGTACCGCCCGCGTTCGTGACGAACGAGGTGGACGTCGAGGGCATCGAGATGCCGGACACGCAGGGGCGCTGGAAGACGCAGCGGTTCGTGGATCCGGACGACGTGCGGCACGACATGCACGTCAACATCGTCAGCTTCGAGCCCGGTGGGGTGATCCCGTTCCCGGAGACGCACGTGATGGAGCACGGGCTCTACGTGCTCGAGGGCAAGGCGGTCTACCTGCTGAACAAGGACTGGGTCGAGGTGCAGGAGGGCGACTTCATGTGGCTGCGCGCGTTCTGTCCGCAGGCCTGCTACGCCGGTGGCCCGGGCCGCTTCCGCTACCTGCTCTACAAGGACGTCAACCGGCACGCCAAGTTGACGATCTGACCGTCAGACGGTGGGTATGGTCAGCGCATGGCTGATCGCGAGGTGCAGCGGTACTCCCACGGCGAGCTGGCGATCGTGGTCGACGTGTCGGACCTGGAGCGATCCGCCGAGTTCTGGTCCCAGGTCCTGGGCTACCGCCGGGCCGCCGGCGCGTCGGCAACCTACCTGAGTCTGATCCCGGGCGACGGGCGCGGCTGTGAGGTCCTGCTGCAGCGTACGGACGACCGGAAGTTCGGCAAGAACCGCCTGCACCTGGACCTTCGGACGCCGGATCTGTCCGCCGAGGTGAGCCGGGTACGCGGGCTGGGAGCGACCCAGCTGACCGAGGAGCCCGTCGTCGAGAACGGCTGGGCCTGGCATCTTCTGGCCGATCCGGACGGGAACGAGTTCTGCGTTCTGCAGCCGCCGGCGGGCTGACGGCTCAGATGGTGATCGTGACCGGGCGCTGGGGTGGGTCGAGCGGGTCGGTCGCCAGCCGGGCGTGACGCTCGACGTCGTGCCGGGTGCCGTCGTACGCGAGGCGCTGGCGTTCGAGGCCTTCGTAGAGGAAGCCGGCGCCGCCCGCGACCGCGCACGAGGCCGGGTTGTTGGTGCGGTGGCCGAGCTCCAGGCGGTACAGCCCGGCGTCACGGTGCGCCCAGCCGGCCAGCGCGCGGAGGGCGTCCCGGGCGACTCCCTGGCCGCGGACCTCGGCCAGCGTCCAGTACCAGGTCCAGCCGACCTGGTGCCGGTCGATGTTGGTCACCGCCACACACCCGATCGGGTGGTCCTCGGCGTCCGCGACGGCGTACACGTGCCCGTTGTCCAGGTCCGCCACCCGCCCGATCCAGTCCACCGCGGACGCCCGGTCCACGATGCCACCCTGGTTCGCCATCTCGGGATCGCGATGCGCCGCCGTCAGCCGCAGCGCGTCCCCCGTCCGCCACCGCCGAAGATCCAACCGCCCCAGCGCATATCCCATCCAGAAAATCTACCTCCGTCCGCGCCGCTTGGAACGTGCCCACGGCGGGTTCCTCCGGCGCGGACGGGAGAGGATAGGAGCCATGGGATATCTGGATTTCACGGATCAGGTTGTCGTGGTGACCGGGGCCAGTAGCGGGATCGGGGCCGCGGCGGCGGTCGGGTTCGCCGAGACCGGGGCGACCGTCGCGCTGCACTACCACCGCAACGAGGAGGGCGCGAAGCACACGCTGGGCGCGGTGCAGACGGCCGGCGGTACGGCGTCCTTGCACCAGGCGGACCTCGCGGACCCGGCGTCGGCCGGGAAGCTGATCGACGACGTACTGGCGAAGCACGGGCGGATCGACGTCCTGGTGAACAACGCCGGCGACCTGGTCAAGCGGTCGCCGGTGGCCGACGTACCCGACGAGGAGTTCCACCGGATCCTGGACGTGAACCTGACGTCGGTGTTCGCGCTCAGCCGCCGGATCGTGCCGGTGTTCCGCGCACAGGGCGGTGGATCGATCATCAACGTCACCTCGATCGCCGGCCGGCACGGCGGAGGCGGTGGATCGGTGGTCTACGCGACCAGCAAGGGCGCGGTCAGCACCTTCACCCGCGGCCTGGCCAAGGAGCTCGCCCCGGACGGTATCCGCGTCAACGCGATCTCGCCCGGCGTCATCAAGACCCCGTTCCACGACCGCCACACCGGTGACGAGCAGATGACCGCGATGATCGCCACCATCCCGATGGGCCGCACCGGCACCCCGCACGAGTGCGTCGGCACCATCCTGTTCCTCGCCTCCGACCGGATGGCGTCGTACGTCACCGGCCAGATCATCGAGGTCAACGGCGGCCAATTGATGCCATAGGCAACCTCTAGCGTGGGGCTCCAGCGGTACGACGCCGGAGCCCCACGGGCATGTCTAGCGGGAGAGCGTGCGATAGCGGCGGGCCGACAACGGGAGGAAGACCGCGACCAGCAGCAGCGGGGCGATGATCGCCGCGACCTCCGCGTGAGTGCCGATCCAGGTGGCGGTGGCGGACGGATCCGGGTTCCCGAAGAGTTCACGCGACGCGGTGGCCGTGGCCGACAACGGGTTCCACTGCGCGATCGTGCCGAGCCACGACGGCATCGTCGAGGTGGCGACGAAGGCGCTGGACAGGAAGCCGATCGGCCACACCAGCACCTGCACCATCGTCACGCTCTGGGCGTTCTTCACCGTCAGTCCGATGAAGATCCCCATCCACAGCAACGCAAAACGCAGCAGCAACAGCAACCCGAACGCCGCCAGCGCGGCCGGCAAGCCGTCGTGCCACCGCCAGCCGAGCGCGAGCCCGGCCGCGGCCAGCACGATCAGCGTCACCACCGAGTCGAGCATGTCCGCGATGCACCGCCCGAGAACGACCGCGGTCGAGCTCATCGGGAGCGACCGGAACCGGTCCGTCACGCCCTTGTCCCTGTCCTGGGTGACGGCGGTCATCGTGCCTTCCAGCCCGAACAGCATCGACAGCGCGAAGATCCCCGGCACGAGCAGTTCGTAGTACGACTCGCCGTCGGGGAAGTCCATCGCGCCACCGAGCAGTCCGCCGAACATCAGCAGCATCAGCACCGGGAAGAACCAGGTGAACAGCACCAGTCCCGGCTGCATCCGCCAGTGCGTCAGCGTCCGCCGCGCGATCGTCCAGCCGTCCGCGAGGGCCCAGCCGAAGGTGCTCATGCCGCCACCTCCGTCCCGGTCAGGTGCAGGAACACCTCGTCCAGTGTGGGTCTGCGCAAGGTGATGTCCTCCGGTTCGATCCTTGCCGCGTGCAACGAATTGGCCATCACCACGAGCGCCCGGGTACGGTCCTTGACCGGGATGCTGACCCGGCCGTCGGCGACCCGGACCTCCCCGTCCGCGAGCGGCTCGGCCAACGCCACCACGCGGTGGACGTCGGCCGGATCCACCAGCACCAGGTCGAGCCAGTCCGAGCCGAGCTGGGTCTTCAGCTGGTCCGGGGTGCCCTCGGCAACCACCTTCCCGGCCTTGAGCATCGAGATCCGGTTCGCCAGCTGATCCGCCTCCTCCAGGTACTGCGTCGTCAGCAACACCGTCGTCCCGCCGTCGACGAGCTGCCGGACGGCGGACCACACCTCGAGCCGACCGGCCGGATCCAGGCCGGTCGTCGGCTCGTCCACGAACAGGACCGCCGGCGCCACGATCAGGCTGGCCGCCAGATCGAGTCGCCGCCGCATTCCACCGGAGTACTTGCCGACCGCCTGACTGGCGGCTTCGGTCAGGCTGAACCGCTCGAGCAGTTCGTCCGCCCGCCGGACCGCAGTCGCGTGGCCCAGGTGGTTCAGCCGTCCGAACATGACCAGGTTCTGCCGCCCGGTCAGTACCTCGTCGATCGCCGCGTACTGCCCGACCAGCCCGATCCGTCGACGGACCTCCGCGCCTTGGCGGCGAACGTCGTACCCCGCGACGGTCGCCGTACCGGAATCCAGCTCGAGCAGTGTGGACAGGATCCGCACCGCCGTCGTCTTGCCGGCGCCGTTGGGGCCGAGCAGCCCCGTCACGGTGCCGGCGGTGACCTCCAGGTCGAAACCGTTCAGACCCGCTCCCTCGGTGCCGCCCTGGTAGTTCTTCCGTACGTCGACGGCCTCGATCACGCGTTCCGTAGTCACTTCCCACCTCTCGCCCGGGTTGAGTCGTAGACTGTACCGTACAGCGTACGACTCAGGTACGATCGGGACAACGACGAGCGGCTGGAGTTTGTTCCTTGGCTGGAAAAAAGGTGGCCCCGCCCGACCCGGCGCGCAGTCTGGCCCTGCTGTGGGGCAGCCACACCAAGCCCGGCCGGTCCGGTCTGACCGTGCGGTCGATCGTCGACACGGCGATCGAGCTGGCCGACGCTCGAGGGCTCGAAGCGGTCTCGATGCGGATGGTCGCCGAGCAGCTGAAGGCCGGGACGATGTCGCTCTACACGCACGTCCCGGGCAAGGGCGAGCTGACCGACCTGATGTTCGACAGCGTGTACGGCGACCTCTACGCCGACGTCCACGAGCCGTCGCGGCAGCCCGGCGGCTGGCGTGGCGCGCTGGAGTTCATCGCGCAGCGCAACTGGGAGGTGCTCACGAAGCACCCGTGGATCCACGAGGTCCCGACGA
>Ga0164241_10004294_pt1 | contig 13891 bp, 9 predicted proteins | sample OricomyardsoilBY_FD_108780 | JGI IMG/M metagenome (GOLD analysis project Ga0164241, IMG submission 108780) | Backyard soil microbial communities from Emeryville, California, USA - Original compost - Back yard soil (BY) | ecosystem: Environmental > Terrestrial > Soil > Unclassified | place: USA...
GGAAGCGCCATTACCATGAGTTTCAGAATAGATCCTGGTGGCATCGCCGCCATTTATGATACTCGAGTTTACGATATTCAAATCCACATCGCCATACACATAGATTTTGATTGTTCCGGAGGGATCATTTTTAAAGTCAAAAATAAAGTTGTTACTGCCAGTGCTTTTTATTGATTTAAAAATATAAACTCCAGTTCCTGAAAGGGTGATGGTTTTATTATTTCCTATCGAAATACTACCATACGCGCCGGGTTTTAAAGTTTGTGAAGCCGAAATATTCTTACTTCCTGCAGCAGGGAAATCAGTGACAGCAGGCATTTCGGGCAAGGTGGGTAGATTGGGCGTACCGGTGATGTTTCCTCCACCTGGATTAGGTCCGTTATAATTGGTACCCATTGGATGGGTAACTTTTCCGGTTACACCCCCACTCCTGATAAATGTATTTCCATTTATATCAATATTGCCATCTATCATGGCATTTTTACCAACAGATAAAACATTATTCCTTAATGAATTTGAATTACCCACGGTAATGTTTCCGGTGATGTTATTATTGTCGTCCAGTTGAATGATTCCACCGCTGTATAAATTTCCATTTATTCTCGTGTTATCGCTGGTTTGGATAATTGCATTACTACCAACTGAACCTCCCTGGATATCCGGCGAAGAATGCCTTTGGAAGTGGCACCCATTTCCAATGTAAGTTCCGTCATTTCCAAACAAAACAAAGTCGTTGATTTTTAAATTTTGGCCATTAGAAATTTCAGACAAGGACAAAATCATCAAAAGAAACATGACCAATTTCAGGATGATTTTCGGCAGAATAATTTTTTTCATACATCAAGTTTGAGAAGGCAAAAGATATTTCCAATTAGGCTTTAATACCTGGTTAACTAATATTATTTTTATTATCCCCGAGGTGTTCGATAAAACACAGAACTCCTGTCACTAACCGATTTAGGTTAATGGCAGTGCACTTAGGAAAACAGATGTCTTTTTAAGATTAGCAGAAAGTCTTACGTAAAGATATTGATTCGGTAAAAATAGAAACATAAAAGTTAAAAGACAAAAGTTTTATTTTTAAAACGTTGATATGACAATAGAAATCATTGTGCTCTAAAGACTAAAGCACAATCCATAAAAATTGTTCGTTTACGATCAATGCTCCGCACCAGATAAAAACAATACGAAGAATTCATGGTTAAACTTTGCGACCTTTACCGCTTATGGACAAATCAAATTTTATAGATTTAATCAAAATATTTTGCCGAAGCGGGCATGGTGGCGCGGGCAGCAAGCATTTTATGCGCAATAAACTTACTGCATTTGGCGGCCCTGATGGTGGCGATGGTGGACGTGGTGCGCATATCATTTTACGGGGTAATAAAAATTTATGGACGCTCTTGCATTTGCGTTACTATAAAAACATATTAGCCGACAGCGGGGAAAACGGAAGCAAAAATAATTGTACGGGGCGCGACGGAAAAGATATCATTGTCGAAGTTCCGCTGGGTACCATCGCTTCCATTGAAGAGAATGGTAAAAAGGTTGAAATATTAGAAGATGGTGAGCAAAAGATTTTACTACAGGGCGGCCGCGGCGGCCAGGGCAATTCACATTTTGCCACGCCCACCAACCAGGCGCCCGAGCATGCGCAACCCGGCGAACCAGGAGAAGAAAGCTTTGTGTCACTGGAATTGAAAGTGCTGGCCGATGTTGGGCTGGTAGGTTTTCCGAATGCCGGAAAGTCAACGTTGCTTTCTGTAATTACCGCAGCAAAGCCAAAAATTGCGGACTATGCTTTTACTACTTTGTCCCCTCAATTGGGTATGGTGGCCTATCGCGATCAAAAAAGCTTTTGCATAGCCGACCTGCCCGGCATTATCGAAGGCGCTGCTGAAGGCAAGGGGCTTGGGCATCGCTTCTTGCGTCACATAGAGCGCAATCCCGTTTTACTTTTTGTTATCCCTGCAGACAGCAAAGACCATGGCGAGGAATTCAACATACTTTACAATGAATTAAGAGAATATAATCCGGAACTATTGGATAAAAAATTTCTCATCGCCATTAGTAAAAGTGATATGCTGGACGATGAATTGAAAGAAGCCATCGAAAAAGAATTGCCCAAAAATATTCCGCATATTTTCATTTCGTCCATTACCAATAAAGGCCTGGTAGAACTCAAAGACCTGCTGTGGGATGCGCTGAACAGCGCGGAGCAACTTACAAAATAGTATAGTCAGGTATTATAAAATTAGTAGACAAGTAATGGAAATTCGTATTCTTTAAATTATCAACAGCGTGCTCTGTCGCTATTTGGGTATTGACGTATTACCTTTTCGACAATCCTTTTCACTCTGATTTATTTCATTATCGATTTTAGAAATTGTCGCTCCCTTCTCAAGATATTTCGATCATTTAATTCTAATCATCTTCCATCATCATCAAAATAAAAATTACGGGAAATTGTTGGTTTGCCGATAAGAAAATTCCAGCACAACGCAACAATTGTTATCGTTTGATGACAATCATTTGTCAATAGGATGTCATTTAGCGAATCATCAGAAAAATAATTGTTAAAGTGATTGATTTGACGGCTTTCTCCGTTTACTTTTAGGTTGTTTATTCGTCAAAAAGCTGTTTTAAAAAATCTATAAATTAACGGTATGAAAAAAATGATCATCTTGATGATGCCGCTGATGTGTTCAGCGAGTGTATTTGCACAAGCAAAAGTATTTGTGCCCTATCATAGACACGTAATTTCACGAGTATATGTAGCTCCGAGGGTAGTTGTAGTGCCACCTGTGGTCATGGCGCCACATGTGCTGATAGCACCACCGGTTTATGTAGCACCACCGGTTCACGTGTTAACACCGGTTTATATGCCACCACCGGTTTATGTGGCCCCTCCCGTTTATGGGCTTGGCTTAAGCTTCGGCTATCCGATTTTTGGCTATCCCAATCCTTACGGCGCTGCTCCATATCCCCACCCGCATGCGTCTTCGTCCGGTAATAATATAAACGAACAAATCAGTGCTATAAAGTCGGAGTATAAGTATCAAATTAAAGCCGTAAGAGAAGATAAAACGCTTTCAAAAGAAGAAAGAAAACAGGATATTCTTGCGCTGAAATCACAACGGGAAAACGCAATTGCACAGGCCGAAAAGAATTATTATCAGCCGTCGACGCATCCAACGAATCATCAACCGGGAACAAATAATAATCCCGGAACAAATAGCAATCAGAACCAACCACAACAGAATAGCAATTCCGGAGCCATTTATAGCCAAACTTCATAGATTCCAAAGACGACCTAACAAAAAAATCTTTACGTATAACTGTCAGATCGCTTTTTATTAATTCGCCGTTTCAAAAAAGACAAACGACGAAATGGATGAACTGTTTTATATAAAAACAGGAAAGATGAATCATCAGCCTGGAACAAATAATAACCAGGGCGAAACAAAGGATAACAGCAATTCCGGAACAAACGAAGAACCAGGGCCTATAAGCCCTAACAGAAAACACGCCGCGAACAACTGTTGGGTAGTTTTTTATCAAGTCATCATCGCTAAACAATTCAACAACTCATGACTGATTTGATCTTAGGAAGAATTAAATTTGCTCTGCAAAAAAATTCCTTTTTCAATCTTAATTTATGACGTCGATCCGTTTAGCAACGAAAGAAGACGCTGCTCCCATCCTGGGAATTTATGCGCCATTCATTTTAAACACGGCTGTTACATTTGAAACCGTTTTGCCATCGATTGAAAACATGGAGCATCGGATTATTTCATTCCAGCAAGACTGGCCCTGGCTTGTATGTGAAATAGATGAAACCATTGCCGGGTATGCCTACGCAACAAAGCACAGAGAAAGAGCAGCCTATCAATGGTGTACAGAAAGCTCAGTATATGTCCACGATAGTTTTCAGCAAAAAGGAGTTGCCAAAGCATTATACGATTCGTTGTTGTCCATTTTAAAATACCAGGGCTGTAGAAATGTTTACGCAGGTATTACTTTACCCAACACGAAAAGTATTTCTTTTCATGAAAAGTTCGGATTTACCAAAATTGCTGATTATAAAAACATAGGGTACAAATCAGGCGCATGGCATACAGTGGGTTGGTGGGAGTTACATTTAAACCCGCATTCAGATTCTCCCACGCCTCCTCTAAAATTTCCTGAAGTGGATGCTGCTTTTTTAAAAACAATTTTGCATTAATAGTCAGGTAGTGGCAACCATTAACTTTCGTGCGGTTGCTGGCGTGCACGCTATCACCTTTTTCAAAAAAAGCAAATACCTCAGCGTTGTTCCACATAATTTTATTTACGAAAATGTGATGATCAAAAGGGAAATCTTTAATAAAAGCTTATCGGTAGAAGGTATATTTTAGGTAGGCGCAAGGCATGCCTTGCGCCTACGAGCCTACGGGAAAAATAAAAAAATGATGACTTTACAGTTGCCTGCAAATCCACAAAGAAAGGTTATTGCGCTAATTTTAAATTGCAGGATCAGGGCAACTAACTTCAGTGGAATTAAAAGCAATTTCACAAACCTCTTGTGGTGTTTTAGAAAAAATGGGCCTCAGATAAATTGGTTCATAGTTATGTAGCGGGTAATTATCATTGTGAGATTGCCAAAGCGATTTAATCATAAATTGGGTTTTATTAATGAGGAGTTATAAATTTGGACGTTTAAAAAAATGAGCATAACAAATTAATCTAAATCAATCTTAAACAATTATGAAAGAAGCATCTGATATAGGCGTTATAGGTCTTGCAGTTATGGGTGAAAATCTAATCCTGAATATGGAAAGCAAAGGCTTTTCTGTAGCGGCTTACAACCGATCTGTTGACAAAGTAGATCATTTTGTCAATGGGCGGGCAAAAGGCAAAAACATTTATGGCGCCAAATCTATTGAAGACCTGGTAGGCTCTTTAAAATCGCCCAAAAAAGTAATGCTGATGGTAAAAGCCGGAAACCCTGTAGATGATTTTATTGAAAAATTGATTCCCCATCTAAGCAAAGGTGACATTATTATTGATGGAGGAAATTCTCATTTTCCCGACACGGAACGTCGCACAAAATATTTGGAAAGCAAGGGTTTGCTTTTTATTGGAACCGGCGTTTCGGGTGGTGAAGAAGGCGCCTTATTAGGTCCATCTATTATGCCTGGTGGTTCAAAGGAAGCCTGGCCGGCTGTTAAACCTATTTTCCAGGGTATTGCAGCCAAAGTGGACGATGGAAGTCCTTGCTGTGACTGGGTAGGTAATGGCGGCGCCGGACATTTTGTGAAAATGGTGCACAATGGCATTGAATATGGAGACATGCAACTGATTTGTGAAGTGTACCAGATAATGAAAGTATTGCTCAATATGAGCGCTGATGAAATGCATGAAATATTTAAAGAGTGGAATGAAGGCGAACTGGATAGTTACCTCATAGAAATTACACGCGACATCCTGGCTTATAAAGAAGCCGACGGTGTATCACTGATTGATAAGATATTGGATACTGCCGGCCAAAAAGGTACCGGCAAATGGACAGGGACCGTGGCCCTGGATTTAGGCATTCCGCTTACCCTTATAACAGAATCCGTTTTTGCAAGATGTTTATCTGCTTTGAAGGAGGAACGCATGGCCGCTTCCGGGGTATTGACTGCAGGCCCAACGCCGTCATATACAGGCGACAAAGGAGAAACCATTAATCAGTTACGCGACGCCCTATATGCTGCAAAGGTAATTTCCTATGCACAAGGTTACCAGATGATGAGGGCCGCCTCCAAAGAAAATAACTGGGAATTAAACTATGGAAATATTGCGCTCATGTGGAGAGGAGGTTGTATTATCCGCTCCCGTTTCCTGGGCAATATTAAAGAGGCGTTTGATAATAATCCTGAGCTGACTAATTTATTATTAGATCCTTATTTTGCTAAAAAAATCCAGGTTAGCCAGTCGGGTTTGCGGCAGATAGTGGCCCTCGCTACATTAAATGGAATTCCTACGCCATGTTTAAGCGCCGCTATTAATTTCTATGATGGTTACAGATCAGAAAGATTGCCCGCTAACCTTTTACAGGCACAACGCGATTATTTTGGCGCCCACACTTACGAACGCCTGGATAAGCCAAGAGGACAATTTTTCCACACCAACTGGACAGGAAGAGGAGGCGACACAGCATCTACTACTTATGATGTATAAATAAATCTATCACAAATTGAGAAGGCTATTTCAAATTAGAATTGAGATAGCCTTTTTTTTTGAATTTCTCATGAGGGCAGAATTGAAAATGAAGCAACTTGAAACCAAATCCCAAAAAAGGCTTTCTCTCTTAATGTTCCTTAGAGGTGACACCTTTTCAAAAGGTGTCACCTCTGACGATCAATCATCGTCCTCAATAGCAATGTCATTGTTGTAATAATACTGCGACATGCTTTTGTGTGTATCAATAAATTGCTGCTTTCCTCCAAACCATGTTAACACTTCTTCCCTTTTCAAAAGAGTAGGTTTATCAGAGAGAATCGTGTGCCATGAAGACCATTGGTGTTCTGTAAAATCATTGCATAGTTTGTGATGCTGTGCATTGGCGTGTATATAAATAACCGCTTGCGTAAACTGAGATTCTTTCAATATTTCCAGTCTTTTAAATGGCCGCTGAAAAAGATTTCCTGTTCTTTTGTGCTGTTTATTAAATGCCATTGCATAGGAATTGAAAAACCTCTTCCACTCAAGTTCAAGTAACACTTCAGTTGAGGCCGCATCTGCCAAATATTTTTTCTCAATTGGCTTTAACGACTGCGATGGCAAAGATTGCAGATATCTCTTTATGTCTTCCGTGGTTTTTATTTGGACTAAAAAATGAAAGTGATTAGGCAATAAATTCCAGCAAAAAGTATCTAAGAATGGATGTAAATATTTCTGAAATTGCTTTAGAAAATATAACCTGTTATCTGTCGATCTAAAAAGAAGCTCCTTGTTATTCGTTCTGTTATAAACATGGAATATTCCATTATCATAAAAATTTGCAGAATAGTCGGGTTTAATTTTCATGATAATTGTTTTTGTTCCCAAGAAATTTAAAGTCTTAAAGATAATAAGTGTGTAATAATTTCATCGGAAAATTTAGTACCGTTATTTCTTAACCTGAACTACGAATTGGTGATTGCCAGGATAGGTTTCCCAGAGGTAACACCTTTTGAAAAGGTGTTACCTCTGACGAACATCGTTTGCGTGCTTACTGTTATTACAGGCTTATTAAATAGTTTTGGTCTATTGAACAGGCCGCCGCTGGAGGTGTTGAGACAGGAGGTGTAGGTTTTTTTAGAGGTGACACCTTTTGAAAAGGTGTCACCTCTGACGAACAGAGCTATTCCTCCGCAGCCATGCTCACCTTTTCTTCTTCCACCCCATATTCCTTTATGTCATCAAGCAACAGATAATCTATGAAACCATTTTTGGTATTTTGAAAATCGTCACCCAAATTATCCTGGGAAGGCCGATCTATTTTAATGTGATTTTCTAAAACAATGTTTGCTTTTCCCTCTGCATTATCAAAAAACCGCCAACCGGATTCTTCAAGCAGTTTGTTTATTTTAATCCGGGCTTTTGCTTCTTTTGACATGAATAATTATAGCGTATAGAAGAAGATAAATATACTAATAAAATCAAAGTAAGGAAAAATTTGTTCTATTGCTGTTGTTCTCCTCACAGAGTGTCGCAGTTGGCATTGCCGCCGGTGTTCGCCTGAAAAGTTAAAGCCGTTGTATGTTCGTATGGGTTCCATATCAAATCTACTGTTGGTAACGTCTCAACAAGCCATAAGGATAAAATGTCTTACTGCTATTTCGTATAACGTTATATAAGAAAGGCGACAGATAAAGGGGAATCATTAATTAAAGTTTGTTTACTTGCCCTCCTGGGTGTTTCTTTTAAAAGTCAATGCCGTCATCTGGTGTCCTGAAAATAAAAATCCCGGGTATTTATCAGTTTACTGTATTTATATTATTTGCGTTATGCTATGCAAGACAAATAGATTACCAGTTGACAATATTTAATAAAAGCTTTATTGAAAGTTCAATATTATGATTTCAAAAATAAACCTGGCTCCAATTTTATTTTTTTCCAGATCTAAATTTTACCAAAAGAGAGGTTTTAAAACCTCTCCTTTTGGTAAAAAATCAATCTACTATAAAGCAACTCTTATTACCTATTTCTATTCTTAAAAAATCTCCTGGCCCAATCATCAATCTTTCAATATCCACATCAGCGCGTTTACATCATCATCCCCATCATACTGGCTTTGGATGGCATCAGCTACATTGTCCGGATTGTAATCCAGTTCTGAAGAAGGATAGAGCCATCGTTTCGGAAACCCGGTCGATGGAATGTTGAGGTTCGTCTCCGGATTTAACACAAACTCGGGGTACCCGGTGCGCCTGTTTTCATACCATCCATTATAATCTACATCCTGTAAGAAACCGGCAAGATATTTTTGTGTGATGATTTGCTTTATCATGTTGTCAGCAGATCCTGCGAGCGCTACTGTTGGCAAATAACTGGTAATATAAGAAGCTGTAATCGGCATGCCATGATTATAATTGTCCGGAGTATAATTCGTTAAAAAATTCATTGAACCTGTAATACCTGCATCATAGTATGCTTCTGCAGGGGTGCCGGATATCCATCCACGAACGGTAGCTTCTGCCAAAAGAAATTGCACGTCCCAATAATTTAAAAGCCCCACTGGCTCTGCATTATAAAGATCAGCGTAACGCTTATTAAAATCAGAAAAATTTCCTGATGCCCGGGCAGATTTAGTGCTTGCAATAGGATCAGAAGCTTCTACGCCAATATAGGCATCCCAATCAGACGGTAACTTTCCCCCGGCAATCAATGTAGGAGCCGGCTCAGCATAATAAAATAAGCGCCTGTCGTGCATAGCTTTTAACGGAGTTATTAATGTAGCGCCTACCATCGGATAGATTGTAAATGAATTTATTTGCACGGGCGTATTACTCCAGGGGTAAGCATACCCTGCAGAGTTCGCGTAGGTGACAGCAAAGTTATCATTGTAGTCACGCATCAATGGACGATTTTCAGCAATGTCTTTGAAACGCGAAACTACATTCAAATCCGGGTCTCCGGTTTTTTTATAAAGCTGCATAAGTACATTTAGTTCGAAACTATTGGTAAGACGCTGCCATTTGTCTACGCTGCCTTTATAAATAAAATCACCGGAAAAATCGGTGCCTGCTGCAAAGAGCATATTTGCTGTATCGAGCTCGTTGAGAATACCGATGAATACGTCTTTTTGTAAATCGTATTTGGGTTTGATATTTCCTTCGGACTCGCCCTGGATCGCTTCTGAATAAGGAATATCACCCAATTGCATCGTTACCTGGTAAAATTGCCATGCCCGTATAAAATGACCCAAAGCCGTGTAGGAATTCTTTAAGCCTTCGGGCTCGTTCTTTGCATATTCAAGCATTACCGGCACGTTTCTCAAAACGGCTAAACGGTCAAATCCCGTTCTCCCAATTTTGTTATACTGATAGCCTTCCTGGTCTTCAGTCCAGAGCGCATATTTACCGAGCATGAAAGGCTGGACAAAACTTTTGGTGCTGGAAATGTCGCCCGATGTAATAGACGTGAGCATGCTGGTTGCCAACCAGGCATCATTGGCAGTGGTTGACTTGTCGGGATTGGAATTGATTTCATCAAAGTTTTTCGTACATGATAGTCCCATGGCCGATGTCATGAGTATTACTATGATATGTCTTATAATATTTTTCATTTTTCTATTTTTAAAGTTTCAGGAAATGATTTACTTTTTAAAGCCCGAGCTTAAGATTCAATCCCAGCATACGTTGTGATGGTGCATTCAGATTTTCGTTACCAAGGTCCGGATCCGAGAAAGTAAACTTAGTCCACAGAAAGACATTTTGTGCTGTTAAAGAAATGGATGCATTCTTTATACCTGTCTTTCCTAATAATTTATTCGAAAATTTATAGCCGACAGAAATTTCACGAACTTTAAAAAATGATTGGTTCTTTAAGCCATGTTCATAACCTCTGGCATTGAGTTGTTGTTCGTAATCCTGGTAGCCTACCGCCACATCGTTAGGAGCATATTTTCGAGTGTCGCTGGTAATGCGACCATATTTATCATAGGTAACATCTCCTGAAATAACCTTCACGCCAGGACCTATATAATTTGTCAATCCATTTACCACCTGGTCATAACGCCATTTGGTATCTGTTTCAGGATTGGCGCCGGTATCAAACATTTTGTTCCAAATATAATCGTACATGATGCCGCCTACACGTCCGTCAATGCTTACTCCTATAATGAAATCCTTAATAGTGAAGTTGTTGATAAACCCAAAGGCAAATTTAGGGTCGGTATATCCCAGGTTGCCATTATAGTCGCTCAATACCGGGAAGCCGCCGTCATTAATTAGCTGGCCTTGAGGATCTCTTAGATTTGGCTCAGAAATGTAGGCATCGAGTCGTGCCCCCTTTTTCGTCCACAAGTTATCAGCTGAATACACAGGATCCAGGTCAACATAATAACGATGTTGATAAGAATAATTAATCATGGAATGCCATTCGAAGTTTCTGTTTTTTATTACGGATCCATCCACAGTCACCTCAAGGCCTCTTCGGGCGTAAGTCTCCTTTGTATTAATAAGGGTAGAAGAGAACCCTGAAGCGGAAGAAATGGTAGCATTCGTTTGTTGGTCGAAATAATATTTATTGAAATAAGCCACGTCAACATGTAAGCGTCCATTGAACAAGTAGCCTTCTGTACCTACTTCCCATGTTCTTGTGGATGACGGTAACAGATCCTTGCCCAATAAATTGCTGGGGTAAGTTGAACTGGGAAGTCCCCATGAGGTGCCGCCAGAAAAAGTATGGTTATTGGCATAAATGTCTGCGGGCAATTTATCCTCAGTCCAGGATCCACGTAATTTCCACATATCTACAAATTGCGGCATGGGAACAAATTTCGAAAGAATAACGCTTGTGGAAGCAGATGGATAAAAATAAGAACGCTGAGATGCAGACTGTGTAGAGCTCCAGTCATTTCGTCCTGTCAGGTCAACAAATACGGTGCTGTTCCATCCAACGGTTGCCTTTCCATACAAACTGTTGACCTGTTGGCTCCAGGTTCCAAAATTTGCTTCTAAAGCATCAACCCCCACTGTAGTTGACGGAACTGCGTTTGCTAAGGAGTACCAGCCTGGAACCGCAAGGCCATTGCGCGTTTGATTTCCCATTTCCCTGTCTGTGAAATAAGAGATACTTCCTCCACCTAGCAGATTTAAGTCAAACTTATTTATTTTTTTATCGTAAGTTAGTACCAGGTCATTATTAGTACTGAATCCCCAAAGCTCATTCATACCAAACATGCCTTTACCACTATAGTTCCAGTCAAAAGTATTTCCACTGGAACCACCCCGGGTGGAATTAATCCCTGCCGGGCTTTGTACGGTTTCTTCATTTTTATAAAAATCATACCCTGTACGAAACATCAGGTTAAGGCCTTTGCTAATTTTATAGTTCGCAGTAAGGCTTGCATTTAATTTATTTCTTTGGATGCCATCTAGTTTTTCATAAGCTATGAGGTATGGATTATCGTACCATGCGGTATAAAGCCAGTTTTGTTTTTGATCGGGAGTTACCCAATAATCTTTGTACTGACGAATGTCGTAGTCCGGACCTGTCCACATTAATATTTGATAAAGATACCCCTGGGCGCCGTAACCCTGTCCCCATATTTGAGGCGATTGTTGCCATGTATAACCCATGTGGCTTTCTAAATTAAATTTATCTCCCACCTTCAAAGCACCGCTCATCGTATAATTGATAATGTTTAATTTTTCATTTGGAAATTGGCCTTTATTATAAATATGATTGATACCCGCTCTGAAATAACCATTTTCACCGCTTTGCGTAACGCTTATGTTATTGTTGGTAACAAGCCCTGTTTGCAAAAAGTTTTTCAAATTATTTTTTCCACTGGAAACCAAAGGCATGTTCTCTTCTTGTTTCGAGATGGGATTCCATTGAATGGCGCTGTCACCAATGTCTAATTTTGGCCCCCAAACATAGTCAGTTGATATTTGGCCGTCAATACCATGGGCGTAAGATGTTTGCACTTTTGGAATTGCCAGGTAACCCAAGGCAGCCATAGTGTTACTATTAATATCAATTGATAATCCCTTACCCTTTCCTTTTTTAGTAGTAATCATAATAGCGCCGCTGGCGCCCTTTGCACCATATAATGCTGCCGCAGTAGGGCCTTTCAGTACACTGATGTCTTCGATATTGTCAGTAGGAATATCACGCAACGTCATGTTGCTATAAGGAACACCATCTATTACCAGCATCGGCGTTTCACCGCGCAATTCAATGGTAGGTGTGGTATTAAACTCAGTAGAATTTTTAATCACCAAACCCGAAACCTTCCCTGAAAGAGAAGTGGCAACATCTACTCCCTTTACCGTTTGAATTTCTTTACCATCTACTTTTTGCACTGCATAACCAAGAGCTTTAGATTCACGAGTGATACCAAGGGCAGTCACGACCACTTCGTTTAAGCCAGTGGTAGAAGGCTCCAGGGAAATATTTATGAGGGTCTTCCCATCTACCGGAACTTCTATATTATCATAACCAATAGACGAAAATACCAAAGTCGCTTTTTCCGGAACATTAATTGAGTAATTGCCACTAACGTCGGTACTGGTTCCGGAATGGCTTCCCTTTACCTCCACGCTTACTCCGGCCAAAGGCTGCCCATTAGTTTTATCGGTTACTGTTCCCTTTACAATCACATCCTGGATCACCTCATTTTTTTGAACAAGCACAATAAGATTGTTTCCTAATTCTTTATAAGACAGGCCTGTGCCGGTTAATAGCTGGCTCATCACCTGCGATATATTCGCGTTGGTTACATTGATAGTGATCTGGTCATCGCCCGCGATTTTACGCTCACTATACAGAAAACGAAAGTCGCTGTGTTTCTCAATGGCAGCAAGGGCTTTTTTTAGATTTACCGATTTCAGGTTCAGCGTGAGATTTTGCGAATAGCTTCTCGCGCTTACCTGCATAAAAGAAATTAACACAATAATAAATGTAAGTTTCATAATGAGCAATGACTTTATAAGCCAACGTTTTTGGAATGCACCACAAGGGTGCTTTAATAATTTCATAACTTTAATTTTGAAAGTTAAATAAGGGTAACCTCCTCTCTAAAGAAGGTTACATGAATTCAGTTTCTGTTTTTGACTTTTCCGGGGGAATGCTTGCAACATTCCCCTTCTTTTATGTATCATTTACTATCGACATGTTTTAGAATTTTAATTCTCAATAAATAATAATAGTTGTCCCATCTATTTTATATCTAAATTTTTCTGTTAGCTGTAATGCATCTAATGCTTCCGTTATTGTTTCCTTTTCAAATATTCCTGTAAAGCGATAGTTTTTGATTGCGTCATTCTCAAATTGAATATCCATATCATATTTGCGGCCCATATCTTCTGCCAACTTGCCAAAGCTTTCGGACTGAAAAACCAATTTATTATCCAGCCATGATGTTTCCACCACTGCACTGTCGGATCTGGAAATGTAATGCAGATTACTTATTAATAAGTCCGCAGAATGCGCAGCAGGAACATTTTTTATTTCTGAAAAAGTTTTTTCCGATACATTATTTGATACGATCAATTTTTCTTTTGGTTTTAAAATAATCCTGTCGTCGGGCCGGTCATTTAACGTGACTTCAATAAGCCCATGTATCAATGTAGTTTCGCATACAGAATCGCCTGGATAAGATTTTATATTAAACTCTGTGCCCAATACTTTAATACTCATTTTACTTGTGTGA
>Ga0164241_10004295_pt1 | contig 13889 bp, 12 predicted proteins | sample OricomyardsoilBY_FD_108780 | JGI IMG/M metagenome (GOLD analysis project Ga0164241, IMG submission 108780) | Backyard soil microbial communities from Emeryville, California, USA - Original compost - Back yard soil (BY) | ecosystem: Environmental > Terrestrial > Soil > Unclassified | place: USA...
CATGAAGCTCGACGCGAGCTCGTTCCTCGTGACGCTCTTCATGGCGGCCGTGCCCGAGCTGTTCGGGCGCCCGCGCACGAGCGGCGGCTTCTTCGCGCCGGCGCGCACGGCGCTGGGCGCGCCCGCGGTCGAGGCGGTCGTGGCGGTCCTGCGCGTGATGGGCGTGTTCGTCTTGGTGTCGCTCTTCTGGGCGCTCTTCGATCAGCACGGCTCGACCTGGATCGACCAAGCCGAGCTCATGGACGGCGCGCTCACCGGGCCGCTCACGACGTGGCTCTTCATCGGCGCCATCGCGGGTGTGCTCATCGCGCTCGCGGTCGGGCTGACGGTGCCGAAGGCCTACAAGGCGATTGGCTACGCGGGCGGCTTCGCGGTCGGTATGGGCGGCATGGTGGCGGCGTACTTCGGCTTCCAGGTCGACGGCATCGCGACCCTGAACATCGACCCGTCGCAGATGTCGGCGGCGAACCCGATGATGGTCATGATCCTCATCCCCATCACGCTGAAGGGCATCTACCCGCTGATGGCGAGGCTCGGCTTCGAGCCGCACCCGCTGCGCAAGATGACCGTCGGCATGTTCATGGCGGCGCTGTCGTTCGTGGCCGCGGCGGTGCTGCAGCTGGCCATCCGCGGCTCGGCCGAGCACTCGGTGCACATGCTGTGGCAGGTCATCCCGTACATGATCCTGACGACCGCCGAGGTGATGGTGTCGATCACCGGCCTCGAGTTCGGCTACAGCCAGGCCCCCAAGCACATGAAGTCGGTCGTGATGGGCTTCTGGATGTTGACGGTGGCCATCGGCAACTGGTTCGCGTCGAAGCTCTTCGGCGGCCTGAAGGGCTGGGACCTCATCGACTTCTTCTGGCTCTTCACCGGGCTCATGGCCGGCGCGGCCGTCGCGTTCGCGGTGATCGCGAGCTTCTACAAGTACAAGGACGTCATCCAGGGCGAGGATGGCGACGTCGCGCGCCCCGCCTGATCAGAACGCCGTGAAGCGCCGGCCGAGCTCGGCGCAGACGGCCTCGAGGTGGTGCTGATCGGTCGGCGTGAACGCGGCCGGCAGGTCGGAGTCGACGTCGAGCACGGCGATGACCTTGCCGGCTGGCGTGATGACCGGCACCACGAGCTCCGAGCGGGTGGTCGACGAGCAGGCGATGTGGCCCGCGAATGCCTCCACGTCATCGACGCGCTGGCTCGTCGCGGTGCGCGCCGCGGCGCCACAGACGCCGCGCGAAAACGGGATACGCAGGCAGCCGTGGCCGCCTTGGTAGGGCCCGACGACCAGCAGCTCGGCGTCGCCGCGGCGGCGGTAGAAGCCGGTCCAGTGGAAGTAGTCGAAGGCCTGGTGCAGCTCGCAGGCGACGGTGGCGAGCGCCGCGATCGGGTCGTCCTCGCCGTCGAGCAGCCCGTCGATTCGTTGCCGCACCTCGGCATATCGTTCGCCGCGGCTGGCTTGGGGTTGTTCGGCAAGAAGCGGAGTTAGCATGACTGACCCACGCGTGCCTGATACACCTTCGTGCCAGGGGAGGTCGACATGCTGGGATGGTTGGTGTGCGTTGCCGTTGTGAGCGCTGGACCAGGCGAGGGACCCGCCGCGACGACAGGACGAAGGGCTTGGCCCATCGAGCTGCGGGCGATCACGGTCGAGGCCGAGCTGGCCGCCGCGACGGCGCGTTTTGGTGCCGCGAACCCGACGGTCGTGGCGCTGCAGGCGCGCCTCGAGGCGCTCGAGGACGCCAAGCGCGAGGCCCCCACGGAGGAGGGCTCGGACCAGGCGATGCTGGCCGGTGAGCTGCAGCTGCTCGACAGCCGGCTCGTGCAGGAGGGGGCGGCGCTGAAGGCCAAGGGCCTCGGCGCGAGCGCGCCCGAGGTGGTCGCCATCGCGCGTGAGCGCGAGGTGCTGTCGCGCTACCTGAGCCAGCTCCCGGCGCTCGAGCTGCGCGCCGAGTCGGGCACGCCGGCGGTCGCGCGCGCGGTCGTCGAGGAGGCCATCGCCAAGGGGCGCCTCGTGTACCTGAGCAACGCCGGCGGCACCAAGACCTCGGAGGTGGCCGAGGCGCAGCAGCGCGCCAGCGAGGCCGGCAAGGTCATCGCGCGCAGCCGCGTCACGCCGCACGATCGCGACGCCATTCGCGGCGCGCTCACGAGCGCCATCCACGACCGGCTCGACGCGCTGCACAACCCGCGCAACGAGCGCGACGAGGGCCTCATCGAGGCCGAGCTCGACGGGCTCGCCATCGCGCACGCGCGCCTGGCGACCCGACGCTTCGCAGGCGAATAGCAGTCAGAGCGGGAGGACGTCCTCGACGCTCTCGAAGACCGAGCGGCGCCAGCGCACGAGCGGGCTGGTGCCCTCGAGCAGGCGCTTCGTCTCGGCCATGACCTCGGCGAGGTCGACCAGGTAGCAGTACGGGTCGCTGGCCGAGCGCTGCCCGGCCTCGGCCGGCATCTCGCCGGGCAGGAGCCAGGCCGCCATCTTGCGGTGCTCGCCGGACAGCAGCGCGCGCACCGCGACGTGGGCCAGGCGTGACGCCAGCAGCCGATCGAAGGCCGACGGGCGACCGCCGCGCACGATGTGGCCGAGCACCGTCACGCGCGTCTCGACGGGCGGGCCCTCGTGCCCGAGCAGCTCGACCAGGCGCTCGTCGACGCGCGCCTTGAGCTGGTCGTTCGAGATGGGCGTGCCCTCGCTCTTGATCACGATGACCCGCTGCGCGCGGCCGGCGCGCTCACGCGCACGCAGCACCACACGCGCCACCGTGTCGACGATCTCGTCGGGGCGCTTCTCGGACTCGCGGAACAGCACCGCGTCGGCGCCGGCCGCGATGGCCGCGGTCATGGCGAGGTAGCCGCAGTCGCGCCCCATGACCTCGACGATAAAAGTACGATCGTGCGCCGAGGCGGTGTCGCTGATCTTGTCGCACGCCTCGACGATGGTGTTGATGGCCGTGTCGACGCCGATGGCCATGCCGGTGTAGCCGATGTCGTTGTCGATCGACGCCGGGATGCCGATGACGCGGCAGGTGAAGTCGGGGGCCTCGTCGGGATCGGTGAGCGCCATCGCGCCCGCCAGCGAGCCGTTGCCGCCGATGACGATGAGCCCGCCGACGCCCGCCGCGACGAGGTGCTGGCGGGCGCGCGCGCGGTGCGCCGGGTCGTGCATCTCGGGGCTGCGCGCCGAGCCGAGCATGGTGCCGCCGTCGCGCAGGATGCCGCCCACCTCGCGCATGCCGAGCGGCTCGAGCTTGCCCGCGAGCAGGCCGCGGTAGCCGTTCTGCACGCCCACGACGGGGTGGCCCGCGGCCACCAGCAGCGCGGTCGCGGCGCGGATGGCGGCGTTCATGCCGGGCGCGTCGCCGCCGCTCGTGAGGAGCGCGACCGGGTAGCTCATGTGAGCGTCACCTGGATCGAGTCGGGGTCGAGGCCGAGCGCGCTGGCGACCTTGCGGAGGTACTCGACCTCGGCCGGATCGACGTGCCGATCCGAGTGCGTGACGCGCGCCACCAGCGTCAGCACGGCCTGCCGATCGTCGTCGCTGCGCACGTGGATGTGGCGCACGGCCTGCTCGATGTCGAAGGTCGTCGGGTCGAACGCCTCGAGGCGATCGGCCACGTGGCGCGGCAGGTCGTCGGCGGCGACGAACTCCTTGAGCTGCTCGGCGATGGCGATGACCTCGACGGCGACCTTCACGCCGTCGGCGAACGCCGCGCCGAGCATCAGCTCACCCAGCGCCGCGAGCTCGCGCACGTGCGCCTCCTGGTCGGGAGCGATCGCGCCCGCGCGCCTGCGCACCTGGTCCATCGGTCGCCGAATCGCGCTCGGCTTCGGCATCTCGGTCGTCGTCTTGTCCGTCATTGGTGCCCCCTCCCGAGCTGCGCTGCGCCTCGTCCAGAGCGCGACGCGGCGTCGCTCGGCGAGCGCCCACCCCGCTCGCGTTCGCTCTCTTGGTGGGCTTTCATTCTAGCCCGCCTTGCTCCATCCTGCCTAGGTCGCCTACGCGGCCCTCCGAGGTCGTTCCGCCGCGGCGCACACACACGGGAGCAAAGCACATGGCCTGGCGCGACCAGGGATACCTGACGGTGCTCGTCATCGACGACGACCCCGAGCTGCGCGCGATGGTGCAGGCCGTGGTGCTGGGCGAGGGGCACCAGGCGCTGGCGGTGGGGTCGGCCGAGGCGGGCCTCGAGCTCTTGCCGCTGAACACGTTCGACGTGGCGTTCCTCGACCAGCGCCTGCCCGGCATGGAGGGCCTGGTGCTCGGCGAGTACCTCCACAAGAACAACCCGGACATGGAGATCGCCCTGGTCACGGGCGACCCCGACGAGCGCCTGGTGCGGGTCGCGGCGAGCAACGGCCTGACGGTCATCACCAAGCCGTTCGAGGCGGAGCAGCTCGTCCAGGTGCTGGAGACGGCGGTCAAGCGGCAGGTCGGCGCGGAGCAGGCCACCAAGGCCGCGTATGGCGACGGCGACGGGCCGATCGATCTGGTGCCGTGCTTCCCGCACCTGCCGGCGCTGTTCGCGCTGCCGAGCGTGCCACAGCGCCTGGAGGACCTCTTGGCGCGCCGCATCCGCGAGTCGCTCGAGACGCTGCAGCTCCACGACCCGCGCGACGAGAAGGCGCGCGCGATGGCGTACAGCGGGCTCGTGACGGCGCAGGTGCTGGGCGTGAAGCTGCCGCGCACGAAGTCCGGGACGAGCTACGCCGAGTGGTACGACACGCTCATGCGCGCGTCGGGTCGGCCGCCTGCGTTCGACGGGGGCTCGTGAACCGGCAGAACATCCCTGGCCTGCCTGGCCTGTTCATCCCGCCCGACCCGCTGCTCGGGGCGACGCTCGCGGGTAAGTACAAGATCGAGCGGCTGCTGGGGCAGGGCGGCATGGGCTCGGTGTATGTGGCCACGCAGCTGGCCGTGAACCGCCCGGTGGCGGTCAAGGTGCTGCGCCCCGTGCCCGGGGTGAGCGAGGCGCAGCTGGTCGAGCGCTTCAAGCGCGAGGCGCTGGCGACGTCGACCTTGCACCACCCGAACACCGTGCAGGTCATCGACTTCGGGCAGCACGATCATGCGCCCGGCCACCACATGCTCTACCTGGTGCTCGAGCTCTTGAAGGGCGGCACGCTGACGCGGCTCTTGAAGGCCGAGGCGCCGCTGGCACCCGAGCGCGTGGCGGCCATCGGCAAGCAGATCGCCAAGAGCCTGGCCGAGGCGCACGACCTCGGCATCGTGCATCGCGACCTCAAGCCCGACAACGTCTTCATCTGCGACTACGACCACGACCCCGACTTCGTGAAGGTCATGGACTTCGGCATCGCGCGGCTCTTGACGACCGACGAGCACGTCACGCGCACCGGCATGATGATCGGCACGCCGCGCTACATGGCGCCCGAGCAGGCGATGGCGAAGAAGGTCTCGCCGTCGGCCGACATCTACTCGCTCGGGGTGATCCTCTACGAGATGCTGACGGGCGCGCCGCCGTTCTCGGCCGACTCGTCGATGGCGCTGGCGCTCGCGCACATCAACGAGCCGCCGCCGCCGCTGCTCCTGCCGGGCTATCCCGAGCCGCAGGCGAATGCGTGGCGCGGGCTGGTGGCGGCGCTCTTGACGAAGAACCACGAGGCGCGCCCGCAGAAGGCGAGCCAGGTGGCGCAGTGGCTCCAGCAGCTCGAGTACGACGCGCGCCGGAACGAGCCGCGCAACCCGACGCCGGTGCCGACGCCCGCCCCGGCCGCGACGCCGGGCTACGATCCGGCGACCTACAGCGGCCCGACGTCACGCCAGAACATCACCGTCGAGCAGGCCATGCGCGCGCGCCAGGGTCCGAGCAAGGTGGTGGTGTGGACCGCGGCGGCGCTGTTCATGCTGCTCGGCGGCATCGTGGCGTTCCTGCTACTGCGACCCTGATCAGCGAAGGGTCGGCTTCGCCTTCCTCGTTGATCAGCGAAGGGTCGGCTTCGCCTTCCTCGTTGATCACGGGCACTCGAAGTCGGCGCGCTGGAAGCCTGCGGGTGCGTCCGCGGCCTTGTCCCAGGCGGCCTGCAGGTGGGCATCGCCGGCGTCGACCTGCCACAGCTCGTAGCTCCAGTTGATGCAGCCCGACGGACAGTCGCCGCTGCCGAGCGACACGAGGTAACGATGCGGGCTGCCGCGCAGGTCGAACTGGATCGAGTCGCCGTCGCCAGCCACCGCGTCGGGGAAGACCTCGGCATCGTCGCCGAGCACCCGCGCGTACGTGGCGGCGAGCGCATCCGAGCCGAGCGCGCCCGGGAAGCTGATGACCAAGCTGTCGTCGTCCGCGAAGAGCCTGCCGTGGAGCTGTGTGTTCAGGCAGTCGAAGTCGGCGTTGGCACCGGATCGGAGTCGTTCGATGCGCTCGCTCGGCGCGACGATGAGGAGCTCCGACCCGACGAGCGCGCCGTAGCTGCGCGGTCGCGCTCCGCGCACGACGGTGATGGCGTCGAGGTCGGCGAGCAGCGTGTCGTAGCGCGCCTGGCTGGCGACGAGGGCGTCGCTGCAGCGCAGCGCCAGCCGCTCGACCTCGGTGTCGGCGCGCGGCGTGAGCGCGAGCGTGGCGCCGCTCGGCAGCCCCTCGCACACGGGCGTGTCATCGGCGCACGCGGCCAGCCCGACCAGGACACTCATGACGCTGAGGCACTTCATGACGCGACGCTAGCACGGCGCGCGTGAGCGGCTGCGTCCGATTGCACGAACGCCGTCCCCAACGACGGTTGACCACGACGGGCCCGGTCGGCAACCATGCCGGAGCGCGGGTCGGGGAAGGCTATACGCGCACACTCACTCGTGGAGGTCGGGATGGGCATCTCGCGGCGCGCCTTCGTCACCAGTGTCGGCCTCGGCTTGCTGGCGGCGCCATTCGTCAACCTACTTTCGGGTCGACGCGCCCGCGGCGCGCCGATAACCGACGGGCCGACGCGGCTGCTGGTCTTCTTCTGTCCCAACGGCACCGTGCCGCACCGCTGGCGCCCGACCGCCGGACCATCGGCGACCGCGACCGGCCCGCAGACCGACTACAGCTTCGGGCCGGGCAGCGTGCTCGAGCCGCTGGCCGCCAAGCGCGGCGAGCTCGTCGTGGTCGATGGCCTGTACTTCCACGGCGCCGACAACCACGAGGGCGGCATGGCCGCCATGCTGACCAACCGCGGCTCCCTCGACAGCCCGACGGGCGGCCGCTCGCTCGACCAGGTGGTCGCGCAGCACCTCGCTGGCGTCGGCGGCGCGCGCTTCGGCTCGCTCGAGCTCGGCGTGCAGACGTCGGCCTGGGGCGGCGGCGTGCAGACGCGCATGAGCTACTCCGCGCCCGGCACGTTCGTGACCCCGGACGACGATCCGCGCCACGTCTTCGAGCGCCTCTTCGGCGCGGTCGGCGAGGATCCGGACAAGTCGCGGCGGCGCCGCCAGAGCGTCATCGATCTGGTGCGCGGCGAGGTCGTCGGCCTGCAGGGGCGCCTCGGGGTCGGCGAGCGCCAGAAGCTGCAGGCCCACCTCGACGCGCTGCGCGCCGTCGAGATCACGCTGCAGCCGCAGGCCGGCACCTGCGAGCGACCGGCGCCGCCGACGACCGGATCGGCCTACGACAACAGCAGCTTCCCGGCCATCCTCGCGGCCCAGACCGAGCTGGCCGCGCTCGCGCTCGGCTGCGGCCACACGCGCGTCGTGTCGATCCAGTGTGCCCACACGGTCGCGCCGACGGTCATGAGCTGGGCCGGCGTCGGCGACGGTCACCACAGCCTGTCGCACGCCGACGACGGCAACACCGCGCTGGTCGACGACTTCATCAAGACCGAGCGCTGGTACGCCGAGCGCTTCGGCGACGTGCTCGACGCGCTCGCGGCGCGTCCCGATCCCGACCAGCCCGACAGCGACCGCACGCTGCTCGACGCGACGCTGGTGGTCTGGACGAAAGAGCTCGGCGACTCGCGCCTGCACGTCTGCAAGGACGTGCCGTTCGTGCTCGCCGGTGGCGGCGCCGGGCTGCGGCGCGGCCGCTGGATCCGCACCCCCGAGACCCCGCACGCGCAGCTCTTGGTGGCCATCGCGCAGACCATGGGCATGTCGCTCGAGACCTTCGGAGATCCAGCCGCGGGCAGCGGCGCGCTGGGAGGGCTGGTCTGATGCGCGCGCTCAGCCTCCTGGCAATCGTTGGGATCCCAATCATCTCGTTGGTGGCGTGCGACCACGACGAGGCCGACGGCGAGACCGCGCTCGCCTGCGACACCCTCGAACGATCGTTCGCGGACGAGGTGCTCGTGCCGATCCTGCAGGCCGACTGCATCCGCTGCCACAGCGCTGGCGGGCTGGCGGGCTCGACCGACATGGTGCTGCTGCCGGGCGACGACGCTGCGACCATCAGCGCGGACCTCGCCATCGTCGGCGACATCGCGAACAAGTCGATCGACGGTCAGTCGGTCCTGCTCCTGCGCCCGACCGGGCGTCACCCGAGCGGCCACACCGGCGGCGCCCTGATCGACATCGACAGCGACGCGTACCAGGCGCTGGAGCGCTTCGTGGCGGCCGCCCAGGTGTGCCCCTTGCCCGCGCGCAGCGCGCCGCCGACCGGCATCGACTGCGAGACGCTCGCCGGCCCGCGCATCCTGCGCCGCCTGTCACGGAGCGAGTGGGCGACCTCCGTGCACGACCTGCTCGGCCTCGACGCCGACCCGAGCGCGCTGGCGCCCGACGACGTGCTCGACGGCTTCGACAACCAGGCCGAGGCGCTCGAGGTCACGCCGCTGCTCGCCGATCAGCTGCGCGGTGAGGCCGAGCGCCTGGCCCGCGTGGCAGCCGACACGCGCCTCGGCGCGCTCGTCGACTGTGACCTCGGCAGCGCTGGCGACGCCTGCGCCACGCGCTTCATCCGTGTGCTGGGGCTGCGCGCGTTCCGCCGCCCGCTGGCCGACGACGAGGTCGCGAGCTACCTCGGGCTGTTTGCGAACGTTCGTTCGGAAGACGGCGCGCAGGAGGGCGCCATGTGGGTGATGGCGGCGCTCTTGCAGTCGCCCCACTTCCTCTACCGCTCGGAGCTCGGCGTGCGCCAGGCCGACGGCTCGTTCGTGCTGTCCGCGTGGGAGCGCGCCACCGCGCTGTCCTACCTGACCATCGGCGCGCCGCCCGACGAGGCGCTCCTGCGCCACGCGTCCAAGGGTGAGCTGAGCGACCCTGCAGTGGTGCAGTCCGAGCTCGTGCGCCTGCTCGCCGACCCGCGCGCCGACGCCACGCTGGCGCGCTTCGGTGAGCGCTGGCTCGGCATCGATCGGCTGCCGATCGTGACGCGCGACGCGACGCTCTACCCCGAGCTGACGCCCGAGATCCGCGCCGACATGGCAGGCGAGGCGGCGCGCCTGCTCATCGCTGTGGCCAAGGCGGGCGGCACCGTCGAGGACCTGCTCACGACCCGCACCGGCTTCATGACCGACCGGCTCGCGGACTACTACGGCCTGCCGCGCCCGACCGGCCCGGCCGACGTCCAGGGCTTCAAGGCCATCGACTTCGGCGACGCGCCGTACGGCGGCCTGCTGCGACTCGGCGCGGTGCTCACGACGCACGCGCTGCCGCAGTCGAGCTCGCCGATCCACCGCGGCAAGATGGTCCGCGAGCGCCTGCTGTGCGAGGACCTGCCGCCGCCGCCGTCCAACCTCGACACCTCGCCGCCGCCGCTGGACCCGAGCAAGTCCACGCGCGAGCGCTACCGCGAGCACGCGTCGAACCAGCAGTGCGCCGGCTGCCACACGCGTATGGATCTCATCGGCTTCTCGCTCGAGCACTTCGACGGCATCGGGCGGTGGCGCGAGCGCGACGGCGACCACACCATCGACGACTCCGGCACGATCGTTCACCTGCTCCACGACGGCAGCTACGAGGACACCGAGGTGAGCGGCCCCGACGGCGTGGCGCGCGCGCTGGCGGCCAGCGGCGCGGTCGATCGCTGCTACCTCGTGCAGCAGCTGCGCTTCGGCTTCGGCTACGACCCGGCCGCTTGCCTGGTCGACGACATCGCTACGCGCCACGCGGCCGCGGGCCTCGACGGCGTGCTCCAGGCGCTGACGCAGTCGCCCGCGTTCGGGGTGCGTCATGGCGGCGCCGGCGAGGGGGACACGCTCGCGGTGGGCGCCTGGGACTTCGACCAGCCGACCGACACGCCGGTCGATCCAACGGACCCGACCGATCCCACCGACCCCACGCCGATCGGCACGGTGACCATCGACGCGGTCGAGTCGTCGCGCTGGAACGAGGGCTACTGCATGCAGTTCACGGTCACCAACGTCGGCGACGCCGCCTCCGGCTGGTCGGTCGAGCGCCAGGTCGAGGGCACCATCAACAACCTCTGGAGCGCGCGCTCCGAGGCGATCGCCGGCGGCCGCACGCGCTTCAGCGGCCTCGAGTGGAACGCCACGCTGGGCGCCGGCGGCAACACCAGCTTCGGGTTCTGCGCGGCGCTGTGAGCCGCCGCTGATCTCGGCGCTTCATCCGAACGAGCCGTCGCGCTATGGTCTCGCGGTGCACCTGCTGCTCCCCATCGTGACGGCCGCGTCCCTCATCGCGTGTATGGACTCGGCCCCGCCGGCCCCCGACGACGGCATGCCCTCGACCGCGGCGGCCGGCGCGCTGGCGTCCGACGAGGTCCCGCCGAGCGACAAGCTCGAGCCGCCGCGCAACTTCTCGTGGGTCGAGCGTGATCTGGGCGCGATGGCCTGGCCCGGCAGTGGCGCCGAGCTCGAGAGCGCGGCCACGTGGCTCGACGAGCACGGCGTCGACCTGGTGATCACGCTGACCGAGGCCGAGCTCGACCCGTCGATCATGAAGGCGCACGGGCTCAGCACGCTGCACCTGCCGATCGTGGACTTCACGCCGCCGACGCGCTCGCAGATCGAGCAGTTCGTCGTGACCATCAAGACCCTGATGGCGCGCGACCAGCGCGTGGTCGTGCACTGCGCCGGCGGCCGCGGCCGCACCGGCACGATGATGGCCGCGTGGTTCGTGGCCGAGGGCGCGACCGCCGACGAGGCCATCGCGCGCATCCGCGCCAAGCGCCCCGGCTCGATCGAGACCGCCGCGCAAGAGGACGCCGTCCGCGACTTCGCAGCTTCCCTCGGCCCCCGTCACTGAGACCCATGCGCACGTACACTTGGCTCCTCGTCGCGCTGCTCGCCGCGTGCGAGGGCGATCCGAACCCGGCGGCCGACACGACCGCGCCCGACACGGTGGTCGTCGACACGGTGGTGGTCGACACGCAGCTCCCCGACACGGCCGGCCAGCTGTGCATCCCCGATCGCCACTTCTGCACCTCGCCGCGCGAGTCGGCGCTGTGCAGCGTCGACGGCAAGTCGATCGCCGAGACCACGCCATGCCTCGGCCAGACCGCCTGCGACGCCAACACCGGCCTGTGCGCCGCGGCCATCTGCGAGCCCGCATCGACGAGCTGCGTGGGGCTCCACCAGCAGCAGATCTGCAAGCCCGACGGCTCCGGCTACTACGCGGTGCAGCCCTGCGACGACCCGCTGTACTGCGCGCAGGGCAAGTGCCGCGCCTGCTCCGAGGACAAGGTCGAGTGCCTCTCGGACACGACCTATCGGCGCTGCGCCGCGGACGCGTCGGCCTGGTCCGACACGCTCGACTGCGCGAACGACTACCGCTGCGTGCCGTCCGACGACGGCGGCGCGGCGTGCAAGTCGTGCGGCTTCGAGCGCGTGTGCCTGACCGACAGCAAGGTCCGCACGCGCTGCACCTCGGGAGAGATCGCCTTCCAAGAGGACATCACCTGCGGCGTCGGCACGACCTGCATGGACGGCTACTGCCGCGCCTGCGAGCCGTCGCTGTCGCAGTGCCTCTCGGAGACGACCGTACGATCGTGCGCCGCCGACGGCTCGGCGTGGAGCGAGCCGACGCTCTGCCCGCCCGGCGACGCCTGCCTCGGCGACAAGTGCCTGCCGTATGGCTGCAGCCCGCGCGTGTTGTTCCTGGTCGACTACTCGGGCTCGATGCAGGGCGCGAAGTGGGACGCGGTGGCGTCGTCGGTCGCGACGCTGGTGGCCGCGAACCCGACCGTGCGCTTCGGCATGAAGACGTTCCCGGACGTGTCCTCGAGCTTCGGTTGCGATGTCAGCGCGAGCCTCGAGATCGACTTCGGCACCGAGCAGGCCGACACGTTCGCGGCCTGGTTCGCGGCGCACGACCCACCCGGCGCGACGCCGCTGGCCGCCGGGCTGACGGCCATCGCCGACCACGCCGACACCATCTTCGGCCCGCTCGGCGGCTACGTCATCATGCTCTCGGATGGCGAGGACTCCTGCTACTACGGCAACACCGAGCCCATCCGGCCCTACCTCGCCGAGACCGCCGCGCGCCTCGCCGCGGACGGCAAGGTGCAGACCTACGGCATCGCCTACGGCTTCGACGGCGGCGAGGCTGGCGAGATGGACACCGTCGCGAAGAACGGCGGCACCGGTGAGGTCGAGGCGATCGACGCCGGCAGCGAGGACGAGCTGAGCGATGCGTTCGACCGCATCATCGACAAGGTCAAGTTCTGCGATGGGGCGCCGTGAGCGGCGCCAGGAACGCCAGCACGCGCTCGCCGACCTGGGGATCACGCAGCACCTTGTGATGGCCGAGCCCATCGGTCGCGAGTAGCTCGGCGTCGGGGCAGGTCGCAGCGATCGTCGCGCCCGCGCTGAACGGCACCTCCCGATCCGAACGATCGTGCACCACCAGCAGCGGCGCGCTCAGCGTCGGCAGCAGCGGCCGTGGATCGATGGTCGTGATGGCCGTCCCCGCGCGCGCCTCGACGGCGGCAAGCATGGCGCGGTCGACCGAGGGCGGCAGCCCCAGCCGCCGCGCGAACGCCTTCGGCCAGCTGGTCGGCTCGATGGGCGACGCGATGAACACCACGCGCTTGGGCCGGATGGTGCGCGCCTGGGCGAGCGTCACGAGCACCGCGCCCATCGAGTGACCGACGACGGCGTGCGCGCCGCCGAGCCAGCCATCGACCTCCGAGAGCGCGTGCACCATCTCCGGGATGGTGGTCCAGCTGCCCGGCGACTCGCCGTGGCCCGGGTGATCGAAGACGACCGCGCGGAAGCCAGCGGTCGCGAGCGCGCCCACGAGGGGCGCGAGCTGGGCGGCACGCCCGTTCCAGCCGTGCGTGAGCAGCACCGTCGGCCCGTCGCCGAGCACCCAGGTCGCGAGCCGCTGCTTGCCGAACGGCACCTCGACACGCTCGGCCGTGGCGAGCAGCGCCGCCTCCGCGGGGCGCACGGGCGGGCGGTAGGTCGTGAAGAAGGCACGCGCGGCGGCGCGTCCGGCGAGCGCCGGGCTGACCCGCGCCAGCGCGCGCAGCGGCCACGCCGAGGTGTAGAGCGCCTGCTCGACGCGCGAGCGCTCGGGCGGGCTAGAGCTCGTGGGACGAACGGTCGTGCTATTTTTGGGCGACGAAGAACCAGAGAAGGTAGCCGTGGACATCACAAACCTCCGGGATCAGCTCGAGGCGAGCGGGCGACAGCGCTGCATGAGGTCCTCGAACGCATACCGCGCGAGGGCCTCGGCGTCCGGCTCACGGAAGAGCCGGGCGTGGCGGCGGTAGCCGCCGAGGATGTTGAGCACGTCGAACGCGAACGCGCGCGCGTCGAGGTCGGCGCGGAACGCCTGGCTCTCGACGGCGGCGCGACCGATCTGCGCGAGCGTGTCGTAGGACTGCTTCTGCGCGTCGACGACGTAGTCGCGGATGGGGCCCTCGACGTCGTCGTAGGTGTTGATGGCCGCGTCGAGCGGGCAGCCCCCCGGGAAGGCGTCCCGGTCCCAGGCGATCCAGCCGTCGAACAGCGCGCGCACACGCGGCTCGCCGCGCGGGCGCTTCAGCGCGGGCGACACCACCGTGGCG
>Ga0164241_10004296_pt1 | contig 13887 bp, 11 predicted proteins | sample OricomyardsoilBY_FD_108780 | JGI IMG/M metagenome (GOLD analysis project Ga0164241, IMG submission 108780) | Backyard soil microbial communities from Emeryville, California, USA - Original compost - Back yard soil (BY) | ecosystem: Environmental > Terrestrial > Soil > Unclassified | place: USA...
CCGGAGCCGGCGGAGCCGGCGCCGGTGGCAGCGGAGGCGCGAGCTCGACCGGAGGCGCAAGCTCGACCGGAGGCGCGAGCTCGACCGGAGGCGCCGGCGGCAGTGGTGTGGGCGACGACGCGTGCGACGACATCCGGGCGGCGTTCGCGAACGCCTCGTCGACCTATGGTGTCGACCCGCTTTGCCTCAGCACGGACGGCGGCGCCGTCGCCGCGCGCTTCGTCGTCACGCCCGATCCGTTGCTCGATCGGCCGGTCGGGCTCTCGGCGTGGCGCGCGACGTATACGGCGACGTGCATCGATCCTCCGAGCCTGCTCGCCTTCATCCAGGCGCACTACGGAAACGGCCCCGAGAAGCTCTGTGTTCAGGGAAAGGATCCCTTCGACCCCGCGAACGGCGTCACCTCGTGTCCGCCATGAGGCGAGTCAGAGATCTCTCGGCGTCGCGCGCGCTTCAGAGACGATCCATCGGGCTTCGCCAACGTCTACGAGCTCAAACGCCGCCTCGACGTACAGCGAGACCGGAGCCGCAGGCGAAAGCCTCGCGTGCACTTCGAGGGAGCCGCCGCTCTGCGTGAGCGCGTCGAGCCCGCCGAGCGCGACCTCGCGAAAACCCACGTAGCGCTCGACGAACGGATCGATGGCTTTGTAGATCGCTTCCTTGAGCGAGAAAAAGATGCGGAGCACACGCGCTCGGTCCGCTTCTGGCAACGTCGTCCAAAACGCGTGCTCTTCGTCGCACAGCACGCGTCTCGAGATGTCCACGCGGAGCGGCGCCACGAGCTCGACGTCGACGCCGATGCGCTCACGTCCCGCGCGGCACGCGGCGAGAGCGACCGCGACCTCATCCTTGTGTGAGATCGATCCCACCGCCGCGTCGCCCAGCCTCGGCGCGCCACGCGGGCTCGCCGCGATACCGCTCGCCTCGGCCGCGTCGATCGCCGCGAGCGCGTGTCGAAGCGCAGCTCGTCCTGCCGTGAACGTGGCGCGTCTTCGTCCTTCGAAGGCCGCCGCGATCGATTCTTCTGCGCCCACGAGCGGCAGCTGCGCGGCGGCGTCGACGGCGACGCCCACGACATGTCCGAACGTCAGCGTGCGCTCGAAGAGGATCACGACGGGCGCGTTGCCCTTACCATGGCGGCGTGACCGAAGAGCGCTGCGACGAGCACGAGGCCGAGGCCGACCACGAAGACGATGAACCGCGCTCGACCGCCTACGAGGTCGCCCGCGAGCCGGTCGCGGCGATCCCCGGGACCCTCCGCATCACGAGCGACGAGAAGCCGAAGATCTACATCGTCGACTATGGTCCGGATCACCTGGAAGAGCGCCTCCTCGAGAACGTCGAGGACATCATCCCGTACCTCGCGAAGGAGTCGAAGACGTGGATCGACGTCCACGGGCTCGGACATAAGCCGACGTTCGAACGCCTCGGCGAGATCATCGGGATTCACCCGCTCGCGCTAGAAGACATGGTCAACGTCCCGCAGCGGCCAAAGACCGACATCTACCCGACGCAGCAGCTCTTCGTGACCCGGATGGTCGAGCTTCACCACGGAAAGCTCCTCAGCGAACAGCTGAGCATCCTCTTCGGCAAGGGCTTCGTCCTCACGGTGCAGGAAGAGCCCGACGTCGATTGCCTCGATCCGCTGCGTGACCGCATCCGCGCCGGTCGCGGACGCATCCGAAAGGCCGGCTCGGATTACCTGGCCTACGCGCTCTTCGACACGGTCATCGACGGCTTCTTTCCGGTGCTCGAGCACTTCGGAGAGGTGCTCGAAGAGATGGAGCTTCGCGCGCTCGAGGCGCCGGCGACGATGAGCGCCGAGATCTTCCAGCTCAAGCGCGAGCTCTTGCAGCTTCGCCGCGCGATCTGGCCGCAGCGCGACCTCTTGTCTTCGCTGCTGCGCGACACCAGCCCGCACATCGACGCCGACACTCGCGTCTATTTGCGCGACACCTACGATCACGCGGTGCAGGTCATGGACATGGTCGAGAGCTTCCGCGAGATCGCGTCGAGCCTCATGGACCTCGTGATGACCGGCGTGTCGAATCGCCTGAACGAGGTCATGAAGGTGCTGACGATCTTGTCGACGATCTTCCTCCCGATGACGTTCGTCGCCGGCGTGTACGGGATGAACTTCGACCCAGAGGCGTCCAAGTGGAACATGCCCGAGCTGAAGTGGGCGCTCGGGTACCCGTTCGCGATCCTGATGATGTTCGCGTCCGCCGGCTCGCTCCTCCTCTATTACCGGGCGAAGGGCTGGATCGGCAGCCGCGGCGACACGTACGCAGACATCACGCGCGCCGTGGTGAAGGCGAAGCGCGCCGCCCTCGGCAAGAGGCAAAAGGCGCTTCGAAAGCGCTGACGTTCAGCGGTAGCGCGCGAGCGCGGTCTCGAGCTGCGATACGTACCCCGCACCGAACATCACGACGTGCGCGAGGATCGGGTAGAGCTGGTTCAGCAGGACGCGCTCCGCGGCACCTGGCGCCAGGGGAAACGCGTCGGCGTACGCGGAGAACGCGCGCGCGCCGAAGCCCCCAAAGAGTCGCATCATGGCCAAATCGATCTCTCGGTGGCCACCGTAGACCGCCGGATCGACGAGCCACGATCGGCCCGCGCGATCGACGACGCGGTTGCCACCCCAGAGGTCGCCGTGGAGGCGCGCCGGGGGCTCCTCTGGACCGACGAGCGCCTCGAGCTTGTCGCAGACCTGGTCGAGTCGACGCGAGAGACTCGCGCCGATGAGCCCCTTCGCGCGCGCAAGCAAGGCGAGCGGGGCGAGCCGCCGGTCTCGATAGAACGACGCCCACGACGGAGACGCGGCGTTCTCTTGCGGCAAGATCGCGAGAAAGTTGTCGACGTCATGCCCGAAGCGCGGCGCACCCGTGCGATGGAGCGCGGCGAGCTCGCGTCCGAACGCCTCTTCGTCGGCGTCCCCTCCCCGACCGACATCCACCAGCTCGAGGACGAGGAACGGGGTCGTCTCTCTCCCGACGGCGAGGACCTTCGGAATGCGCACCGCCCTCGCACTCGCGAGCCACTCGAGGCCCTCTGCCTCGCGCTGCATCGCGATGGCGGGCAGCGTCGGGTGCGTCTTCACGAACGCAGTCGCCCCGCTGACGAATGTCGCGACGAACGCCTCTGCAATGCTGCCGCCGCTCGTCGGACGAAGCTTTGCGATTCGCACGCCGAGCGCCTCTTCGATCGAAGCGCGGACGGCGGCGTCGATCACTTCGTCTCGCGCTGCGCGGACTTCACGAGCGCCCGGATCAGCCCGGCGCAGGCGCGTTCACACATGTCGAGCACGTCGTCGAAGCCACGTGCGCCGCCGTAGTAGGGGTCGGGCACCTCGGCGCCGGGCAGCGCCGTCTCGTCGAAGCTCCGCAAGAGCGCGAGCTTCACGTGGGCTTCCTTCGGCGCCCGCCCGCGAAGCCCGGCGAGATTTCGCTCATCGGCGGCGAGGATGTGGTCGAACTTCTCGAAGTCGTCGTCGCGCACTTGTCGCGCGCGCGACTCGAGCACGATGCCGCGTCGAGAAGCTGCCTTGCGCGAGCGCTCGTCTGGAAGCTCGCCCGCGTGCCAGTCTCCGGTACCCGCGCTGTCGATCTCGAACCGTGCGTCGAGCCCGGCTTGCCGCACGAGCGCCCGCATCACTCCTTCGGCGGTCGGCGATCGACAGATGTTGCCGGCGCAGACGAAGAGAACGCGGACGGGCTTCCTCATCGACCGTCGCCGACTTCGAGCTTTCGCCACGCCTCCGAGAGGATCGCGTGGGCCTGCCGCCGCCGCGTGAACGGGTTCAGCCCACGCGCGCGCCAGCCCTTGTAACAAGCCTGCGGGATGAGCGTCTTGACACCGAGCGCAGCGACGAGGCCCTGCGACTTCGTGCCGCCCGACTCGTCGATGATCTCGGCGGCGACCATGGCGCCCGTCTCGGCGGCGCCCTCCATGTATCCCTGAAAATCGAGCGACGTGTGCTCGCCGCAGAAGTGGACGTCGCCTTCGCGCTGGCCCTCGGTCCCGTAGAAAGACCATTGTCCCGGCAGATAGCAAGCGTAGCTACCCTTGTGCGTCGGCACGGTCGGCCAGTGCATGCGCACTGCCGTGCCCGTGTACGCGTCGGTCATTCCCGGCCAGATCGCCTCGAGGTCGGGCATCACGCCCTGGGCCCAGTCGTCGGGCGTACCCGCGCCGCTGTTCGCGCCGGTCGTCCCACCGAGGAAGTTCGTGAGGACGCCGTGCGCGCCGTCCTGACCGATCGTCGTCTCCCACGTCTGCTGCACGCCCAGATCGGTCGTCATGCCGCCGGATTGGTTGTGGACCTCGCGCCAAACCCGCGAGCTGAAGCCCATCATGATCTTCGCGTTCGTGCCGTAACCGAGGGTGTCGATGATGTTGCGCTTGTCGTCGCTCAGCGTGAGCCCGGTGAGATCGACCTCGCGCAGGACGGTGAACGGGAGCGCGAAGACGAGCTTCTTCGCCTTGACGGTGACGCTCCCGTCCGGACCTTCGAAGTCGAGCTCGAAGCCGCCACCGTCCGCGTCGCGCGCCGCCTTCAGAGAGTGCTTCGCCTTGAGCTGCGATGCGTCGAGCGCCGCCGCGAGCGCGGTCGGGATCGAGCCGCTGCCCTGGTGCACGTGGTAGCGCTCGTCGCTGACGCCGAAGATGCGGAACGGATCCGGATCGTCCGAGCCGATGAGATAAATCATGTTGAGCGCGGACTGCTCGTTGTTCTCGCGGCCGTATTCGCCCCGGTACGCCGTCTGAAGGATGCCGTTCAGCTCCGGGTACATCGCCTTCGGGACGAGCGTGTCGATGTACTCGTCGAGCGGCGTCTCATCGAGCGTCGCGTAGACCGTCTCGTCCGCGTCCGCGTTCTCCGAGTCGGACGCCATCTGCGCCGCGACGGCGCTGAACTGATCGACGATCGTCGCCTCGGGCACGTTGACGTTCTCGATGAACCAGGTGTCGCGCTGGAAGCCGGCCGGCTCGTCTGCGGTGCGGTCGTCGAGATCGAGACCGAACTCGTCGCACAGCGCCTGAATCGTCGCGTGGTTCGAGTCGACCAGCTCTCCGCCCAGCTCGCAGATCTGCGTCGTGTCCTCCGGGAACTGGCCCGTGGCGGTGTACATGCGCCCGCCGAAGCGATCTTGCGCCTCGAACACGTTCGCGACGATGCCAGAGGCCTTGAGTCGATACGCGCAGTGCAGGCCCGCCGTGCCGCCACCGATGATCGCGACCGCGAGCGAAGAGTCGTCCGGCGTCGTCTCCGTGTCGTCGCCGCAAGCGGCGAGCGAGATCGGAAGGCTCGCGCCGAGCGCGCTCGCCGCCGAGACTTTCAAGAAAGCTCGACGTCGCTCGCGCGCGAGCGCCCCGGTCGGCTCGACGAAGGTGCGACCTTCGCGAGCGAGGGCTTTGTGGAGCGAACGACGAAGCGCGGCGAAAAGAGGCGTCCTGGCCATGGCGATCTCCTAGAGCGATGAAAAGCGCGGCCAGGGTATCCACGACGCGTCGCGTACGCCAAGTCGCCAGCGTGAAGGTGCCGGCTCAGCGAACCAGCGCCCGCGGTGCGGCCGTCTTTTCGCGAACCTCGATCTGCCGGTGGAGGATGCGCGCCGAGAGGATCCCGCCCAGCAGCCCGAACAAGTGCCCCTGCCAGCTGATGCCGATCTGCCCCGGGAAGATCCCGAAGAGGGCGCCGCCATAGAGGAAGAAGACGAAGATCGACGTCACGATCGACCAGACCTTCCGATCGTAGAAGGATCTGGCGATGAGATAGCCGAGGTAGCCGAATACGAGCGAGCTCGCCCCGACGTGGACGGAGCTCGCAGAGGCGATGAGCCACGTGCCGAGGCCAGCGACCAAGCCGCTGATGGTCGAGACGTAGAGCAGATCGCGCTTTCGGCGCTGCAGGATGATGAGCCCGAGCACCACGAGCGGCACCGTGTTCGCCAAGAGGTGGCCAAAGCCCGCGTGCAGAAACGGCGCGAACAGGATGCCCACGAGCCCGACGATCGAGCGCGGATGAATGCCGAGCCCGACGAGGCGCCCCCCGACGATCGTGTTGACGACCTGGATGATCCACATCGAACCGACGAAAGAACCGAGGATCGTCGCCTGCGCTTTGGCCTCCTGCTTGAGCGCGATGGCTTCGGTACTCGGGCTTTCCTTCTTCGCGAGCATGGCTCCGAATATGAGTCGGACGTGCCCGGTTCGCTAGTTCCGATTCCGGCGACGCGGGGCGCGCGGCGCGTCGAGCGCACGTGGAAGGCCCCGCCCTCCGTTCACGCGGCCTCGCGCTGCCGACGTATCGCGCACGCAATTTCCGTATGCTCAGGCCGGAAGGAGACTGGCTGTACGCGTCACGCCCTTGGAGCCAAAGGACTGCGACCCACCGCCGGGCCTCCTCGTTGAGCGAGCTCATCGTCGTCTCACGCGCGCGGGGCAGGATCGGACCATGGATACGCGTGGGCCTCGGCCTCCTCGGGCTCGCCGCGGTCGTGGTCTTGATTCATCACGTCGGCAGCGACGCGGTCTGGGCGTCGCTCGGTCCAGCGCTAGCGTACCTCCCGCTCGTCGCCTCGCTCGACCTCCTGCGCATCGCGTCCGAGACGCTCGCCACGCGCCTGTCACTCGGCTCGAAATCCGGCGACGTCCCTACCCTCGCGCTCTTTCGCGCCGTCCTGATCGGCTACGCGACGAGCAGCCTGGCGCCTGCTCCGAGGGTCGTGAACGAAGCCATAAAGGGCTCGGTCCTCGCGCCGCGGGTCGGCTCGGCCGTCGCGACGAGCTCGGGGCTCACGATGCAAGCGGCGACGCTCATCTCGGTCGGCGTCTTCTCGATACCGTGCGGCGCCGCCATCTTCGCGCTGAACCACGGCTCGCTCTGGATGTGGGCGACTGCAGTGCACGCCGTGGTTCTCGTCGCGACCGGCGTCGGCCTCCGGGCCCTGAGCCGAGCCGAGCGTCCCGGGCGCTGGCTCGCTGAAAAGCTCCCCTCGCTGAAGCGAGGAACCGAGGCGACGTTCCGGCACGCGCGGGAGACCGGGCTATTCGCCCTCGGCCCGAGCGCCGCACTATTGGGCAATCGCACGGCGCAAGTGGCTCAGATCGCGATTGCTGCGGCCGCCGTCGGGATCGACGTCACAGGGCTTCGCGCGCTCGCCGCGCAGGGCGTCAACCTGATTGCCAATGCCGTCGGCGTCTTGGTCCCGGGCAGTCTCGGCGCGACGGATGGAGCCTTCGCCATGGCGGCCGATCTCTTGGGGACGACGACTGCGCGCGCAGCGGCGCTCGCGCTGCTCCTCCGCTGCGGGCAGATCGTGTGGCTCGCGATAGGCTCGGTCGTACTCGTCGCGACTGGCCGGAAGACCCAGCCCTGAGTCGACCTCGAGCTCGTGCGCCGCTCCGCCGACATCCCGGGAGCGGCGCGCATGACTCTGGCCCGGTTCGCTACTTCCGATTCCGGCGACGCCGCGCGCGCAACGCGAGCGCCCCGACGCCGAGCGCGAGCAGACCGAGCGGGCGACCATCGACGTCGCCGGTCGGGATCGCGCAGCCACAGCCGTCGTCGGCGACAGGGTTGACCCCACCGCCACCTTCGCCGCCCGTGTCGCCGCCGCCCCCGGCGCCACCGCCACCGCCGGTGCCCATCGGGCTCGGCGGCGTGTTCGAGGTCTCGAGCGTGACCTGCAGGTTCGGGCACGACACGCTCGTCATGACGAAGAAGTACTCCGCGCTCGGATCGAACGGCGGATCGCTCGACGCGTCGATGACGAGCTCTCCCGAATCTGCCTGCACCGCGGCCGAGTAATCGAACTTATTGACCTCTGGCAGGAACGAGCCGTTCTTGAAGCTGACGTGCTGGCCCTTGCGCACGTAGAGCGTGACGTCCGGGCTACCGCCGCCGCCCTGCGTCTTCATGTCGACCTTGAAGCGAAGGGCCGTGTCGGTCGGAGCGGGCTTGTGAGAGAAGTGGAAGAGCCCCTGCATCGTGACACCGAACTGCTGCGCTTGGCTGCAGTTGCCCCCGATGACCTGGCCGATGAGCTCGAGACCGAGGACCTCGAACGTCTTCTTCTCGCCGTCGTCGATGGGGATGACCTGGTCGCACTCATCGAGGCCGCGTGCGGCGATGATCCCCTGGACGCTGGCCAGATCTGCCGACGTCAGCGTCCCGTCGGTGACGAGCGCTTCGGTCGTCGTGACGAGGCCGCGCGCGAAGTCGCCCATCGTGCCGCCAGGCGGCATCGCCGAGACGGCGCCCCACACGACCTTGTCGGCGTTCGCCGCGCCGAGCGCCTCGTGGACAGACCACGAGGTGCTGCCGATGATCTCGCCGTCCTCGTGGACCTCGCCGAGCACGTCGGCGGGGCAGACCTTCGAGGCGTCCGTCAGATCTCGTTCGGCGCCCAGCGGACCGAGCGACGCCTCTCCCAAGATCGGATCCCCGTTGTTGCTGCAGGCAAAATAGTCCGCGATGCCCTCGTCGATGCTGCCGGAGAACGGCGAGAGACCGTACTCGTCGACGTTGAGCTGCCCGAGGTTGTAGCCGACGGCGTTGTCCGTGACGTAGTGGCCGAACTCGTGCTTGAAGACGTCGGAGTCGTAGGCGAAGTCGTTGACCGAGCCCTGGCCGATCGCGATGAGGTTCGGCGACGCGAACGTCCCGTCTTGGCCCATCGGCGAGAAGAACGCGTTGTCCATCGGCTGTCCGCCCTCGAGGGCGTTCGCGACGGCGGTGATCTTCCAGCTCTGCGCCGTCTGATCGACGCCGAGGTTCGTGTAGAAGCCGCGCATCGTCGTCAGGTGGAAGAAGAGGTTCACCTGCGCGAACGCGTCGGTCGCGTCGAGCGGGCTCGCCGGCGGATCGTAGAGGAAGTCCTGTCCGCCCACCGGGAAGGGCTCGACGGTCTGCTCGACGGTGAAGCCGTTTTGGCTGCCGCCCGAGACGTAGTTCGTGACGGTGAGGAGGCCGTTCCAGCCGTTCAAGTGGACCGGATCGGCCGCCGCATCGAGCGTGTCGAGGTCGACCGCGAGAGGCGTCGGGGTCTGGACGGAGTTCTTCTCGTACACGAGACCCTGGGCGTCGACGGCGAGCGGCCGGACACCCGAGAGCACGCCCGTGTGGGCGTCGACGAAGTAGCGCGTGCCGCCCATCGTGTCGCGAACGTCCAATTGCCAGAAGAGCGCGCCGTGAACCGCGCCGTCGTCGAGCGGCGAGACGACGAGCTTCGCGTGCTCGGGCGCCGGGAGCGTTCGCTGAAGTCGGTCCTCGAGCTCGGCGAAGGCCTCGTCGTCCGTGAGCGAGGGGACGGTGTCGACGTCGAGCGTGCGGGCGGCGTTCGTCGCGACGTGCGTGACCTCGCCGGCCTTGCCGACATGCACGAGCACGGCAGAACCGAGCACCGGGACGCCGTGATGACGTTGCTCGAAGCGGACGACGGCCCCCGCGGCCGTCCGCACCACGCGTGCAGATCCGAGATCGACATGCGTGAGATCGAGCGCGCCGCGCTGCTCACTCACGTAGGCGCGGGCCTTCGCTTCGGGAGACGAGAGAGCGCGAACCGTGGCGCTCGGCGAGCCGGCGTGCCAGTCGGAGGCACGCGAAATCGAGGGAGCGAGAGCGACCAACGCGAGAGCCGTGAGCGGGACGAGCTTCTTCAAGGAGCACCTCGGGGGGCGAAAGGCGCGCGCAGTGTAGCCCGCCGTGGCGCGAGAAAGCCGAGCAATCCCCGTCAAGGTCCCGGCCCTTTGAGGACGTTTGAGATCCCCTGAGGTCGGGTTCGGACCGGACTCTGCTTCGGGTAGCCTCGCGTCGCCGGAGCCAGGTGGCTCCGAGGGAGGAATGACGCATGGCGACGAGCGTTCTGCCGAGGGGTTGGGCGGTTCCAGGGACGATCTCCGCACGCTTCGGGACAGGCGCGGGACGGCAGCGGGCGATGCTGCACGAGGGCCACCTGGTGCTCGTGACCCACCTCGTGCCTACGGCAGGTGTCGTCGAGCGCACACCGGCCCTCTTCTGGCGCGCTCCTGACGGGACGTGGAAGAGCACGAGCGAGGCGCGCGGCGGGCTCATCGGCCTTCGCGAGCTCGTCGAGGCGTATCGCCAGCGAAGCCTCGAGCTCGAGACGCAGGTCGAGCACGCGAAGCGCGCGAGCGAGTACTTCGCCGTATTGCAGAGCGCAGGGCCTGTCCTACGCGCGGCCCGACATCTCCATCACGCGCTCCAGCACGCACGTGAAGGCATCCACGACGACAGGGACATCATCGTGCTCCGAGACGCTGCCGGAGAGGTGGAGCGGACGTGCGAGATCCTCCTGGCGGACGCGAAGAGCGGCCTCGAGTTCACGGCAGCGAAGCGTACCGAGGAGGTGTCCGAGCAGAGCGAGCAGATCGCCCGCGCGAGCCACAGGCTAAACCTCATCGCCGCGCTCTTCCTCCCGATCTCGGCGTTGGGAGGCATCTTCGGCGCGAACTTCGAGCACGGCCTCGAGCATGTCGCATCGCCGTATCTGTTCTGGGCCTTCGCAGCGACGGCGCTGCTCCTCGGCCTCGTCGTCCGCGCCGCGGCGAAGGCGCCCGTCACCCAAACTTGAGCTCGAAACCGCCGCGAAGCGTCTCGAAGCGACGGCGACGACCCCCGGCTCAGAAGCCGACGCGCCGCATGACGAAGCGCGGCAGCGTGCGGATGGTCGCCATGATCGGGCCCCACGCCGCGGGCGCGTAGACCACGGGGCTGCCCCGATCGATCGCGCGGAGGATGCGCGCGGCGACGTCTTCCGGCTCGCCCGCGAACGGCGGCGACTTGAGGCCGGCGGTCATCCCCGTCTTCACGAAGCCAGGCTTCACCGTCACGACCCGGAGGCCGTCCGCGCGGAACTTGTGGTCGAGCCCCTCGAGGTAGCGCGTGAGACCCGCCTTCGCGGCGCCGTACAGCAGGACGGGCTTTCGGCCTCGTTCACCGGCCACCGAGCTGAATACCGCGAGCGTTCCGCCTCCCTGCTCGAGGAGCCGCTTGCGCGCGGCTTCGCAGAAGAGGACGGTCGCGGTGAAGTCGATGTCGAGGACGTCGTGCAGAAGCTCGGTGTCGTGCTCGAGCGCGTCCTGCGTCGCGAACACGCCGGCGGTGACGACGACGACGTCGATGCGCCCAAGCGCGGCCGACGCGGCGTCGAGAGCCGGGGCGAAGCTCGTGCGATCGCCGAGGTCCGCGCGGGCGACGCCGGCCGGGCGCGCTCCGTCCGCCGCCAGATCTGCCGCGCTCTTCTCGAGATCCACCTGATCGCGTCCGAGCAGGAACAGGCGGTCGCCACGCGCCGCCATCTTGCGCGCGAGCGCGCGTCCCATGCCCTTGGTCGCGCCGAGAAAGACGACGTTCATGCGCGGCCTATCGCCGGAAAGACCGCTCGCATCAAGCTCGGTCACGAAGGGTCTCCGAAGAGACGCACCGACTGCGCGCTCCGCAGACGGCGCTTCGGATCCCACTTGCTGCGGGCCTCGAGGAACGCCGGGAGGCGGTTCTTTTCCATTTCGCGGAAGTGCTCGGGGCGCGTGAAGGTGTCCTTGGCGAGGTACACGCGTCCGCCCATGCCGATCACCGTCTCGTTCAGCTTGTCGACGACGTCCTGGGTGTCGTCGCGGACAGCGATGTCGAGCGCGATGCTGATCCCTTGCATCGGGAACGAGAGCAGGCCGCGGTTCTCCGGACCGCAGTCCTTGATGACGCAGAGGAACGACGCGCCGCCGAGCTTCGTGAGCACCTCGAGCAGGGCGCGCGCCGCGCCCCTCCCCGCCGAGTCCGGCAGCACGCACTGGTACTGCGTGAACCCGCGAGGACCGTACATGCGGTTCCACTCGCGGATCATGTCGAGCGGATAGAAGAAGGTCTCCCAATGCACGAGGCCACGCGTCTGACGCGGCAGGTGCTTGTAGTAGTAGGCCAGGTTGAAGGCCTGGATCGACGCGCGCCCGAGGACGAAGCTCGGAAGCTCGAACGGCATGGTGACGCGCATCTTCGGCTTCGGATACCGCTTCGGTGCGATCGCCGGATCGGCCCAGTCGCCTGCCATCAAGATGCCGCGTCCCATGCCCTTGCCGCGCGAGAGGCAGTCGATCCAGCCGACCGTGAACGGGAAGCGCGAGGCGCCGCGCTTCAAGGCTTCGATGTACGCGTCGATATCGTCGACGCGCTCGGTCTCTTGGTAGATCCACGGCGACGGCACGCGGCGAAGCGGGACATCGACCTCGAGGATGTGGCCCGTGAGGCCCATGCCGCCGACGGTCGCCCAGAAGAGATCGGCGTTCTCTCCGTCGGGCTCGGCCCAGACGAGCTCTCCCTCTGCCGTCCGCATCCGAAGTCGCGTGACGTGCTGCCCGAAGCAACCCGCGACGTGATGGTTCTTGCCATGGACGTCGGCCGCGACCGCGCCGCCGAGCGTCACGAACTGCGTGCCTGGCGTGACGGGGACGAAGAAGCCGCGCGGCAAGAGGCGCCGGTTCAGCTGCTCGATGCTGACGCCTGCCTCTGCGCGGAGGGCGCCGGTCGCGTCGTCGAAGCCGAGGATCCGATCGGCGAGGACCGTGGTGGCGACCTCGGGGTGGCCGGTCGGCGGGATGGCGCTGTCGCCGTAGCTTCGACCGAGCCCCCGCGACAGCACGGCGCCGTCGGTGAGCCGCTCGAGGTCTTCACCCACCACCTGGCGACCGGGCGCTTGGATGCGCCCCCAGCCGGAAATCGTGTCCATCGACGCGCAAGCTGGACCACTGCCTCCATGGGGTCAAGAGAACCGCCGGGCCTCCACGGAACCTCCATCGTGCTTGCAGCCAGCCTGCGCTTGGTGGACCTCTCGTGGATGACAGTCGGCAAGAACCGCCTCGCGCAGGAGACCAGCCCCTACCTCCTTTCGCACGCGACGAACCCAGTCGACTGGTTTCCCTGGGGCGAAGAGGCGCTCGCAAAGGCGAAGGCCGAGGACAAGCCGATCTTCCTGTCGATCGGCTACGCCGCTTGCCACTGGTGCCACGTCATGGAGCGCGAGAGCTTCGAGGACGAGGGCGTCGCGAAGCTCATGAACGAGGGCTTCGTCTCGATCAAGGTCGATCGCGAGGAGCGGCCGGATCTCGACAGCGTCTACATGACCGCGACCGTCGCGATGAGCGGCTCGGGCGGCTGGCCGATGAGCGTCTTCCTCACGCCGAGCGGCGCGCCGTTCTTCGCCGGCACCTATTTTCCGAAGTCGTCGAAGTACGGGCGCCCCGGCTTCACGACGATCCTCGAGCGGATCCGCGACCTCTGGACGACCGATCGCAAGCAGCTCCTCGAGCAGGCGAAGGAGCTCGTGCGCGCGCTCGAGGACGAGGCGTCGATGACCGCGCCGCGCCCGATCGAGGCGAACGTCGTCGAGCTCGCGGTCCGTCAGCTGGGCAAGATGTTCGATTCGCGCTGGGGCGGCTTCGGCGGCGCGCCGAAGTTTCCTGCGCCCTTCTCGCTCGAGCTTTTGCTCCGACACCACGCGCGCACCGGAGACGCGGGCGCCCGTCAAATGGTCACGACCACGCTCGACAAGATGGCCGAGGGCGGGATCTTCGACCACGTCGGCGGCGGGTTCGCGCGCTACTCGACCGACGAGCGGTGGCTCGCGCCTCACTTCGAGAAGATGCTGTACGACAACGCGCAGCTCGCGCGCGTCTACGCGCTCGCGTCGCAGGCGCTCGGCGAGCCCCGCTTCGCGAGCGTCGCGCGGCGCACGCTCGACTACGTCGTCCGCGAAATGCAGGGCGCGCACGGCGGCTACTTCAGCGCGACCGACGCCGACAGCGAAGGTGTCGAAGGAAAGTTCTTCGTCTGGTCGCTGCGCGAAATCGAAGAGCTCCTCGACGCCGCCG
>Ga0164241_10004297_pt1 | contig 13884 bp, 11 predicted proteins | sample OricomyardsoilBY_FD_108780 | JGI IMG/M metagenome (GOLD analysis project Ga0164241, IMG submission 108780) | Backyard soil microbial communities from Emeryville, California, USA - Original compost - Back yard soil (BY) | ecosystem: Environmental > Terrestrial > Soil > Unclassified | place: USA...
CGACGATCCCAAGCAGGCCTTCGACGGCTGCAACGTGGGGCTGCTGGTCGGCGCCCGTCCCCGCGGCCCCGGCATGGAACGCTCCGACCTGCTCGAGGCCAACGGCGGCATCTTCAAGCCCCAGGGCGAAGCGATCAACGCCGGTGCGGCCGACGACATCAAGGTGCTGGTGGTCGGCAACCCGGCCAACACCAACTGCCTGATCGCGATGTCGAACGCACCGGACGTGCCGCGCGAGCGGTTCACGGCGATGATGCGCCTCGATCACAACCGGGCGATCTCCCAGCTCTCGAGCAAGCTCGGCAAGCCGATCTCCGCGGTCAGCAACATGACCACCTGGGGCAACCACTCGGCCAGCCAGTACCCCGACGTCGTCAACGCCAAGGTCGAGGGCGCCAACGCCTGGGATGCGGTTGACGACGAGGCCTGGATCGCCGACGAGTTCATCCCCAGGGTCGCCAAGCGCGGGGCCGAGATCATCGACGCGCGCGGTTCCTCCAGCGCCGCCTCCGCCGCCAATGCCGCGATCGACCACGTCCATGACTGGGTCCTCGGCACTCCCGCCGGCGACTGGGTCTCGATGGGTGTGCCCTCGGACGGGTCCTACGGCATCGGCGAGGGAATCATCTGCGGTCACCCCTGCACCTGCAGCGACGGCGAGTGGTCGATCGTGCAGGGCCTCGACGTTCCCGACTTCTCGCGCCAGCGGATCGACGCCAGCGCGAAGGAGTTGCAGGAGGAGCGCGACGCGGTCAGCCGACTCGGCCTGATCTGAGTCCCGAACGCAAAAGAGGCCGGCCCAGATGGGCCGGCCTCTTGGCAGTAACGGTGGGGTTCTCGCTCAGCCGCCGGGGAAGTACTGGCGGCCCTGCTTTTTGACCCGGCCCTCTTTCTCGAGATCGCCGAGGACCCGGTAGAGGTAGTTCGGCTTGATTTTCATCTGCTTCGCCACGTCCGAGGCGCTGATGCCGGGCGCGCCCTCGATCAGGCCGACCGCCTGATCGGCGCGGGTGCCACCGCGACGTTTGCGGCGTTTGCGGGTGCCTGCGGCGGGAGCGGACGAAGCGGTTGCGGTGGCTTTGCTGCCACGCGGGCGACCCGGGGCGCGCTTGCTCGCTTTGCCTCCAAGCTCGGCCAGTGCGCGCTCGAGGCGCTTGCGCTCGTCGTCGAGCTCAGCGAGGCGCTTCAGGACCAGGTCCCGGGCCTCATCGAGTACGTTCTTCGTACTGGGCATTGATCGTTTCCTTTCCATGCAGACAAGCGGTTTTTTACTTTGTTCTGGGGAGTGTGGCACAGCGATAGTAACTGTGACTATTTATATAGTCAGAATCACTGTCCCCAGTGGCCGCATGGACTACGGCACAGTCACACTGGAAGGCGGAACGGCGCCTTGGGCGGGGCGCTAGTGGTTGCGTTTGCCCGGCAGGGTGCGGAAGATCACGTCCCAGAGTGGGGAGGAGACTCCGTAGCCGAAGCGGTGATCCTGGAAGTGATGGCGCATGTGTTGCTCGCGCAGTTTCTTGCCGAGGTCGGATTTCGGCACGAAATGATGCACGTAGTAATGGGTGTAGTCATAGGCGAGGTAGCCGGCGATGAAGCCGCCGAAGAGGGGGAAGGTGGCCGGGCTGCCGAAGATCAACCAGAAGGCGCCGAAGAAGAGTGCGGCAAGGGGGATCGAGACCGAGGGGGGCATGACCAGCCGCAGCTTGTCGTTGGGATGGTCGTGGTGGATGCCGTGGATGATGAAGTGCATGCGGCGGCCGAAAGCGTTGTCGGGCTCCCAGTGGAAGACGAGCCGGTGCAGCCAGTACTCCGTCAGCGTCCAGATCGCGATCCCGGCGATGGTCAGCAGGACCATCGAGAGGACGCCATAGCCACGGTCGAACCCCAGCCACTCCATCGCCACGACCACCGGCACGAAGACGACGGCCGGCACCGCGGGGTGCACGCGGGAGAAGAAATTGAGGAGCTCGCTCTTGAACAGCGGCGGCGATGCCGCAAGTTTCTCGGTGCGCTCGTGAGCCTCCATCGACGGCCAATAGTAGCGACGGCCTCCCGTCCCCCCGCAAGACGCGGGGAACATGTGACGAGTCTGTGTCAAAGAGGTAGCGATTTGCGGAATTGACGCTCACGGAAGCGTCACGACGCTGCCACTATGCGCCCCCGATGCCGCGCAAGCCAAAGCCCCCCACTTGTGAGGACTGCTACTTCCACAAGAACATGCTCTGCGCGCTCGAGCTGAACGAGACCTGCGCCACCTTCCGCCCGAATCGTCCCGAGGGGCTCGTTCCTCCCAAGCAGCCGGTCCTGCTGATGCGCGCGCCCCGCTGGGCTTCTCGCACGGCGTAAGACCCGCTTTCCTCGGTCCGCTGGGGAGAGGTGGGGGTGTCCTTCCGCTTGCTGGGATTTTCGCCGGGCGCGTCGTCTCTCTCGCCAAGAGCGCCGCTGCGAAAATCAGGACGCCGCGCGCTCCAGGACACCCCCACCTCTCCTCGCCGATCCGAGAAGAGCTTCGGGGTCGTGGGAGCTGGCTTCAAGGGGCGGAAGCTGGTGAGAAGGAGCGCGACGCATGCTCGTCCCGGGAAGCTGAACTGCCATAGGCTCGTCACGCGAGAAGCTGAATTTGCTGCTGACGCCTCGTGGGGTGGGGTTGGGGTGTCCCGCAGCGCGCGGCGTCCTGATTTTCGCAGTGGGGCGTCGGCGAGAGCTGCTCAGTTAGAGGCGAAAATCCCAGCAAGCGGAGGGACACCCCAACTCCTCCTCGCCAAGCCCTCTAAGCCTTTCCTCTGGCTATGGTTCTGCCCGTGCCGCAACGCGATCTTTTTGCTGACTTCGCCCGCATGCGCCGTGAGATGGATCAGATGATGGGGGATGCCTGGGGGCGGACGCGGTATGTGAGCCGGCGGGCCAGTGGGTTCTCGCCCAACGTCGACGTCTACTACTGCGGCGAGCCGAAGCAGGCGGTGGTCGTGGTCGACCTCGCCGGGGTCGAGCTGAGCGAGGTCGGGATCGAGGTCAGCGGTCGCCGCCTGGCGATCGCCGGCGAGCGGCCGGTGCAGGAGACCGAGGGCCGGGTCTACCAGCAGGTCGAGATCCCCTCGGGCCCGTTTCGCCGCGTCGTCGAGTTCCAGGTCGAGGTCGACGCCGAGGGCGCCAAGGCGACCTATGAAGACGGGGTCCTGAAGATCGAGCTGCCGCTGCGCGACCCCGAGACCACCCGCCGGGTGCCGATCGGGCGCAAGTGATGGAGGGGGCGCCGGTCCTCGAAGTGGTCGACTCGCCGCTCGACGCCGAGGACGCGATTCTCGCCGGGCAGCCGCTGCCCGAGGCGCTGCCGGTCCTGCCGCTGCGCGACACGGTCACCTTCCCGGACACGCTGACCCCGCTGGCGGTCGGGCAGGAGCGCTCGGTCCAGCTCGTCAACGACGTCCTCGGCGCCAACCGGATGCTGGTCATGGTCACCTCCCGCGACCCCGAGAACGAGACGCCGGGCCCCGATGACCTCTACGACGTCGGCGTGGTCGGCGTCGTCGCCCGCATGATCAAGGTTCCCGACGGCTCGCTCCGCATCCTCGTCCAGGGCACGCAGCGGGTCCGGCTCGGGGACTACGTGGCCGAGCAGCCGTACCTGGTGGCGCGGATCGACGAGCTGCCCGACGTCAGCGAGCCCAGCGCCGAGCTGGAGGCGCTGACCCGCAACGTCCAGCGCACCTTCTCGGAGATCATCGAGCAGATTCCCTACCTGCCGGAGGAGCTGCAGATGGCGGTCGCCAACATCGACGACCCGGCGGCCCTCGGGCACCTGATCGTCGGGGCGCTGCGGATCGACACTGCGGAGAAGCAACAGCTGCTGGAAGAGGTCGACGTCGCCAAGCGCCTGCGCCACCTGGCCCAGGTCCTCGCCCGCGAGCTCGAGGTGGTCCAGCTCGGGACCCAGATCCAGACCCAGGTGCAGTCGGAGATCGACAAGGGCCAGCGCGAGTTCTTCCTGCGGCAGCAGCTGAAAGCGATCCAGGAGGAGCTGGGGGAGGAGGACGAGCAGCAGGCCGAAGTGAACGAACTGCGCGAGCGGATCGAGGCCGCCGGCCTGCCCGAGCAGGCCCTCAAGGCCGCCGAGCGCGAGCTCTCGCGACTGGAGAAGCTGCCCCCGGCGGCAGCCGAGCACGGGGTGATCCGCACTTACCTGGAGTGGCTGGTGGAGATCCCCTGGTCGGTCGAGACGGAGGACAACCTCGACATCGGCCATGCCCGCAAGGTCCTCGACGCCGACCACTACGACCTCGAGAAGATCAAGGACCGGATCCTCGAGTACCTGGCGGTGCGCAAGCTCAACCCCGAGCTGCCCGGCCCGATCCTCTGCTTCGTCGGCCCGCCCGGGGTCGGCAAGACCAGCCTCGGCCGCTCGATCGCCAAGGCCCTGGGCCGGGAGTTCGAGCGGATCTCGGTCGGCGGCGTCCGCGACGAGGCCGAGATCCGTGGCCACCGCCGCACCTATATAGGGGCGCTGCCGGGGACGATCGTCCGCGCCCTGCGCGACGCCGGCTCGCGCAACCCCGTCTTCATGATCGACGAGATCGACAAGATGGGGGCCGACTTCCGCGGCGACCCCGCCTCGGCGATGCTGGAGGTGCTGGACCCGGCCCAGAACGACTCCTTCCGCGACCACTACCTCGACCTCGAGCTCGACCTCTCCGACGTCGTCTTCATCGCCACCGCCAACGTCCTCGACACGATCCCCGGTCCGCTGCTGGACCGGATGGAGACGATCGAGCTCTCCGGCTACACGGTCGAGGAGAAGCGCCACATCGCCCGCCGCTATCTGGTCCCCCGCCAGATTGCTGCCAACGGCCTCAAGCCCTCCCAGATCGAGTTCGCCGACGCCGCCCTGACCGCGGTGATCGAGGAGTACACCCGCGAGGCCGGCGTCCGCAACCTCGAGCGCCAGATCGGCACCATCTGCCGCAAAGTCGCCCGCGACGTCGCCGAGGGCAGGGCGAAGGGCAAGGTCAAGGTCTCCGGCAAACGGGCGCGGGCGCTGCTCGGACGCCGCCGCGTCTTCGCCGAGCAGCGCCGCCGCACCAAGCACCCCGGCGTCGCCACCGGCCTCGCCTGGACCCCCACCGGCGGCGACGTCCTCTTCATCGAGGCGACGGCGATGCCGGGCTCGGGCAAGCTGACGATCACCGGCCAGCTCGGCGAGGTGATGAAGGAGTCGGCGCAGGCGGCGCTCTCCTGGGTCCGCGGCCACTGGGCGGAGATCGACTCGGACCTGGGCGAGAGCTGGTTCGCCGAGCACGACATCCACATCCACGTCCCGGCCGGGGCCGTGCCCAAGGACGGGCCCTCGGCGGGCGTGGCGATGAGCGTCGCCCTCGCCTCGCTGATCGGCGGCCGGCCGGTTCGCAACGATGTCGCGATGACCGGCGAGGTGACGTTGACGGGGCAGGTGCTGGCGATCGGCGGCCTCAAGGAGAAGTCGCTGGCGGCCCAGCGGGCGGGGATCAAGCGGGTGATCGTGCCCGTGCGCAACGAGGGCGACGTCGCGGAGATCCCCGAGCACGAGCTCGGCGGCCTCGAGTTCGTCTTCGTCGACGAGGTCTCCCAGGCACTCGACGTAGCCCTTTCTTGAGGCGTTAGCCACGATGGAGGCGGCGACTCTCGGCAGGGGCGGCCCTGCGGCGTATGCACAAGCGCTCCGCGAAGCGGCCCGGGCCCGTTCGCGGGTCTTCTGGATCGTCGCCGGCCTGACCGCCCTGGCCGCCGTCCTGCGCTTCGCCACCCTCGGCCTCCAGGCCTACCACCACGACGAGATCGTCACCGCCAGCCGCGTCCTCCGCGGCAGCTTCTGGCACGCGATGGACGCCGTCGGCTTCAGCGAGTCGGCGCCGCCGCTCTACTACGCGCTGGCCTGGTTCTGGACCCAGGCGACGGGGACGGGCGAGTTCGGCCTGCGCTCGCTCTCGGCCGTGGCCGGAGTGGCGACGGTCCCGGCCGCCTACCTGGTCGGCCGCGAACTGCGGGAGCGGCGCACCGGTCTGGTCGCGGCGGCCCTGGTCGCGGTCAACCCGATGCTGCTCTGGTACTCGCAGGAGGCACGGGCCTACGCGCTGCTGATCCTGCTCTGCACGATCTCGCTGCTCTTCTGCGTCCGCGCCCTGCGCGGGGGCGGTCGCCGCGACTTCGTCTTCTGGGGGCTTGCCGCCGGCCTTGCCCTGGCCACCCACTACTTCGCCTTCTTCCCGCTCGCGGTCGAGGCGCTCTGGCTCCTGCGACGCCGCGGCCGCAACTACCTGGCCGGCGTCGGGGTCTTCGCCGCCTTCGCCTTCGCGCTGCTGCCCCTCGCCTACCACCAGATGTCGCTCGCCCACGCCGAATGGATCTCCAATTTCTCGCTCGGGCACCGGCTGGCGGAAACGGCGATGGCCTTCTTCACCGGCGAGACCGCGGACATCATCGCCCGGCCCGAGCGGCCTGAGCTGGCAGCCGTGCCGCTCGTCCTGGGGCTGGCCGCGCTCCTGCTCCTCGTCGTGCGCGCGACCCGCGCGGAGCGCCGGGCCGCGGCGATCCCGCTCAGCCTGGCGCTGGCGGCGATCGGCATCCCGTTCCTGCTGGCGGTGCTCCCCGGGGGCAAGGACTTCGTCCTGGCCCGCAACGTCGTCCCGGCCCTGGTGCCGCTGCTGCTCGCGCTCGCGATCGGCCTCACCCTGCCCGCCGCTCGCCGCCTCGGCACCGCGATCGGCGCTCTCCTGCTCGCCTACTCGCTCGGCTTCTGCATCTGGGCGAGCTTCGCGCCGGACCTGCAGCGGCCCGATTGGGAGGCGGTCGCCGCCGAGATCGGCGAACCGCAGGCGCCGCGGGCGACCGTCACCTGGGTCCTCGGCGAGGCCTCGCTGCGCTACTACCTCTCGACCGGGGCGATCCAGGTCACCCCGGCCGACGGCTACGAGTGGCTGGTCCACGAAGTCGACTTCGTCTCCGACGGCGAGGTACCGCCGCCCCCGGCCCGCTTGCTCGGGCCGGGGTTCCGCGAAACCTCGCGCGAAGACGCCGGCCGTCTCTTCATCCGCCACTTCGAGCTGCCCGGGCCGGGGCTGGCGCCGCTGCGGCTGGGGGAGCTGAAACAGGCATCGCTCAACTTTCGTAATACCGGCGTCCTCCTCGACGGCATCGGGCCGTGATAGCCGCCCCGAAGTCGGGTATAAGCTGCCTGAAGACCTGCTGACCAGCGAGGAGACGGTATGAGCAAGACGACGGCGACCCGCGCCACCGACATCTACGAGACTGCCCGCGAGAACCCCTACGTGCAGCGTCTGATCGAGGACGACGAGCTGCGCGACAGCCTCCGCGACGCCTTCGAGGCCGCCAAGGGCGCCTACGGACGCGCGACCGGCAACGGCAAGGGCGCGGTCAAGGCCGTGACCAGCGACAAGAAGGTGCAGAAGGACCTGCGCGAGGCGGCCGAGAGCCTGCGCGAGGCCTCCGAGCGCCTGCGCAAGCCGCCGAAGAAGAAGAGCGGTTTCGGCCGGCTGCTCCTGATCGCCATCGTCGGCGCGGTGATCGCCCTGGCGGTCAGCGAGGGTGCCCGCAAGGCCGTGCTCGACGCCCTCTTCGGCGCCGAAGAGGAGTTCGAGTACACGAGCACCACGAGCATCAACGGTTCCTGAGACGTATCCCGGTAGGGGTTTCGCTTAACTTTTTCGACGGCTCGCTCCGGCCGTCCGAGATTGAAAGCACCGAAAAAGTACAAGACGCTTCACCCCTACCGGGATACGTCTCAGGGCGGGTTCGGTGGCTCTGCCGTCCGTCTCTCTCTTAGACTGAAGTGATGGAGGCAGCTACCAAAGGACGTGAGCTGAGAGGGGACAAGGCGCAGCGGATCGTCGATGCGATGCGCGACAGCGTCGCCCGCCGCGGGGCCGCCGGGTCGACCTTCGAGCACGTTGCCCGCGAGGCCGGTGTCAGCCGTGGCCTCCTGCACTACTACTTCGGGACCAAGGAGCGGCTGCTGGTCGAGGTTGTCCGCCGCGACGCCGAGATCCGCATCGCCCGCCTCGACGAGCGGCTCGCCCGGGCCCAGTCCGCCGACGATGTCCTCGACGTCCTCGTCGCCAGCCTGACCGACATGATCGAGAACGAATCCAGCTTCTTTCTCCTCCTCTACGAGCTCTTCAGCGCCGGCCGTCGCAACCCGGACATCCAGCACGAGGTCGGGCAGCTCTTCGAGCGCACCCGCTCCCATGTCGCCGAGGTGCTGGACGCAAAGCAGCGCGAGGGCGTGCTCAAGCTCCGCTTCTCGGCGGAGGCCGTTGTCTCCTCCCTGTTCGCGCTCGGCGACGGCTTCGCCCTGCAGGTCCTCTCCGATCCCGCCCGCGACAACACAGAGACGCTTGCCGCCGGCGCCGCTTCGGCCCGGTTCCTGCTCGCCGCCGAGTAGGGGAAGATCGAGCCGGGCGTGACGCGGCTCACAGACTGAGGCTCGCCGTTGCGAAAGGCTGGCCAACCAGCCAATGCGCGACGGAATGAATCGACTTGCGGGAGTTCTCGGCCGGCGCCGGCGCCTGGTCCTGGCCGTCTGGGTGGTGATCGTGATCTGTGCGCTGCCCTTCGCGGCGCGCCAGACCGAACACCTCACCGGCGGCGGCTTCGACGTTCCCGGCAGCCAGTCGAAGGCGGTCGCCGACTCGATGCAGGGCGTCTTCGTGCGCGAGGCGACGGGGGTCGCGGTGCTGCTGCGGGCCGAGTCCGGGGCCACCGCGGCCGAGCGCGCCGCCGCCGTCGACCGGGTCCGGCGCGAGGTCGCCAAGGTCGAGGGCGTCTCGCTCTCGCCGGCGGTTGCCCGTCGCGCTGCGCTGCAGCTGCAGCGCAGCGACAGCGCCCTCTTGCCGCTGGCCAGCGAGGTCGCGTCCGACGAGCTGATCGACCCGGCGGTCGACCTGCGCGAAGCCCTCGAGCCGGGCACCGTCAGCGGCGGGGTGACCCCCTATCTGGCCGGGCAGCCCACCGTCTGGGCCGGGATGCAGGAGCTCTCGAAGGAAGACCTGGCCAAAGCGGAGGCGGGCGGCTTCCCGATCGTGGCCCTGATCCTGCTCGTCGTCTTCGGCTCGCTCGCCGCGGCGGCGTTGCCGCTGACGCTCGGCTTCGTCAGCGTCATGGTCACCGGCGCCCTCATCTACTTCATCTCGCTGCAGATGACCACCTCGGTCTTCGTCACCAACATGGCCTCGATGATCGGCATCGGGGTCGCGGTCGACTACTCGCTGTTCATCCTCGCCCGCTACCGCGAGGAGCGCCGCGACGGGCGCGACTGCGACGAAGCGCGGGCCGAGGCGCTGGCCACCTCCGGCCTCGCGGTCGCCTTCTCCGGCCTCGCCGTGATCGTCTCCCTGGCCGGCCTCTGGATGGTCGACAACCAGGCGCTGCGCTCGATGGCGCTCGGCGCGATGACCGTGGTCGCCGTCTCGATCCTGACCGCGACCACCCTGCTGCCGGCGCTGATCGCGATGCTCGGCGACCGGGTGATGCCGGGCGGGATCGTGGCCAGGGTCCTCCGCTTCGTCAAATACCGGCTCTTCCGCCGGCCGCAGCCTGTGGCCACCGCCGGCACCGGCGCCGCAGGGCCCGGGTTCTGGGATCGCTGGGCCCGCCGGGTCATGGCCCGCCCCGTCCTCGCCGCCACCGGCTCCGCCGCGATCCTGCTCCTGCTGGCCTCGCCGGTGCTCTCGATGGAGACCGGCACCGCCGCGATCGAGCAGTTCCCCAAGGGCAGCGACGTGCGGGTCGGCAACGAGCTTGCCGCCGAGCAGCTCGGCGGCGGCGCCGACCCGATCCAGATCGTCGCCACCTTCTCCGGCGCCCCCGATCGCGCCGCCGTTGCCGAGTTCGCGGGTGAGCTGCGCGGGCAGGCCGGCATCAGCGGGGTCGCCGCACCCGTCTACGCGGACAACGCCGTCCTGATCGAGACGACCTCGATCGCCGCCAGCGACACCGAGGCCGCCACGGCGGTGGTCGACCGCCTGCGCGACGCCTTCGTTCCCGCCACCGGCCTCGCCGCGGTGGCGACCATCGACGTCGGCGGCGAAACCGCCCGCACCAACGACGTCCGCCACCAGATCTCTGGCTCGTTCTGGAAAATCGTCGGCTTCGTTCTCGCCCTCAGCTTCATCGTCCTGATGGTGATGCTGCGCTCGCTGGTGCTGCCGCTGAAGGCGGTGCTGATGAACCTGCTCTCGATCGGGGCCGCCTTCGGCGTCCTCGTCGTCGTCTTCCAGTGGGGCTGGTTCGACAGCCTGCTCGGCTTCGAAAGCCTCGGTGCCCTCGACACGATCAACGTGCCGCTGATCTTCGCCATCGTCTTCGGCCTCTCGATGGACTACGAGGTCTTCCTCATGTCCCGCATCCGCGAGCGCTACCTGGCCCACGGCGACAACGAGCGGGCGGTGGCCGAGGGGCTGGCCTCGAGCGCCCGCACGATCTCCTCGGCGGCCCTGATCATGACCTCGGTCTTCGCCGTCTTCGTCCTCACCGGCGTGCCCTCGATCAAAGAGCTCGGCCTCGGCTGCGCGATCGCGATCGCCCTCGACGCAACCCTGGTACGGCTGATCCTGGTCCCGGCGGCGATGAAGCTGATGGGCAACTGGAACTGGTGGATGCCCTCCTGGCTCGATCGCATCCTGCCCGACCTCAGCTTCGAGTCCGGCAGCGACCCCGAGCCGGCTCCAGCAAAAGCCTGAGCGGCGACCCCGGTTGGGGTTCCGCTTAGGATGCGCGCGTGGATCGCTTAGATGAGATTGCGTTTGCGGGGGCGGCGCGGCAGGCGGAGATGGTGCGGGCGGGGGAGGTCTCGCCGAAGGAGCTGGTGCAGCTGTCGCTCGACCGGATCGGGCGGCTCGACCCGGAGCTGAACTCGTTCCGCAAGGTCTTCCCCGAGAAGGCGCTGCTGGAGGCAGGGCAGGCGGAAGCGCGGCTGAAGGGCGGCGACCAGAGGCCGCTGCTCGGTGTCCCGATCGCGATCAAGGACGAAGTTGACCTCGCCGGCGAGGTCAAAACCCGCGGCACCGATGCCTTCACCGAGCCCGCGGCCGCCGACAGCGAGGTCGTGCGGCGGCTGCGCAAGGCCGGAGCGATCGTCGTCGGCCTCACCCTGCTGCCGGAGATGGCGATCTGCGGCTTCACTGAGTCGGCCACCTACGGCGTCACCCGTAACCCCTGGAACCGACAGCGCACCCCGGGCGGGTCCAGCGGTGGCTCGGGCGCGGCCGTCGCCGCCGGACTGGTGCCGATCGCCTCGGCCGGCGACGGGGCCGGCTCGATCCGCATCCCCGCCGCCTGCAGCGGCCTGTTCGGGCTGAAGCCCTCGCGCGGCCGCGTCTCGCTGGCCCCCGAACTCGAAAGGTGGGGAGGACTCACGGTCGAAGGCTGCGTGAGTCGCTCCGTGCTCGACACGGCGCTCTGGCTCGACGTGGTCTCGGGCGGCTCGCGCGATCCCGAGGCGCCGCCGGCCCCCGCCCGCCCCTTCGTCGAGGCGGTCGGGACCGCGCCCGGCAAGCTGCGCGTCGCCTACTCGAACCAGCCGCCGCGCGTGGGAATGCCGTCGACCGTCTCCGAGGAGGTGAAGGGTGCGGTGATCGCTGTCGCGGAGCTGCTCGGCGGGCTCGGGCACGAGGTCGCCGAGCGCGATCCCGACTGGGGCGGGATCGGCGACAACGTCACCGTGCGCTTTCTCGCCGCGATTGCCGAGACGATCGAGGACGTTCCCCATCCCGAGCGACTCGAACGCCGCACCCACGGTTTCGGACGACTGGGAGGAATGCTGCCCAGAGCCCTCTATGAGCGCACCCGCGGCGCGGGCCGCGCCGCCGACGCCGCCCGCGTCAACGCGGTCTTCGACTCCTGCGACGTGCTGGTGATGCCGGTGATGTGCGGGACCGCCCCGCCGGTGCGGCGCTGGCAGGGCCGCGGTCCCCTGTACACGCTGCTGGGGATGGGTCGCTTCTATCCCTTCTGCATCCCCTGGAACCACCTCGGCAACCCGGCGATGGCGGTCCCGGCCGGCTTCGCCGCCGACGGCATGCCGCTCTCGGTCCAGATCGTCGGCCGCCCCGGCGACGAGGCGACCCTGCTCTCGCTGGCCGCTCAGTTGGAGGCCGAGCGGCCCTGGGCAGACAAGCGCCCGCCGATTTCCTGAGCGAGGAACCGGCTCAGCCGGCGTTCGTAGAGGCCTGGGTCGACGTTCCAGCTCTCGGTGTGGCCCGCCTCTGGCAGGCGGAAGTAGGTGACCCGCTGCGGCAGCAGCTCGGCGAACTCGTCGCTGGTCGAGATCGGCGTGACGTCGTCCTCCCGGCCGTGGAAGAGCAGGATCGGGAGCTGGAAGTCGTCGGGATGGCGGAGGGCGTCGAGGCTCTCCCAGTCGGCGTCGATGCGGGCGCCGATCGCCCACTCGACGGGCAGCGAGGCAAATGAGGGCAAGCCCATCTCGGTCGCGTTGAAGGCGAGGATCTCCTGCCAGTCGAGGGCCGGGGCGTCGAGCACGAGGCCGGCCACGCGTGGCGCCAGCGGCGAGCGCTCCATGAACTGGCTGACGATCGCGCCGCCCATCGAGTAGCCGACCAGGACCAGGCGGCGGGCCCCGTGGGCGAGCGCGTAGCGGGCGGCGGCTTCGAGGTCGCGCCACTCGGTCAGGCCCATGTGGTGGAAGCCGTCGGGGCTGGGCGGGGCGCCGAGGTCCTCGCGGTAGGCGATCAGCAGCGTCGGCAGGCCGGCGCGGTGGAGGGTGGGGGCGATCCGCAGGCCGGTCTCGGGGGTGCTGTTGATCCCGTGGACGACGATTGCCCAGGTGCGGCCCGGGCCGGGGATCAGCCAGGCCGGTATCGGGCCGAGCTCGCCGCGGACGGTGACGTCGGCGGAGGGCAGCCCCAGCGCCCGGGTCGGGTCGCCGGCGTAGACGGTGGGGTCGACGGCGACTTCCATTCCCGCCGCGAGGTAGCCGTCGACGGCGCGCAGCTCCCGCGTCACCGTCTCGTCGTCGCGGCGGAGGACGGTGCCGGCGATCGCGTGGCCGGCCTGCCACTCGAGCCCGTAGACGCCGGCACGTTCGGTGTCCTCGGAGCGGTCGAGAACCACACGGCCGGGAGGCAGCGCTTCGACGGTCGCGTCGACAGGCCGCCCCTGCTGGTGTTCGGGGACGAGCACCGCCGAGGAGAAGTGCCAGGCCGCCGCACCACCGACCGCCACGACGAGGGCGAGCAGGGCCAGGCCGGCGAGGACCGCCCGTCGCCTCCGTGACATCGGCTGACCTTAGCCCGGAAAGACCTTGCGCATCCGCGCCAGCTCGCGCAGGCTGCCGCGGGGGCGGATGCGGCGCTGCAGCAGCATCTTCAGCTGGTTGGCGTCGGGTTTGCCGGAGGCGACCCAGTCGGCCCAGCTGGTCTCGATCACGAGGTTGGGGGAGGCGGCCTCGCCGGGCTCGGCCCGGGTCGAGCCGTTGTCGATCGTCAGGTGCCAGGGGTCGGCGTCGCTGAAGCGCCACTGGTAGACCAGCGGCGAGCCGTTGGCGGCCCGGTGGTCGGCCACCCGGCCGATCAGGTCGAAGTAGAGGCGCTGGACCTCCGGCGACGCGTCGGGCCGCTCGCCGCCCGGTGCGCCGAGGACGCCGGCCATCATCAGCTTGACCTGGTTCTCGGCGATCTGGCGCTCGGAGGCATCGGGGTCGAAGGGGAAGACGCCGGGAGGCATCTCCTCGGTCGGGTAGCCGATCGTGCGCCAGCGCTGGCGGATCAGTTTCAGTCCGAAGGCGTAGATGTCCTCGAGGCTGAAGCCGTAGCACTCGGTGTACTCGCGGTCCATGTTCGGTGGCTGGAACACCGCGGGGCCGTAGGGGAGGACTTC
>Ga0164241_10004298_pt1 | contig 13884 bp, 13 predicted proteins | sample OricomyardsoilBY_FD_108780 | JGI IMG/M metagenome (GOLD analysis project Ga0164241, IMG submission 108780) | Backyard soil microbial communities from Emeryville, California, USA - Original compost - Back yard soil (BY) | ecosystem: Environmental > Terrestrial > Soil > Unclassified | place: USA...
ATATTTACATCCACATGTAGCTGCTGTACATCGTATCCCTCTTTTTTTCCTGCTGACACAAATTGATTAGTAGTACCTGCTATACGATAAACAAAGCGGCTGCTTCCCTGTATCATTCCCTGGTTTACTAATCGCTTATACGGTTCATCATGGCCGATATATCCTAAATCGTACAAAGCTTTCGTCCACATACGGCTATATAACAAATGGCCTACCGCATGCTCGGTACCACCGATATATAAATCTACCTGTCCCCAATAATCACTGGCTTTGCGGCTGCAGAATTCCTTATCATTCTGCGGATCCATATAGCGTAAAAAATACCAACTGCTGCCTGCATAGCCAGGCATTGTGTTTGTTTCTAACGCCCCACCCGCAAAGCTTGAATCATATTGATGCACCCATTCTTTAATATTTGCAAGCGGACCCTCTCCATCTGGTCCCGGACCATATTTATCAACTTCGGGTAATTGTAATGGCAATTCTTTTTCATCTAAAGGATAAGCGATACCATTCTTCCATACAATAGGAAAGGGTTCGCCCCAATAGCGCTGGCGGCTGAATGCAGCATCACGCATTTTATAATTGATCTTGCGCACACCAATTCCCATCTCTTCTATTTTCTGTATCACCACCTCAATAGCATCGCGCATCACTATACCATTCAGAAAATCTGAATTCTCCAGTTTGGCATCCTTAGTAGCATTCGCTTCTATGCCATCAAAGTGTGAACCGATAATATTTGTAACAGGTATATTGAAATGCTTTGCAAATTTGTAATCTCTTTCATCTCCACATGGCACCGCCATAATCGCACCTGTACCATAACCTGCCAATACATATTCTGAAATCCAGATTGGAATTTCTTTTCCATTAAATGGGTTCAATGCATAGGAACCTGTAAATACACCCGTAATCTTTTTCTCAGCCATGCGCTCTCTTTCGCTACGGCTTTTTACATAATCCAGGTATTCCTCTACTGCAGTTGCTTGTTCTTTTGATTTTAACTCCGGTACAATCTCCAGTTCAGGAGCTATTACCATAAAGTCAACACCGAAAATAGTATCCGGCCTTGTTGTATAAACGCGTAATGTTTTAACGGTTGACTTTTCACTTTTTACTTCAAAATCAATCTCCGCTCCAGACGATTTTCCAATCCAGTTCGTCTGCATTTCTTTCATCGCATCACTAAAGTCAACAGTTGATAATCCTTCGAGCAAACGGTCTGCATATTCGGTAATGCGCAGGTACCATTGGCGTAATTTCTTTTTTACTACCGGAAAACCACCTCTTTCACTCACACCATTAATTACTTCATCATTTGCCAGTACTGTCCCTAAGGCTTCGCACCAGTTTACTTCGCCATAGCCACAATATGCAAGGCGGTATTCCATCAGGATACTTTGTTGTGTGAATTCATCAAACGATTTCCATTGATCTGCAGTAAAAATATTACCACCTACCGGCAAGCGGTAACTGGCAGAAGGAAAGGGATGATTTTTATTCCCTTCTTTCTCAAACGCTGCTATAAGACTAGTTATGCTGTCTGCTTTTTTTGTTTGACGGTTAAAAAATGAATTGAATAATTGAAGGAATATCCATTGTGTCCATTTATAATAACCGGGAACTGATGTATTCACCTCTCTGTCCCAATCAAAACAAAAACCGATCTTATCTAACTGTGCCCGGAAGTTTTTAATATTCGCTGCAGTAGATACTGCGGGATGAATACCATGATCAATCGCATACTGCTCGGCGGGAAGGCCAAATGCATCATACCCCATCGGATGCAATACATTAAAACCTTTCAATCGTTTATAACGCGCATAGATATCGCTGGCAATATATCCTAACGGATGACCGACATGTAAGCCTACACCACTGGGATAAGGAAACATATCCAGTACATAATACTTCGGTTTGGAAGAATCGTTGCTTACTTTATAAGCGCCGGTCTCATTCCATTTTGCCTGCCATTTTGTTTCTATGCTCCGAAAATCATAATCCATATAATCGGTATTCTTTTTATTTTGAAGTCCATTGCTATACAGCACTTGAGTAAGCTTTAACAAAAGCTTTTTTTGGTGCGGCAATATCGGGCTTTTTTTGCTCGTTTATTTGGGGCAGCAAAAATACTGATTGTAGTTCTGAATTGGCTATTTTTGCCATAACCCATTAACGCTTAAAAATCAATTGCTATGGCCCAATCAGGCAAGGCTTCCATTAAACGCGGAAAACCTTCTTACTTCATGTCTATCCTTGGTGTTACGCTGGTGCTATTCTTATTAGGCATCATCGGATGGCTGATGATTAATGCCAATAAAATGGGTAGTTATTTCAAAGAAAATATTGAGGTAAAGGCTTTTTTACGTGGCGATCTGAAACCAGTGGATAGTACTGCCTTAATGGATTATATTTCTGCAAAGCCTTATATCAAAACAATACAGTACGTTACCAAAGAAGAAGGAAGAAAAATTTATATAAGCGATGGCAATAGCGATTGGGATAAAGTATTAAAAGAAAACCCTCTTCCGAATGCTATCTTTTTTAAAATAAAAAGAGAATACGTAGAAAAGGATTCGCTGATGGCCATACAGAATGACCTGCAGCAACAAACCTATATCAGCGAGGTTACCTATCCGGAAGCATTAGTATCCGGATTGAATTCTAATATTCAGCGGGCAAGCCTTATTCTCCTCATCATTGCTGTTGTTATCAGCATTGTTGTTATTGTGCTTATTGATAATACCATCCGCCTCGCTATGTTTAGCAACCGTTTTTTAATTAAAACCATGCAGATGGTAGGAGCCACACGTTGGTTTATTGCAAAACCCATGAATATCCGTGCGATCGTCAATGGAGCGATCAGCGGTATTATTGCTGCCGTTTTATTACTACTGGTAATAATTGTGGCAGAAAGAATTATCCCGGGCATGAAAGTAATTCATGATGATACAGCGCTTACTTTCCTGTTTATAGGATTGGTATTATTAGGTATTGGCATTACATTGATGAGTACTTACCGCAGCATTCTTAAATACCTGAAGATGAAGCTGGACGATCTTTATTAATATAGTTGGGAAGTCAGAAAGACAGCAAGTCGGAAAGAATTCTTTACTATAGATCGCTCATCTTCCTGACTTACGGTCTTTCCAACTTCGACTTCCTGACAACTAACCGACTTTTCTTTATATTGCATTCCCAAATCTCTAATTATGTCTGAATCAAAAGCGCCTTCGATGTTTTCTAAAGAAAATTATACCTGGATGCTGATTGGCCTGGTTGTTATTGCTATTGGCTTCTTGTTGATGGCAGGTGGCAAAAGCGAAAATCCGGCAATTTTTGATAAAGATGCTGTTTACAGTACACGCCGCATTACCATTGCACCCATTCTTATACTGGCTGGTTTGGTAATAGAGATTTATGCCATCTTTAAACGCCCTAAAGCTTAATAAGGGCATATTACAGATTTCAAACAAGGCTGGCATTTTCATCCTATCTTAGTTGTGCTATGCACATTGGCGTTATTTTATTTTTAAAGATGAGTGAATGGATATAATTCAGGCAATCATAATCGCAATAGTAGAAGGCGTTACGGAGTTTCTGCCTGTTTCTTCTACCGGCCATATGGTAATTACTTCTTCCTTCATGGGTATCAGTGCCGATCCGTTTACTAAACTTTTCGAAATCGTTATTCAATTAGGTGCTATCCTCTCAGTCGTTGTATTGTACTGGAAAAAATTTTTCGATTTTAAAAAGCCTTCTTTTTATATAAAACTATTTATCGCAGTGATACCTGCATTGGTAGTAGGCGCTTTATTAAAAAGCCATATTGACCAGATGCTGGAAAAACCTGTAGTGATCGCTTCTGTGTTGTTATTAGGCGGCATTCTATTATTATTTGTTGATAAATGGTTTAATCATCCTGCTGTGTATAAAGAAGAAAACATAAGTAATAAGAATGCATTTGTTATTGGATGTTTCCAGGTATTATCAGTATTATTTCCCGGGCTTAGCCGTAGCGCAGCCACTATCGTAGGTGGTATGCAGCAAAAGCTTACCAGAAAATTAGCCGCTGAATTTTCATTCTTCCTGGCAGTACCTACTATGCTGGCTGCTTCGGCTAAAAGTTTATTAGACGTATACCAGGATACTCCTGAAGTATTAAATAGCGGCAACCTGAATATTTTATTAATAGGAAGCCTCGTCGCATTTATAGTAGCCGGGCTTTCAATCAAATTCTTCATTGGTTTTTTACAAAAACATGGCTTCCGGCTTTTTGGCTATTACAGAATTATTATCGGTATCATTCTGTTAGTATTATTTTTTTCAGGTATAATTAAATCCTGATAAGCATACTGCCTGATTGTATTCGTTTTTTATACTTAATTTTCCTTACTCTAAAAGGACAAACCATCACCAATGCAAACGGCATCTAAAAAAGTAGTTAACGCCTGGGCAATGTATGACTGGGCCAATTCAGCATATAACCTCGTAATTACATCAACTATTTTTCCTGCCTATTTTGAGGCAATAGCTGCGGATAATAAAGCTGTTTCAAAAACAACAGTTACTTTCCTGGGCCGTCATTTTGATAATACATCGTTGTACAATTATGCATTGGCTTTCGCTATGTTAATTGTCGCATTTATATCGCCATTACTTTCGTCGATCGCTGATTACAGAGGCAATAAGAAAAAGTTCATGAACTTCTTTCTTACTATGGGAAGTATGGCTTGTGCATTGCTTTTCTTTTTCAACAGTTCATCAGGCACTACCAGTTCACCGGCTTCTATGCTTGGCCTGGGTATTGTCTGCATCATACTTGCCTGCGTAGGCTATTGGGCAAGCCTTGTATTTTATAATTCTTTTCTTCCCGAAATTGCTGCGCCGGAAGACCGCGACCGTATAAGTGCAAAAGGTTTTGCTTATGGATATATCGGTAGTGTGTTATTGCAAATTATCTGTTTTGTATTTGTATTTTTCCCGGGTATTATCGGTGGATTTGAAAATGATAATGAAGCGTCTACTATCCAATTCCGCCTTTCGTTTTTGTTAGTAGGTATATGGTGGTGGGGTTTTGGGCAATATTCGCTGAAACGATTACCCAAATCTACACCGGCCGGCAGCGGCGATCTGCAACACAAGGTTGTATCAAAAGGATATAAAGAGTTGCAGAAAGTATGGCGGCAACTAAAAGAGCTTCCGCAATTGAAACGCTTTTTGCTTGCCTTTTTCTTTTATGATATGGGCGTACAAACTGTAATGCTGGTAGCTACTCTGTATGGCAAGAGTGAGCTACAACTGGAAACTACATCTCTTATTGTAGCTATTCTTATTATCCAATTAATTGCAATACCGGGTGCTTATATCATTTCATTTTTATCGTCGAAAATAGGCAACTTGCCTACTTTGATGATTGTGGTAGGGCTATGGATATTATTATGCATAGCAGGTTATTTTTTACCAGTGAAAGGCGCTTACGAATTTTATGCGTTAGGAGCGGGTGTTGGTTTTGTAATGGGAGGTATTCAATCACTAAGTCGCTCTACGTATTCTAAACTGATGCCGGAAACAAAAGATACTACTTCGTTCTTCAGCTTTTTTGATATCACAGAAAAGATTGCTTCTGTAATCGGCATCTTCAGTTTTGGATATATTACCGAATTAACCGGGTCGCAGCGGAATTCTGTTTTAGCACTGGCACTTTATTTCGTGATTGGTTTATTCTTATTACTATACGCATCTGCGCTCAAAAAGAAAACACTATGAAACTTTATACAATCGATACAGGTTTTTTTAAACTGGATGGTGGCGCTATGTTTGGTGTGGTACCTAAAACTATCTGGAATAAAATAAACCCTGCTGATGATAATAATCTTTGTTCATGGGCTTTGCGTTGTTTATTAATTGAAGAGGATAATCGTTTAATCCTTGTTGATAATGGCAATGGCGATAAACAGGATGAAAAATTTTTCAGCCATTATTACCTGCACGGCGACGATACATTAGAAAAATCACTGGTGAAATATGGCTTTCATACCGACGACATTACTGATGTTATTCTTACACATCTTCATTTTGACCATTGCGGGGGAAGTATAAAACGGGAAGGTGATAAGCTTGTTCCTGCTTTTAAAAATGCAACATTCTGGAGTAATAAAAATCATTGGGATTGGGCGGTGCATCCTAACGAAAGAGAGAAAGCCAGTTTTTTAAAAGAAAATATTTTACCGATACAGGAAAGCGGTCAGTTGAAATTTATTGAAACACCTGTAGCAGATACATCTAATAAGCGCCTGGCTACAGCAGCACTTGAACAAACAGGTATACAATTACGCTTTGTAAGCGGCCATACAGAAAGTATGATGCTCCCGCAAATGCAATACAAAGGAAAAACAATAGTATTTGCAGCTGATTTACTGCCTTCGCAAGGACATATTCCTTTGCCATACGTAATGGCATACGATATGTTTCCGCTTACTACAATGCAGGAAAAAAAATCATTTCTGAATGAAGCGGTTGATAATGATTATATCCTGTTTTTTGAACACGATCCCCAATATGAATGTTGCACTTTGCAACGGACAGAACGGGGCATACGTGCGAAAGAGTTTTTTAAACTGGATGAAATTTAGCGGCGCTTCACCATCGATGTCATTGGGTAGCGTATATTTTCATAACTCATCATATCAATTTTCACTTTACCCACTATAATGGGGCTTTCAATGCGTACAGGTATATGGTTCGCATCATCTGTTACCCACACCACCATTTTTTCACCGCCTTCAAATATGGAACCTTTGATCAGGAGAGGTTTGAATTTTATAGTATTAAACTTACCGTACTTGGTTTTTACTACTTCTTTTCCCATGTAGCGCATATACATATCATGCACTTCATTATCCAGGAACATTGAGAATGCAACGCGATCGTTCACTTTCAGTTTTGAAAAATCAACATTACGGGCATAGAATACGGAGCTTACTACATCCTGTACACAAGCGGGTACTTTAAATACGCCATCATTGGTCACTGCTGTGTTAGCCGTTTTATTAAATGTAACATTTTGATATTTTTTATAGCCATTTTCATTCACGTTTCTCACAAACTTAAGTGGCTGCATAGTCGTAGTATCAATATACGTTTCATATTTGTCACGCACTTTATATATCCAGTCGTACGAAGAATTTGTATTTCCTTCGCCCACTATATGGTATACGGGTTTATTATTCAACGTCTCCAATGTATTGGTGAATGTAGCCGTACCAGCATTCACATATATACCCGCTACGGCATAGAATACAGTATACGATACTTTTTCACCTGCATGAAAAGCGGTATTTTTTATATTACACGCATCATCGTACGGGGGGGCCGGAGTAGCGTTGTCTTTTTGTGTAAAGGCCATCAGGGCAATTACAGCTATAAATGATATTCTTATTATCCACTTCATTTTTTCCTGAATACTTTTTTAATACTTAAAATTAATAAGCTTCCGGCAAGGGCCGGTATTAAAAGATTAATTATCCATACTGTTACCGAAGCCAGACTTATGCCAAGATTATTATTACTAAACAATCCTAAGAGCTTGAGGTTTATTTTCCCCCTTAATCCTAAATCAGTAAATAAAGCAATGGTGGGAATTACCGCCATCACCAAAAAAGAAACACTTGTCGCACACCATACATTCCACCACGATATTTCTACATTATATAAACGAAACAACAGGTAATATTGTGCGATAAAAACAAAAAACCTTAGTGCTGATAAAGACAATAACCGCAATAACAAAGTTGCATTAAAACCTTCAAGATTGCTGAAAAGCCATGCATAACGGCGCAAGCCGGGTATTTTTTCAAACCACTTTGTTAACCATGCAATCCTGAAATAAAATAGTGTTAAAATAAAGAGTACAGCTATTGTGCCCCAGGTAATTAAGTCTATCCACATAGAAGATAAAATATCTCCTCCCTGCACCCACGGGCGGATGAATAGTAAGCCTGTTACACCCATTAATAATGTTATTATCAACTGGCTCAGGCTTCCTGTAATTGTCAGTGAAATTGCTTTCATCCTGTTTCCTTCATCCATATATAAAATGCGCCCGAGGTATTCACCTACCCTGTTGGGTGTGCTTACCGAAAAGGATACACCCGACAATACTGCTTTGAACGCTGTAAAAAAACCAATTGGCTGAACGGACTTTACGCAAAGTTTCCACTTCATCGTTTCCAGCGACCAGTTTATAATCATTAATAGAACAACAACAACCATCATCCACCCCTGCCCGCCTTCCAGAAATTTTTGTTTGATATGATACCAGGAATTTTCTAAATCCGGTTGCGATCCAATTTGCCGGTAAATAGAATAGGATAACCACGCAAATAAAAGCGGGCCCAGGAAGTAACGGATAAAAACCCGCGCTGGTTTTTTTTGAAAGAATGATGTTATCTGCATAGGATGGTTGGCTGTCCTTGCTGCATTTCTTTTTTGAATACTTAATTTCGTGAAAGAAACCGCAATGGCACGTAGCCATTTCAATTAATGTTGTAAAAATACTGTGCTGTTTGCAAAAAGCTCCTAAAATAATTCTTGGCATTGACCCCGGCACCCTTCAGATGGGGTATGGTATTATTGAAATATCCAGAAATACAATCAGTTTAAAAGAAATGCATGTATTAAAGATGTCTGGAAAAAAAGATAACCATGAGCGGCTTCACCTTATTTATGAGAAAGTATCAGCTTTAATCCTTCAACATCGGCCCCATGAGTTCGCTATTGAAGCGCCATTCTTCGGTAAGAATGTACAAAGTATGTTGAAGCTGGGGAGAGCCCAGGGTGTGGCTATTGCTGCTGCCATAAGTGCTGGCATACCTGTTACTGAATATTCGCCCCGCAAAGTAAAACAATCTATAACCGGCAATGGTAATGCTGATAAAGAACAGGTATGGAAAATGCTTCAGCAATTATTAAAAATAAAAGAAGCCCCAAAATATTTCGATGCTACAGATGCGTTGGCTATTGCAGTATGCCATCATTTCCAGATAAGCTCTCCTATTGCAGGTATATCCAAAGGTTTAAAAGGCTGGGATGATTTTATCAAACAAAACCCTGATCGTATCACGAACAAAAAATAAACTCAGAGATTACTGATTATTTTTTGCTGTATCTCTTTAAATTTTTCTTCCGGCAATTTTAACTTGGGTTGTGTAAAGTTTAAATCGTTTGCCGAACTGATAGGGATTAAATGCACATGTGCATGTGGCACTTCTAATCCCACCACACTAATGCCACAACGGTTGCAGCTAAAACTTTTTTCAATAGCTTTTGCAATGGGCTGTGCAAAAAGCAAAAGCTTCGCAAGGTATTCTTCCGGCAGGTCAAATAAATTATCTGTTTCATTTTTAGGAACTACTAACACATGCCCTTCACGTAGCGGGAATATATCGAGGAACGCAAAGAACTCATCATTCTCTGCTATTTTATAAGAAGGAATTTCACCGGCAATTATCTTCGAGAAGATTGTCATACCACCAAATGTTTTAGACTTGAGAGAACGTAAATAATGTTTAAACCTTTTCAGCACCATTCGCAATCGTTAAGAGTGCAAATCTATCGACTTAGTACAACAAAAAAGCCCCCATGAAGGAGCTTTTATAATTTTAATAAAATAATAAAATTATTATGCTGTAATGTTTTCAATTTTAAACTTTAATGTACCTGCCGGCGCATTCACTTCAGCAGTTTCTCCTATATGTTTTCCCAGTATCCCTTTTCCGATGGGCGAGGTTACAGAAATTTTACCGGCTTTCAGGTCGGCTTCTTTTTCACTTACAATCTGGTAAGTCACCTGTTTTTTTGTATTCAGGTTTGTCAGCGTGACTTTAGTAAGAATTGAAACTTTACTTGTATCGATACTAGCTTCATCCAATATGCGCACATTAGCCATCGATCCTTCCATCGAAGCTATTTTTGCTTCCAGCAAACCCTGTGCTTCTTTCGCAGCATCATATTCTGCGTTCTCTTTCAGGTCGCCTTTTTCACGGGCTTCTGCTATAGCACGGCTGGCCGCAGGGCGCTCTACTCCCTTCAGGCGTTGCAACTCTGCTTTCATTTGCTCAAGAGTTTCTTTAGTCACGTATTGAATAGTACTCATGGTCTTCTCTCCTCTTATTATTAAATAAAAAAATAACAACGCCTCAGGTCTTATACTGAAGCGTTGCATTAATTTGATACAAAGATAGGGAACAAATTGAATTGCGCAAGAGCCAAAAGCTATTCTAAAAGCGATAAAAAGTTAAAAGATTTAAAAATCAGGCTGTTTGCAAAATCTTATCGGCAACCACTTTTGCCATTTTAAAAGAAGCTTCATGCGAGTAGCCTGCGATATGGGGCGTTAATAAAACATTGGGCTGAGAAGACAACCAGGTCAACTGCACTTTTTCTTCATCGGAATGCTGATTGATTTTTTCATTCTCCAAAACATCCAGCCCGGCACCCGCTATATGCCCACTGTTCAAAGCTCTTATTACAGCCGCGGTGTCCATTACTTTTCCTCTTGCTGCATTTATAAAATAAGGCTTCTGCTGTAAGGATTGAAAAAAAGAATCGTTGGCCATATGAAAGGTTTCATCTGTCAATGGCACATGTATACTGATTATATCTGCATAGCGGCACACCTGATCCATGCTCGCCTCTTTGATAAACCCATTTGCAAAACCAAATTTGTATTTATCGTATGCCAATACTGTTACATCAAAGGGCTGTAATAAACGTGCAAATGAACTTCCCGTATTTCCATAACCAATAATACCTACTGTTTTACCAAACAGTTCTGTTCCCCTGTTTTCATTTCGCTTCCATATACCATTCGTTACTTCGTTGTGCGAACGCGTAATATTATTCATAAGGTTGAGCACCATTCCCAGCACATGTTCTGCCACTGCATTACGGTTTCCTTCCGGGCTGCTATAACAACGAATGCCCTTGCTTTCTGCATAAGGCACATCAATTAATTCCATACCACTGCCTAACCTGCCAATCCATTTTAATTGTGCCGCTTTATCCAGGAGTGCTTTATCAATTTTCATTCTTGTTGTTACAATAAGCCCTTCTGCATCACTGATTTCATTACTCAACTCAGCGTATGTAATAGCGGGTTGGTCAATAACAGTATAACCGCTTTGCTGCAAGCGTTCCGTGAGATAAGGGTGTGCAGGTGCTGTAATAATTACTTTCTTCATTTCATCTTAAATGTAAGTTGGGCAAACTCTTCAACTGATAAATGTTCAGGCCTTTTATTAAACAATTCATCCTGCAAAAAGGTTTCATCAAATAATGCCTTCACAGAATTACGCAACATTTTTCTTCGTTGGTTAAATGCTGTTTTTACCAGTAACGAAAACGCTTTATCTGTTTTAACTTCTAATTTTTCTTTTCTCGGCAATAAGCGTATCACACCGCTCTTTACTTTCGGTGGCGGATTAAAACTATTTTCCTGCACATCAAACAAATACTCAACATTAAAATAGGCTTGTATCAATACACTGATAACACCATATACTTTATTGCCCTCTTTCGCCGCTACCCGCTGCGCTACTTCTTTCTGAAACATACCTACCATACATTCTACTGCTTCTTTCCACTCTACCATTCTGAATAAAATTTCAGTAGAAATATTATAGGGGAAATTGCCCACGACAGTAAACTTATCCTCAAATGGAATAGCAATATGAAGAAAACTCTGATGGATAATTTTATCTTTCAAAACAGGATATTCATTTATCAGAAAATTTACTTTTTCTTCATCCAGTTCTACAGCTTTAAAATTGATATTCTCTATTTGTAATAAGTACTTTGTTAATGCACCGCCGCCGGGGCCTACTTCCAGCAATTGAGTAAACGGGTGCTGTTGTAAAGCAGTTATTATTTTCCGGCATACATTTTCATCTTTCAAAAAATGCTGGCCTAAGGATTTCTTCAGCGTGTACATCATACTGCAAATGTAACTGATAAGAAAACGATGATAAAAAACAACCCCGCCTTGGGAGCGGGGTTGAAAAAATCCAAATTATAATTGCTATCAGAGTTTCTGGAATTTCTGTTTCTGATCGAGGCCTGCACCTGATACAGTCAGATAATAGATGCCCCCTGAAAGGCTATTCGTATAAATATCAAGTTTATTATTTCCCACTTTAATGTCAGAAGAACTTTGTATCAATACACGGCCTGTATTATCGGTAATCTTCCATGTGGCTTTGCCAGCTACAGGTGATGAGATTGTTACACTCATCTTGTCATGGACAGGGTTTGGTGCTATTGTTACTTTCGCAACAGTTGAGCCAAGATTAATGACAACAATATTTGAATAAGTATACTTGCCATCAATGTCTGTCATTTTTAAGCGGTAGTATAATACCTGTGCTTGTTGGTTTCCTGCCTGTGCATCGATCAGCTGGTATGTTGCAGATGATGTGCCTTTGGATGCTACAGTGCCAATTGAACTATAGGTAGTACCGTCAACACTTCTTTCTACCTCATAATGTGATGTATTGACTTCGTTTTCTGTTTTCCAATTAAGAACGGCTTTCTTATTATTTTGCAATGAACCGGTAAATTCTGTAAGGTTCACTGGTAATGTACTTAACGATCCTGAACCAAAATAGAATGTAGAAAACCCACTTATTGTTCCCTGTAATACATAACCGCTACCAAATGCTTCTGCATTAAAGTCCATTGTAACTGCATTAGGTGAAGCGCTCATAGCAGCACCGCAGATATCATTATTCTTAAAAATTTTTACATCAGTAATAGCTGTTACCGCACTGCTTGGTGCATTTTGCAAAGCGGTATATTCAGCAGCTGTAATGTATAATCTCACCTTCACATTTCCCGAAGGTTGATTTTGTGGTGTGATTGTAATATTTCTATCCAGGTAACGACGGCCACCTTTTGTACGCACTGTTCCACCATTCAGATAAAAAGAAGATGTAACCGTACCCAGCAACTGGCCGTTTGGATAAATCTCTGCTAAGATATTGCCATCAGGACCTGTAATAGGCACCCACAGGCTTTTATTATCATTATCAATTGTGATAGTTGTTCCTGTAATACACTGGTTAGTGGCGCCTGTTGTAACACTTACAGTTGTAGGTAATGAGCTTCTGCCTGAATTATCTGCATATCCGAGGAAAGTATACTTCATCAAACAACCAGGGCATGAAGCAACCTGCGGATTATTAGAACTCGGGCCTGATGTAGCTGCAGATTTGTCCATGATGATAAACATATCTTTCCCATCAGGAGAAAAAGCAACATCGCGGTAACGGTTGCCTGCATCAAAATAAGCAACTGTATCTCCTACATTACCGGCAGCACCGCCAATATTACTAGGAAGAGTAGTAGTACCTGTAGCTCCTAATTTTAACCGGATAACACGTCCCCATTTTAAAGATGCAACAAACAGAGAACGGTTCCATCCCGGGATTAATGTATGCTGATAAATCTCCATACCTGACCACGCTTCGGAACTCCAGCCTGTTCCTCCATTACCTACATTATTACCCCAAATATTTGCAATACCAACAGTGCCTCCATTTACTCTTGTTCCTTTTGGTGTAGGATATGCACTGAACAAAGGATCCACATACTCACCGTTTCCATTTGAATTCATTGTGGTTACATTAGCCGCTTCATCTCCTACAGGAGCAATGCTTGAGTTACCCCAATCCATATTTGAACTACCATTATATTGGTAACCTGCTCCAATACTAGTCTGCGCATTAGCGGTTGTTGTACCATTATAATTACCATCTGCAAAACCTACAACCAGTGGATGGCCATAATTTTTATGTGATTCAATTATATTAATTTCATCATCAC
>Ga0164241_10004299_pt1 | contig 13883 bp, 7 predicted proteins | sample OricomyardsoilBY_FD_108780 | JGI IMG/M metagenome (GOLD analysis project Ga0164241, IMG submission 108780) | Backyard soil microbial communities from Emeryville, California, USA - Original compost - Back yard soil (BY) | ecosystem: Environmental > Terrestrial > Soil > Unclassified | place: USA...
ACGTAACTTTCAGCCTGCGTCTTCAATTCGACGCCAGCCCGCGCCCTCGGCGCCTTCACCTTCTCATCGAACTCCACCGCCTGCGCGCCGCCCGCGAGGCCCGCGAGCATCAGCAGCCACGCAAGGGCGCGTGGATAGCTAGAGACATGCATGTATTCACTCCTTGTCCGTTGGTGAGGATTCCTTCCCGCCCGAAGCATAAACATTGCGGGTCCCGCCGCATCACCCGACCGGGTGACCAGTGCAGAAAAGCGAGGTAAATGCCCAGCTTCGCTGCCGTGATGCACAATGCACCCGTGTTGCTGCTCGTCATGGACCTCGTGGGAGTCTTCGTCTTCGCGCTGGCGGGTGCGACGGCCGCGGTGCGCCAGCGCCTCGACCCGTTCGGCGTGCTCGTGCTGTCCTTCGCCACGGCGACCACGGGCGGCATCCTGCGTGACCTTTTGATCGGCGCTGTACCGCCGGCGGCTTTCGCCGACTACCGGTACCTTGCCGTGTCCGTGCTTGCGGGCGTCGTCACGTTCAACTGGCATCACCTGATCGAGCGCCTGCGCAACCCGGTGCGCGTGTTCGATGCCGCCGGCCTGGGGTTGTTTGTCGTGGCGGGTACCCAGAAGGCATTGGCGGCAGGACTGCATCCCATCATGGCCGCCTTGCTAGGCATGCTCACCGGCATCGGCGGCGGGGTGATGCGCGACCTCCTGCTCTCGCGCGTGCCGGTCGTGTTCCAGTCTGACATCTACGCGCTGGCGGCGCTGGCCGGCGCGCTGGTGGTGGTGCTCGGACACTGGCTGAACTGGCCGGAGACACCCACGGCCATTGCCGGCGCAGTGCTGTGCTTCGGCCTTCGCATCCTGGCGATGTGGTTCAACTGGCATCTGCCGAGCGCGCGTTACGAGAAGCCGCCTGACAAGTCCTGACTAGGGCGAATCTTGTTAAGCTTCCCGGCGTGAGCTCAACACCCAAAATCGCGCTGCTCGCCGGCGCCACCGGACTCGTCGGCGGACTGCTGCTCCAGACCCTGCTCGACGCCCCGGACTACACGCGCGTGTACGCGCTGACGCGCCGGCTCCTCGGCAAGGAACATCCGAAGCTTGCGAATCGCGTCGTGGTCTTCGATCGCATGGCCGAACAGCTCAAGGGACTCGTCGCGCAGGATGCGTACTGCTGCATCGGCACGACCATCGCCGAGGCCGGTTCACAGGAAGCATTCCGCGCTGCCGACGTCGACGCGGTGCTGCTGTTCGCGCGCGCGGCGCGCGCCGCACAGGCCACGCGCTTCGTCGTGGTGTCGTCGGTCGGGGCTAACTCGAGGTCCCCGAAGTTCTACCTGCGCACCAAGGGCGAGATGGAAGAGGCGGTCACCGATCTCGGCTTCACCTCGGTCGACATCCTGCAGCCGAGCCTGCTGTTAGGCGCGCGGCAGGCGCTGCGGCCGGTCGAACTCGCGGGCCGCATCCTGTCGCCATTGGTGAATCCTTTCCTGACGGGCGCGCGCGAACCCTATCGCGCCATTCCCGCGGAGACCGTGGCGCGGGCGATGCTGGGTGCGTCGCGGCGTGGCGCGCGCGGCACGTATCGCTACACTTTTGCCGCCATCCGGCAGCTCGCCGAAATCCGTCCTGCCCAGTCACTCGCCGCCCAATCGCCCAAGAAGAAGCCTGCCTGAATACGGTGCAGCCGCATTCGTGACGCGGCGCGCATTTGCGCGAGCCCGCATTCCGTAAAGTCGCGTCGATACCAAGAATGCCAGGCTTGCGTTGCAGAGCCGCAACGTGGGTCGATGGGAAGTGGATGAGCGGCAATCCCTACAACTCCGTTTTGCGCAGCAGCCTGACGCGCCGTCTCTGGCTGATCATCACGCTCGCGATGCTCATCCCCGTCGGCATCGCGGTGCTGTCACGCTGGTTCGAGGCCGAGGAGCGTCGCGCGCGCCTGCAGAACCAGGAGCTGACCGCACTGTCGCGCGACAAGGCATCGACGCTGATGTTCAGCGCTCGCGTCGTGCCGGCCGATTTCGCCGATGGACTCGATGGCCGGTTTCTCGTGGTACTCGATGGCACCGGCGTCGCACGCTACCGCAGCAGCCCGGTTCCCGATGATCTCGTGCAGTTCTTCAGTCGTCGCACGCCGAATGTCCTCGATGCGCCCGGCGGCACGACGATCCTCGCGTGGTTCGCGGCGGGACGGGAGTGGCGCGGCGCGCTGACTTACTTGCCACCCACCGCGCCCGGCGATCCTGCGTCGGTGGATGCCGTCGTGGTGTTCAGCCCCGAGGCAAGCTTCGGCATGTCGGCGGCGGGATTGTTGCCGACCGCGCTCGGCCTGCTGGCACTCACCGTCGTCATTGCCTTCGCGGTCGCCGCCATCATCAGCGAGCGATATCTGCCGCCCCTGCAGGCGCTGCAGCGCGGGCTCACCAAATTGCGCGAACGCCGCTTCGAAACCTTGCCGCGCAGTACGGCCGAGGAGTTTCAGCCGCTCGAGCGCGAGTTCAACGCCACCAGTGTCTCCCTGCAGCGAGACTGGCGCGCATTCGAAGTGCTGGGCGAAGTCGACCGCGCGCTTCTGGCGGCGAGCGAGATCGACCGCGCGCTCGAGAGTGTGTTGCCGAAGTTCCGTGAGCTCACGCGCAGCCAGTGCGTGGGCGTGATCCTGCTCGATCCCACCGCGCATGCGCACGGCCGGCTGTTCATGGCGGCGCTGGGCGCCGACGAGTTGCCGGTGCAACGCGTGACCTTCGACTCGGCGATGATCGCGACCGTCCGCGAGGCGCCCGAAGGGCTCACCGTGGCGCGCATAGAGGAGACCCGCCACGCATTTCTCATGTCGATGCGGGACATCGGCGCGGAGTTCTTCTGGCTCTGGCCCGTGGTCGACGACGAGAGACTGAGTGCCCTTCTGGTCGTCGGCTATCACTCGGAGCCGTCGCGCGATCCGGCCGTGGCCGATTACGGCGCCGCGTTCGCCGAGCGCCTGCGAGCCGCCTTGTCCAACTCCGCGCGCGATGAAAGGCTGTACCGCCAGGCGCACTACGATCCTTTGACCCAGCTGCCGAACCGCTCATTGTTCCGCGACCGGCTCGCGCAGGAGCTGGCCGCGGCTGCGAGCGGGCTGACGCGAGGCGCGCTGATGTACGTCGACCTCGACCACTTCAAACGCGTGAACGACACACTCGGCCACAGCGCCGGCGATCAGCTGTTGTCGATCGTCGCGCATCGATTGAAGGCGTGCACGAAGGAGGGCGACACTGTCGCTCGCCTGGGCGGCGACGAATTCACGGTGCTGTTGCGCAATGTGGGAGACGCGGAGACGGCACGCCAGGTAGCCGATCGCGTGATCCGTTCGCTCGCGTTGCCGGCGAGTCTCGGCGGCCGTGACTACCAGATGCGCGCCAGCGTCGGCGTCACGTTGTTCCCGGACGATGGCGTGGATCTCGAGGAAGTGATCCGCCACGCGGATCTCGCCATGTATCGCGCCAAGGCGCAGGGGCGCGGGCGAGCGATATTCTTCGAACAGGAGATGTCGCAGCGGCGCGCGAGCTTCACGGACAGCGGGCTGCATCGTGCGTTGCGCCGGCGCGAACTGTCGCTCTTCTATCAGCCACAATTCTCGCTGGCGGATAACCGGCTGTGTGGCGTCGAAGCGCTGCTGCGCTGGCAGACGCGTTACGACGGCATCAAGCTGCCGGGTGAATTCATTCCCGCGGCCGAGCATTCTGGGCTCATCACCGACATCGGTGGTTTCGTGCTCGATTCCGCTTGTGCGCAATACGCGGAATGGGCACGGGCCGGCATTGCGCCGCGCATGTTTTCGGTGAACGTGTCGGTCCAGCAGCTCAAGGACAGCAACTTCGCGGCGCTGGTGCGTGGCGCGCTCCAGCAGCATGGCATCGCGCCGGCCAACCTGGAGCTCGAGTTCGTGGAATCGGCACTGGCGGATGCCGAAGTGGCGGAGCCTTTGCGCGCGCTGGCCAACCTCGGCGTGAAACTGGCCCTCGATGACTTCGGCACCGGGTATTCGTCGCTCAACTACCTGCGCCAGTATCCCGTCCATACCGTCAAACTGGACCGTACCTTCCTGGAGGAAATTCCACAGAACGATTCGGCCGGTGCGCTGGTCGAATCGGTCATCACCATGGCACATACGCTGGGAAAACGAGTGACGGCGGAAGGCGTGGAGACGGGCGGCCAGCTCGACTTCCTGCGTTCTCGCGGCTGCGAGGCGGCCCAGGGCTTCTACCTCGCGCGGCCCATGTCCGCGGCCGCGCTCACGGAAATCCTCGAGTCTCGCGGCGCGGGCTCGGAAATTGGCGATGAGCGCGCGGCAGGGTAGCGGAGTGGGGCTCCATTTCCGTCCGCGGAAATGGTGCCTGACCCCATTTGTTTTTTTACTGGTGGCCTGCGCTTCCGCGCCGGAGGGGAGTTCGCCGGCACCCGGGACGGCGCGTAGCTGGGATGGTGCAGGCGGCGCCGCCAGCATGCGCAACCGCGGTGAGGCGCTCGCGGACTTCGCGCTGCGGCTTCGCGGCACGCCTTATCGCTATGGCGGGTCCACGCTCGACGGCTTCGACTGCAGCGGCCTCGTCTTCTACGCGCATCGTCAGCTCGGGCTCGCCGTGCCGCGTACGTCACGGGACCAGGCCGAGGAAGCCCAGGACATCAAGCCGCGAAAGCTCGAACGCGGGGACCTGGTGTTCTTCAAGATCTCCAGCCGCAAGGTGAATCACGTCGGCATCTACATCGGCGACCGCCGCTTCGTGCACGCCCCCGGCGCGGGCAAACCAGTGACGGTCAACTCGCTCGATGACGAGTTCTATGCCGAGCGTTTTTCCTCGGCCGGCAGGTTCTGGAACCAACTCCCGAAGCACTGACACCTACCGCTACGCAGCATGGATAACCAGGCCGTTATGTCGAATTTTCACTAGGGGATTCAATATTTAGGTCTGTGATCTGCGACAGCGTGCTCAGTTGCTGGATTGACCGTATATGCACGGGTTCTCACACTCCAAATTGAGTGAGAGGACCGTGTTCGGGAAGGAGCGCGGTTCGGTCGTGACCATTTCGGGGAACGTTTTAAACATGAGTGCCAAGCCAGATTACGTCGTCAGCAAGCTGACGCGGCCCACGGGCGGAGTCGCGACGGGCGGCTTTGTAATTAATCTGACGTCGTCGACCACGCCCATGGCGTTGTCGCAACCGAAGGACCCGACACTCGCTCAATACTCCTTCTTCGTGAGCCGCCGTCTCGAAGACGGTCGCGAACGCTTCCGCCTGCACATGGGCTACTTCGAAACCATGCAGGCCGCCGAAGAGATGCTCGCGGTCGTGCGCGAGGTGTATCCCAGCGCCTGGGCTGGTGAAGCGCCCGGCAAGAAGCTGAAGGCGAACAATCCCGCCGCTGCCGCGCCCTCGAAGCCGGCACCGGCTACGCCGAAGCCCGCCGCTGCCGCTCCGGTCGCGAAGCCGGTTGCGCCGGCGCCCGCACCAGTCGCCGCTCCCGTGGCACCGCCTGCGGCCGCCGCACCGGTCGCGGAAGCGCCGCCTCCCGCGCCCGAAAAGCCACATCCGTTCGCGTCGCAGCCCACGCTGGTTCAGCCGAAGTACGAGTTCGAAGAGCCCTTCGTGCTCACCGACGATCAACCCGAATTCAAGCCGATGGACGTGCCGGTAGTGCATCCGCCGGTAGTTAGTGCGCCGTCGCCGGCACCTGTCGCGGCCAAGCCAGCTGCCCCGAAACCGGCGCCGCCCAAGGCCGCCGCCAAACCGGCTCCGAAGCCTGCGCCGACGAAGCCCGTCGCCGCCAAGCCTGTTGCCCCCAAGCCCGCGCCAGCGAAGCCCGTGGCAGCAAAGCCTGCCGCTCCGACGCCCGCCGCGTCGGCACCGGCCCCGGTGGCTGCGCCCGCGGCAAAGCCCGCTGTGGCGAGGCCCGCCGCGGCCACGCCGCCGGCCGTCGCACCGAAGATCGCCGCGAAGGTCACCGCTCCCGCGCTGCAGGCCAAGGCGCCGGCAGCACCCCTCGCACAAAGGCCCGTGGCCGCCGCGCCGCGGCCCGAGCCCACGGTGCAGATGCCGACGCTGTCCGCCACGCCCTCGCTCACGAACGTCCGCCAGGTCATCGAGGAGCTCGACGACCTTTCGGATACGCAGACCATCCGCCTTCTCGAGCGCCACTCGCCTTATCGCGAAGGGTCGCGCGAGGCCGATGTCGACGAAGCGATTCGCGTCGTCAAACCCGAAGATTCGCAGTCGATGCTCGCCATCAAGGCCGAGGTCAAGCGCAACGCGCCCGTGCTCTTCGCCGTGCAGCTCGACTGGTCCGTCTCGCCTTTCGACATGGCGAAGGTTCCGCCGCTCGCCATCTTCAACGCATACACGCTCTACACCACCGAAGCGAATCGCGAAGGCCGCACCTGGTATGGCCTGCGCCTCGGCTTCTTCAGCGACGCGGTGTCCGCGAAGCAGGTGGCGTATTACGTGCGCTCCGATTTCAAGACCGTGTCGGTCGTGCCGGTCACGACCATCGAGAAGGAACGCGCGAACGACATCAACGCCGCGCGCAGTGGCATTCACCGCGCGGTGAACGTCAAGGACGGCCCGGCGCCGACGCCGCTGTCCATTTCGTCATCGAACGCGAGTGGCGTCTTCAAGCTGCTGGACGATGACCTGCCGGCGATGATCGAACAGGACGTCGACGGCGAGACTTCTCCGCGGTTCGGCAAGCCGACCCAGGGGTCCGCGCCCGCTCCGAAGGCGGCTGCTCCCGCCGCGCCCGTGGCCCCCGCTTCGCCGGGCAAGGCCGCCAAGGGCCGCAAGCCCGGGGCTCGCGGCGTCCGTCGCGATGCGCATGCGCAGGTGGACGAAGAGACGCTCGACCAGACGCTGGAGATCCTGGGCGCGCATACGCTCGAGATCACCAACGACAGCGCGGACAACACCGGCGTGCGTCACCTGCGCGTCAAGGTGGACAAGAAGGGCTCGAAGTTCGCGTCGCTGATCGACCGGCTTTCCGGCAAGAAATAGCCGCGCGCGCACCGCTGCCCGGTGGCGGCGGTGTGCTAACTACTTTTTCCCGAACAGCGCATCGAGCGCCGCGCGAGCGGCGTCCGCTTCGCCTGTCGGCGCGACGTAGGCGCCCACGTTCGGTTTGAAGTGGTCGCAGAAGTTGGCCTTGGTCTTGTCGCGCACTTCCTCGGCCGTCGGCTCGCGGCAATGTTTCGCGACGCGTGTGTCGTACTCGACGCACATCCGGCAGGCGTGAAGCTCCGACCGGCATGCCTTGCACTCCTCGAGCCGCCGCAGCGGCAGCGTCATCGCTTCGAGCGAAGCGCCGCATTTCCAGCATTTGAGGCCGTGTGTCATGTGAAAAAGGGGACAGATCTATTTATTGGGCAGAGGGCGTCGGTGGCCCAAATCTACGACCAATAAATAGATCTGTCCCCTTTTTCAGCTTCGACGATCGGCGAGGAATTCCTTGAGCATCGCGCCGGTGTGCGAGCCGGTGGCCTTCATGACGACCGACGGCGGCCCCGCGGCCACCACTTTGCCGCCATCGGCGCCGGCCTCGGGGCCCATATCGATGATCCAGTCCGCCTCGGCCATGACGTCGAGGTTGTGTTCGATGACGACCACCGAATTGCCCGCATCCACCAGCCGATGCAGCACGTGGATGAGCTTCTCCACGTCGGCCATATGAAGTCCGACGGTGGGCTCGTCGAGCACGTACAGCGTGTGTTGCGCCGTCTGCCGCGGCGCGCGACGCTCGGGCCCGCGCACCTTGGCGAGCTCGGTGACGAGCTTGATGCGCTGGGCCTCGCCACCCGACAGCGTGGGGCTGGGCTGGCCGAGCGTGAGATAGCCGAGACCGACGTCCTGCAGCAGTCGCAGCGCATGGTGAATGGACGCATGCGCCGCAAAGAACTCCACGGCCTCGTCGATGTTCATGGCTAACAAGTCGCCGACCGACTTCCCTCGCCGCAGGATGGACATGGTCTCGGAGTTGAACCGCCGGCCGCGACACGAATCGCAGAGCACCTTCACGTCCGGCAGGAAGTTCATCTCGATGGTCTGCATGCCCTGGCCTTCGCAGGCCGGGCAGCGTCCCTCGCCGGTGTTGAACGAGAAGCGGCTGGTGCTGTAGCCGGCGATCTTCGCCTCGGTGGTGTTGGCGTAGATCCGGCGGATGTCGTCCCAGAACCCGATGTACGTGGCAGGGCAGGAGCGAGGCGTCTTGCCGATGGGCGTCTGGTCCACTTCGAGCACGCGATCGATGTGCTCCGCGCCGTGCACGGCGCCGACGCCCGTGAGCTCGGGCTTCTTCGCACCGCGCGGCAGTTTGGCCTTGAGCCGCTTGAGATTGGTGTACAGCACGTCACGCGCGACCGTGGATTTGCCCGAGCCCGACACACCCGTGACGACCACGAGCCGCCCGACGGGTACGTCCACATCCACTTTGCGCACGTTGTGCATCTCGACGTCGTCGAGCCTGAGTTTCGGCGCGCGGGAACCCGTGGCGCGGCGCGGTTCGGTGGCATGCCTCAGCGGATTCTTGAGGAACCGGCCGGTGATGGACGCGGGATTGTTCTTGAGCTGCTCGAGCGTGCCGGAAGCCACCACTTCGCCGCCGCGTACGCCGGCGCCCGGACCGAGGTCGATGACGTGATCGGCGCGGCGGATGGTGTCCTCGTCATGCTCGACGACCACGAGCGTATTGCGGTTCTTCGCGAGCTCCGCGAGTGCATCGAGCAGCACCTTGTTGTCGCGCGGATGCAGGCCGATGGTGGGTTCGTCGAGCACGTAGCAGACGCCCTGAAGATTGGACCCCAGCTGCGCCGCGAGCCGGATGCGCTGGGCCTCGCCGCCCGAGAGCGTGGGCGCCGAGCGGTCGAGCGGTAGATAGCCCAGGCCGACGCGCTGCAGGAAGGCCATGCGCGCCTTGATCTCGGCCATGAGGTCACGCGCGATCTCTGCCTCACGCTTGGTGAGGCGCAGCTTGCTGACAAAGCTCACGGTGTCGTCGATGGCCTGGTGCGTGAGATCGGCGATGTTCATGTCGCGGAAACGCACGTGCAGCGCAATCTGGTTGAGGCGCTGGCCGTCGCAGGTCTCGCAGACGTGCGTCTCGGCGTCTTCCATCCACTCGTTCCAGGCGGTTTCCTCGCCGCTCTGCTCTTCGTCGAAGCCCTCGAGCTCCATCCCCGTGCCGAAGCAGTCCTCGCACCAGCCGTGCTTGGAGTTGAAGGAGAACAGGCGCGGATCGAGTTCGGAGAAACTGGTGCCGCAGGAAGGGCAGGCGCGCTTGATGCTGAAGACCTGCACCTTGGGCTTCCTGGCAGTGGAGTCCAGATCGAGTACGTGCACCAGGCCTTTGCCGAGGTCCAGCGCGCGGATCACGTTGCGTTCGAGCAGGTCTTCGCTGTCGCTCTCCACGGTGATCTGGTTCACCGGCAGCTCGATGGTGTGTTCCTTGAAGCGGTTGAGCCGCGGGAAGCGGGCCGTCGGCATCATTTCGCCATCGACGCGCAGCTGTTTATGGCCGCGGGCGTTGGCCCACTTCGCGAGCTCGGTGTAGTAGCCCTTGCGTGCGACGACCAGCGGGGCCATCAGCAGGATTCGCGAGCCCTTGTGCTGCTTGATGAGGCGCTCGGCGATGGACCTCGACGTCTGCGGCTCGATGGCGACGTCGCAGGTGGGGCAGAACTGGGTGCCCAGCTTCACGTAGAGCAGGCGCAGGAAGTGATAGATCTCGGTGAGCGTGGCCACCGTGCTCTTGCGTCCCCCGCGGCTGGTGCGCTGCTCGATGGCGACCGTGGGCGGGATGCCGTAGATGGCATCGACGTCCGGGCGCGCCGCGGGCTGTACGAACTGGCGCGCATACGCGTTCAGCGATTCGAGATAGCGACGCTGGCCTTCGTTGAAAATGATGTCGAACGCCAGCGTCGATTTGCCCGAGCCCGAGACGCCGGTGATCACGGTGAACGCTTCGCGCGGGATGGTGACGTCGATGTTGCGAAGGTTATGTTCGCGCGCGTTGTGGATGACGATTGACGAAGAGGCGGTACCGGGGCGCACATTTCGTAGTTCCGCGTCGTAAGTCGGCGGTTCATCGGCAACCTTGGCTGCGGAACTACGAAATGTGCGACCCGGTACCGCCTCTTCGTACTCACGCAACGCCCGGCCGGTGTGCGACGTCGGATTTGCCTCCACCTGCGCGGGCGTACCGGCGATGACGATCTGCCCACCGGCATCCCCGCCCTCGGGGCCGAGGTCGATGAGCCAGTCGGCGGAGCGGATGACGTCGAGATTGTGCTCGATGACCAGCAGCGAATGACCGATCTTCAGCAGCTTGCGGAACGCGCGCAGTAGTTTGGCGACGTCGTCGAAGTGCAGGCCGGTCGTGGGCTCGTCGAACAGGAACAGCTTGCCGCGGATCGATGGTGTGTCGTCGGCCGCCGCCTCGGCGAGATGGCCCGCCAGTTTCAACCGCTGCGCCTCGCCGCCCGACAGCGTCGGCACCGGCTGGCCGAGCTTCACGTATTCCAGGCCCACGTCCACCAAAGGCTGCAGCCGGATCGCCACATTCGAATTCCCGCGGAAAAAAGCCAGCGCCTCCGTCACCGTCATGTCGAGGACCTGCGCGATGTTCTTGCGCGTGCCGTCCGCGCCTTCGCGGCGGATCTCGAGCGTCTCGTTGCGATAACGCTTGCCGTCGCAATCCGGGCAGCGCAGATACACGTCCGACAGGAACTGCATCTCGACGTGCTCGAAGCCATTGCCGCTGCAGGTGGGGCAGCGGCCCGTGCCGGAGTTGAAACTGAACGTGCCCGGGGTGTATTTGCGCGCCTTTGCGACGGGGTCATTCGCGAACAGCTCGCGCACCACATCGAACGCGCCCACGTAGCTCGCCGGATTCGATCGCGTGGTGCGGCCGATCGAGCTCTGGTCGACCATGACCACGTCGTCGACCAGCTCCGCCCCCTCGAGCCGGTCGAAGCTGCCCGGCGCTTCGCTGGGCAGTCCCTTGGCCTTCCGCAGCGCCTTGTACAACACGTCTTCGATGAGCGTGGACTTGCCCGAGCCCGACACGCCCGTGATGCACACCAGCCGGCGCAGCGGGAACTCCACGTCGACGTTCTTGAGATTGTGCTGCGTGACGCCTTTTAGCTTGATGGCGCGCTGCGCCGGCACCATGCGCGCCTTTGGCTCGCCCGTATCCGCCAGGGAGTTGGCGAGGGGCGCGGCCGCGCGAGGCGCGACGATCTTCGCGCCCGACAGATATTGCCCCGTGAGCGACTTCGGATTCGCGCGCACAGCCGCAGGTGTGTCGAACGCCACGATCTCGCCGCCCCGCTCACCGGCGCCAGGGCCCATGTCCAGCAGCCGGTCGGCGGCAAACATGATCTGCGGATCGTGTTCCACGACCACCAGCGAATTCCCTGCGTCGCGCAGCCGATGCATGACCTGCGTGACGCGCTGCATGTCGCGTGGGTGCAGGCCGATCGAGGGCTCATCCAGCACGAACAACGTGTTGACCAGCGACGTGCCCAGCGCGGTAGTGAGGTTGATGCGCTGGACTTCGCCGCCCGAGAGCGTCCGCGACTGCCGATCGAGCGTGAGATATCCCAGCCCGACCTCGCACAGGTAGGCAAACCGAGCGCGAACCTCCGACAGCAGCAGGTCCGCGGCCTCGTCGAGCGGCGGCGGCAGTTTGAGCGTCGCGAAGAAGTCGCGGCACTTGTCGAGCGGCATCAGCATGAGGTCGTGGACATTGCGCCCTTCGATGCGCCACAGCAGCGCGTCGGGCTTGAGGCGCGAGCCATGGCAGGTGGTGCACGGCGTGTACGCGCGGTAACGCGACAGCAACACGCGCACGTGCATCTTGTAGGCCTTGGTCTCCAGCCACTCGAAGAAGCGCTTGGCGCCGTACCAGACCTTCTTCTCCCACTTGCCTTCGCCTTCGATGACCCACTTCCTCTGGTCATCGCTCAGCGCATACCACGGCGTATCGAGCGGGATGTCGCGCTTCTTCGCGAACTTCACGAGATCGTCCTGGCACTCCTTGTATGACTTGGTCTGCCAGGGTTTGACCGCGCCGCCGGCCAGCGTCTTGGTCTCGTCGGGCACGACGAGACCGTAATCGATGCCGATGATGCGGCCGAATCCGCGGCAGGATTCGCAGGCGCCCACGGGCGAGTTGAAGGAGAACAGCGAGGGGACCGGATCGCGATACGCCAGATCGCAGTCCGCGCAGTGCAGCTCGTTCGAGTATTTCCAGCGCTCTAGGGACTTCGGCGTTTCGTCCGAAGCAGAAGGACTATCGGCCACCACGTGCAGATTCACGCGGCCACGCCCCACGCGCAGCGCCGTTTCGAGCGACTCCATGACGCGCGAGCGATCGGCGCCGCCGAGGCGCAGGCGGTCCTGCACGACTTCCAGCGTATCCCCGTTCCGTTCGTGGATGCGCGAGTAGCCCTGCGATTCCAGCAGCTGCCGGACTTCGGCTTCCTTGAAGTTCTTCGGCACCGTCACCGGGAAGCAGATGTACACGCGCGGATCGCCGCCTGCGGCCGCGCGCGCATTGGCGTCGGCGTAGATGCTCTCCGCGCTGTCGCGGCGCACCGGCTTGCCGCAGTTCCGGCAATGGAGCGTGGCCGCTCGCGCGAACAGCAGTTTCAGATGGTCGTTGAGCTCGGTCATCGTGCCGACGGTGGAGCGCGACGTGCGCACCGGGTTCGTCTGGTCGATGGCAATCGCCGGCGGAATGCCGTCGATGCGCTCGACGGCCGGCTTGTCCATGCGATCGAGGAACTGCCGCGCGTACGGTGAAAATGTTTCAACGTAGCGGCGCTGGCCTTCCGCATACAGCGTGTCGAACACCAGCGACGACTTTCCCGAGCCCGAAACGCCGGTCACCACCACCAGCTCGTGCAACGGGATCTCGAGGCTCAGGTTCTTGAGATTGTTCTGGCGCGCGCCGTGCACCGCGATGCAGGCGTACTGCGCCGGCGCCGCGTGCTTCCGGGAAGTTGCTGGCTTTGAGGCGGACGCGGGCTTGGAGACGAGCTTGTCCATTCTGTAGTGGCGATTCGATGCAGACGCGGGTCGGCCATTGTACCGACCGTGTCAAGCGGGCTGTGTGGGAAATCCGGACGGGCAGGGCGCGCGCGATGCCGGGCACCGGGAAATGCGGCGATTTTCGGACGCTTCAAGTATCGTAAGCGCCACAGAGGGGGATTCGTGGCAGAACAAAAAGGAATCGACGCCGCACACCGGCGCGTCATCTTCGCGTCTTCGCTGGGCACCGTGTTCGAGTGGTACGACTTCTACCTGTACGGTTCGCTGGTCACCATCATCACCCGGAAGTTCTTCTCGGGGATGAACGACACCACTGGCTTCCTCTTTGCGCTGCTGGCGTTCGCGGCGGGTTTCTTCGTGCGGCCTTTCGGCGCGCTGGTGTTCGGGAGGCTCGGCGACCTCGTCGGCCGCAAGTACACATTCCTCGTCACCATCGTGATCATGGGCGCGTCGACCGCGCTCGTCGGTGTGCTCCCGACGTATGAAACGGCGGGTGTCGTCGCGCCGATCATCTTCATCATGCTGCGGCTGCTGCAGGGTCTCGCGCTCGGCGGGCAGTACGGTGGCGCCGCCACGTACATCGCCGAACATGCGCCGGATGGCCGGCGCGGTCTCTATACGAGCTGGATCCAGACCACCGCAACGCTGGGCTTCTTCCTCTCGCTGCTCGTCATCCTCGGATGCCGCTTCTCGATGAGCCCCGAGCAGTTCGATGCCTGGGGCTGGCGCGTGCCATTCCTGCTCTCCATCGTGCTGCTGTTCATTTCCGCGTACATCCGCCTGCAGTTGCAGGAGTCGCCGGTGTTCCAG
>Ga0164241_10004300_pt1 | contig 13880 bp, 13 predicted proteins | sample OricomyardsoilBY_FD_108780 | JGI IMG/M metagenome (GOLD analysis project Ga0164241, IMG submission 108780) | Backyard soil microbial communities from Emeryville, California, USA - Original compost - Back yard soil (BY) | ecosystem: Environmental > Terrestrial > Soil > Unclassified | place: USA...
GCAAGGCGCTCGACGTCGCATGCGGAACCGGCAAGAGCTTCCTCCCTCTGCTGGCCCTGGGCTACGAGGTCTCGGGGTGCGACATCTCCACCGGGATGCTGGCGGAGGCCGCTCGAAAAGGAACCCCGGCGACGCTCCACCACGCCGATATGCGGGCGCTTCCGAAGCTCGGATCCTTCGACCTGATCACCTGTCTGGACGACGCGCTGAACCACCTGCTCAAGGAGTCGGAGGTCGTCGCGGCGTTGCGGGGAATGTTCAGGAATCTGACAGCGAATGGCCTCCTGATGTTCGATATCAACACGCTCCGCGGCTTTCGCGAGGCGTGGTCCGCCGACGAGATCATCGACATGGACCCGCGGCTCGTGCTGTGGCAGGGTCGGACGGATCCCGATCTTCCGCCCGGGCGCGAGGCGTCCGTGCAGATCGATGTCTTCACGAAGACCAAGCGCGGGGTCGGCGGCTGGACCCGGACGACGACGCACCACAAGGAGCGTCACTACCCCGCCACGGACATCGAGCACATGGCGACCGAGGCCGGCCTCGAGATCGTCGACCGCCGCGGGCAGAGCCCCGGCGTCCGGCTCGAGCTCGGACTCAACGAGGCCCGGCACACCAAGGGTCTCTTCATGCTTCGCCGCGCCCCGCAGGCCGCGGCGGACCCCGACGACGAGGCGAGGAGGTGACCCGCGTGATCACCCGCCCCTGAACCAACTCCTGGAGGAGACAGGACGCCGCCGGCCCCTCCCTCTGCCGGCGGCGTCCACCCCAGCACATGGCTCGCTGCCTGTCCTCGAGCAGCTGACGTCCTCATGAGGAGATGCCGCGGGCTCACATCCATCTGACGGAGCGGCAGGTCGACTCGCTCTCCCAGATCTCGCGGGAGACGGGAGAGTCGGAGGCGATCGTCGCCCAGCGGCTGCTCGAAGAGGCGCTGGTCGCTCGAGCTCGCTCATCGTCCCGGGGCTTGTCGCAGTCGGTCGCCCCGGCGAGGCTCCGCACCGCTTCGCGCTATGTCCGAACGGTCCGATCCCGCGCTTTGGTGCGCCGGCACGCTGGCCTCACAATCGAGGCCATGCCGTTTGAGAGTCGACACACATCGCTCCTCACGTCTTTCAGTCGCCCATCGACTGTGGTCGTGTGCTCATCGCAGCGCTCATCATCGACGACGTTGCCGCAGCCAAGTTGGCCCGGCGGGTCGTCATCGAGCCAGAGCCAAGCGATGACGCCGTGTGGCAGGTCAGAACGGCGTGGCCATCGAGTCGACGCGAGTTGGCTCTCTACCTGGGAATCCGTTAGGACATGATCATGGGCCGTATGACAGCAACAGACGAGACACCCGACATCGGTCCGGATCCGAACATGGACTTCGGTGGCGCGGACCCGGTCGAGTTCGCGGAGGACTTCTACGTCGCGCTCACGATCCCGTTCAGCCCGGAGCGGATGGAGGTCGTCGCAGCACTGGCGCGCGAGACGGGCGTCGATGCGATCGCGATGACGCAGCGCCTCGTCGACGAAGCACTTGTGGCCCGGGACAGGGCCTGACGAGGTTGGGCATCGGCCCGTGCCCCGACCGTGTGATCACGGTCGGGGCCAGGTCGCCGATGTGGGTGGCGGCCGCTCAGTGGCGGCCGTTGGACTGAGTGCCGCCCTTGCTGCGCCGCTCGAAGAGGTAGATCACCTCTGAGAGCGGCTCGCCGAGCGCCTCGGCGATCTGGTTCAGATCGCCGAAGAGGGCAGGGTCCGCCCCGCCGCGTTCGAGGGTGGCGATATGCGCCGGATCGAGCCCCGCGCGGTGCGCGAGCTCCTCTGGCGTCATGTCGTGTGCCTCGCGAAGCTGCTGCAGTGCGAGGCCCAGTGCGTGGAGGTTCGTTGGTTGATCCATGTCCCCGTGGTGGCCGTGGGTGGGTTCGGCCGGTAGTGTGTAGAGATACCTATAGTAGCCATCCCGCCCGACCCTTGTCAACCGTCAAGGGGGCTTGCGCAATGCAGAAGTTCATCCGCCGTCAGCGTCGCTTGCGCTCCTCGAAGAGGAAGACGAGCTCGTACGCCGGTTCGCCCAACGCGGCGGCGATTCGGAGCAGGTCGATGAAGCTGAGGTCCGACTCCCCTCGCTCGACGTCTTCGATCAGCGACCGCTCGAGACCGGCGCGCGAGGCGAGCTGCGCCGAGTCCATCTGGTGTGCCGTGCGTAGCTCGCGCAGCGCGCGTCCCAGCACCACCAGGTCGGCTTTCCTGGGCATCACTCTCTCCTCTGGGGTCGAATCGACACTCGCACACGCTGATGTTTTTGTCAATCGCGCGACTGCTGCTCGCCCGAGTGGGCTTGGCCCGCAGACGGCTAGGGCACAAGCGCCTGACGCAGCTCGCCCGCGTGGAGGGCCGGGATCCTTCATGCAGCGAACGCCGCGTACGAGCCGGCTGTCGCTTGAGACCTCGGGTTCGCCCTTGCTGCCGGCTTCGCGCGGATCGATGCCGATCCGCGCGCGATCTCCGAGATCCCCGACGACGAGCTGCTGGAAGGCTTCGGCGCGTGACGTTGCTCGTCGACGCCGGGCCGCTCGTCGCACTCGCCGATCCTGCCGAACCACACCGCAGGGAGATCCTCGAGCTCCTCGTCAGCGAGCCGGGCGAGGTGATCATCCCCGCCCCTACGATCGCCGAAGTCGACTATCTGCTCGGCCAGCGCTTCGGTCAACCTGCGCGCCGAGCCTTCCTGAACGGCCTTGCCGCAGGGCGCTTCGCCGTCGGAGAGAGCCCTTGACAGCACCGACTACGCCCCCGTCGCGGCCTGGCGCTCGCTACGGCTGAACCGGTACCGGCTGACCCTGAGTGCGGCAGGTTCGCCGCGATCCGTTCCCGCCGAACTACTTGCTCTTGGACGAGCTCGGCAGGATCGGCTGAAGCCAGGACGGCGCGGAACCGATGGGAGGGTGCGGTTTGGGAGCGGGCTTCTCGGACATGATCAGAACCTCATGATGGCATGAGACGGTCGGCGACCGTCCAGGCGAAGACGTTGGCGAAGAGCTGCGCTTGCTCGACTGCGTCATCGAGCGCGTTGTGCGTATGCGGCCGATCCGGCCGAAGCGCCTCCGGCATGTGCCGCTTGCTGGCGAGATCGAACACGGTGTGCGCACGAGCTTGATACATCGTTCGGATGTCGAGGCACGACGAGTACCCGAACGGCGACCCCGACGAGGCAAACCGCACGAAGTACCAGTAGAGGAACGACCAGTCGAACGCCACCGGATAGGCGACGAGGACGGCCCGCCGGTCACCGGCGATCGCCCGGACCCATCCCGATGCCTCCTCCATCGCTTCTTCAGGACGCACCCCCTGCCGGCGAAGACGCTCGCGATCGAGCCCGTTGACCTGCAGGGCCTCCGGCTCGAACCGCTCGGAGATCGGGCGCAGCTCCCGGTAGAAGGTGCTCTGTTCCGGGTCGACGGCGTGAAATCGGTGGCCGTCGAAGCTGCCGGCAACGCAGAGCCCGAACGAAAGCAGCGAATAGCGGCCGGGAATGGGCCCGTCCGTCTCGACGTCTGCCGAGATGTAGACGTCAGTACGAGCCTCCATGGTGGCATCGTACCCGTCGACCTCGCGAGGAAGCCGCGGCCGCGGCTGCTCACCAACCGACCGGGCAATGCGTTGCTGATCGATAGCATTTAGGATCGCGTTGTGAATAGCTCCGCGGCGCAGAGGACGGGATTCTCGCAACAGCGACTCACCGGCTTTCGCGACTGTCTCAGCGACCTCGGCCCGCTGCTGGAGGAAGCGGCGCTGTGCGTGTGCGCGACCGGTTCGTACGGACGGCTGGAGGCGTGGGACGGCTCCGACATGGATCTGTTCTTCCTCGCTGCCCCCTCACCGGGAGTCGACTTTCGCTATCTGCCGTTCATCCGCGTGGCCGCCAGGCTCGTCGAGTACACGGAACGCGTTGGCCTCCCCCCGTTCTCCGGCGATGGCAAGTACCTCGAGGTGCTGGACGTCAACGAGATGGAACGCGTCTTGGGGAGCCCGGAAGACGACTCGACCAACACGTTCACCGCGCGGATGCTGTTGTTGCTCGAGAGTCAGCCCCTAACCGACGCGCACCAGTACCACACGCTCATCGAGCGCATCGTCGGTTTCTACTTCCATGACTTCCCTGGCCACGAGGAGGACTTCGTTCCCATCTTCCTCCTCAATGACATCCTCCGGTTCTGGCGCACGTTGACGCTCAACTACGAGCACGATCGATACGAAGTGCGCCAGGTGCCCGCAGCCGAGCGGGAGCTCGCGAAGGCGAAGAGCAGCCTCAAGAACTACAAGCTCAAGGTGAGCCGCCTGGCGACGTGCTTCTCCATGGTCGTCCACCTGGTCTCGGAAGCCGCACCCGTGGGTCGGGAGCGCGTCGTCGAGCTGACCGCGATGACACCGCAGCAGCGATTCGGAGATCTCCGCGGACGCGCGAGCGAAGCGGATGTGCTCCTCGATGACCTCGCGGAGCAGTACGAGCGTTTCCTCGAGCAGGTCCAGCGCCCGAACCAAGAGGTTCTCGAGCTGTTCTCCGATCGCCAGCACCGCAGTGCACGCCTCCGCGAGGCGGCCAGATACGGCACGACGATCTACGCGCTTCTGGGGCTACTCGCCCAGGACGAGCGGATGAGGCATCTGGCCGTGTGACCCGCGCGCCCGCCTCCCCGCGCGCGACCTACGGGTCGGCGCGGAGCTGCGGGAACTGCGTGGTGAAGCCCGGGTAGTTGCCCTGGCCCTTGCAGGCGGGGCGGGCGACGGCGCGGCTGTCGGTGCGGAACGCGTACTGCTGGACGAGCGCCGTGAGCTGGGGCGGGTCCGACGAGGTCGGCGCGGCGGGGTCGCCGTTGGCGCACTCGGCCGGGTTGAGGACGCGCAGACCTTCGGCGAGGTCGCCAAGAGCGCCCGGGAACGGGTACGCGTTGTTCCGGCTCGAGCCGATCGGCCGCGGGTAGTAGGCGAGCGCCGTCGGGTTGAGGGTCTGGCCGGCGCGCAGCGAGTGGACGGACTGGGCGCCGCCGAGGCGGTTGGTGCCGTCGTCGTTGTCGCGGTAGAGCGTGGCCGCCGTGGTGTTCGCGAAGAACGACGCGACCTCGCGCTTGCTCGCGCTGATCTGGCGGACCATCGGCGTGACGTTGCGCAGCCACGGCTGGAAGTCGTCGAGCAGCGGCGGCAGCTCCTTGAGCACCGTCTTGAACGCGGGCAGGCCCTTCTCGGACGCGGTCACGATCGGGCCGAGCCGGTTGAAGAAGCCCTTCCACTCCGGCGCGAGGTCCTCGAGCGCGGCGAACGTCGGCGACATCTGGTCGGCGACCGGCTGGAGCTGGCGGACCACGGGCTCGGACCGCTTGCCGAACGCGGTCAGCGCGGGCAGCGTCTCGCGGCTCTCGCGCTCGAAGCGCGGCAGCTCGCGGAAGACGTCGGCGAACTTCTCGTTGCGCTTGGCCACCGTGCCGAAGAACTCGTTCGAGGACTTGATGAGACCGGAGAGCTGGCCCTTGCGGTCGCTCAGCTCGCGGAAGAAGTCACCGGTGGTGGAGATCGTCTGGCGCACCGCGGCGGACTGGGCGTCGAGCGTCTGCAGGAGCCGGTCGCTGGTGTCGGCGAACTCCGGCAGGTTCCCGAAGGCGGAGTTGATGTCGTCGCCGCGGCCGTGGACGGCGAGCGCCGTGGCCTGCTGCCACGTCTGCCACGCCTTGGCCGTGCTGGGCTTGAAGGTCTTGAGGATCTCGTCGAGCTGGACCGTGTCGGACACCGCGGCGGAGGGCAGCGAGCCGCCGTCCTGCAGCGAGCCGGAGCGCTTGTCGCCGCTGGAGAGCTGGACGTAGGTCTCCCCCAGGAGGCTCTTCAGGCGCAGGATCGCGTGGGTGTTCTTGGGGATCGGGGCGTACTTCTCCTCGATCTCGATCGTCGCGCGGGTGCGGTTGCCGTGCGGCGCCGGCTCGACCGAGACGACCTTGCCGACGCTGACGCCGGCGATCCGGACGTCGGCCTGCGTGGCGAGCTGCGTCGCCTCGGGGAAGTTCGCGTACGCGCGGTACTTCTTCGGCTTCAGGGGAGCGGGGCCGCCGAACGCGAGCCACAGGTACAGGAGCAGGCCGAAGCAGCCGAGCGCGAAGACGGCCATCACGGCGAGGCGGCCGGGCGTGGGTGCGCGCTTGATCACTTCGAGGCGCTCCCGGTGTCCTTGGTGGGGTCAGGGCACTTGCCCTGCTGGATCAGGCTCGCGTAGTCGGGCGCGTTGAGGAGCTCGATGATCGACTTCAGCGTCGGGTTGCGCGACTCGGTCTGGCCCTTCGGGACCTGGGTCAGCGACTCGAGCAGGTCCATCTGCGAGCAGCCGAGGCCGATGAGCGAGCGGCGCACGGGGCCGACGCCGTCCTGGTTGGCGAGCGTGGAGTTCGTGTTGTGCACGGCCCAGGGCAGGTAGAAGAGCGTGCTCTGCTGGCCCTTGCCGTCGCCCGGCGGGTCGTAGGCGAGCTCGTCGAAGAGCGCGTTGAGCACGTTGGTGAACGTCCGCAGCTGCGGGGTCGCGATCGCCAGGTCGTGCGCGGCGGGCACGAGCAGCTTCACGGTCGGCTGGGCCTCGCGGGCGAACGGCCGCAGCGAGTCCTTGAGCACCGGCGTCGTCGCCCGGAAGAACGGCTGCAGCTTCGCCTGCGAGGGCCCGAGCGCCTTCGCGGTCGGGTCGAGCTCGGTCAGCGTCGTGTGCAGCATGTCGCCGAGGCCCTTGACCTTGGACAGCGCGGTGTTGCTGGACTCGAGCGCGCCCGGGAGCAGCTGCACGGTCTTGGCGATGTTGGTGCTCTGCGCCGCGAAGCGCCGCAGCGAGCCCTCGCTGCCCTGCACGAACCGCGAGAGCTGCTTGTCGCGCGAGCCGAGCTCGACCGCGATCTGCGACAGGTTCGTCATCAGCCGCTTGAGCTTGTCGTGGCGCTCCTCGACCAGCGACGTCGCCTGCGCGACGTAGCGCGACAGCGGCTCGAACCGCCGGACCGTGCTCGCGAGGTCCTCCCCGCCTCCGTCGCCGAGCGCCTCGGCGCCGTTGCCGACGAGCGTGCGCAGCATGTCGCGGCCGTCGCGGTCCAGCGACGCGAGGATCTCGTCGAAGTTGACGTCAGGGTTCGTGTTCGCCTCGCTGAGCGTGGCGCCGTCCTTCAGCGCCGGGCCGGACGACGGATCGCCCGGGTCGAGCTCGGCGACCATGTCCTTGAGGCCGGTCTTGGGCCGCAGCAGGACGGTGGCGTTCGGGTAGATGTGCTTCGGGGCGTCCTCGGGACGCAGCTTCAGGGTCGCCACGCCGAGCCCGTCGACGAGATCGACGCCGCGGATGTCGCCGACCTGCACGCCGGACACGGTGACCGCCTGGCCCTGGCCGGGCAGGACGCCCTGGACGCTGGTGAGCCGCGCCTTGATCGTGAACGTCTTCTCGCCGACGACCGGGATCCAGCTCGGCGGGTGGATCCGCTGGTGGGCGACGATGTACCCGCCGACGGCGAGGGCGGACACCCACAGGAGCAGCAGCGCCACGACGGCCTTGACGTTCTCGCGGAACGCGCGCTGGACCCGGCTCATTTGCGCGTCTCCATCTTCACGCCGGGATCCTTCTCGTACTGCGGCGCGGTGGCCGAGGGGCTCGCGCCGTCGGCCGGGCCGGTCGAGGCCGGGCCGTTGACGTCAGGCACCTTCTGGCTCGCGCACGGGACGTCGCGCCGCAGCTCGGGCAGCTTGTTCGGGAACGCGGGACGCGTGCTCACCGGCTGCTCGGTCGGGTTCGCGAACAGCGGGACCTTCGAGCCCTGGTAGTTCGTCGGGCCGAGCTCGATCGTGTTCGGGCCGCCCGCGGCGCTGATGCGCAGGAACGGGCCGTTGCCGTCGAAGCCCTGCGCCTCGCCGGCCGAGCCGACCATCGAGTACCAGAACTCCTTGTAGTTCTCGACGCCCGAGGACAGCGCGCCGTCGTCGACCTTCACGTTGCCGGTCGGCAGGAAGACGTTCGTGATGCAGCGGTTGAAGGCGTCGATCCGCGGCAGCCAGCGGCGGGTCTGGTAGCCGAGCTTGGCGAGGTCCGACGTCGCCGGCGCGAGCGAGTTCAGGAAGCCGCCGAGCTCCTGCTGGCTGAGCAGCGGCTTGGCCTGCAGCAGCCACGGGTCGGCGGCGGCGATCGTCGCCGGCGTCTCCGCGACGCCGGGCGCGAGGTCACGCGCGAACTGCCGCGTCGCGGGGATCGCACGCGCCAGGCTGGCGAAGCCGGCGCGGGCGTTGGCCGCCGTCGGGCCGAGCACCGAGATCGCCTTCGCGAGGTCGGTCGACTGCGAGGCGAACGCGGCCATCGTCTGGTCGAAGTGGGTGACGAGGTCGCGCAGCTGGACCTCGTTGTCGGCGAGCGCCTTCGTCGCCTTCGCGAACCCGGAGACGGTGTTCGACAGGTCGCCGGGGTGCTCGCCGAGCAGCGCGTCGTTGACGACGGCCGAGCCGCGCAGCGAGTCCGGGCTCGTCTTGAAGGTCTGGTTGAGCGCCTGCGCACCGGTCAGCCCGGCGACCGCAGGATCCTGGCGAGCGTCCTCGGCCGCGCTGGGCTTGCCGTCGAGCGCGACGCCGAGGCCCTTGATCGTCTCCTGCAGGCCCTTGCGCGAGTCGGTCGTCAGCGCGCTGAGCACCTCGTCGAGCTGGACCGGCCGCGCGGTCTGCGTCACCGGGATCAGGCCGCCGTCGCCGAGGACCTTCGCGTCGGCGGTGCCGGGCCGCAGCTCCACGTAGAAGTTGCCCTCGAGGAACAGCCGCGGGCGGACCTTGGCCGTCGCGTCGGCGTGGATCGGCCGGCCGCGGTCGTCGATCCGCATCGTGACGACCGAGAGGTTCGTGTCCTTGTACTTCTCGACCGCGGTGACCTTGCCGACGTCGACGCCGGCGATCCGCACCGGCGAGGTCGGGCGCACGAGGTTCGAGTTCGTGAAGACGGCCTTGATCTCGAAGTGATGCCGGAACGGGATCGACTTCGTGAAGACCAGGTAGGTCCCGACGCAGGCGACGAGGATGCCGAGGATGCCGGCGCCGAACGTGGTGACCCGGACGCGATGGTTCGGGTTCACTTGCGTTCCACCCGCTTCGTGGGCTCGACGGTCTTGCCCTGGTTCCCGGGCTGGTTGCCGATCGCCTGCTTGTCCTGGAGGTTCGCGTAGTTCTCGCTGCCGGCCTCGCACTCGGCGACCTCGCCGGGAGCGGCGGTGTTCGGCAGCGGGTTCGAGTGCAGGAAGCTGTCGTCGGTGAGCGAGTAGACGGTGCCCGCCGTGCCCGGCGCCGGCGCGGGCCCGTTGGCCGGCGTCGCGGCGGGGCCGGCCTCGCTGCCCGGCAGCTGCGGCAGCGCCATGATGCCGGCGCGCAGGAACGTGCCGACCTGGTCGGCTTCCGAGAACGTGCTCGCCAGGTTGCCCAGCGCGAGCGCAACATAGTTACAAGAGGTCTGCACCGGCGCGAGGTAGTGCAACGGGTCCTTGGCGGTGACGGCGAACGAGATCAGCCGGTCGATCGCGGGCAGCACGCGCGGGTCCTCCGCGAACGCCTGGAGGTCCTTCTCGGTGCCGACGAGGCGCCGGTTCAGCGCGGGCGAGCGCTCGAGCGCCGGCTCGCCGACCCGGAACGCGGGCGCGAGGTCGACCGACGCCGACGCGAGGTGCGCGAACGCCGGGCGGAAGCGATGGAAGAGGTCGGTGCTCTCGCGGACGAACGACGCCTGGGCGGGCAGCTCGCGGGTCGCGGTGTCGAGCGCGGGCGGGCCGCCGGAGATCGCCTCCTGGAGCGCGGACTTGGCCTCGTCGAGCGCCGAGAACGTGCTGGCCAGGCCGACGAACATCTGCGCCTGCTGCTGCGCGACCGGCTGCACCTCGCGCGCGGCCTGCTCGAGCGACGGGAAGAAGCGCGACCAGCCGGAGCGCGGGTCGTTGACGTTGCGCAGCGCCGGCTCGAGCTTGTCGACGAGCGGCTTCAGGTCGGAGAGGAACTCGTTGAGGTCCGCGCCGCGGCCCGCGAACGCGTTGCCGAACTCGTCGAGGTTCTGCGTCGAGCTCGCCCGCGTCGGGTCGTCGAACATGTTGAAGAAGTCGTCGAGCTCGACCGGCGGGGTCTTGCTCGACAGCGGGATCGTGGAGTCGGCCGGGAAGCCGCTGCGGCTGTTGCCGCGCGTGATCTCGACGTACTTCAGGCCGAGCGGGGAGCGCGGGCGCACGAGCAGGCGGCTGCCGAACGGGAGCGGCTCGACGACCTTGTCGAGCTTCATCTGCAGGCGGGCCGTGACCGTGCCGTCGGGCTGCTTGATCGCGAGGATCTTCGAGACGACGCCGACGCGCGCGCCGCCGATCCGCACCTCGTTGCCGCGCAGCAGGCCGGAGGCGCTCGGGATGTCGGCGCGCAGGTTGTAGGTCGGGACGAACGGGAGGCCGTTGTTCGCGTTGTACGAGAGGAACACCGCGACGATCACGATCAGCGTCGTGGCCGCGCCGATCAGGACCGGGTTCGCGGCGATCGCGCTCTGGTTGCGGCGGCGGGGACCCATCTACTTGTCGTCCCCGAGCAGGTAGCCGAGCGCCGCGTCGTAGCTGTCGGTCGTGTCGGGCTTGTAGCCCTTGTTCTCGTACGTCTCGCCGGTGGTGTCGAACGTCGACTCGCAGCCCTGCGCCGAGGTGCCCGCGCGGGCGCACGGCGTGATGTTCGCCAGCGTGCGGACGTAGTGGCCGAACTTGTCCTCGCCGTTGACCGCGCCCGTGTAGAAGTAGATGAACCGCATGAGGCTCTCGACGCCGCCGGCGTTGTCGAACGTCGAGGTGATCCCGGAGAGGTCGCCCGCGACCGAGCGCAGCGTCGGCGCGAAGTCGCTCAGGCGCTTGGCGAGGTCCTTGGCGGCGGGGAACGTCTTGCGGCCCTGGTCGGCGACGTCGCCGAGCGAGACGACCGCGTCCTGGGCCGAGTCGCTGAACGAGCCGAGCTGCTTGACCGACTCGTTGATCGCCGGCGCCTGGGCGTGCAGCTCGCCGAGCGCCGGGGTCATCTGGTCGGCGAGGGCCGCGAAGCGGTCCGCCGCCGGCTTGAGCTGCTCGAGGAACGCCGGGAGCTTGGCGAAGTTCGCCTCGAGATCGTCGCCGCGCTCGGCGCTCGCCGCGCCGACCGAGCCCGCGTGGTTGATGAACTCGCCGAGCTGCTTGCGCTCCTTGGCCAGCGGCGCGAGGTCGGTCGCGGACTCGTCGACGAGCCGGCCGAGGACCTCGTTGTCGTCGGCGAGCGTCTTGACGACCTTGTTGAGCTCCTGCAACGCGGGGCTCGAGCGCTTGAGCGCGGCGCGCAGCTCCTCGCCGTTGCCGGCGAGGCCGGCGCCGAGCTCGGAGATGATCAGGTGGAAGCGCTGCTGCTCGGGCAGCCGCATGATGTTGTTGAGCAGGTCGACGCCGATCGGCGTGGACGTGTTCTCGACCGGGAGCACGTGCTGGCCCGCGGCGGGGTCGCCCTTCGGGACCTCCTCGAGCGCGGCGGGGATCCCCTTGCCGCCGGCGTGCAGCTGCGTGGGCTCGCACTCGACGTACTGCTCGCCGATCAGCGACTGCAGCCGGATCGCGCAGTGCGCGTCCTTGCGGAACGACTGGAACGCCGGGTCGTCGATCTGCAGGATCACGGCGGCCTTGTTCGTGTGGGTCAGCTCGACGTCCTTGATCGAGCCGACCTTGACGCCGGCGATCTTCACGTCCTCGCCCGGGATCACGAAGCTGCCGTTGTCGAAGACCGCGCGGACGAGGTAGCCGCCCTTGTCGTCGCCGCCGGCGCCGAGCGCGAGCGCGCCGCCGATGCCGATCGCGAGGCCGGCCAGCGCGACGATCAGCGCGCGCCTCACTTCGCACCCCCGACGCGCTGCGACGGGTCGCAGTCAGGGTTGGCGAGCGGGCCGTTGTCGAGCCAGTTCGCCGAGTTGTCGGCGGGCGCGGGGACCGCGGCGCCCGGGCAGCGCTTGAGGAAGCCGGTCTTGAGGTTGTCGCCCACGCCGCGACCGGCCGGGGACTTGGCGACGAGGTGCCCGCCCTCGGCGTCGTCCTGGAAGCCGAAGGCGTCGAACACCGCGACCGTGCGCGCGTAGTGGCCGTTGGCGTCGTACGGGCCGAGCGCGGCGCCGAAGTTGCTGACCCACGAGACGAGGTCGGGCGTGTACGGGCGCGAGAACTCGAAGATCGGCGTGGAGTCCTTGAGCGACTTGCGCGCGTTCGGGAACGTCGTGCTCGTCAGGCGGCCGAGCTCGGGGAGGTCCTTGAGCGCGTCGTAGAGGTCGTCGTGCGCGCCGGGCTGGTCGAACAGCGCACGGAACTGGCGGAACGTCGGGGTCGCCTCCTCGAGCACCGGGCGCAGCCGGGCGAGGAACGGGGCGAGGTCCTTGGTCGAGGTGCCGCTGACGTCGACGAGGTGCTGCAGGTCCTTGAGCGCGGGGCGCAGCGCGGCGAACGCGTCGCTGCCCTCGTGCATCGCCTGCGGGAGGTTGTCGAGCGCCTGCGTCAGCGACTGCTCGTTGGAGCCGAGCGCGGCGAACGTCTGCTGCGTGTGGCCGACCAGGTCGGTGAGGCGGCCGCGGTCGGCGGTCGCGGCGCCGAGCGCCTTGCCGGCGTTGACGAGCAGGTCCTCGAACGCGCCGCTGTCGTCGTCGATCTGGGAGAAGAGCTTCGAGGTCGCCGAGATCGCGGGCGAGAAGTACTTGGCCGAGAGGTTCGCGTTCGCTTCGTTACCCGCGTACCAGTCGGCGTTGCCGCGGATGAACTGCTCGAGTCCCGCGCGCGTCTTGTCGTCGAGCGTGTCGAAGAGCTGGTCGATCTCGACGATCGACTCGGTCTTGTCGGTGCCGATCGTCGCGCCGTCGGGCAGCTTCGGCTTGAACGTCGGCGCGGGCGAGACGTCGACGTAGCGGCTGGCGACGCCGGTCAGGCCCTGGGCGCGGATGATCGCGGTGGTGCCGGAGCGCAGCGGCGAGAAGGCGTCGTCGAGGGTGATGTGGATCTCGGCGCGGCCGTCGTCGGTGAGCGAGATCGACTTGACGATGCCGGCCTTGGTGCCGCCGACGCGCACGAGGTCGCCCTTGACGAGCTGGCCCGCGTCGTCGAAGACCACCCGGTACTTGTGGCCGCCCCCACGCGTGAGGACGAACGCGATCGCGAGGACCGCGAGCACGAGGGCGCCGAGCACGACATAGCGCCACGGCGAGTGTTGCTCGACGTGGTGCTCGTGCCCCGGGAGAGCGGGCAGCGGCGGGCTTTCGGCGTGGGGCTCTCGACTCGGGGCGGACACCGGCGAGCGGATCGTACACGCGCTCGTACCCAAAGCCCAACGCCCGCGCCACCCGCAATCAGAACTTCATGTACCGGCGCCCTTCGCGAATCTGTCAGTGATGCTCCTCACAGAACCGCGCAACTTCTCGCGGTCGCGTGGTTTCAAGAACACAGCTGTTTGCCATTCGTCTGTAGGTCGGTTACGGTGCCGCTGCCGTACAGGCCCCCGCACGAACGAACCTCGAGGAGAAGGAACGTCTTATGTCGCGCAAGCTCGTCATCGCACTGATCAGCGTCCTGGCCGTCGCCGTGACCGCCTCTATTGCCATCGCGCAGGAGGGCGTCACGCAGCTGACCTTCAAGGCCAAGATGACGCCTGAGAAGGTCGGGACCAAGAAGAAGCCGCAGGCCGTCAAGATCAACGTCAAGGCCCACTGGGAGACCCCGGGCGACGTTGAGCGTCCGATCGTGCAGAAGTTCACCGTGCTGATCCCCAAGGGCGGCATCTACCAGGGCGAGAAGTTCCCGAGCTGCACGCAGAACGTGCTGGCGCGGCAGGGCCCGAACGCCTGC